>R25__coassemble_137_pt1 | contig 46828 bp, 42 predicted proteins | sample R25__metabat2_low_PE_027 | metagenome-assembled genome bin R25 | reverse complement strand
AATCGGGATTTGACGAGGTAAGACAAATGACCATCCAAACAGTTGAACAAAACAACATATTATGTGCTGTTATTAACAGCGATGAAAAGGTATTTACAGATGCACAGTCTGCACTCGATGTGCTTATGACTGCAAAGTATGATGTAGGCACAAAGAATATCATAATTGACAAAAAACTGATTGTTGAGGACTTTTTCATCCTCAGCACTGGGCTTGCTGGTGAGATTCTGCAAAAGTACACCAACTATGGTGGACGCATTGCAATTTATGGCGATTACTCTCGCTATACCAGCAAGCCTCTCAGAGATTTTATCTATGAGAGCAATAAGGGGAAGAGTGTGTTTTTTGTTGCCACCAAGGAAGAAGCAATCGAAATGCTGACAAAGTAAATTCCGGTTTGTCGGGCAAAAACAATTTAATAAGCATTGTGCCGTTCACTTATTGTGGGCGGCACTTTATTACTAATAAGGGGGCTGATATATGTCAACCAAAACACAAATGCCTATAGCCCGTATCTTTAGATACGGGCTTAACTTATGCCCTGTCGGAAAGTTTTCCTGTGTCATTGGAAAGTAAGCGAAAACGGTAATTTGGACATAATAATTGTGAGGGGTGGCAATGATTCTCCAATAACACTCTTGTCTGAAAACTTCCGGCTGTCATTGAAAAGTGACGGAAAGTGCCGATTTGGACATAAAGTAATTGAGAGGGTGCCGTTGACCTCTCAAATCTAATATTGAGAGGAGTGATACACTCAAAACAATGTCAAAAACCGCAGATTTATCGGTCCGGATGGATTGGGTCAGAGAATTCATCGTTTTGGAGAAATCTATCGGAAAAAGGTACATTTTATCGGTAAGCCGTGCCGATAAAAATGCTCAAAAACCCCTATGCTTTAAATTTTACAACGAAGGAAGTGATTTATTGAGGGTAACAAAAGAGCTTCATCTGTTTATGCCCGTCGGTGACGATGAGATTCAGGTGGACAGCTATGACCGGAAGGTCAACAAACAAATATTGAAACTACAAAAAGAAGAGCCGGAGGCAGTAGTCATGATTTATGACGAAGATGCCCCGGCTTTTCTGCGTGCTGCGGTTAAAGTTGAGAATGTATCAATCACATTCCGTAAAACTGCGACAAAAAAAGAAATAACTGAAGCTCAGCGCAAAGCACGCTCGGCTAACGGTCAGAAAAACAAATCAAATCTATTAAATAATACGGAGGTTAAAAATGAACTCAAAAATTGAAAAACTGCTCAACGAGCAAACAAAAAACAATACTAAGATTGAGGACTATAAAGAGCGTATTACCGCCCTGCAGGATTCAATCAAGAAGCTGAACGCACGGAACAGGGAAATTGATGCGGAAATCGACAGATTGAAAGATGAGGAGATGCTTTCAATTATAAAAGAGGGAAACATTTCTAGTGCTGATATCTTGAGGCTGATAAAAGCAAAGTCTGAAAGAATAATTAAGACAAGAGATGATGGATAAACTTTTCGATTTAAGAGAAATAATTCTTTACTTTGCCATAAAATTTATTTATAATTGTTATGTATAGTCTTGTTTAGGATTGTTGCTCTTAAGAAAGGAATCTGTTATGTCATATAGGTCAATAGAGTTGTTTGCAGGCGCTGGCGGTTTAGCACTTGGGTTGGAAAAGGCAGGCTTCGAACATATTGGTTTGATAGAGTTTGATAAATCTGCTGCCGAAACACTTTCTAAGAATAGAAAGAAATGGAATGTGCTTTGCGAAGATGTAGAAATAGTTGCACAGAGAAACCTGGAAAAAGAATTCAATATAAAAAAAGGCGAACTGGATTTGCTCTCTGGCGGAGCACCTTGTCAAAGCTTTTCATATGCTGGTAAGAGACTGGGCCTGAATGATGTAAGGGGTACAATGTTTTATCATTACGCAACATTTTTAGATAAACTTCAGCCTAAAATGTTTCTGTTTGAAAATGTTCGTGGCCTCTTAACACATGATAAGGGTCGAACTTACGAAACCATTTTGAACATATTTGAAGACGAAGGTTATACTACATTTCATACTGTTTTAAATGCCTGGGACTATGGCGTTCCGCAAAAACGCGAACGTTTAATTACAATAGGAATAAGAAATGACCTTGCTGAAAAGTGTACTTTTTCATTCCCAGAACCACATAAGTACAAACCAGTTGTTAGGGACATTAAATTAGATGTCAATCCTGATAAAGAACATTGTGCCAGGTATTCCGCTAACAAAGAAAAAGTTTTTTCACTTGTTCCTCCGGGCGGATATTGGCGAGATATTGATCCGGCTATTGCAAAGGAATATATGAAAACATGTTGGGATATGGAAGGCGGAAGAACAGGAATATTACGAAGGATAGGACTTGATGAACCTTCATTAGCAGTTTTAACTAATCCGGGAATGAAGCAGACTGACAGGTGTCATCCGTTGGAAGTTAGACCGTTTTCTGTAAGAGAGAACGCTAGGCTTCAGTCTTTCCCTGATAGTTGGAAGTTCTGTGGCACTTTATCTGCTCAATACAAGCAAGTAGGCAATGCTGTTCCGGTTAATCTTGCTAAAGATATAGGCAAAAGCATAATAAAAACTTTGGAGATGTTAAAATGAATTGGGATATTACTTTTATTTCCGAAGACAATTTTAAAAAGCATGTGGAAAACACAATTAATAAATACGGCGACAAATTAACTTCTTTTGACCTTGTCAGATTTAATAAAAACATTGTTGACCCAATTAAACTTATATTTGATAATATTGTTTATAGAAACACTTGGGAAGAAACAATCAAAAATGAAATATTCCGTCAAAGAGACAAGTCAAATAATAATGATATAGGCTATTTCCATCAATACATTTTTAAATACATTGACAAATGCACGGTTCCCGATAACGGAACATTGGGTGGCTGGGATGTAATTTATAAAAATGATAATGGAATTACAATGCCGGATGGGAATGTAGTTCATACTATTTATGTTGAAATGAAGAATAAGCATAATACAATGAATTCTTCTTCTGCCGCAAAGACTTATATCAAAATGCAGAATCAATTATTGTCTGATGATGATTGCGCATGTTTCCTTGTCGAAGCTATAGCAAAAGAATCTCAAAACATAAAATGGGAAACTACTGTTGACGGAAAAAAAGTTTCGCATCGTTTTATTAGACGAGTGAGCATGGATAAGTTCTATGAGATTGTTACTGAAGATGTAAATGCATTTCATAAAATATGTGAAAAGTTGCCGAAAACAATTCAAGAGATTGTCAACACTTCAAAAAATATTTCAATTCCAAACGATACTGTATACAAAGAATTGCTTGAAGCCGCAAACAATGATGAGGGAGCAATAGCGATGTCAATATATTTGCTTGGCTTTTCATCATATAATGGTTTTAATTCTAAAGGTTAATAAGAATTGATTATTTACACTAAGTGCGCACATCTATGTCATATCGAAATATGACAGTGTGCGGTTACGGATTGAAATTCCGTAACAGGCTCGCTTCGCTCATAAGGGCTGTGCCCTTCGAAGTAAACTTCTACCCCAAAGAACAAATTGCCACACAGCAAATGTGTTTTATAAAAACAATTTGCCGCGTCGCAATCTTTAAAAGCGTTCAGAAAAAAGAATATGTAAAGTTAAAATCACCGATTCAAATGAACCGGTGGTTTTCTTTATCTCTGACCGCGACCGCATCGTACATTGCAAAGCCGACCTGCAGTAAGGCTTTGTGATGTTGCGATGAATTATATTATGAAAGGACTGGTTATTATTACAACACCAAAAACAAAAACCGAACTTCTTCAGACTCTCCGTGAAAACGGTTATGACAGAATCTCCGATGATCAGCTTGACAGGCTGCTTTCAATTCTCCGTAAAGAAGAGAAAGCCGAGGCCGAGATTCACCGGCTTAACCGCACAGAGAGCAGGAAGAAAACAAAAAGCAAAGCCGAGCGTGCTTTGCGCACTCATCAGCTCTGCAACATCGGCGGAGCTGTTGTGTCATTTTATCCGGAACTTGCTTACCTGTCGCCCGAAGATCTTTATAATCTTTTTAATAAGATTCTTCATTATGATACCGGTATTGAGTTATCTATCGAATATGCCATCACTCACAGAAGCAATCTGAAGGGAAGTGATAAGTCTGGCTGATTTTCATTTTCAGGTTACTCAGATAAAACGCTCAGCCGGTCAGTCGGCAATAGCAAGCGCTGCCTACCGTGCCTGTGAAAAACTGTATTCGGAATACTATAACGAAACAAATGATTACACAAATAAGCAGGGGCTTGTTCACAGCGAAATAGATCTGCCTGCTTATGTTCCGAAAGAGTTTGCCGACAGAGAATACCTCTGGAACTCCGTTGAGAAAAATGAAAAACGTAAGGATGCCCAGCTCGCCTACAGTTTTGATTTCGCGCTGATGAATGAATTTACAATTGAAGAAAACATTAAAATTGCCCGTCGCTTCATTTATGAAAACTTTGTTTCCAGAGGAATGATTTGCGACTGGGCTTTTCATTTGCCCGACAAAGGCGATGACGGAATACCGAATCCGCACATTCATCTTATGTGTCCGATTCGTCCGATGAATGAAGACGGAACCTGGGGACCTAAGCAGAGAAATGTTTATCAGTTTGACGAAAACGGTGAGGTTCTCCGTGATGAAAACGGAAGAAAGAAATACAATTCCGTAAAAACTACGGATTGGTCGGATCCCGAAACTCTTGTTGCATGGCGGCGGGCCTGGGCAGAAATAAATAATGATATGTTCAAATCAAAAGGATTGAATATCCGTATTTCCGCCGAGTCACTCGAAGCTCAGGGACTGGATCTTATTCCTACGATTCACGAAGGACCCGCTGTAAGAGAAATGGAAAAACGAGGAATCGTTACCGAGAAGGGCGAATTTAACCGAAGAGTAAGACGGACAAACACTCTGCTGAAAATTATCCGCGATTGTTTCGGTGAACTTTTTGAATGGATAAAATCTCTCAAGGATAAGCCGCCGAAAGAGCCGAACATTCTGAAACTGATTACCGATTATTACACCGAGCGCGGAAAGAAATCTTATACTCAGAATCTCAAAGCCGAGAATCTGAAAAAGTTTGCTGAGTCGGTCGCATATCTGCAGAATAAAAACATAAGATTCGTTGCCGACCTTGAAGCGGAAATCAAATCACTGCAGGAAAATTACAATTCCGGCACGGCAAAGCGCAAAGAAGTCCGCGAAAGAATCTCGGAGTTGAATAAAATGAAAGGCCGGCTTAAAACTTATCACACCAATAAGGCTGTCGGTGAGAAGTATGAAAGCAAGTCATTCGGCAGAGACGGTTACTACGCTAAGCATAAAACCGAGATTGATAAATATTTCGGCGCGAAGAAACACATTCCGGAGGATTTGCTTGCCGATGAAAACTGGGAGAAAACACTTGATAAGCAGATTGCGGCATTGACCGCAGAGGTGGAATCATATAACTCGCAAATCGAGCCGATTAAAACCGACCTTGATGCTCTACGCAAAATCAAATGGTGCGTTGATGTCGCAACAGGTGCTGTCAATCCCGACGGAGAGAAAAAGGAGAGGGAATCAATAGAGGAAAAGCTTAAGAGAAATAAAGCGAAAGCAGATTTGATAAATGCTCAGAGGCCGAAAAAATCTCCAACCCGAGGAGAGTTGGAGAGATAAAAACAAAGGAGAAATTTATGTCATACACACAGAACCAAATAACCCAAGCAAACGAAACCGACCTTGTTGCTTTTCTGTCGGCACAAGGCGAAGAACTAATCAAATCCGGCAGAGAATACCGATGGAAAGCGCATGACAGCGTGACCATAAACAATAATCAATGGTTCCGGCATTCCGAAAATGTCGGCGGAGGACCCGTAGATTTCGTTATGAAATTCTACGGGTTATCTTTTTCCGAAGCTGTTGAATTATTACTCAATGAGAAGGGAGGTGAAATTATGCCGAAAATCATATCAACCGAATCCTATGAAGAATCCATCGAACTTGATGAAATCGAAAGCGAACCCGAATTCATTTTGCCGCCTGCAGCCGAGGATAATCACAATGTCAATGATTATCTGACCAATGAACGAGGGATTGATCCTTTCATCGTATCGGTGTTTGAAAAGTGCGGAATGGTTTATGAGGATGCCGATTATCACAATGCCGTATTTGTCGGCTATGACAGAAACGGTATCAAGGATCGCATACCGAAATATGCCCACAGGCGAAGCACAACCGAAAAACTGAGGATGGATGTTGCCGGCTCGGATAAGTCGTTCGGATTCTGGTTTGCACAGGAAAGCTCGGATAAACTGATGGTGTTTGAAGCTCCGATTGATATGATGAGCTTTCTTTCTCTTTACTACGGCACTGCAAACTGGCCCAGCTGTGTTGCTCTCGGCGGCGTATCTCCGAAATCAATGATGAGAATGCTCGATGAATACCCGTTCATTAGGGATATTTATCTCTGCCTTGACAACGATGAGGCAGGTAACAAAGCCTGCGAAAAGATTGCCAATGAAATCTGCGATGAATACAGCGTTACAAGAGTGATCCCAGGCAAAAAGGACTGGAACGATGTTCTTAAGGAACACAATATAAATCCCGACTTTGATATTATGCCTGAAAAGATAGTGATTTCAAGCTATGAAAAAGTAAGCGTAATTGAGATGAAGGATATCGAAACCAAGAATATTGATTTCATCTGGGAGCCGTATATCGCAAGAGGAAAGATAACGATTATTCAGGGCGACGGCGGTATAGGCAAAACAACTCTTGTTTCAAGAATTGTCGGTTGCCTGACATCGGGCAAGGCTCTGCCCGGAATGGATAAGAATCCAAAGCCGATGAATGTATTTATTCAGAGCGGCGAGGACGGCTATGCCGATACAATCAAGCCGAGACTGATTGAAGCGGGCGCAGATATAGAAAGAGTAAAAATCATTGATGAGAGCGAATATCCGCTTACTCTCGGCGATGACAGGATTTACAGAGCCATAGTTGAAAATAATGTTTCCGTTATCATTTTTGACCCTCTGCAAGCCTATCTCGGTGATGCCGATATGAACAGAGCAAATGAAATGAGAGCAATCTTCAAAAAGCTCTGCCGTGTTGCGGGAAAAACTAACTGTGCCGTAATACTCATTGGTCATCTAAACAAGAATAACTCCGCAAGCATCTCTCAGCGCTCGCTCGGCTCTACGGATGTATTTGCCGCCGCAAGAAGCGTTATTACCGTCGCAAAGATTAATAACGATAACGAGCGCAGAATAATGTGCCATACCAAATCAAACCTTGCTCCCGTAGGTAAATCCATAGAGTTTACTCTCAGCAGGGATGAAGGCTTCCTGTGGGGAGAAATGACCGATATGAAGATTGAGGAAGCAATCTCCGGCAAGCGTTCATCCGGTGAAGATGATTTCAAGCCGAAAGAAAGCAAAGAGGAACAGGCTATGAAAGCAATTATGGAGATTCTTAATGAAAAGCGTGATATCAAGAGCACGGAACTTGAAGAGATGGTTACCGGCCTTGATATAGGAGTCAAGACTTATAAAAATGCACGGGCACAGCTCACAGCGCAGGGACTTATCAAAACTTACCAGTTATCAGGTTGTTGGCACACAAAACTCGCAGCAGCATAAGTCAGAGGGCAATCTTCAGAGGGTGTTTATAGTACACCGAAAATGATTGCCCTCTGGCACTCTGAAAAATATAAAGGCCGTAATCGGCAGAAAGGAGGCTGACAACTCAATGGCAAAGGACCTCAGAAAATTCTGCGAAGAGAACGGGTATCTCAGCAGAAAAAAGAAAGAAGTTGATAATAACAATAATAAACTTGAACCCATAGTTTATACCACAAAGCAAATGTCCCAGCTGCTCTGCATGTCGGAGCAGAGCGTTCGCAACCTCATCAAAGAGAACAACATTCCCGTTATTCCCGGCACAAAGAATGTTCTTGTCAGAAAAGAAACATTCGATAATTTCATAAATCAGTATTAAGGATGGCAATTCCTGTATAGATTGGAAGAAATTATTATGACGCTTTACAGACAAAAACCGCCTCTGTCGCAGACCGAATGAAAGGTCACGGCAGGGGCGATTTTTTTGTTTTCAGACCAATTATCCGTTTTTTATCCGTTTGCATCTGAAAAATCAAAATCTTAGCTTTGAAAACCCTTGAAAACCAATAAAAAAATTATCCGTGGAATTATCCGCATAAATGATAAATTTTAGCAATTTTTGCGATTTTTTGACAAAATTATAATCCCTTGTGAATCGTGGAAACCGTTGATACACAAGGGATTTGGTGGTCGGAGTGGCGGGATTTGAACCCACGGCCTCTTGGTCCCGAACCAAGCGCGATACCAAACTTCGCCACACCCCGATGACTGTTGTATTATACATAAAGATTTAAAAAAAATCAAGTGTTAAAGATAATATTTTTTAATTATGATTTTAGTCTTGACAATATAGAAAAAAAAGATATAATAAAAGCAACAATTAAATAATTGCTTAATTGTTAATCTGATAAAGGAGTTATACTATGACAAAAACATACAAAATTGAGGTTGATTGCGCAAACTGCGCTAATTTGATGGAAGCCGCATCAAAAAAAGTTGACGGAATTGAAAACTCATCTGTAAATTTTATGACGCAGAAAATGACACTGGATTTCAAAGACGGATATGATGAAAAATCAGTTATGAAAAAAGTTTTGAAAGCATGCAGAAAAATTGAGCCTGATTGCGACATTGAGTTTTAAACTGTGTACAGGGGGAGTTTAACTTTTTTATTTTTGAGGGTAAATTGATATGAACAAAAAACAGAAGAAAATCTTATTCAGAATAATATTATCAATTATTATGCTTATTGTTTTTTCATTATTACCGATTACCGGAATAATAAAAATTGCCTCCTTTTTAACGGTATATTTTATTATCGGATATGATGTTTTGATAAAAGCTGTCAGGGGTATTTTTAACGGCAGGGTTTTTGATGAGAATTTTTTAATGACTGTTGCAACTGTCGGGGTTTTTGCTCTTGCGTTGTTTGAAAAAAGTGATGACTGTCTTGAAGCTGTTGCCGTAATGCTGTTTTATCAGGTTGGTGAGTTTTTTCAAAGTTATGCGGTCGGAAAAAGCAGAAAAAGTATAATTGCGTTAATGGATATTCGACCCGATTACGCAAATATTGAAATTGACGGCAGGCTTGAAAAGGTCAATCCCGATGTAGTTGAAATCGGAACAGTCATTACGGTTAATCCGGGTGAAAAAATACCGATTGACGGTATTGTTGAAGAAGGCAATTCAACAATAGATACAAGCGCTTTAACAGGCGAAAGTGTTCCGAGAAATTCGGCTGAGGGTGATGAGGTTTTAAGCGGAAGTGTAAATCTGACCGGTGTTTTAAAAGTTAAAACTACAAAGGCTTTCGGAGAATCAACTGTTTCAAAAATTTTGGAACTTACTGAAAACGCCGGATCCAGAAAATCTGTATCTGAGAAATTTATCAGTAAATTTTCAAGGATTTATACTCCTGCGGTATGTTTATGCGCACTGCTTTTGGCGGTTGCTGTTCCTCTGTTCAGAACACTTGTTTTTAACTTGGAGCCTTTGTGGCAAATTTGGATTTATCGCGCGTTGACTTTTCTTGTTATCAGTTGCCCATGCGCTCTTGTTATTTCAATACCGCTCACTTTTTTTGCCGGAATCGGCGGGGCAAGCAGAGAAGGCATATTAATAAAAGGTTCAAATTTTCTTGAATCCCTTTCAAAAGCCAAAACAGTTATTTTTGATAAAACAGGCACATTGACAAAGGGCATTTTTGAAGTTGATGCGATTCATCACGGTAAATATGATGATGAACGGTTAATAGAACTTGCAGCCCTTACTGAAAGCGCCTCGGCACATCCCATAGCTGTCAGCATTAAAAACGCTTATAAAAAAGAAATTAACCTGAGCAGGGTCAACTCAATAAAAGAAATCAGCGGAAAAGGCGTGGTTGCAAATGTTGACGGAATTGAGGTTGCCGTAGGCAACGAAAAGCTGATGAGTGATTTGAATATTGATTATATCTCATGCCACAGTACGGGCACGATTATTCATATTGCATCTGACGGAAAATACGCGGGTCACATTGTAATAAAAGATTTAATAAAAGATAATTCAAAAGCCGCTTTATCAGCCCTTAAAAAAAATGGTATAAAAAAGACGGTTATGCTCACAGGTGATTATTCAACCGTTGCCGACAGTGTTGCAAAAGAACTTGAAATAGACGAAGTTCATTCACAGCTTTTACCTGCTGACAAAGTCGATATTGTTGAGCAACTGATTAATACTTGCGACGGTAAAAGTAAAACTGTTTTTGTCGGAGACGGAATTAATGACGCTCCTTCGCTTATGCGTGCGGATATCGGAATAGCAATGGGCGCGATGGGAAGCGACGCTGCTATTGAAGCCGCCGATATTGTTCTGATGGATGATGATCCGTTGAAAATTTCAACAGCCGTCAAAGCTTCAAGAAAATGTATGAGTATTGTATATCAGAATATCATTTTTTCTATTGGCATAAAAGCCATTTGTCTTATTCTCGGTGCGTTCGGAATTGCCAATATGTGGCTTGCGATTTTTGCGGATGTGGGAGTTATGATATTAGCGGCATTAAATGCTGTAAGAGCACTTAAAGTAAAACAGCGCGGAAAAACCGCGCTGTAAATTTTTGTGTTACCATCTGTTTTCAACATATTCGCAAAAAGCGTACATATCTTTTATATTAAGAACAGTGCCGTCATCAAGAGTTACGGTTCCGTTCCATTTTCCGTGAACCTGATGGCTGTGCATACGCATGGCAAGAACATTCAGGTCGGAATGATGGTCATAAAACGGAGTCATTGTCAGGTTAAATCTGCCGTCTTCAGAGACAAAACGCCAAGGCTGCATATATTTGTCGGGTTTTGGGAAAACATCAACATCAACCGCACCTATTTTATGAGCTTTTCCGTCATAGAAAAGGCAGGTTTCGGTAGCGTTTGACTCGTTGCCTATTCCCCATGTTATTTCAAAACCGAAGATATGCTTTTGACCGTTTTCATCGGTAATATATGTTGAACCGTTACCCCAATACCAAACAAGAGAATAAGGGGTGCATACTCTTCCCCAGTCAAGTATGCAGAAAGTATCATCTTTGCTGAATTCATAAATATCCGCGCCTGCTCTGAATGTGCCTTCGCAAGGCATGGAATTTTGCTTTGTTGTCATAAAGTATCTATCAGGGTAATTATCAAAGGGCAGAACAGTTGTAATATTTTCAAGACCCGGCATAATATCCATACTGAAATTGCATTCTATATCCTGACATTTGAAATAAAGCGTTCTGCAGGTTTCGGTTGTATTGAAATCAAAATGAGCTTTACCGATTGTCATATTCACATTGTTCGGAACATCACCTTTGGGCGGAAGAACATATTTATCTTTTCCTCCGATGAAAGGTGACATTTTATTTGCGATGGTTTTGCCTTCATAAAGGTCAACAAGCACAGCTGAAACATAACCGCCCAAAGAAATGTTTGCAAAGCTTATCTGAACCATATATCTGCCGTTTGAAAGCTGATAAAAATCCCATTCTTTGCGTCGGTTTTGTTTTTTTACATTGTTTCTGTCATAGTCAAACACATTGTGTTTGGCATAGCCTTTTGCGAGGAGCGTGCCGTTTGAAGCAAGAAGTTTTGTAGGTTCGGTATATTCTGTTTGCTTACTTTTTTGCGTTGCCTCTCTCCAGCCGACATAAGTTTTTTCCATTAAATCGTCACCCTTTATATATTTTTTTAACATTTTAGCACAGTAAATTAAAATATTCAACAAATATATATATTGATTTTATTATTTTATTAAAGTAAAATGAAAAACCGAAAGGGGGAGTGCGCTTTGAAAAAAGCTGTTATAGGTATTCTTGCGCATGTTGATGCGGGAAAAACCACTTTAGCAGAAGCTTTACTGTATAAAACAGGCAAAGTGCGCACTCCCGGTAAAGTTGACAGCGGCAATACTGTTATGGATTCTCACAGGCTTGAACGCGAGCGAGGCATAACGATTTTTACAAGTCAGGCGGAGATTAAAACAGACAAAATGAGCATAACTCTGCTTGATACTCCCGGGCATATCGATTTCTCCTCAGAGACAGAAAGAGTTTTAAATGTTATAGATTATGCCATTCTTGTAGTCAGTGCGGCCGACGGAGTGCAGTCACATACAACAACTGTGTGGAAATTGCTTAAGCATTACAATATTCCGGTTTTTATTTTTGTTACAAAAACAGATTACGGAAGAAATTCAAAGCAAATAATATTAGATGAATTAAATAAAGAACTGAGTAATGATTGTGTTGATTTTTCAGACACACAATCTGATGAATTTAAAGAGAAAACAGCGCTTTGTTCTGATGATTTGCTCGAAAAATATATTTCCGGTAACAACATCAGTGATAATGATATAACTTTTCTGATTAAAAGCAGAAGAATTTTTCCTGTTTATTTCGGATCCGGTTTGAGATTTGCAGGTATAGATGAATTCATTGACGGTCTTGAGAAATATATTGAGGAGAACCGCTATCCGGAGGAATTCGGCGCAAGAGTATATAAAATAACATATGAAAAGGATTTCAGGCTTACTCATTTAAAAATTACGGGAGGAAAACTTAAAGTCAGAGATATTGTTAATGTTGGCGGAAAAGATGAAAAAATAAACCGTATAAGATTATACAGCGGCGAAAAATTTATTGAAGTAAATGAAGTTGAGGCGGGTGAGATATGCGCGGTTGCCGGCCTTGAAAACTCATTTAACGGTCAAGGTTTAGGCTATGAGCACAGGGCGGAAAAAGTTCTGCTTGAACCTATAATGAATTTCAGAATTATTCTTCCCGATGATATTGATGCCGCTCAGTTTATGCCGAAAATAAAAATGCTTGAAGAAGAAGACCCTCTGCTAAAAATCAGATGGGATGATAAAAACGGAGAAATTCAGGCAAGCCTGATGGGCAAAATACAGGCTGAAGTATTAAAAAATGTTATTCTGGACCGCTTCGGTACGAAAATTGAAATAGGTGAGGGAAATATTCAATATAAAGAAACGGTAAAGTCAGCGGTAGAGGGTGTCGGTCACTATGAACCGTTGAGGCACTATGCTGAGGTTCATGTTATTATTGAGCCGCTTGAAAGAGGCGCAGGTCTCAGATTTGCCTCCGTATGCAGTGAAGACCACCTTGACAAAAACTGGCAGAGGCTTATATTGACTCATCTTGCCGAAAAACAGCACAAAGGTGTTCTAACGGGGTCTGAGCTGACAGATGTCAAAATTACTCTTGTGTCAGGTCGAGCGCATTTAAAACATACTGAGGGCGGTGATTTCAGACAGGCAACTTACCGCGCCGTTAGGCATGGGCTTATGAATGCGGAATCTGTTTTGCTTGAACCGTACTATTCATTTCGCATTGATGTTCCGTTTGAAAACCTCGGCAGAGCAATAAATGATATTCATTTAATGCACGGCACATTTGAGCCACCTTTAGATGAAGAAGGTTTTGCAATAATTAAAGGTAAAGCACCTGTTTCGGAAATGAACTGTTATGCAACCGAAGTTGCATCATACACATCGGGAAAAGGCAGGCTTTCTCTTGAATTCTGCGGATATGATATATGTCATAATTCAGATAAAATAATTAAAGAAAAAGGATATAATCCTGAAGCTGATATCGAAAATACACCTGATTCCGTATTTTGCGCTCACGGCGCAGGATTTAATGTAAAATGGCAGAATGTGCCGGAATATATGCACCTGGGCTATTCATTTAAAAAAGGTACTGTAGAACAGCCTGTTATAAATAAAAGAAACTTTCATATTGATGATAAAGAGCTTGAAGCTATAATGAAGCATGAGTTCGGTGAAGTTAAATATGAAATATATAAAAGTCCGCAAGTTAAACCATCCGATACATTTAATCAAACAAAAGAATCAGAAAGAAAAAAGTGGCTGATTGTCGATGGATACAATGTGATTTTTGCGTGGGATGAATTAAAAGAAATTGCTGAACATGATCTTTCATCCGCGAGGGATGCGCTTATGCATATTTTAAGCAATTACAGCGCGTTTACAAATATAAACATTGTTCTTGTTTTTGATGCCTATAAAGTGCCCGGCAATCAAGGTGAAAAGTTTGATTTTAATAATATTCATGTTGTTTTTACAAAAGAGCGTGAACTTGCGGATGTTTATATTGAAAAACTTGTTTCGCAAATCGGTAAAAATGATCAGGTAACAATAGTTACTTCGGATGCTCTTATTCAGCTCTCCGCCGTAAGATTCGGAGTACTCAGAAAAAGTGCAAATGAATTTAGCGATGATATTGATATAACCAACAGAAAAATCAGCGAATTAATTACAAAACTACACTCAAAGAATCCAAAACCTTTATTTTCGGATTCTGTCAATAATTAAAGAAAGGCGCAGATTATTGCAAAGAATTTTGGAAAAAAACAGAGCGGTTTTTTCAGTCGTTCTCGCGGGCATACTGTGGGGATTAATCGGAATTTTCATCAAAAAAATATCTACATACGGCTTTGATTCAATTCAGATTGCATTTATCAGAATGTTCATTGCCGCTGTATCATTTTCTTTATTTATTTTTATTAAAGACAAAGCGTTGTTTAAAATCAGCATCAGAGATATATGGATGTTTATAGGAACGGGAATAATAAGTGTTTCTCTGTTTAATATCTGCTATTTTTACACCATAATTAATAGCGAGGCCTCTCTGGCGGTTGTTCTTCTGTACACATCGCCTGTATTTGTTGTGCTTATTTCCGCAGTCCTTTTCAAAGAGAAAATAACTCTTAATAAAATAATCGCCCTGATTCTTTCATTTGCCGGTTGTGTTTTTACCGCGGGAATACTCGGCGGTATCAAGATCAGACCTTTTATAATTGTAACAGGTGTCGCTTCAGGAATGTTTTATGCGCTGTATTCGATATTCGGCAAATTTGCTCTTAAAAAATACAGCACATATACAGTAACGGCATATACATTTATTTTTGGATTAATAGGAGATATTTTTATATCAAAGCCGAATGAAACACTGTCAATTATTGTCAATAATCCGGCGTCTGTTTTATGGTGCTTGGGAATAGGAATTATTTCAACTGTTCTTCCATATTTCTTTTACACAAAAGGTCTTGAAAATCTCGAATCGGGTAAAGCTGCTATTCTTGTTGCGGTTGAGCCTCTTGTGGGCTCCGTAATAGGAATGACTTTTTTGAACGAAAGTCATAATGCGTTAAAAATAACCGGTGTTTTTCTTATTCTAATATCTATAATATTGCTGAATATCAAATTTAATGAGGTAAAAAACAATGAAAAATAAAATATGCCCGTCAATGATGTGTGCCGATATTTTCGACTTAAAAAACATTGTTTCTGTTTTTGAAAAAACAAATATTGATTATCTGCATATTGATATAATGGACGGCTGCTTTGTGCCGAATTATACTCTCGGCACTGATTATTGCAGGATGCTGAAAGAATACACAGGTATTCCGCTGGATATACATTTTATGATAAATGAACCTGAAAATAAAATTGATTGGTTCCCGATAGATGAAAAAGATTATGTTTCCGTTCACTGCGAAAGCACAAATCATTTGCAAAGAGCACTTTCACGCATAAAAGAAAAAGGTGCTAAAGCAATGGTTGCGCTCAATCCCGCTACGCCATTGTGTGCTGTTGAGAATGTTCTTGACGATATTGATGCTGTTTTGATTATGACTGTTAATCCGGGATATGCCGGGCAAAAACTAATACCGTCAACACTTAAAAAGATAAAATCCGCCAGGGAGTTTCTTGACAGCAGGAGATACAAAGATATTGAAATTGAGGTTGACGGCAATGTCAGTTTTGAAAACGCGGTCAAGATGAAAAATGCAGGTGCAAATATGTTTGTTGTCGGCTCGTCGGGAATTTTCAAAAAAGAATATTCACTTGAAGAAGGTATTGAAAGATTTCGTATGGCTGTTAAATAAAAATCCGCTCAATTCATTATGAGTTGAGCGGAATACTTTATATTGATTTAATCAGATTAAAAACAGTTTTGAAAACATATATAATTTTTGAAATAAAAGAGTTCAATAATGATGTGAAAAAGTTGAAATTGTTTTCAATCGTTATTAATTCTGACTTGACATCGTAAGCGTTATTAAAATCACTGACTGTAAAATAAAATACTCGCTGGCCTAAAGGGGTTACAGTTCCTTTTACGGCGTATGTAACGGCAATTTCAATAACTTTTGATTCAGCCGATGATAAATCGCCATTGAATTTTACATCTACAGATTTACCTTGTTTAATGGAATTGTTCAGCCCGGATAAGTCAAAATCAAGGTCAATTCTTTCAGATTCAATATTAAGAATATATAAATCGTTATTCTGCTTTGTCAGATTGCTGATAATGATTGATTTATCATCGCCGGATAAAAAACCTTCAGCACTTTTGTCAAATTTTGCAAAAACGGAATATGATGGGTTTGAAGATGTGTGAAACTGCGGAAATTCAGGGTCGGAATAAACATCTTTTATTTCATCGGTGAGCATAAGCTTGTTTATTAAGTTTAATCCGAAATCTTCCCACACCATCATTCCGTGAAACATTCCGGAAATAAACCAGGTATTGTCGGGCAGATAAGCTGTTGAAGCGTCAATTGTCATTGAAGGGGAAAGCTTGTTTTTTCCGCCGCAATAGTTTGCCTGAGTGTAACTGTCTGAAAACCTTTTGCCGTAATCGGCGCAAATTGCCCCCGTTGCCCCCTGGGTGAAAATTATTCCGTCTGAATTAATGGGGCAACCGGTTGTTGCATTATTGTCAACTCCCGCAATAATAGAAACCTGCATTCCGTAATCGTCAATACATTTTTGAAATGAGGTGTAAAACTGAGGCATAATTTCATAGTGCATATAATCACTGTTTTTGATTATTTCAGCGCTGTCATCGGGATCAAGCCATTTGGTTTTCATCTCTTCGTAAATATCGGAAGGCATAAAATCCCAGACACTGCCCCAATATCCCGCAATGTCAAAAAGATACGGAACGAGTTTATTGAACACTTTGTCAAGAAAACCGAATTGCTGCGCTTCAACAAGCCAGTGAAGGTCAGTTTCGTTTATGGTTCCGTTTTCAATGAAATAGAGCAAATTGAGTTCATCAAATTCAATGTTTTGGTTGAATAAATCGTAAAGCACAGCAGCGCCGCCGAGAGCTGGAACAGTCATAATCGATTTGCCGACATCACATTTTTCACCATATATAGTGAGATATGTTCCGGTTACCTGACCGCCGTGGCTTATCGAATATAAATTGACTTTCTCGCTGCCGGTCAGCTGCTTAACTTCCTGTATATATGCGTCGAGATTTTCAGCGCATTTTACAGCGCCGTTTCTGAAATCATGATTGAAGTTAAAAACTTTATCAGAGCCGAGTTTTTCGGCAAAAAAAGCGTTAAATTCTTTTTCATGCTGGTAATCTTCATAATTGCCGTACTCATTATAAAAAGCTTCACGGCTTGTTTCGCGGGCGGTTTTATACTTGGTTGTTACATTATATTTACTGCTGCCGTCAGGGTTGCATCTGACATCTTCAAGATACTTAACAGCTTCTTTGCCTACAACATCCGCAAGATAATCGGCGTTGCCGACCGTCAAAGCGCCGAGACCGATGCCTATCTGAACTATCTTTGAGAGAACAATCGAAAGAATCTCGTCTCCGTCAACGCCCCAGACCTGCTCCTGCGATAAATCATCGTTTGTTTTCATAAGAGCTGAGCCGCCGTAACCGGGAACAATAATTACCGGATAATTATCTGCTGAACTCTGTGCGGAAAAACTGACGGAAAAACAACCGATTATTAAATTGAAAGCAAGAAAAACGGCAATAATCTTTTTCACTCTGTCCAACTCCCTGATTATATTTAATCAATAATTGTGTTTTAATAAAAAACGCGAATCCTAAAGATCCGCGTTATTAAAATTGTCAGTTGTAATTATGAGCCTGAGCGAGCATCATATCTTTTACTTTCATAAGTCTTGTTGTGGTGCTTCTTTCGTTTTCATCAAGTTTCATAGTGATAAAACGAATTGTCTCCTCATATTGAGGAATCATAACATGCTCAAGAGCGTTAACTCTTCTTCTTGTTTTTTCAATTTCGGAAGCCATTAATTGACAGGATTTCTCAATCTCCGCAAGTTTCAGAAGTTTGGGCATAGCATCTGAATAAGCTTTAACCGCATCATCAAGTTCACCCGGAGTAAGTGCAAAACCGTATGAATAAATATCGTTTTCGTCAGCAGTCCTGAATTTTACATCAAAAACAGGAATCATAACACTCATAACATTTTTTTCTGTTACTTCAAGGCTCATTTCCTGAGTGGGCAACATAAGAGCAACATCAAGAGCTTTGTCACTCATTGTGCTTCTTGCTGTTTCCATAGCGACATTGGCTTTTTTAATTTCATTTTCAACTTCTATACGAAGCGATTTGTTTTCTCTTACAAGCTCAAGAAAGCGGCGCATAAGTTCATCACGTTTATCTTTAAGAAGTTTATGACCGCGCCTTGCGGTTGTAAGTTTTCTTTTAAGATTGGTCAGTTCCATTCTGGTTGGATTAACATTCAGAACAGCCATATATTACACCCTTTTATGCATCGTAATATTTTTCAAGAAGCTCGTTGCTAATTCGTTTAAGTTCACTTCTCGGCAGTATTTTAAGTAACTGCCAGCCGAGGTCAAGAGTTTCTTCTATTGAGCGGTTTGTTTCAAAGCCCTGAGAAACGTATTTATTTTCAAACTCATCGGCGAATTTCGCGTAAAGTTTATCAATATCGGTCAGAGCCGCTTCACCGAGAATTACCATAAGTTCTTTTGCATCTTTACCTCTCGCGTAAGCGGAGAAAAGCTGGTTCATTGTGTTGGAATGATCTTTTCTTGTTTTGCCTTCACCGATACCTTTATCTTTTAATCTTGATAGAGAGGGAAGAACATCTATCGGAGGGTTGACGCTTTTTCTATAAAGCTCACGGCTGAGAATAATCTGACCTTCGGTTATATAACCTGTAAGGTCGGGAATCGGATGCGTCTTATCATCCTCAGGCATTGTCAAAATCGGGATCATTGTTATACTGCCGCTCTTACCGCGCTGTCGGCCTGCTCTTTCATAAATAGAAGCAAGATCTGTGTACATATATCCGGGATAACCGCGTCTGCCCGGAACTTCTTTTCTTGCCGCTGATACTTCGCGCAAAGCGTCAGCATAGTTTGTAATGTCGGTAAGGATTACGAGTACATGCATCCCTTTATCAAAAGCAAGATACTCAGCCGCTGTCAAAGCCATTTTTGGAGTTGCTATTCTTTCAATGGCAGGGTCATTTGCGAGATTGGAAAACATAACGGTTCTGTCTATGGCACCGGTTTCACGGAAACTTTCAACAAAATAATTTGATTCCTCAAAAGTTATACCCATTGCGCCGAAAACAACGGCAAACTGTTCATTTTCGCCGAGAACTTTTGCCTGCTTTGCAATCTGAGCGGCCAATTGGGCGTGCGGAAGACCGGATGCAGAAAAAATAGGCAGTTTTTGACCTCTTACGAGAGTGTTAAGACCGTCAATGGCCGACACACCTGTCTGTATAAATTCCTGCGGATAACTTCTCGCAGCGGGATTCATGGGAACACCGTTTACATCGGCGCGTTTTTCCGGAATAATCTCCGGACCGCCGTCAATCGGCCTTCCCAAACCGTCAAATACTCTGCCCAGCATATCAAGTGAAAGTCCGAGTTCCATCTGTCTCCCGGAAAACCTTACTTTGCTGTTTTCAAGGTTTATGCCTGTTGACGCCTCAAATAGCTGCACAAGCGCATCTGTTCCGTCAAGCTCAAGAACGCGACATCTTCTTGTTTCACCGTTTGAAAGCTCGATTTCACCGAGTTCATTATATGATACACCGCTAACATCGCGAACAAGCATAAGAGGACCGGATACTTCCTGAATTGTTCTGTATTCTTTCGGCATCAATATTCCTCCCTGCTGTCAATAATTTCTTTGATTTCTTTTTTTATCTCCATACTTATTTTTGTGTACTCGTCTTCTATATCGTTTTCATGAATGTATTTAAATCTGCCGATAGATTCACGAACAGGAACGGAAATAAGATTTTCAATATCCGCGCCCTGTTCAAGGGCGGAAACGGCGCAATCATAATATTCAAGTATAAGTGACATCATAATAAACTGTTTACGAAGAGAAGTGTAGGTGTCAACCTCGTGAAAAGCAAGCTGATGAAGAAAGTCTTCTCGAATTGATCTTGCGGCTTCCATTTTTAGTCTGTCAGGAGCTGAAAGGGCATCCATACCTACAAGTTTGACTATTTCATCAAGTGCCGCCTCTTCACTTAAAAGTTTCATAAGTCTGGCACGATGAGCAGTCCAGCCGGCATTTACATTTGTATTAAACCACTCACCGAGCGTGTCGGCGTAAAGCGAATAACTGGTAAGCCAGTTGATAGCTGGAAAATGGCGTTTATAAGCAAGAGATGAATCAAGACCCCAGAAAACTTTAACTATTCTGAGCGTAGCCTGTGAAACAGGTTCTGAAATATCACCGCCCGGAGGGGAAACCGCACCGATAACCGAGAGCGCGCCCGTTCTTCCGTCGGAGCCGAGAGATATAACAGAACCAGCTCTTTCATAAAACTGAGCAAGACGGCTGCCGAGGTATGCAGGGTAACCTTCTTCACCCGGCATTTCTTCAAGACGGCCGCTCATTTCACGAAGCGCTTCGGCCCACCGTGATGTTGAGTCAGCCATAAGCGCTACTGAATAGCCCATATCACGGAAATATTCCGCAATGGTAATACCTGTGTAAACAGACGCTTCACGCGCGGCAACCGGCATATCTGAGGTGTTGGCAATTAAAACAGTGCGTTCCATAAGGGATTTTCCCGTGTGAGGGTCAATCAGTTCTGGGAACTCATTAAGAACATCCGTCATTTCATTTCCGCGTTCGCCGCAACCGATATAAACAACTATATCGGCCTCAGCCCATTTTGCAAGCTGATGCTGTGTAACGGTTTTACCGCTGCCAAACGGTCCCGGAATAGCGGCAACTCCGCCCTTAGCTATCGGGAACAGAGTGTCAACAACACGCTGACCGGTAATCAGGGGAGTGTTAGGTGAAAGTTTTTTGGCATAAGGTCTGCCTTTTCTGACAGGCCATTTCTGCATAAGCGTAAAATTGTAATCGCCTTTATCGGTTTTAATTACACCGACCTTGTCTGTTATTTTGTAATCGCCTTCGGCAATACTGTCAACTGTTCCGTTGACTGCGGGCGGAACCATTATTTTATGAAGAACAATATCAGTTTCCTGCACGGTACCGAGAATATCTCCGGCAACAACCTTATCACCCGGTTTTACGGTTGGTGTAAAATGCCAGACAGTTTCGCGATTAAGAGCGGGAACTTCTATTCCTCTTGTCAGATTATTGCCCGCAAGATCTCTGATAACATTAAGCGGACGCTGAATACCGTCATATATTCCCTGTATAAGACCCGGCCCTAACTCAACACTTAAAGGTTCATTTGTGGATTGCACGGGTTCACCCGTACCCAGACCGGAAGTTTCTTCATAAACCTGAATTGACGCTCTGTCGCCGTGCATTTCAATGATTTCACCGATAAGTCTTGAGTTGCTGACCCTAACAACATCAAACATATTAGCGTCACGCATACCGGATGCGACAACAAGAGGTCCTGCTATTTTGGTAATTGTACCTGTACTCATTTAATATTCTTACCCTTTCAATTTATTCTGAAAGTATGTCTGAACCAACCGCTTTTTCAACACTTTTGCTTACATTAAGAATACCCGCGCCGGTGTTTCCGTTAACGCCGGGTATAAGAACCACAGCCGGAAGCGGTCGGAAAGAAAGTTTGTCAATTTCTGTTTGAATCAGAGAAGCGAGTTTTTCTGTAATATATATAACACCGTAACCGCTTTCGCTGAGCTTTCTGAGCGTATGCGCAGCATCGGAAGGATCGTCGGTATCATCATACGGAAAAATGTGAACACCCAGAGAGGCAAAACCGTAAATGCTGTCTTTATCGCCCATAGCTGCAATTTTATACATTTATTCCTCTCACTCTCTTCCTTAAATTTTCAACTGTTAAGTCATTTGCCTTTGCGGAAAGTATGACGCGAGCGTTACGAATTTCATTTGATTTTATAATCCAGTATGATACAACAGGATCGGGGCCGTCAATATCCCACTTGGAAGCTTTTGTGAGATTAACAGAATAATCGTAACAAAAATTTTCAAATTCAGTAAAGCTTTCCGTAACCGCATTTTTCATATAAGAAAACGGAGTTTTTGAAATAAACTGAATTAGTTTATCATCATCATTTACAGTTTCAATTAATTCATCATTGTCTATTCCGGGGCATACTGCAAGAGCTTCTTTTGTGAAATCTACGGTTTTACCCCTTAATAAACATCTTTTTGCGGTTTTGATATTTGCCTGAACGCATTTGATAATCATTATTTTTTTCAAAAGTTCACTGCCTGACTTTTCAGAAAACGAAACGCATGTTTCAAGGCAAGCTCTGTCAATAATTATTTCAGAATCCTGGCCGCTGCTGTTTTCGGCATAAGAGTTATATGCTTTTTTAGCTGTATAACGAATATGCTCCGGAATGTCTTTAAGCTCGTTATGAGTTACAGCGTAAGTTAAAGCAGTTGTGTCAAATGTGCATGGTTTAATGTAATAATTATCAATCGGAAGATCTGAAAAATTTGCTTTCAGTGCAGCTTTTAAATTAAAAAAATCGTTTTCGGTAATCAGTGAATTTAAAAGTGTAATATCGGGCACACTTTCTGAAATAAGATCCCAGACTTTTGATAATTCATCTTCAAGCGATTTATAAATATGTTTCGCGTTTATATTCCAGCCTTTATCATTAAGAATTCTGATAACGGATTCTTTATCAGAGGCGTTTATCAGCATATCATAATCAGTGTCAGTTAAAAGCCCGGTTTCGTTTGCTCTTATTCGAGCGACAGCATAAGTATATTTAGTATTATTCAAATCTACTCTCGCCCCTTAAAAAAGTATAGAATTAACTTTTTCCTTCAAATCTTCACGGTTTTCATCTATTATTGAATCAAAAGAACAGTTGATTTCAATTAACCCGTAACGAAGTATAAACCCGTTTTTTATATTAATGCTTTCATCCGTAAAACTGATACGGGCACCTTTTTTTTCGGCGACAGCCGCAGCGGAAGATCTGAAACTATCAGGCATACGGGCATTATCTTCGGGATTTGCAAGAAAAACACACTCGCCTTCAACAGCATACTTGCTGATAAGTTTCAGCAGAAATTCAAAATACTCACTGTCTGAAAAACTGTCGAGTTTTTTTGAAGAAGCATTAATAACAGAGTTAATCAAATCAATTTTTGCGTTAAGAATCATCTGTTTTTTTAGCTGTTCATTTCCCGATTTCTGAACAGACATAATCTTCTGCTTTTTTTCATTAGCGGCATTGATTATTTCGCCGGCCTTTTTCTCCGCGTCTGCTTTGGCACTTAGTTTAAGAGCCTCTGCCTTTTTTTCAGCCGAAGAAATAATCTGTTCACATCTGACAGTGTTGTCTGAATCTATTTTATTAATGATTTTTTCAAGACCTGTCATTGTCATAGTCCTCTTAACCTGTAATAATTGAGGTAATGCTGAAAATTGAAAGGATGGAGATAAGAAGAGCAAGAACCGCGTATGTTTCAACCATAGCAGCGAAAATAATGGCCTTACCGCTTTCTTCGGGCTTTTTGGCAACAATTCCAACACCGGCTACAGCTGCCTTGCCTTGATACATTGCGGATACAAGACCGCCGACAGCCATAGGCATACAAGCTGCAAAATACATAAGCCCCTGTGAAACGGTCAAACCGGTATCGCCACCGATTATTTCACCGCTCATAACGCCGATTTGAACAAGAAGTAGGAAAGCAACAAGAAAACCGTAAAGACCCTGAGTACCGGGAAGGATCTGAAGAATAAGAACTTTACCGAATTTTGAAGGGTCTTCCGAAACAACGCCGGCAGCAGCCTGACCGACAGTTCCTACTCCGATGGCGGAGCCGACTCCGCCCATTATTGCGGCAATAACACCGCCTAAAATCGCTAATAAAGCACCCATTGTAAGATTCATAAGATTTAGTCCTCCTTGATATTGAAATATTTTGTATTTGTTTTGAGCGGTGTAAATGATCTTCCGCCGCCCTCATAAAATTTTGCAAAGAATTCTACATATTGAAGCCTGTTTGTGTGAACATAGGTTCCTATCAAATTAATTGCCATATTGACAACATGGCCGAAAATAAAAACAGGAACAAGGAGACAGGCTTTTGCAACTGTATTTTGAGGTATTGTGCCCATTGTATTGACAACAGAAGCAATAACACCTGTACAAAGCCCGAGAGCAAGCAGCCTTGAATAAGAAAGTATATCGCTCATCCAACCGGACGCCGTGTTATACAGCCCGTACAAACCGAGCCCGAGTTTGCCGACAATATTCTTTGAGTCTCTGCCTGCGGTAAGAACAATCAAAACAGCACCGGCTGCCGCCATAATTAAACCTGCGTTTTTTAACTGAGACGGCACATTCACACTTAATATACCGGCACCGACAGGGCAAATTCCGGTTATTAGAAGAAAAACGGGAATGACATCGCATATTGCGCCGATTTTGTTATTTGCTTTCCACATTTTGTAAAACGACGCAAACAATCCGGCGAATAAATGAATAATTCCAAACAAAAAAGAGTATCGCATAAGCCTCATTGGATCCTGTACCGGTTGAAACCAAAGTGCTATTCCGCTTCTGAAAAGCGTAAATCCCAAAGTGTCATTTATTTTTGCGCCTAAGTCGGCAACTCCGAAAAAGTTTTTTGCAACAACTTCAAATATATCGCCGAACCAGCTCCCGAAAAGGGCACCCCAGAAAACAGTCGCAATTCCGCAATAAAAGTACATATCCACCGTTTTCTTCATTGCGCCTTCAAGTTTCATTTTGGATTTCGCGATTGCCGTTCCGATTACCATCAGCAAACCGTAACCCGCATCGGAAAGCATAATTCCGAAAAGGGCATAGTAAAAAAACGCCATAACCGGATTCGGATCAATATCATTTTTCCCGGGAGGGGAGTACATATTTGTAATACCTTCTACGGCTCCGTTGAAAGAGTTGTTTTTTAATTCAACAGGAACATCCTCACTTTCATCCGGGTCTGTGATATTGATGGCAACAGTGTATTTTTTTTCAAGTTCATCTGAAATTCTTTTTGCGTTTTCTTCCGTAATATATCCATTGAGAATGAAGATGTTTTCCGTTACGGCAAGTTTGCTTATTGCGGAGTATTTTTCTTTATACAGTGAAAAATAATCATAGGCAAACTCAATATCGCGCCGGTATTTTGCACAGTCTTTAATGATTTCAAGCGCTTTATCGCTTTTATCTTTTAAATCCGATATTTGTTTATTGTATCTCTCATACCTGACACGGGGAGGATGCTTTGTGGGATCTGACGGGTATGCAAAACCTATTGCTCGCAAGGCATCATATACAAGTTGTTTACATTCATTATGGCAAATTACAAAAACATAAGTCTGCTTTCCGGAAGAAGAAATGATTTCGCACTCATAACGTTCTTCATCACCGAGATACGGTAGCAAAGCTGTTTTAAGTGTTTCTGAGGAATAGTTTTCGGGCAGAGTTCCTATAAAGACAGATGTTGTTTTTGAGCCGGAATATTTCATTGGAATATCCAAATCAAGCCAAGGCTCAATATTTTCAAGAACAAGTTCGCATCTTGCAATGGATGTTGCTGATTCTTCAATTTGTTTTTCCGCCGCGTTAATATCATAACAGTATCCGAGATAAACATTGGCTTTATCAGCGTTTTTGAGGTATTCGGCTAATGAAATGTTATCTTTTTGCGGAATTATTGATTCGAGTAATCCTTTTGATTTCGGGCAGTATTTGTCAAGTGTTTTTAACGCGTTCTTTACTTCGTTAAGATATTTTTCGTAAAAACCGAAGCTTTGAGAGGTTGAGAGTTTGTCAACAAGATTGTCGTCAGGAATATCCGAAAGTTCAATTATTCCTTTTCTTTGAACAAGGTCAACAATTTCTTTTACATCATTTATGGAGGCCAGTATCTCTATTTTTTTAATATTTTGTTTTGCCAAAGTTTCACCTCCTTATCATCGTTTGAAACATTCAGGTTGAAATAATAGTTTTAATTACGCAATCAACTGCTTCGTTGAATTTAGGCATTGCGTTTTCTTTGATAGTGTTAATTGTTTTTTCACATTCAATTTCAGCTTCTGCTTTGCTTTTATCGGCTTCGATTTGAGCAGACTTTAAGTATGCGTTTGCTTCCGATTCGGCCTTGGCAAGTATATCGGCAGTTATTTTATCACACTCTTCTTTTGCTGAATTGAGTATTCTGTCAGCTTCTGTTTGAGCTTTTTCAATTTCAGAATTGCATTTATTTTCTGCATCTAAAATTTTTTGAAGCATATCGGACGCCATATATATACCTCCTGTAAAAACTATTTGATTTTAACACAATCGTTTATTAAAATCAACAGTTTACTATTGATTAATAAAAATTTTAAACTATAATAATATACGGTGATTAAATTGAAATGTTCGGTTTGTCCGCGAAAGTGTAATATTGACAGAGACATTGCTAAAGGTTATTGCGGTTTGGATTCCCGAATTAAAATTTCAAGGGCTGCTCCACATTTCTGGGAAGAGCCCTGCATAAGCGGTTCAAAAGGAAGCGGTACTGTTTTTTTTACGGGTTGTTCACTGAAATGTGTTTTTTGTCAGAATTATGAAATCAGCCATTTGAATAAAGGCGTTACGGTAAATACGGATGAATTGATCCGTGTTTTCGATAATCTTGTTAATCTTGGGGCTCACAACATCAATCTTGTTACGCCCACGCATTATACTGCAGAAATTTACAAAGCGCTTAAAAAATTCAATTCTCCGATTCCTGTTGTGTGGAATTCATCAGGATATGAAACCGTCGATTCTTTGAAGATGATGGAAGGTCTGGTTGATATTTACTTACCCGATATTAAGTTTTATGACAGTAATATTTCTTTAAAATATTCCGGAGCTGAAAACTATTTTAAATTCGCGGCAAAGGCCGTGAAAGAAATGTTCAGGCAGGTCGGAAATCTCCACATTAATGAGGAAGGAATTGCAGATAAAGGTCTTATTATCAGGCATCTTGTATTGCCGGGCAATATTTCTCAAACAATTAAAATATTTTCTTATGTTGCAGAAAATTTTCCCAAACAAACGGCAATCAGCATTATGCGTCAATATGTTCCGTGCGCAGATGCGGCTTCGTTTCCTCCGCTTAACAGAAAATTGACTTCCAAAGAATATCAAATCGTAAAAAAGAAAATATTGGAATTGGGTTTTGAAAATATTTATTTTCAAAAAGCTGAATCCGCGGAAAAAACATTTATTCCGCAATTCGATTATGAAGGTATTGACCTATAAATATTTTATGTGTTAATATTTAAAAAAATATAAAAAAAGGAGATTTTAAAAATGGCAAAAGGCAAAGGAATTATTTCCGAATTCAAAACTTTTATTATGAGAGGCAATGTTCTCGACTTGGCGGTCGGTGTTATTATCGGCGGCGCATTCCAGGCAATTGTAAATTCACTTGTGGATGATGTAATTATGCCTGTTATCAGCCTTATTACCGGCGGAAAAGATTTTTCCGAATGGAAAGTTATGCTCGGTGATACCGCTTCTTTAAACTACGGTAATTTTATCAGTGCTGTAATTAATTTCATAATTATGGCAATAGTGATATTTATTATTGTAAAGAGCATTAACAAAGTTTCCGAAAAATTAAGCAAAAAAGAAGAGGCTCCCACGGAACCCACAACAAAAGTTTGCCCTTATTGCAAGAGTGAAATCGCTGTTGATGCCGTTAAATGCGCACATTGCGCTTCAAACCTCGAATAATGGAAAAGATTTCTTTTATCGGAACCGGCAATCTGGCTTCCGCTATACTTAAAGGTGTGGTTGAAGCCGGTTTGACAGCACCTGAAAACATATTTGTATTTGATATTGATAAAAATAAAACAGCCCGATTAAACAGCATATACGGAGTTAATGTTGCAGAAAACTGCAAATCAGCAGCTGAAAATGCCGATGCTGTTGTAGTCGCGGTTAAGCCTAAAGATGTTGTTGAAGTTCTTGATGTAATTAAGCCTTATTCGAGTTTTGTTATTTCCACTGTTGCCGGAGTTGATGTTTCATCATTGCATTCACACCTTGATAACAGTTGCGTTGTTTTCAGAATAATGCCAAATATCAACGCCGCTGTAGGAATGGCAATGACTGCGTTTTGTTGTAACAGTAACGCAACTGGTGAGCAAAAATCGTTTGTTGAGCGATTTTGCTTATGCTTCGGAGATTGTATGAAGCTTGACGAAAAGCTTTTTTCGGTATTTACCGCTCTTGCGGGTTCCGCACCTGCATTTGTTTATGAATTTATTAACGATCTCGCTTTTGCAGGAGTAAAAAACGGTCTCAGTAAAAATGACGCGCTTAAAATTGCCGTTCAGACTGTTTTGGGCAGTGCACAGGCTGTAAAAACGCTGAATGTTCATCCTTGCGAGTTAACAGACAGAGTATGTTCCCCATCGGGCACTACCGTAGAAGGTGTTGCGGCTTTAAGAGAGTTCGGTTTTGACAATGCTGTTATTACCGCGATTGACCGTACCGTAGAGAAAGATATAAAAATGAAGAAATGATAGAAACTTTAATTCTCAGTTCCCTTACAAAAGTTTTTGAAAACACTAAACCCGATGACAAACAAATCGGGTTTATTTCTATGTTCAAAAATGAGAGAGTATCATTTCAAATTGCAATTAAATCGGATATTGATTGCAATGCGTTTGTTGAGGTTAACGGCTTTGAAGGCAAAACGGATATTTATAAAGTTGAAAATGTTCCTGTCGGCCTTGCAAGTTTTGAAAACACGGATGATTATTATCTGAAAAAAGAATCGGGAAGCTATCCCGATCTTCTGCTACCGTATGATGATAATGTATATCTGAAAAAAGATAAATGGTATTCGTTTTGGGCAGAGTTATCTGCCGATAATGCTTCGGCAGGTACAAATGAATTATTTGTTTTAATTAATGATGATTTAAACAACACTGTCACAAAAAGCATCACTGTTGAAATAATTGACGGTTATTTGCCTGATGTTGATTTTGTTTATACAAATTGGTACCATTGCGATGCAATATCACAGTATTATAATGTGCCGGTTTTCAGCGATAAATTTTGGCGAATAAACCGTAATTTTATATCAACAGCGGTATCTCACGGTATGAATTGTATTTTAACACCGCTTTTTACGCCTCCGCTTGACACAGCTGTCGGCAAAGAAAGGCTCACCGTTCAGCTTGTTGGAGTAACATTGCGTGGCGGGAAATATATTTTTGATTTCAGAAATCTGAAAAAATGGATTGATATGTGCCGTGAATGTGGAATAAAATATTTTGAGATGTCACATTTGTTTACTCAATGGGGGGCGCTTCACGCACCTAAAGTGATTGCGAAAGACAGCAAAGGCAGATTTAAAAAAATATTCGGCTGGGAAACAAAAACCTCGAGTGAAAAATATGATAATTTTATTTTACAGCTCGGTGAAAAACTTGTTCCGTTTTTGGAAAAAGAAGGAATCAAAGACAGATGCTTTTTTCATATTTCTGATGAACCTTCTGAGAAACACATACCGATTTATAAAAAAAGAGCCGAATTAATAAATAAAGCTTTTCCGGGTTTTAAAACAATCGACGCTCTTTCGGACATTGAGTTTTACAAAACCGGCTCAGTCAAACAACCAATTCCGGAAACGGGAAGTGCAGAAAAATTTTACGGTTTGGTTGACGATTTGTGGGTTTACTATTGTTGCGGTCAGGGCGACAGATACCTTTCAAACAGATTTATTGCCATGCCTTCACAGCGCACCAGAGTTCTCGGATATCAGCTATATAAATACGATGTCAAAGGTTTTCTTCAATGGGGATATAATTTTTACAACACTGCTTTGTCTCTTAAACAGATAAATCCTTATGAGATTACCGATGCAGGAGGAAGTTTTCCTTCCGGTGACTCATTTTCGGTTTATCCCTGCAATGACGGCAAAGCATATCCTTCATTAAGATTAAAAGTCTTTTACGACGCTTTGCAAGATTTTAAGGCATTGAAACTGCTTGAAAGCTGTATCGGCAGAAACAAAACAATAGAAATACTTGAGGAAGGCCTCGAAAAACACTTGTCTTTTACCGATTACCCCCACAGTATAAAATGGCACCTTGATCTTCGTGAAAAAATCAATTCGGCAATTAAATTAAATCTTGAAAAAAGCGGTTCTTGACCGCTTTTTTGATAAGGAGGAACATTTATGCCTGTAAATTATGATTCCGAAAAAAAGATTTTCAAGCTTGACACAGCAGGCTCAAGTTATGTTTTTCAGGTGTTTGATGAAAACTATCTTGTTCACCTGTATTACGGCGCGCCAATTCCCGATAATAACCTTTCTTCAATGTATTATCATGGGGGCTTTGCCTCATTCAGCCCTTCAAACGCCAAGGTGAAAACAGACAGCTTTTCACCTGATATGTGCCCTATGGAATACTCCACTCAAGGGGCGGGCGATTTCAGAATTTCCGCGCTTTCAGTACTTAATTGCGATGGCAATAATGTTACGGATATTCGATACACAGGGCATAAGATTTATATGGGCAAACCTGAAATTGTTGGTTTACCGTCACTTTATCTTAATGATATAAATGAGGCGCAGACTCTTGAAGTATATACCGAAGACATTGTTACGGGTGTTAAAGTCACCTTGGTATATACTGTTTTTGAAAAGTACAGCGCGATTACAAGAAATGTTATTATAGAAAACACATCAAAAAACGCTGTTGATATTGAACGCGTTTACAGTTGCTGCGTCGAATTTCCTCAAATGAATTTCAATATGATGCATCTTTACGGAAAGTGGAATAAAGAGCGTTCATTACAGGTTCGCCATCTCGCTCACGGAATTCAGTCTATTGTCAGCAAACGCGGTTCATCAAGCCATTATCATAACCCTTTTGTTGCTCTTGCTGATGATAAGGCAACTGAGGATTACGGTGAAGTTTATGGCTTCAATCTTGTTTACAGCAGTAATTTCTCAGCGGAAATCGAGGTTGACAGTTCCGATTCGACCAGATTGATTATGGGGATTAATCCGGAGAGCTTCGGTTGGCACCTTGAAGAAGGCGAACGTTTCTTTTCACCTGAAGTTGTTATGGTGTACAGCAATGAAGGCGTTGGAGGAATGAGCAGAACTTTTCACGATTTATACAGAAACAATCTCATCAGAGGTTATTGGAAAAACAGAAAAAGGCCTGTTCTCATAAACAGTTGGGAAGCGTGTTTTTTTGATTTTGACGATGATAAAATAGTTTCTTTTGCTGAAAGCGCCAAAGAAATGGGCATTGAAATGCTTGTTATGGATGACGGCTGGTTCGGCAAAAGAAATGATGATACAACTTCACTCGGCGACTGGTTTGTTAATGAGAATAAAATTAAAGGCGGTCTCGGCAATTTGATTGACAGAGTAAGAGCTTTAGGGCTGAAATTCGGAATTTGGTATGAGCCTGAGATGATTTCTCCTGAAAGCCGGTTGTATAAAAGCCATCCCGATTGGTGTGTTCATGTTCCTCGCCGCGATAAATCAATTGCAAGACATCAGTATGTACTTGATATGACAAGACAAGATGTCAGAGATAATATTTTTGACCAGATATACGGTTTACTCAGCAAATATCCGGTTGACTATTTGAAATGGGATTTCAACCGTAATATAACAGAAGCGGGTTCAGCGTTATTACCGCCGGAAAAACAAAAGGAGTTTTTTCACCGATATATTCTCGGAACTTATGAGCTTATGGGCAGAATCACAAAAGCTTTCCCGAAGATGCTTCTCGAAAACTGTTCGGGCGGAGGCGGAAGGTTTGACCCGGGAATGCTCAGTTTTTCCCCTCAGATTTGGTGTTCTGATAACACCGATCCAATCGAAAGACTGACAATTCAGTTCGGCACATCGCTTTGTTATCCCGATTTGTGTATGGGCGCGCATGTTTCAGCGTGTAACAGAACAAATATTGAAACAAGGGCAAATGTCGCGCTTTGGGGTACATTCGGCTATGAGCTTGATCCGAACAAAATGTGTGAAGAGGATAAAGCTGCTGTTAAATTACAGATTAAGAAATATCATAAATATTATGATGTTATTCACAGCGGCAATCTATACAGAATTATTTCGCCGTTTGAAAACCATTACCGCGCTGTCTGGCAGTTTCTCAGTAAGGATAAAACAAAAGCGCTTTTAACAAGCGTTGTAATGAGAAGACCCGAAACGCAGGCATTTTTTGTCAGGTTAAAAGGGCTTAATCCCGAAAAATTTTACACCGATGAAGAAACAGGGGAGGTTTATTCGGGAGCTCTGCTTATGAATGCCGGTCTTAATCTTACTTCAACCGATTGTTCCGACGGCAGCAGTTTTGTAAAATACTTTACCGCAAATGAATAATTGAGAAATGCGCATATTCGCCGGGCGAATATGCGCATTAATAATATTGATTTTATTTACAGTCGGAATAATTAAAAAACTCGGTCTTATCTACAAATTCTTCTTTGAGTTTTTGTAAAAGAAGAAAATGCGGTTGTGTTGTGTGCGTTTTTTGTGCTTCGGGGGTTTCCCAGCGTTCAATTAAAAGAAGAATTTTATCCGGACAGTCGTTTGAAATATAATAATCATATTGAAGGCAGCCGTTTTCGTTTCGGCAAAGTTCTGCAATTTTATTGTTTTTTAATGCCTCGGTAAATGGCTTCATTTTACCTTCTTTTACATAATAATAAACATTTAATCCTGTCATAATTATGAAGCTTTTTCGGTAGTTGCCTTTGTTTCGGCATTTTCAGTGATGTCTGCGCTCGGTTTCTCTGTTTTTTTATCGGTTTTTTCATCCTTTGCATCACTTTTAGATGTTGTTGTTGCCGCAGCGGTTGTTCTCTCACCGGACGCTAAAGTGTTACCCTCAGCATCAATAAGCGGGGCGGCAATAAGATTGCCCTGACTGTCATAAATATCTTCTTCGTAATACTTAAGAGAGCCGTCGGCGTTGTAATAATAAATATGCTGTCTTACGCCGTTATCGTCATAGTCATAAGCCTGCGCCGAAACAAGATTGTTTTCTGCGTCAAAATCTCTTACAGAAAGGCTTTTTCCGTTTTCATCATAAGTGAAAAATCTGTAAGTTTCAACATTGCCTTTGTTATCATAATTAACAATCGTGTCTATCTGTGATGAATTGCTGTCATTATAATAATTAACGGATTTGCTGCCGTCGTTTGATTTGAACTCTTTAACCTCAAGCTCTTCATTCAGTGTAGGTACTTCAACAGAGATATTGCTGAAATCTTTTGAGACAATAGATTTTGTCTTTTTACCGCAACCGAAGAAAACAAATACAGTTGACAGACAAAGAATAATTGCGATTATTTTTTTCATTGACTTTTCCTCCCGAAAAGACTTAATAAATTGTGCTTATTCTAACATACAATACAACAAAAATCAATTATTAATATTTTTTATTACATTTTATTTACAATTCAGTCAAAAACATCAGGAAAATCCTGCAAAGAATTGCCTTTAGTGTCAAACAGTTCAACCGAAAGCTCGTTACCGTAGGCGTCATAGCTTACAACTTCATAGCAAATCAGCCGGCAATCGGAATCATAATAGTAATATCTGTAAAACCGGCCCAAAGAGTCATATACCCTTTTACAGGCGTAATTAAACGATTTGTCTGTTTTGAACACATAAATACAGTCAATTCTTCCTTTACTGTCATACACGGTTTTTGAGTAATCGATAATGTTACCGTTTTCATCGTAATTTACATTTTCAATAAAATCACCGTTTTCGGATTTATAAATATCGGTTTTATATCTGTCACGGTCAAATTCTGTTTCATAATCGGATGTATCGATTAAAACAAGATTTTCCGCTTTGAATATAAGCATTTCATCGGGAAAAGTGTTGTTCGGAATATTGTTGATTGTTGTTCCTTCAATTTGACTGTAAGTTTCTGTTGCAACGATTTTGTCTGCTTCCTGTTTTTTTTCACACGCGGTAAAAAAAAGAAGAACCGATAAAACAGTTAATATAAATGTTTTTTTCATAATTATCAAACCTCAAATTGATATTGACATTTTTGAAATACAAATGTATAATTATGCAGAATTTTGAATTTTGCTTGAAATCAGGAGGATTTGAAAATGCAGCATTTATTAAAGCTTGCCGATATTTCATCTGAAGAGATAACTCAACTTTTAAACCTTGCAGACCAACTTAAATACGAAAAAAAGAACGGCATTGAACACCATCATTTAAAAGGCAAAACTCTCGGTATGATTTTTCAGAAATCATCTACGCGAACAAGAGTTTCTTTTGAGGTCGGTATGTATGATCTCGGAGGTTCCGCGCTGTTTCTCAGCTCAAATGATCTTCAGATCGGAAGAGGTGAGCCTGTTGAAGATACCGCAAGGGTAATGTCACGATATCTTGACGGTATAATGATCAGAACATACAGTCAGGAAGAGGTTGAGACTCTTGCAAAATACGGCTCAATTCCCATAATTAACGGTTTAACGGATTATTGCCATCCCTGCCAGGTTCTTGCCGATTTAATGACAATTCGCGAACATAAAAAAGTTATTGAGGGCAAAAAACTCTGTTATATCGGTGACGGAAACAATATGGCAAACTCACTTATCGTCGGCGGAATAAAAATGGGAATGAGTGTTTCAATCGGTTGCCCGGATAATTACAGACCAGACGCTGAAATAATGAAATGGGCTGCTGAAAACGGCAACTTTGTCTGCACATCAGATATTCTCGAAGCCGCGAAAGACGCGGATGTTTTATATACAGATGTATGGTCATCAATGGGTCAGGAAGGGGAAGCAGCCGTCAGGCGTAAGGCTTTCAGCGGATATCAGATTAATGATTCCGTTATGGCTGTTGCAAAATCAGACGCAATGGTTATGCATTGCCTGCCTGCTCACCGAGAAGAGGAAATAACATCAAAAGTTTTTGAAGAACACGCTGTTGAGATTTTTGATGAGGCCGAAAACAGGCTTCACGCTCAGAAAGCTGTTCTTGTAAAACTTCTTTCAGATGAAAAATAAGTTTTAAACAGGACTTGTACAGCAAGTCCTGTTTTGTTAAATAATACAGTCGATAATAAAAACAGCAAAAAGTGTGTTTGCCCAGGCAAACCAGGAACGGGTGAAATTATCCGGATTGTTGCAATCAAAACCTTCATGCATAAACCCTGTGCCCGCTGTGGTTTCGCGAAGTGTTTTAAAAATACGCTTTATTTCATTTTCATCATCGGTTGTCAAAGCTTCAATAATTAATGATATGTGCCAGATGTAGTTATCAGGAGTGTGCGGGCTGCCGATGCCTTTAGCTGCGTTTCCTTCAAAATAAAATGGATTTGACTTACTTAAAATAAAGCGTCTCGTGTTTAGATATACCGGATCATCTTTTTCGCACCAACCGAGATACGGCAGCGATAAGAGACTCGGAACATTTGCATCGTCCATCAACAGAGCATTGCCGAGCCCGTCAACCTCATAAGCATATATTTTTCCGAAATCTTTATGATTTATTATTGCATATTTTTCTATTCCGTCTTTAATTTTAATGCATAAATCGGTAATTTCAGAGTTATAAGGATTTTCAATTTTCAGGTTGTTAAGATTGGTTGTCAATTCCTTGAAAACAGCAACAACAAACATATTGGCGGGAACAAGGAACGGATATTCACATCTGTCATCGCTCGGTCTGAAAGCCGAACGAACCATTCCCGTGTATTTATAATCGGCTCCGTATCCGTTATTTAACAGGCTGTCTTTTTCATCGTCCGGTCTTCTGAAATAATACTGTGATTTATTTTTATAATCCTGTTCGACAATCAGAGTTTCTGTAATTGTTTTAAGTGTTTTAAAAAACAATTTGTCAAACACGGAATTGTCTTTTGAATAAAAATAATAATTATTTAAAAGCCAAAGGGGATATATCAGAGAATCAATTTCATATTTTCTCTCAAAAACTATCGCTTTTGTTTCGGTTTCATCCTTGTGCCCGTTACCGTTTGCTTTCTCATTAAAAGCATTCGCATAAGGGTCTGTGTTTATGTATTCAAACTGTCTTTTTAAAAGGCTTCTGACAAGTTTTCTGCAACCTTCATCTTTACCGGCTAATCTGACATAGTGGCTTACTTGAACACTGCTGTCTCGAAGCCACATTGCCTCAATGTCACCGGTAATAATAAACACATTGCCGTTTTCATCATATTTAACGGTTGTCTCAAGTGTATTAAGGTAGCATTTTCTGAAATCTTTTCTCAACTCATCTGAATCAAGTTTTTCATATATTCTGTTCAAATATTCATACATTACTGAAAAATCTTTATTCATATTATCAATTCCTCTTAATTAATTTGAAAACACATTTTGTACTGTTTTGCCCAGCGAAATACACTCTGCCTGTTCCAGTGTCTCGGCATAGCCGTTGTTACGGCAACAACAGAAGCAATCCTTTTACCTGTAAGCAGAATTTTCTTTAACAAGACTGTATCTTTGCAAACATTTTTTGTCTTATCGATTATATCGGCGGGCGAAAAGTTTATAAAAGAAACAAGACTTGTGCTGTCGGCACCTATGGTAAGATCTTTGCCTGTGAGAATTCCGTTTTCAAACATAAAATCAAGTTCTTCGGGCTTTAATTCTGCGAGAAGCAGTTTAACACACGCAAGCTGAGCAAGCCCGGAGCCGAGTTTTTTGTAATACTTAACCTGGTAATCCCAAAGAGTATCCGTGCAAAAACAGTTGTATTTATCCGCAATTATCGTGTCAGCAAGCAGTCTTGAAGCTCTCAGCGAATTGGCAATTCCGGAACCGATGACCGGCACGGTCATAAAAGCGCTGTCACCGATAGCTGCGTATCCATCGCATACCATTATCGCGAGCGGCTGACGAACAGGAATCTTTACAAAATTGCCGCCGCGTTTCAGTTCCGTGCCGAGAACAGGATTCTGAGCCCGGAACATTGTTGCGATTTCGTTAACTTTATCTTCGTTCAGCGGCTCAAAAAGCCCGATTAATAAATCGGCGTATTCATCTTCGGCGGCAATCCAGCCAACACCGGTGTTGCCTCCCGGCAGAAGGCACACTTTATATTTATCCTCTATATCTTCGTTGGTTCCTCTGTTGTAAAAAGCGCGAAAAACATTGAACTGACTGTAATCACCGGGTATCTTTTCAATTCCGCAAACCGCAGGCAATTTTGTTCTGACAGGAGAATCAATACCCGCCGCGTCAATTATCAAATCCCCGTAAAAATTCCCGAGCGATGTTTTGATACCGACAACTCTGTTGCCCACCATTATCGGGCTCTCTATTAAACAGTCATAAACAAACTTTACTCCGCATTTTAACGCGTGATTTATGAAGTGATTATAAATGTCTTTTCTTTCCATTTTAATTTCAAGCTGATCAGGCGAAACATCCTGTCGAAGCCCTTTTTTCATATCGGTTGAATAAAAGGTCATATTTTCTTTAAATTCATATTTATCTTCGTCCGGCATATCCATTCCGGCAATTTTAAGTGCACCCGGAGCAAAAATATCAGTCCAGTCATATCCGAGTGTACCTTCCTTGTTTTTTTCATAAACCGTTACATCATAACCGTTTTGCGCAAGAATTGCCGCGGTTGCAATTCCGCCGTGGCCGGCGCCTGCTACAATGATTTTAGGTGACATTTTTAAACCTCCGAAGATTTTTTTGGTTAATTCTACCATATAATAGAATTATATTCAATTAATTTTTGTGTTTTAAAGGTTGACTGAAAATAATAATTGTTATATTATACATTGGATTTGATAATAAGGAGTTTTTATTCAATGAGAAGAACTAAAATAGTTTGCACATTGGGCCCTGCCAGCAATAATGAAAGCATAATCTCAGAGATGCTTAAAAACGGTTTAAATGTTGCAAGGCTGAATTTTTCGCACGGTTCATATTATGAACACGCGAAAACTATAGATACCTTCCGTAAAGTGAGAGATGAAATGAAAATTCCCGCCGCAATAATGTTAGATACAAAAGGGCCGGAAATTCGTATAAAAAATATAAAAGACGGTCAGACAGTGCTTGCTGACGGTCAGAAATTTATTCTTACATCGGACGACTGCGAAGGCAACTCGGAAAAAGTTACAATAACATATCCGGAATTATGCAAACAAATTAAACCCGGAATAACTGTTTTAATAGACGATGGTAAAATCATACTTAAAACCGTTGAAACAAACGGCAGTGAAATTATTTGTGAAGTTTTGGAAGGCGGAACGCTGTTAAGCAACAAGAGCATAAATATTCCCAATTTTCATATAGATATGCCTTATTTAAGTGAAAAAGATGAGCAGGATTTACTGTTCGGAATTGAACACGATGTTGATTTTGTTGCGGCGTCTTTTACCAGATCAAAAGATGATGTGATTGAAATGAGAAAGTTTCTCGACTATCACGGCGGTCATTCCATAAAGCTTATAGCCAAAATCGAAAATATTGAAGGCGTAAGGAATTTTGATGAAATATTATTGCATTCCGACGGAATAATGGTAGCTCGCGGAGATATGGGAGTTGAAGTTGAGTTTGAGAGACTGCCGGGCATTCAAAAACAATTTATTAAAAAATGCTATCAATCCGGAAAAATGGTAATTACCGCAACTCAGATGCTGGAATCCATGATAACAAGCTATACTCCCACAAGGGCAGAGATTTCAGATGTTGCCAACGCTGTTTTTGACGGAACAAGCGCTGTTATGCTTTCGGGTGAAACCGCAATGGGGGCTCATCCCGCAAGAGTTGTTGAGGTAATGTCAAAAATTGTAGAGCAGGCAGAACAGGATGCTCTTAAATTAATGGCATACAGCGGCTTTCGCTACGATGTTGATAAAAGCGATGTCACAAACGCTATATGCGACGCAGCGTGTACAACGGCGCGCGACCTGAAATGCAAGGCGATTATAGCTGTAACAACTTCTGGCACAACAGCAAGAAGAGTTTCAAAATTCAGACCCAATGAGCCTATTGTAGCCTCAACGCCCGAAGTTAAAACATTCCATCAGCTGTCACTTTCATGGGGTGTTTTCCCTGTTCTTGCGCTTAATCAGGATGACGAAAACAAACTGTTTCTTCACGCGATTGACTGTGCAAAACAAATTGATCTTGTCAGTGAAGGTGACACAGTCGTTATAACAGCCGGAATTCCGCTTAAAATGTCAGGAACAACAAATATTTTAAAAGTAGAAGTTGTGAAATAAAGACACAGAACGCTGTCATCGGACGGCGTTCTGCTGATTTTCGGAATATTTTGCCGCTTCGGCGGTGGCAAGTTTATCACATCTTTCATTTTCCGGGTGACCTGCGTGACCTTTTACCCAAATGATTTTATATTCATTTTTACTCAATAAATCAAGCAGTTCCATCCATAATTCAACATTAAGAACAGGGGATTTATCGGATTTTTTCCAGCCTTTTTTAACCCAATTCCATATCCATCCGCTGTTAAAAGCGTCGGAAATATACTTAGAATCGGTATAAACGGTTATGTCGCACTTTTCTTTAAGCTTTTTTAACGCTGAAATAAGAGCGGTCAATTCCATTCTGTTATTTGTAGTATGAGGCTCACCGCCTGAAATTTCCAATTCATTACTGCCGTATCTCAGTACAGCGCCCCATCCGCCCGGGCCCGGATTTCCGGAACAGCTCCATCGGTATAAATATCAACATGTTTAAGTTTATCCATATCCAAACTCCGTTTTTTATCAATAATATCATTTATTTCAACTTTTTCAAGCAAATATTTATTATTTAACGGGTTTGCTTGACTTATTTTTAATAATAAAGTATTATTAAATATCAAATTATATTAATGAAAGGCGGCTGAATATTTCAGCCGATATATTAAAATGGCAAAAAAATCAAATTCTCAAAACAGTAATGAGCGTTTGAATAAAAGAAGAGCGGAACAAAAACAAAAACCCAACAGTCAGCTTAATAATAAAACAGCTGCCAAACATTCCAAAACTCTTCAAAGGCAAAATCACAAAACTTCAAATACTCAGAAAAACAGACAGTCAAATATATCATCAAAGAGCAAATCCCGTACCGCTCAAGCGGAGAAAGGCAGTAAATCTTCTTCTCCCGTTCGTATTTCTTTTTTGGGAGGACTTAATGAAATCGGCAAGAATATGACGCTGTATGAATTTGACGGCGATATGATTATAGTTGATTGCGGTCTTTCATTTCCGGAACAGGAAATGTTCGGCGTAGATCTTGTTATTCCGGATTTTACTTATGTTCAAAGAAACGCAGATAAAATAAGAGGCATTGTTATAACTCACGGTCATGAAGACCATATCGGCGGTCTCGCATATTTATTGAAAACCGTTAATATACCTGTTTACAGCACAAAACTTACAATAGGCTTAATTGAAGGAAAACTGCGTGAGCACGGTCTGCTTGAAAAAGCGAAGTTAAATGTATGTGCTCCCGGAGATTTTATAAAACTTGGCAAATTTGAAGTTGAGCTGCTTCATGTTAATCATTCCATTCCCGATTCTCTTGCTCTTGCAATAAGGTGCGGTGCCGGAACAATTATTCAAACCGGTGATTTTAAAATTGACACAACACCTATTGACGGAGAAATGATTGACCTGGCAAGATTTGCTCAAATCGGCAAAGAAGGCGTGCTTTGTATGCTTTCCGATTCCACAAACGCCGAAAGACCCGGATATACCGAAAGTGAGCGAATTGTCGGCGAGTCTTTTGAAACTTTATTCAGAAAAGCAAATAACAGACGCATTATTGTTGCCACATTCGCTTCAAACATTCACAGAGTACAGCAGATTATCAATGTTGCAAAAGCTTTAAAAAGAAAAGTTGCTCTTTTCGGAAGAAGCCTTGAAAATGTTGTTTCAATAGGGTCTGAGCTCGGCTATCTGAATATACCGGACAATGTTCTCATTGACAGTGATTTAATAAACAGATATTCGCCGCAGGAGCTTGTTATTATTACCACAGGCAGTCAGGGTGAGCCGATGTCTGCATTAACCAGAATGGCTTTTTCGGACCATAGAAAAGTTGAAATCTGCCCCAACGATTATGTCATTATTTCGGCAACTCCTATTCCCGGTAACGAAAAAACCGTTGGCAGGGTTGTAAACGAGTTGATGAAACTCGGCGCTGAAGTTGTTTATGAAAAAATGTATGATGTTCATGTTTCGGGTCACGCCTGCCAGGAAGAACTTAAACTTATGATGGGAATAGTAAACCCGAAGTTTTTCATCCCCGTTCACGGTGAGCAAAAACATATGTTTAAGCACGCTCAGCTTGCCGAAAGCGTTGGAATTAACAAGAAAAACATATTTATCGCAGATAACGGCGTAACGGTTGAGCTTACTCAAAAATCCATTAAACAGGCAGCTTCGGTTCCTGCGGACAGAGTTCTTGTTGACGGAAACGGCGTCGGGGATATTGGCAGCGGAGTGCTTAAAGACAGAAAACGCCTTGCGGAAGACGGGGTTATTGTTATCTCAGCCGCTGTTGACAGCCAATCAGGTGAGCTTATAGAAGGGCCTGAAGTAATAACAAAAGGTTTTGTTTATGTTAAAGGCTCTGAAGAAATAATCGAAGAAGCCAAAAGAGCGGCTGAGGATGCGATTTACTACTGTTGTGATAATGATATTTTTGACCTTAACGCCATAAAATCCAAAACCAGAGATGCCGTTTCCCGTTATGTGTCGGAAAAAACAAAAAGAAATCCGATGGTTCTTCCCATGATAATGGAGGTATAAAATGAAAAACTTTTTACAGCACAGCAACTTTATTTTTGTTGCGGTTATTGCCGCGGCATCTGTCTGTGCTGTAATAACTTCTTTTGTTTTACCTTCACTGGCGTTTATTGAAGCAGGGTTGATTATTCTATTCTTTTTGTGGACTGTCATCAGCGAAAGGTTTTACAAAAAGAAAAGCCGCAGATATATGCACAATCTTTCCAAAAGCCTTGATTTTTCAAAAGAAAAAAGTCTTAATAATTTTCCGTTTCCGGTTGTTGTATGTTCAAAAGAAGGCGATGTTAACTGGTGCAGTGAAAAATTTTTAAATCGTGTCGTCGGTAGCAAAAAATCTTTTGAAAATAATATCGCGGCATACATAAACGGTAAAGATTTATATGAAATAATAAACTCCGAAGAAACAGCCGTTTTTGTAAACGGAAGAACATATACTGTATTTTCAAATTCATTTGAGTCAGAAGGATCGGAGAATTATATTCTGTTTTATGTTGATAATTCCGATTTGAGAGAAATTGAAAAAAAATATTACTCTTCAAAACCCTGTGTAATATATATTGAAGCCGATAATGTCGGCGACACAAGACTTGATTTCAGAGACAGCGAGCGCGCCGAAATACGCAGCATTGTTGAAAGTGAAATTGAAAAGTGGATAAGCGATTATTCATGTATTCTGAAAAGATTAAGTGAAAGCCGTTATATCATTGTGGCGGAAAAATCCGATGTTGACAAAATGATTGAAACAAAGTTTTCGGTTCTCGACCGTGTCAGAGAAATCAGGTATAAAGATGTTCCGGTCAAAACTTCACTCTCAATAGGTGTAGCTGACGGAGATAATCTTGCCGAATGTGAAAAACGCGCAAGAAAAGCACTGGATATGTCTATCGGCAGAGGCGGAGACCAGGCGGCGGTAACTAAAAATGAATCTTATGTTTTTTACGGCGGAATATCACGAAGTGTTGAGAAACAGGGCAAAATTGAAACGAGAATTGTCGCTTCGGCGTTTTCCGAGCTGATTGAAGGCAGTGATGATGTAATTGTTATGGGCCATAAAAACGCCGACCTTGATGCAATCGGTGCCGCGCTGGGTGTTTGCGCCGCTTGCGAATCAGTCGGAATTCCCGCTTTTATCGCAACAGATAAAAATAATACTTTATGTTCCGCTTTGATAAACAGAATAATGAGCGACGAAAACCAAAGTGTTTCAATTATAGATGAACAAACCGCAATTAATCTTCTTGACAAAAAAACACTTCTTGTGGTTGTTGACACGCATTTAAAGAGTTTCGTTGAATTCCCCGATGTTTACAAAAAAGCGTCTTCTGTATTTGTAATTGATCATCACAGAAAATCTGTTGATTATATTGATAACGCCGTCGTTTTTTACCACAATCCCGGCGCCTCATCTGCCTGCGAAATGGTTACTGAACTTTTGCAATATACGGGAAAGGATATTGAAATTTCAAAACTTGTTGCCGAAGCATTACTTGCAGGAATAATGCTTGACACTAAGAATTTTGTTTTGGGCACCGGCGTCAGAACATTCCAGGCCGCTGCTTATTTAAAGCGTAACGGCGCTGACACCGTAAGTGTTCATAAGATGTTTGCCAATTCTCTTGACAGTTATATTAAAAGAAACGGTGTTGTTTCAAAAGCAAGGCAATACAAAAACTGCGCAATTTCGTTTGCGGATTTTGATTCACCCGATCTGAGAGTTATCTGTTCTCAGGCAGCAGATGAAATGATGAACATTGAAGGTGTTAAAGCATCTTTTGTTATTTATTCTTTAAACGGTAAAATTTGTATTTCGGCAAGATCATACGGGGAACTGAACGTTCAGGTTGTTATGGAAGAATTCGGCGGCGGAGGTCATCAGTCAATGGCCGCGGCACAGATACAGGGTATTTCCATTGAGGATACCGTTGAGAAATTACGCGAAATAATTGATGAAAAATTTGTTTAAACAGGAGATCAGAAAATGAAAGTTGTACTTCTTCAGGATGTTAAATCACTTGGTAAAAAAGGCGAATTGGTCAATGTTTCCGACGGTTACGCGAGAAACTTCCTTTTTCCGCGCAAACTTGCGGGTCAGGCTGATTCTCAGGCAATGAGTGAGCTTAAAAATAAAGAGAACGCTGAAAAGCACCGCCTTGCGGTTGAACTTGAAAATTCAAAAAAATCCGCTGCTGTAATTGAAGGCAAAACCGTTAAAGTGGCTGTAAAAGCCGGCTCAAACGGTAAACTCTTCGGCTCTGTTACAACAAAAGATATTTCCGAAGCAATTTTAAAACAGTTTTCAATACAGGTTGACAGGCATAAAATCAGTTCTGAAGATATAAAAAACTGCGGAACATATCCGGCTCAGATAAAATTTCCGCAAGGTATAACAGCCGATATATTTGTTCTGGTAACGGAACAGTAAACGGAGTATATTTATGGCTGATTCTAACTTTATTTCTTTGGAAAATATCGAAATGCCATTCAGCCTTGAAGCTGAACAGGCAGTTTTGGGCTGCGTTTTGACCGAACCATCCTGTTTGCCTAATGTAACAACATATCTTCGAGCTGAAAATTTTTATATGCCGCAGCATCAGGCAATATTCACAGCTATATTAACAGCGGATGAATCGGGAAGGCTCGATCCGCTTGCTGTTCTTGATATACTTGTTAAAAACGGTTCATTTGAAAGCGGTGCGGGGAAGGATTATCTTTTTCAGATTTCACAAATGGTGCCGTCAACCGCAAATATTGATACTTATATTAAAATTGTCAAAGAAAAATCTTATATAAGGTCGCTGATTACTCTTTCTCGAGAGACTATTGAAGACGCGAGTTCTCAAAAAAAGAGCGCTGATGAACTGCTTGATATTGCCGAACAAAAAATTTATGATATTCGACAGGGCAGAAGTGTCAATGCACCGTCAAAACTAATCGATATTATTTCCGGAGATGTTCTTGTTACGCTTAACAAGCTTGCCGGAGAGGATAAAGATAAATATAAAGGCTATACAACAGGCTTTTCAGATCTCGATACCGTTATCAGCGGATTGAATAAATCCGATCTTATTTTGATAGGTGCAAGGCCTGCTATGGGTAAAACCAGTTTTGCGCTTAATATTGCGAGAAATGTATCCGCGATAGCCAAAAAGAAAGTTCTTTTCTTTTCACTTGAAATGAGCAAAGAACAGCTTGCGCAGAGAGTTCTTGCGACAGAAGCAAGAGTTTCAAGCTCTAAAATGCGCAACGGCAACATTACGCCGGATGAATGGGAGAGGTTGATTACCGCGACAACCGCACTTTGCTCTTGTGAATTATATTTTGATGACACGGCGAATATAACCGTTACCGAAATGAAGGCAAAAACACGCAAATTAAAAGGTGTGGATTGTGTAATAATCGATTACCTCGGTCTGATTAATTCCACAAAAAAATCCGAGAACAGAACAAATGAAGTCAGTGACATAACGAGAAATCTTAAAATGATGGCTAAAGAGTTAAGGATTCCCGTTGTTTGTTGCGCTCAGCTTAACAGGGGCACTGAAGGCAGGGGCAAAAGCCACAGACCGCAGCTTTCCGAATTGCGTGAATCGGGTTCAATTGAACAGGATGCGGATATTGTTTTAATGTTATACCGTGAAGATTATTACCAAACTGAAAAAGACGACAGTGAACAGGTTTCCGAAGAGGAGGCAAAAGGCCCGAAAACCGTTGAGGTTATTGTAGCCAAAAACAGACACGGTGAAATGGGAACAGTTAAATTTAACTGGGATGCTGAACATACTCTGTTTATCGGAAAAGAGAGAATTCACAATGATATGTAAGGTTCGTCATACCATTGAAAAATACGGTATGATTAAAAAAGGTGACAACATTCTTGTTGCTCTTTCGGGCGGCGCCGATTCTATGTGCCTGCTGGATGTTTTATTGAAATTAAAAAATGAAATGGGTTTTTATGTATGCGCCGCTCATATAAACCACGGAATAAGAGGGGCGGAGGCAGACAGAGACGAGCTGTTTGTTAAAGAGTATTGCAACTCACATTCCGTTAAACTTGGTTTTAAAAAAGTCGATGTCCCTCTTATTTCAGGCCAAACAGGCGAGGGGCTTGAAGAATGCGGCAGAAGGTTGAGATACACTGTTCTGAAAGAATTTGCCGGTGACGGGTTAATAGCCACCGCACATAATCTGAATGATCGCATAGAAACATTCTTCTTCAATTTTGCAAGAGGCGCCGGGCTAAACGGGCTTTGCTCCATTCCGCCTGTAAGAGGCAATATAATCAGGCCTCTGATTGATTGTTCGAGAATTGAAATTGAACAGTACTGTTCAGACAACTCAATCCCTTTTGTTACAGACAGCACCAATTTTGACACAGAATATTCAAGAAACAGGATAAGGCATAATATTCTGCCTCAGTTAAAATTGATAAATGATTCTTTGGAACAATCGGCAGATAAATGTTTCACCCTTTTAAACGATGATAAAGATTATCTCGATTTGCAGTCAAATGAGTTATATCAAAAAGCTCTTTGTGAAAACGGTTTTTGCGTTGATGTACTGAATAATGCGCATCCCGCAATCAAGAGCCGAGTTATCTCATTAATTATAAAAAATAAAACAGATATA
>R25__coassemble_125_pt1 | contig 49250 bp, 39 predicted proteins | sample R25__metabat2_low_PE_027 | metagenome-assembled genome bin R25 | reverse complement strand
AGCGGGTGGTTGTCTGTTTCGTGCGTCCCGCACTCAACTGGCTAAAGCCATTAATTAAAAAACGGCCTGCGTAAAACCGCAAGCCGTTATTGTTTGTTTTACCCCAAATCCGGGGTGTCATCAAGTAAGATTCCGGAGGTTTCAACGCCCTCTGTTTCAAAAAGAATTATGTTGTTTTTCCCTTTTTTGAGGTATGGGGCGGGAAGATAAGCCGAGCGCTGCGGTCCGATTTCCCAATAGCGTGAAAGAACTTTTCCGTTGACGATGATTACGCCTTTTTTTAAACCGTATGTTTTTACAAAGGTGTCACAGGGTTCGCCTTCTATGTTGAGTTCGGCATAAAGGAATGTTGCCGTGCCGTCAAACCGGATTTCATCCGTCCAACTGATTTTATCTGTATTGTCAAGCGGCAGACAGTACGCCTGCCAGTGATAAATATAATTGTTGCCGAAGCCCGCTCCGTGTGTTATGCCCTTGCGGTCGGCAAGGCGGCGGCCGTAGTTTGTTCTGCCCATATTTTCAACAAGAATATCAAGGCGCATACCGTTTTCGGGCACGGTGAGCTTTATCTCGTTTTCACCGGGGGTGTCGTTTATATATTTCATACCGGCAAATCTGCCGTCGGTGTATATGTATGCCCTGTCGTGCAGGTCGTCAATGTGCAAAGGCTGTTCCTCACGGGGGCCTCTTACCTGTGTTGAATAAAGAACATATCCGTATCCCTGCCCCAGTTTTTCCATATTTTTCGGAGAAATAAGGTCAACGGGAGCGGCAAGGTTTTCAAGGTTGTCAATCAGCCTTGCGCTCTTTGTGAAATTCAGCGTACCGTATCGCTTTGCCGGAACCTGCTCCGGAAGCTCAATATTCTCAACGGGGGCATAGCGGCTTATAACATCGCGGAAAAGAAAATATTTTTCGGTCGGCGCGCCGTTTTCGCTTAAAGGAGCGTCATCATCGTAGCTTGAAACCGTCGGCTCATATTTTTGATAGTGGTTGGCGCCGTTCATCCAGCCGAAATTTGTTCCGCCGTGAAACATATAAGCCGATACGCTCGCGCCGAGCGAGAGAATCCGGTCAAGGGTGGCCGCCGCGTCTTCAGGACTGCGGCTGTGATGATTTTCACCCCAGTGGTCAAACCAGCCGTTCCAGTATTCGGCGCACATCAGCGGACCGTCGGGCTGATATTTTCTCAAAAACTCAAAATTCTTTTCGGGGTTTGAGCCGAAGTTCGCGGTTTTGTGAATTTCGGGCAGAGTTCCGCCCGTCATCATCTGATACTCCGCGCCGTCGGAAGTAAAAAGAGGCACGGTTATTCCGTTTTCTTTAAGCATATCGGCAAGACGGCGCAGATACTCGCCGTCATCACCGTAACTGCCGTACTCATTTTCATTCTGAACAAGAATTATGTTGCCGCCGTTTGTTACCTGATGTTTCGCGAGGCGGGGTATGAGCTCGCTGAAAAAGCGCCTGACGCAGGCAAGGTAGGTTTCATCACAGCAGCGCAATTCAATGCCGTCATAGTTGAGAAGCCACCACGGCAGACCGCCGAAATCCCACTCCGAGCAGATATACGGGCCGGGGCGCACTATGGCATAAAGTCCGAGCTCTCCGGCGAGTGAAAGATAAGCTTCAATATCAAGCATTCCCTCAAAATCAAAAACGCCCTCTCTCGGCTCGTGCATATTCCACGCTACATAGGTTTCAACCGTGTTGAACCCGCATGCCTTCAGTTTTAATAACCTGTCTCTCCAGTATTCGCGCGGAACACGGAAATAGTGGACGGCGCCCGATATAATTCTGAAAGGTTTGCCGTCCAGCAGAAAATCCTTTTTGCCGATTTCAAAAGTTTTGTTCATAGCTTACCTCTTTTTTGCGGTTTTTTTAATATTAACACATACGCTGAAAAAATCAACATAAAAAAGAGATTGATATAAGCCGGACAAAGGTATAGAATAGATATTGCAAACAGTAAGCGAGAAAGGAGGCGCGGCCGTGAAAAAAGTGAGAAGCAGAGGCTTTGTTCCGCCGGAATATAAAACGGGCATTGCGGTTTCGTGTGCAATGGTTGCCGTTGCCGTCGCCTGCATTGTTCTGACGCTTTCAGCTGTAAAATGGAAGCACACCGCGGCTCCCTCCGAACCGCTGAGCGAGATTAAATGGCACTGGGTAACCGAAGAAAAACTGCCTCCCGGTAAAAACATTCTTGAAAAGCGCGAGCAGTTCAGATTTCGCAAAAAACAGTTTCGCAACGGCCGGATGATGAGTGTTATGCCCGGCTGGGAGCTTTACAATGTAAACAAAATATGGAGTGATGAAATCGAGACAACCTCCGATTCATTCATTGCCGAATCCGACCCCGAAACACTGGAGTACCGCACCGAAACGCATTACGAAGACATAAAAAACATTCAATACAACTATAAGCGCTATCATTACAGAGAACACGGCAGGGATATTTACACATTCACTCAGGCTCACGGCGGCGGGCAGTGGGAATATAACATTCTCGCCTATGAGCTTGAAAAAGGCGGGCTTTACGAGAACAGGCAGACACGGGTTGATGAAAACGGCGGAATCTGGTTCAAGGCAGGGCTTAACAATGAAAGCGAGCTGACCGAAAATAAAACCGTAACCGTCATTTCATCGCCATATACGGTTTATTATTTCAGAAAAGCCACATTTTCTTTCGATTTTTTCCGCTGGGGCAATTATTCCTCCTGGAGCTTTACCAAACCCGCCGAGGACGAAAATATTGAAACAGAATCAAGAACAGTTTATAAAGTTGAACTGTGATACAACGATAATATTATAACCGAAAAATCAAAAAGAGGCAGCCTCTGTAAACTGCCTCTTTTTTATGCTTTTTATGTTTTTAACTCAGCCCTCTCGTTCCAGGTCAACACAGACAAGATCGGGGAAGTTGTTTAAGCGCATGGGAAAATCTCTGTCTGAGCCGAGACCGGATGAAACAACGGCCGTTTTGGTTTTGTCTCCGTCCTCAAATGTAAACAGCCCTCTTGAGTATTCCGAGAAGAAATTGCCGTCAATTCCGTAAAAGCCGCCGGCAAACGGCACCCTGACAATGCCGCCGAGAGTATGACCGCTCAAAGTTACATCAACATCCCATTTTTTGATGTTACCGTAGTTGAGAAGTCCCGTTCCGTCGTGGGTAAGAAGAATTGTCAGGCGGTCGGTGTTTGTGAATTTTGTCATAAACTCCTGCTCTTTGCCGAATGAGACATTGTCTTTATAAAGCATACCGTAAACACCGCCAAGGCGTATGGACTGCCCGACGATTTCACGCGAAAAATCAATATCCTGATATGTGTAATCGAGAATTACCGCTCCCGCTTCCTTCAGCTTTTTGATAATATTGCTGCCGCCGTTCGCTATATAGTCCCTCTCCTGATCGCCGAGAGCGTAATAAACCGGGGCGATTTCTTTGAGTTTGGTCAGCGTGCCGCACACAAGGTCAATCTCTGTTGAGCCGGAGGTTTCAGGGAACATATCACCGGTTATCGCGATAATGTCGGGTTCAAGAATATTTACGGCTTCAATAAGCCTGCTGTTCTCTTTGCCGAATGATTTGGCGTAAAGGTCGGAGAGCTGAACAATACGCACGGAGCGTGTGATTTTAGGGCTTCTGATAACATAATATTTGGGTTTAAGCAACCAGCCGGATAAAAATGTGCTTACGAGAGCAGTGATAATCAGCAGAAGAATAATTGTGAGAACAGTCATTCTGCCGCGTGCCGCAGTGCTTGTTTTTCTTATTTTCGCAGCCATTGGATTTCCTCCTTATGAAAAACGCGTAATCAATACAACAGTGTTTTGATTATTATAGAAGAAAAAGTGAAGCCGTGTCAACAGGCAAAAACGGCAATATGTTTAAAACGCAATAAAAAAACACAAATCCAAAAAATCTGCAACCTCTCAGAGGATGTCAATATATTCGCCGGCAAGAGCTTTGTTCATACTGCGAACGGCGCAGAACTTGCCGCACATACTGCAGGTGTCGCTGTGATCGTCTTCGGGGAGGCGGTCATTGCGTATTTTTTTTGCCGTTTCGGGGTCAAGGGCGCAGGCGAACTGGGCATCCCAGTCAAGCACTCTGCGCGCATCTGCCATTTTGTCGTCAATATCTCTCGCGCCGGGTATTCCCTTCGCGATGTCGGCGGCGTGCGCGGCGATTTTTGAAGCGATTATGCCCTGTTTAACATCCTCAACATTGGGCAAAGCAAGGTGTTCTGCAGGTGTGACATAGCAGAGGAACGCCGCTCCGTTCATTGCCGCTATCGCCCCGCCTATTGCCGAGGTAATATGGTCATAACCGGGGGCTATATCGGTAACAAGAGGGCCGAGCACATAAAACGGCGCGCCCATACAGATTGTTTGCTGAACCTTCATATTGGCCGCAATCTGATCCATCGGAACATGGCCGGGGCCTTCAACCATAACCTGAACATTGTGCGCCCACGCCCGTTTTGTCAGTTCGCCGAGGCGCACGAGCTCCTCTATCTGGCAAACATCGGTAGCGTCGGCAAGGCAGCCCGGCCTGCAGGCGTCGCCGAGTGAAATCGTAACATCATATTCCTCGCATATATCGAGAATTTCATCATAATACTCATAAAACGGGTTTTCTTCACCCGTCATGCTCATCCACGCAAAAACAAGGCTGCCGCCGCGGCTGACAACATTCATTTTTCGCTTGTGATTTTTAATCTGATCTATGGTTTTTCTTGTGATACCGCAGTGCAGGGTTACAAAATCAACGCCGTCCTGCGCGTGCAGACGAACAACATCAATAAAATCCTTCGCGGTAAGGGTCGCGAGATCGCGCTGATAATGAATAACACTGTCATATACAGGCACCGTGCCTATCATGGCGGGGCATTCACCCGTGAGCTTGCGGCGGAAGGGCTGTGTGTCACCGTGGCTGGAAAGGTCCATTATAGCCTCCGCGCCCATATTTACCGCGCTCATAACCTTCTGCATTTCAATGTCATAATCTTTGCAGTCTCTCGAAACGCCGAGGTTTACATTGATTTTTGTGCGCAGCATACTGCCTATGCCCTCTGCGTTAAGGCAGGTGTGAAGTTTGTTTGCGGGAATGGCGACCTTACCCTGTGCCACAAGTTCCGTCAGCCGTTCAACCGGCATATTCTCTTTTTCGGCAACTGTTTTAATCTGCGGGGTAATGACGCCTTTTCTTGCCGCATCCATCTGAGTTGTGTAAGTCATCTGAAAATCCTCCGTGACAAGAAATAATTTCGGTAAACAGTCAGTTCTTTTACCGGCAAACCGGATTAATCTTAAAACCCGGATTGCAGGGCAGAAGGTGGTGTCCCCGGTCTGCCCGGCAGATAAACAACAAACCGGCACGCCGCGAAAAGCATACCGGTTGAAAACCAATATTTCCCTCCGCCGGCATTATCCGTTTCAGGTTACGGGTCGAAGCGTTGCGCGCTCCCTCTCAGCCGTCATAAACAGCTCCCCTCATTTATCTGTCGTGTGTATTATACTCTTTTGTTTTTGCGCCGTCAAGAACGAATACGGCTTATTTATAATTGTCGTTGTAATCGTAAAACATTTCATCAAGCAGGGCGTCATATTCGGCCGAATCGCCGCGTGATGCTTTTATCATCGGGCGCAGATTTTTAAAGGCAAGTTTGAAATAGAGCCAGTCATCGCCCGCGTTATCATATTTGCGTGTGGAGTTTATGAGATGATTGTATCTGAGCACGCCGAATTTTTTACCCTGCCGTTTGCCGTAGCTTTTTAACAGTTTGGCGGTCGCAATATCTTCCATTGAGCGTTTGTCGGCAAAACCGCCTATTGCGTCAAAGGTGCTTTTTTCAGCCCATATTATGCCGGCGTAAAGTCCTGTCGCTTTAAAACCCGCCCTGCACAAATAATCATTGAGCATAAGGGGAAACGAGGTTCTTTCAAAGCGCATGGGAGCTCCGCCGCCGATAAATTTTCCGCTTTTTATTTTTGAATAAATTTCGGCAAGAGTGCCCGGAGTCATTCGGTTGTCGCAATCTATGGTGACGATTATCTCACCCCGTGCGGCTTTTATCCCCGCGTTGCGCACAAGGGCAATGCACCTGTCGTCATTAAATACGGTCTTCGCCCCGTTTTCTTCGGCAATACGGGCCGTTGAGTCGGTGCATCTGTTACACACAACGATTATCTCAACCGTGCCGGTAAAGATTTTATCCGCCTGCTTTATTGAATCAATGCAGCGTTTTACATATTTCTCCTCGTTATGCGCGGGGACTATGACGGAAATATCATATCCGTAACTCACCGAAAACACTCCTTTTTCATTTTTCGGGTGCCGTCAGCCGCGTTTTTTAAGTGCCTGAACGCCCAGCAGGACGCACCACAGCGCGAACGCGAAAACAACGACACAAGGCAGAATATATGCGGAAGACACCGACTGAGTGAAAAATGCGTTTTCACCCCAAGGCAGTTCATAAATAACACCGCCGGGCAGAAAAATGAAGAAAACCCCCGCCGAAAGCGTATATGCCGTAAGAGCCGTTTGAGAAAAGGCGGTGAGATCAGCGTCAACCGGGTTAGACAGCTTTTTATCAAAAATATTCTTTTTCAGCTTTATAAATATGAACACAGCCGCTGTAACGGTGAGCGCGCAGATGCCTATTATATCAAACGGACTTTCGTTTTCAATACAGCCCCGGATTTCAAGAAACTCCGTTATTCGCATAACAAAAGCTCTCGCCGGCACAAGAGCAAAAAGATACACTCCTGCCGTGAACGCGCCGGCAAAACGCATTTTATCGCTTTTCTTTTTATATTCCGTTTTTTCGCCGGCTTGCTTTCCGCTCAGAAAGGCAAAAATCAGCATAAGAAACAGCCCGATGAAAAAGCCGGTGAAAAACTCCCACATTCCCCAACTGTTCTGCTCAAAAGCCGCGGGCTTCGGGATTTTCGCGATTATTCCCCTGCCGGTGCCGGCAACATTGAAAAAGTCGGCGGCGGTAATTGAAAAAGCGGCAGATAAGTTGAACAGCAGTGAAAACAGCGCGGTTTTTTTATCCTTAAAGCCTATCAGTACAAACAGAATAAGCGCAACGGCGGAAAGCGCGTGTGAGATATGTTCGATTATTTCAAAATATGCCCTGCCGAAGGGAATCTTTTTGCCCCAGGGGATTTTGTCAAAGTGGCTCATATAAACCTTCCACGGCGTGCCTGTTTTGCCCGCTGCCGCGAGACCATCTTTAAACAAATCGACAAGCTGAGGCGAAACCGCCTTTATCAGCAGATGCGAGAGTGTCGCTTTGGTCAGATATGAAACCGTGAAAAACACGGCAATCAAAATAAAGTAATCACGAAGTTTATATTCTTTTTGCGAAATAAGTGTACCGGCGAAAACCCCGAAAATGCATAAAAGCCCGAATCCCGTCAGAAGCATTATCATAAGTGCCCTCGGCTGGCTGAAAAGCAGAACTCTTTCACCCTCCCCGGGAAATTCCGCGACAGAACGGATATAACCGCTGAGAAGTCCGTTTGACGCTCCCCAGCCGGTTACCGTAAGCCCCATGGAAACGGCAAGCACAGGCAGCAGAACAAATCCGTTTTTTACGGCTTTACCGTAAAAAACAAAAACAAGCAGCGTAAAAGCCGTGCCTACGGCGATAAGCCCCCACGACCCGCCGTAGCCGTGAGTGCCGCGAAACCGCCACATAACGCCGCCGAGCAGCGCGCCGAGAACCACCGAGAAAATCTTCTGCCCTTTTGAAGGCATTATAACCGTTGAGTTTTGCACAGCTAACACCCTTTCACAAATTTCATTTGCCGCGCGGAAAATCCGGCAAAAGACAGTCAGCCGATGTTTTTCGGCTTTGCGCCGTAAAGGTGGACTATGTTCATATCCTCTTCCATATCAAGGCCATGCGAACCTCTGCCGCTGTCAATGGCGTGGCAGCCGTGATCAGGACAGAAACCGTAAAACACATTTCTGTTTTTCATATACTTTTCAACCGTCTCAACCATTTTGCGGTAGAATTTAATGTTTTTGCCGAGCGATTTTATCGCAAGCCTGCCTTCCGGCCCGACAGCGTGCATTGACGCGTCATAATTCCCGTTGTAAATCACAATAAGGTCGTATCTGTCATCTTTTATCAGGCTGAGCGCCTTGCGGTTTACAAGGCGCACCGACGGGTAGATGAAATAATCCATATTTCTTTGCAGAAAGATTTTTGAAATGCTGTCGCCCATTGTTGAAACGATTGCCGCCTTTTTGCCCTCTCTGATAATAACATCAAACAGAGTTTCAACCTTCAGAACGGGTTTTTCATATTTCATTATTCCGTGTTCTTCGGGCATAACTCCGCTGTACATTGAACCAAAGCAAACAGGTGTAACGCTCGGCATTACGGAACGCATTTTCATAACAACTCCGCTTTTTTCAACGGCCGGGGCAAACATATCTTTATACTTTTCAAAAATCCACCACGCAACCGCATCGGGGTTGTAGATGACGACTCTGTCCGCCCTTTCCCCTTGAAATTTATCATTCGCGAGCGCTGTCGCCGTTTCATTTGCCGGAGCGTTCGCGGTGTTCTGCGGGATTCCGAGAACCTCAAGAGCGGTGCTTTTTACACTTGTTATGCAAATCTGTTTTTCTTCCATATTGCCCTCTCAATGATTTCTGATTTCAACTTCAACATCTTTACTCTCGATTTTTCCGCTCCATTCAAGAATTTCAGGCAGTGAAAATTCCTCCGGCGGCTTGCGGTAAAGCTTTGCCGCAGCCGTCCCTTTCATAAGGCCGCCGAGCAGAGTGAAGAACCAGCGCGGGTGCTTCATTCCCCTTATGAATTTTTGCATAAGCACGGGGAAGCTTGTATTGTCTCCCGCCCCTTGAAGATCGGCGGATTGAATAATGCCGTTTTCAAAGAAGAAATCTATGGCTTCATAAGGCAGGGCAAGCAGCGCCCCCTTAAGGCCGTGGTTTCTTGCGTTGTTCGCGCCGTAAAGAATGTGATAGGCGCGGTTGTATTTCCACAAATCCTTCGCGGCGGAGCTGTTGTATTTTATAACCGTGTCTGCCAGAATGCCCCCGGCGAGCAGTGATAAATCAATGCCCATTCCGTTCATCGGCGTTGTCATAAAGGCGGAATCGCCCACAGCCGCGTAACCGTTTGCAACCATGAGAGGAAGCGGTCTGCGTACGGGAATTACCGCGAAATTTCCGCCGTGCAGAAGCTCCTTCCCGAACCAGGGGTGGTCCTTGCGGAACAGCTCGTGCTGCTCCTCAACCTTTTCGGGAGTAAGCGGAAACACCCTGCCGATAAGCACGTCGCAGCCCTCCCTGCTTGTGTCAAACCAGGAGAGGCCCTGCTCCTTTTCGTGGTATAAATAAACCTCAAACCCTATGTCGGGCTGATACTCGTACGCCTTGCTGTAATAGCCCCTGTGAGCGTAAAACACATCGCCGTTTTTCGGCATTTTCTCAATTCCGAATAAATCCGGCAAACCGGTTCTCACGGGCGAGAAGGCTCCCGCCGCGTCAATTACAAGGTCGGCGTCTATTTTTCCCTCGGATGTGATAACCCCCGCAACACGGTCGTTTTCAACAGCGGGACCGTAAACCTTTACTCCGTATCTGATTTCAACCCCGTGCTTCACCGCGTGGTCGAGCAGCATATTTATAAGCGTTTTTCGCCAGACCACTCTCTGCCCCGTCGGACCGTAGTGAACTACGATTTTTTCACGCTTTGACGGGCTTAAAAACGCGCCGTCTCCTCTCGGGCGCCAGAAATCAGACGGTAAATCCTCTGTTTTTAGTCCGAGCGCGTTCGCGAGAACGGAAAAGGAAAAACCGTCCTCCCAGTCGTGCCCGAGCGTTCTCTCTCCGCCTTTTTCAAGCACCGTTACATCATAGCCCGCGTCGGCAAGCTTCGCCGCGGCAATCAGACCTCCGTGCCCCGCTCCGGCAATCAGAATTGTTTTCATTTTTTCACAGCCTTTCAAGAATTTCGGGATGTGCGTCAAGATCAAACCTGCGGTACTCTTTATCTTTGTCAAAAAACCACGCCCTCGCGTCAACCCTCTCGGGCGAGTGCAGGAGCGAATATTTGCCGTCAGTCAGACACAGCGCAACATCATTTTCAAGCGCTATCGAAGAGCGTTCAAGCGACGGCGCAACATTGTTGAAGCTCTGCCAGCTCCGGCTGTCATAATGCGGGCAGTTCGCGTACGGAATGAGCCCCAGGCAGTCAATCATCATAAAGGAGTTTTCGGGGCCGCAGTCATCATAGCCCTCGGCAAACCAGCACATAGCTCCCGATGAATCACCGAAAAGCACCTTGCCCTCATCAAACGCCTCTTTAAGATATTTGCCCGCTTCCGTTTTCTTCCACATTTCGGCAAGAAATCGCAGATTGCCGCCCGGTACGTTTATTATATCCGCTTTGCGGATTTTTTCGGCGACAAGCTCAGGTGTAACATAAGGATGAGACAGGCACAGCACATCGACCTCGCAGCCCCAATTAAAAAAGCGTGACAGCAAGCCGTTGCCGTAACTGTCAAAAGCCGCCGTGGGTATAAGCAGAAAAGCGGGATTTTTCTTTTTTGCAAGCGAAAGAATATGCCTTACAAGAAAATCCGCGTGTTCGCCGCCGAAGCCTCCGCCTATTGCCACAACAGTGCCCATAAAACCGCCCCTTTCGCATAATTCCGTATTTTCATTTTAACAGTATCTTGTTCAATATGCAACCGAAAAATGTTTTGCTCGTTGTATTTGACCGATTGTTGTGATATATTTATTATATCAGTTGTTAAATCACCGCGGGGGCTGTTTGTTTTGCGCCGCTGCGGTTCAATGGGGTGCATTTGATGTTTTCAAGAATAAACAGCCTCGGATTAACCGGCATGGAGAGTTTTACCGTAAATGTCGAGGTTGATATTTCGGGCGGTCTGCCCCGTATGGATGTGGTAGGTCTGCCCGACACGGCTGTAAACGAGGCTAAAAACCGCGTTCGCTCGGCGATTAAAAACACAGGGTTTGAGTTCCCCGCGTCGAGAGTTACCGTTAACCTTGCCCCTGCCGACACCCGCAAAGAAGGCACCGTTTATGACCTGCCGATTTTAATCGGCATAATCAAGGCGAACTCAAACGCGGTACCGTTTGAGCTTGATGATTGCGCTTTTATCGGCGAGCTTTCGCTGGACGGGCTTGTTCGCCATGTAAACGGCGCGCTGCCTATGGTTATCCGCGCAAAAAAAGCGGGGTTCAAAAGTGTGTTTGTGCCTGCCGCCAACGCGGAGGAGAGCTCGGTTGTTGACGGCATTGATGTTTATCCGCTTGAATCGGTGCATCAGCTTATAGAGCATCTTAACGGAAAGGCTGTTATTGAGCCTGTTCGTTTTGCCGATTTTGAAAAAAGCGGCTTTCCTGCCGCCGCCCTGCCCGACTTCAGCGATGTTAAAGGTCAGACGGAGGCGAGAAGGGCGCTTGAAATCGCGGCGGCAGGCGGCCACAATGTGCTTATGGTCGGCCCTCCCGGTTCAGGCAAGAGTATGCTTGCAAAAAGACTGCCCTCGATATTGCCCGAAATGACATTTGAGGAAAGCCTTGAAACAACGGAGATTTATTCGGTGGCAGGCGTTCTGCCTCCCGAAACAGCGCTTATCAAAGCCAGACCTTTCCGCTCGCCGCACCACTCCGTTTCGCCCGCCGGGCTTTCGGGGGGCGGAGCGATTCCGCGACCGGGTGAGGTTTCGCTTGCCCACAACGGTGTGCTTTTTCTTGACGAGTTGCCGGAATTCTCAAGACAGGCAACAGAAATTCTGCGCCAGCCCATTGAAGACGGAAAAATAACAATCTCACGCGCCAACGCCTCATACACCTACCCCTGCTCCGAAATGGTGGTGTGCGCGATGAACCCGTGCCCCTGCGGATATTACGGCCACCCGACAAGGGAATGCACCTGCTCCCCGATGGTTGTAAGCCGTTACCTCTCAAAGGTTTCGGGGCCTCTGCTTGACAGGCTCGACATTCACATTGAAGTGCCTCCCGTTGATTTTGAGAGACTTTCGGACAATTCCGTTTCGGAATGCTCCGCCGACATACGCGAAAGGGTAAACGCGGCGCGTAAAATTCAGCAGGAACGCCTCAAAGGCACGCCCGCTTTCTGCAACGCGAAAATGACTCCCGCCCAAACGAGAGAATTCTGCACGCCCACCCCCGAAGCGTTGGCTTTGCTTGAAAAAGCGTTCAACAAGCTGGGGCTTTCCGCGAGAGCCTATGACAAGGTTTTGCGCATTGCCAGAACAATAGCCGATCTTGACGGCTCGGCGGTTGTTGACAGCCGCCACATCTCTCAGGCTGTGCAATACCGCAGGCTTGACCGCAAGCTGTGGCAAAACGGGTGAGATTATGACGGGGATATTACTTGTTGACAAGCCGGAGGGCTTGACCTCTTTCGGCACTCTTATAAAAATCAAAAAGATAATAAGCCAAAAAAAGTGCGGCCACTGCGGCACGCTTGACCCTATGGCAACGGGCGTTCTTACTGTGCTTCTCGGCTCAGCGACAAGGTTTGCCGAAATACTGCCCGATCACCGCAAGGAATACCGCGCCGTAATTAAACTCGGCATTGTTACGGACACTCTCGACATCACGGGAACTGTGCTTGAAAAAAACAGCGTTTGTGTCGGCAAGGCCGATTTTGAAGCCGCCGCCAAACAGTTTCTCGGCGAAATAAAGCAGGTGCCGCCCATGTATTCGGCTGTTTCGGTTGACGGAAAAAGGCTTTATGAGCTTGCGAGAAAAGGTCAAACCGTTGAAAGGCGGGAGAGAGACGCGGAAATATTCCGCCTTGACCTTGTTGAGTGTGATGAGGCGGCGGGCGAATACACGGTTGATGTCGCCTGCTCATCCGGCACATATATAAGAACTCTCGCGGACGATATAGGCAGGGCTTTGGGCTGCGGAGCCGTGCTCACCGCTTTGCGGCGCACATCGGCAAACGGATTCAGCGTAAGCAACGCGCTTACTCTTGAAAATTTAAGCTCCGAGTTTGCAGGCGGCAGGCTTGAAAATCACATTATCGGCGTTGAAAACGCTCTTGGGGTTTACCCCGCCGTTTATGTTACCGAAGCGCAGGCGGCAAGGTTTTCAAACGGGGGCGAGCTCTCGGTTGAGCGGTTGAGGGGCATTGAGGAAAAGGGCTTTTACAGGGTTTATGCGCCGGGCCGCGTTTTTCTCGGCATAGGTGAAAACCGCGGAGAAAGCCTTTTTGTTAAAAAGCTTTTCAAAAACGAATAAAGGTATTCCCGCAAAATTACCAAAAATAAACGCGAATTTTGTTATTTGTGTTCAAATATCCGGCCGCCGGTTGAAATAAGCGGCGACTTTGTGGTAAAATTATAAAAAAGAAAAAACGGCTGTCGAAAGGAGAAATTATGGCAGACAGATATTTGATAATCAACGCGGACGATTTCGGTATGTGCAACGCCTCCGTTGCCGCGATAACCGATCTTTTCAAAAATGAAAAAAGCGCTCTTACATCCTCAACGATTATGGCTCCCTGCGGCTGGGCACCCAAGGCGATAAGATTTGCAAAGGAGAACCCTCAGTTCGCGATAGGCGTTCATTTAACACTTACAAGCGAATGGGGCGATTACCGCTGGGCTCCCGTGAGCACGGAGAAAACGGCGTCTTTGCGTGACGAGGAAGGCTATATGTGGCACGAGAGTGTTGATGTTGAAAAGCACGCCGACCTTGACGAGGTCGCGGGCGAAATCCGCGCTCAGATAGAAAAATGCAAAGCTCTCGGGCTTAACCCCTCGCACCTTGACAACCATATGGGCTCGCTTTACGGCATTGAAACGGGCAGGTTTGAGCTTTTGCAGAAAACCATTGAAATCGCGGGCGAATACGGTCTGCCCTTCCGCTGCCCGTCAAAGCTTACGCCCGAAATATTCGGCAACACCATGCTTGAAATCAATGTTGACATGAACACCGTCGGAGCCGCGTTCGGTCAGCTTATGGGTTACGCGGATATGCTCGGAGTCGCTCTGCCCGACTATCTCATTCCCAACGAGTGGGACGGCGGTCCCCAGTGCGAAAGCTATGAGAATTTCAGGGAATACATCTACAACCTTTACACCTCCTTCCCGGAGGGCGTTACCGAAACCTATATGCACCCCTCGGTTGAGTGCGACGAGCTTAAAGGCACAACCGGCCGCTGGAAATTCAGAACCTGGGAGTATAAACTCCTCGGCGACCCCGCAACAAGGCAGCACATTGAAGCGCACGGCATAAAGCTTATCAATTACCGCGACCTCGCAGAGATGAGAAAAAAATAACACGGCAAAAGTGTATATAAACGCAACAGGGCGGATGGCACACAGTCATCCGCCCCGTTTATTCGACTATACGGCAGTTGTCAACGGCAAAATCGAGCAAAAGGTTAATCAGCTCATTCCTTGAACGGTTTGTTTCATCCGACAGCGCTTCAAGCTTGGCAACCGTTTCATCCTTTATTCGGATTGAAAACACCTTGTAGCCGTCATCGCCTTTAAGCTTTTTCTTGTGAATTATCAGCATCTCGTTTTCACTGTTTTCGCTTTTCATGTCAAATCACCTCTTGTTTATTATGACTTGACATCGGATAATAATATATGTTATGTTATATAACATAAACAAAACATATATTTGCAAGGAGGAGATTCTTTTTGAAAAAAACAGTCAGCTTTTTTCTTATTCTTTCTTTGATTTTAAGCTTAGCGGCCTGCGGTAAAAATGAAAACGGATCGGAGCATTCAAACGCGGCGGAAGGCGGAAAAACCGCCGTTACCGAAACGGCAACGCAAAAAACAATAACGCCGGCAGTAAAAAAATCGGTTGAAGAAGACGATGACCTCGGTCTGATGAATGTTAAAATTCAGGAAACCGAAGGCTTGAGTGATGTTGAAAAACTGTTGGTGAATTATTTTGATGTTGACTATTTTGACGGTCCATCATTTGAGGCTCTTGAAAGATACCCGAAGATTTACAAAGGCGCGCAGATTATAGAGTCCGGTGTTGTTTTTAAAACAATTGAATCGAATGATGAAACTTACACAATGCTTATGACAACCGACGAAGATTTCCGTTTCGGTGAACCGGCTGAATATTATGTAATAAAAGGCGAGCAGGGTGACGCAAGGATAATTGAAGGAGATAAAGTTGTAGTTTACGGTAAGTTTACCGGCATTGACAAATACACCGTTGACGGAACATCTTACAATGTCCCTACAATTCTTGTCAATAAACACACTTTTTATGAAGGAACCGAAGGAGTTCCATTATACACATTTGAAGAAATAAGATCAATCGCAAAATATATTTTCGGTGATGATATAACCATACATGACGCATGTGATGAGAGTGATGAAAAGTATTCCATGCTGGGTTCCGGAGAAGAGTATATAGTTGAGATTGAAAATCAGAGTAATGCAAATTTTACAAAATATGAGTTCGCAGCATGGAGAGGCGGAGAAATAGGCGATGCCAAATCAACATCAACAGAGCGCAGATTTATAACTGTTTCGGCGGATTTTAAGCATTTTTACCTTCAGATTTATAACACAAACCTTAAAACTTACACCATGTCTTGCTATGATCTGAACCTTAAAAAACTGTGGTCAAAGGATTTTGACGAAACAAATTCGGCGACACTGGATTACACGGCAAATCATATTTATCTTGTTGCAAACGGATATATGTATATTATTGACGCAGAGACAGGAGAGGAATCTGTTCCCAAAAAATATGTGGGGGAAACAGACGGAATCAGAAAACTTAAAGACGGAATTCTGCTTTTACGCAAAGGTCCCTCAGATGCAATAATGAAAACAGACCTTGCAGGTAATGTTTTGTGGTCAGTGAACACCGATACAGAAGTTATATATTCAATGACTGATGATGACGATCCTAAAATAATTGTTCAGATTGTTGAAGGAAACTATGTTGTAGAATACAAAGCTATAAGACAGCAATCAACATTTAATCCGTATCACAATAAAAATGAAACATATAATGCGCCTGCGGAAACAGTAGGTTTGGTTATTTCTCCGAGCGGAGAAGTACTATATAAAGGCGCAACCAATTAATTGTTTGCTTTTGTGATTTATTGTATTGAATGCAACTCCGAACAGACTGCCGCGGAGCTTTGCTCCCCGCAATGACAAAACGACTGCCGCAAATGATAATTCAAATGCGGCAGTCTTATTATTTATATGTCTGTGTTTTTTATTATTTATAGAAGTTATACAAAACGGCTGTGTCGCAGGCGGTGTTGTCAACATACCAGCTTCTGCCGATTTTAACGAGAGTGACAGGCAGGTTTTCGACCTCCGCTTCGCCGTTGACATTGACCGTTACGCTGACTGTGCATTTGTTTTCGCCGTTTTCGGTTTTGCCCGCGGAGACAACCTCGATTTTGTAATCTTCACCGAATTTTTCCTGATAAGCGCCGACGGAGGCAACTTTTGTCTGCACGCCGGTGTTTTTGTCATATTCATCCTGCGTGCCGGTCAGGCTCTCGCCGTAAGTTGCGAGATTTGCCTCAAACGCGGTGAAGAACGCGCTGTCATCAAAATAAGTATCGCCGAAAACATCTTTTCGCACCTTTTGGAGTTCTGAAATATACTGCGTGAAAATCGCGTCATAAGCGTCAAAGCCGCCGTTTGATTCAATGAGATTGACAAAAAACGGATACATCGTGTCAATCACTTTGCCTTCAAGCTCTCCGTTATCGTTGAGGGTTTTTTCGCCTTTGAGGCTTTCGTCATTAAGCCCTTTGAGCCCCTTGGTGCTGTCGCCCGGCTTATAATTCTCATAAATAACGGGGTTTATGTAGTTTTGACGGATGAAATCGCCGAATTTCATATCCTTGCTTAAAAGAGTGTTTTTGCAGGCGTTGTAGCCATCGCCCGTCTGAACGATTGTGTCAATATAAGCCACCGCCGTTTTTTCGGGGTCAAAAGCTGTGTATCTTGCCGTGAATGTGAAAACGGTGAGCGCGCCGAGAATAACCGCCACAACAATAATGGCGAAAACGCCGTAAAGTTTAAGGTTTAAGCCTTTTTTGTTTTTTTCAGCCATTTTTAATGCCTCCTCAGTCCGCGTCATTCGCCGGCTCGTCAAAGTCTCTGTCTGCCGCGGCGGCTCGTCTTATCATAAGTTCTTTTACTATTCTTTCTTTTTTGTCGCCGACCATATCATAGAAAAGAATGGGTACGCCCTGCAAAATCACAAACGCCGCGGGGATTATTGTGTAAATCATAAGGAACTTGTTGAGGGTTGAGTCACTCTGCGCGGCGTAGGCGACATTGGCGTCTGTTGAAACAAGGTAGCCGGACCATGTGTAAAGCAGCCAGGGGCCGAGAGCCTTTGTGAAGGCGGATGCAACTTTCGCGAAAAGGCCGAAGCCCGCGTAGGCAAGGCCCTCCTGCCTTTTGCCTGTTTTCCACTCGATTTCGTCAACACAGTCCGCAATCATAATGTTGGGCGTAACATTAGTGTTGCCGTGCTGAAGGCCGCAGAAGAAATTGAGAATAAGGAAGGGAATAATCAGCGCGCTGCGGAAGCCTATTCCCGTCGCGACAAAATAAAGAATTGCCAGCGAAGTTGCTCCGTAAACGCAGAAAAGAATATAGGTCTGCTTTGTGCTGAATTTTTTAAGCACAAAATTGACAAGCAGTGTGCCGACCGCCGTGCCTATGCCCATAGGCAGAAGCAGGGCGAGTTTTAAATCCTTTGAGCCCAGAAGATAAATCGCGATATAAAGTGAAACGGTGCCGTAAACGCCCCTGCCGAAACCTGTGAGCTTGGTGAGGGACACCATAAGCAGGTTTTTGTTTGTGAAAACCACTTTTACGGCGTCTTTGAGCGAAACTTTTTCTCTTGTGTAGGGGACCCTTTCTTTATTGTTCATAAAGAAAATCATAACAAATATGATAAATCCGAGAGCGCACACGGCCGTTGATATTACAAGGTCAAGACCCTGCGCCTCGGCGTTTTTGAACTGCTGCTGCCCCATAACCGCTTTCATAACAATTCCTACCGCAAGCACAACAACCATTCCGCCGGACTGGCCCACGCTCTTCATAAACGAGGCTATTGAAATCGCGGACGATCTCTCGGACGGATCGGGCGAACACAGCGCGCCGAAGCACTCCGCCGGCCTTTCAACCGCGCAGCCCACCGCTGTGTAAAGTGAATATATAACATACATCCAGACAATGGCGAGGGTTTGATTTTTTGTGTTTGGGGCAACAAAAACAAGCATAGCTATAATCGCCATGGGAACCGCTCCGAAGCCTATCCACGGTTTTACTTTGCCGAGCTTTGTTCTTGTGTTGTCAATCAGAAAGCCCGTAACAAGCTCTATAACGGCGCCGATTATGCCCGCCGCGAGAAAAACGGCGGAAATCTGCGATGAAATCACCGAAGAATCGAAGCCCTTGCCTTTAAACGCGAAATCGGCGAAAAAGGTCTGTGTGTAGTCGGGCATCCATCCGGTAAGAAGGGCAACACCGAACAGCCCTATGCCGAATGTGAAAATCTCCGACTTTTTCATATATTTTTTCTTTTCTTCACTCATATAACCGCTCCTTCCGGCAAATCATATAATAAAATTATTATAAACCAATCACAATAAAAAAACAATTGTTTTATTCGCTGTGTCGCTCAACGGCGTGAACGCGGCAGTTTTCAGCCGGCAGATTATTGACAAATCAAATGTAATAAATAATAATATTATATATAAAACCGAATTGCGGCGCGGAAAGGCGGTAATCGATTATGACTCTTGAAAACATCGGCATCGGGCAGATAACCGGCGCGAATTTTCACTTGGACGAACGCAGCCCGGTAATAAAGCCGTTCGGGGGCGCCCTTGCTGCGGCGGACCCGTCTGTTCTGACACCCGACCTTACTCCCGACGGTAGCTGGCGCCTTTTCTGCCACACCCAGTTTGGCGTTTATCAGCTCATTTCGCCCGACGGAGTGAAATTTGAAAAACCGCAAAAGGTGACATCGCGCGCCATGCGCCCGAACATAAACTTTGTTGACGGAAAATATTACCTGTTTTATGAGCGAACTCGCTCGCTTGCCGCGAACGCGCTCAACCTTGTGAATGTTGTAAAATGGCGTTCTGAAATTGCCGTAAAAACAAGCACAGACCTGATAAACTGGTCAAAAAGCGAAACGGTTATTTCACATTCGCAAAAAATTGAAGAAAGCGAAAGGGGCGTTTCAATTTCAAACCCGTTTCTGCTTCGCGGCCGGGGAACAAACCGCCTCTATTACTCCTGCGGGCTCACCTATATAAAGGACTGCGGCTTTTGCGAGCCGACTTATATAACTTACGCCGAAAGCGAAAACATCATCAGCGGTTACACGAAAGCGGAGCGACCTGTTCTTTCGCCTGACAGAGGCAGTGATTATCTCAACCTGTGTTGCGGCTGCCTCAAGGTTTACCGCCTGAAAGACGGGTATATAGGCATACAGAACGGCATTTATGAAAAGGACGGAGGCAGCCGTTCGGCAATTCTTCTGCTGACCTCCGCCGACGCCGAAAACTTCCGCTTTGAGAAGGTTCTGCTGGAACCGGGCGGCGGAGGCTGGATGAACCAGTTTGTTTACGCGAGCCATCTTGTGATTTGGAACAATGAATTAAGGCTTTATTTTAATGCGCGCGACACGGCTGATATGATAAAAGGGCGCGAATGTATAGGCTTTGCGTCGGCTCAGCTGTGAGAAAGGAGGTTTCTGTGAAAGACACAATAAAAATGCCCCCGTGGGGCCCCTATTCAAAAAAATATTTCGGGCTGTCTCATATTGTTTCATCGCTTAAAAATGAGGGCGGCCGCTTTGACTTCACCGTTCATCCCACTTTGTGGAATTCATCAACCCCCGTACCCAATGTCACGGTGCCGAGCGCCTATCATCTGTGGGAGTGCAGCCCCGATTACACATATTACGCATACAGATATGAGCTGCTGTGGAAAGACAGAGTGTACGCGGATGTTTCGTTCTCAAAAATAAACGAAAACGCTTTTCTCGCAAGGTGTGAAATCGTAAACAACACGGAACTTGCGCAAAACTGCGTTGTCAATTATTTTGCTTCTCTCGAACTGCCGTTTTATGACAGAGCCGTGCCCGTCACGCCCGAAAAGCGCATTATAAAAGACGCAAACGATTATGAAGAATACGCCTACGCAGTGCCGCGCCCGTGGGACGGTGAAAACCCGGACGGAATGTTCAAGGGGATGTTCCGCGACAGTAACTTTCTGCACGGATGCGGTCTGGGCGACAGATGCGACAACGCCCATGTGCATTTTCTCAGCCTCAAGCCTTTCGGATGTGAAAAGGGCGACCGTGTTTCGTGGGCTCTTACGGCGCCCGGCTTTGAAAACCCCGTGCTTGCGCTCAGGTACCGCACGGTAACGGACGGCGACGCCGTTTTTAATATGAACGGCGAAAAAATAACGCTCCCTCACAGCGAAGAACTTACCGTTGCGTATCTGCCATTTAAAGAAAATCCCGTTTTTGTAAGCGAAGGCGCGGCGGGGGCGGAATTTGATTTTATTGCCGTTATTGAAAAAGGAGGGAGCGTTTCGGTAAAAACGGAAAAATACCGTTATGTTCCCGAAATACAAAAAGAGAAAAACGGCAGGGGGCTGACCGTCAACCTCGATTACGGTTACGCCGACTGTAAGTATTCGGTTATAACTCACAGCAAAAACACAAGGCTTCGTACCCTTGACAGCGGCTGCCTTGAAGACGCGCTGATTAACCGTCTCTCCAACGGAGACCCGACCTACGACTGCCTGCGCGAAACTTTCTCCCGCTCATTCAAGGCAAAAAGGAGCGACGAGGGCTTTTATGTCAATCCCCTTATAAAGGCGATTTTTATTGAGCCCGGCGAACGGCATATTGAATACGCCGTTGTTTCAAACGGCACTTTTACTCCGCTGAGTGATGGGGAATATGAAAGCATTTACACCTTCGCGAAAAGCGGAGCGAAAAAAATAAGTTTCAACTCCGACGGCAAAAAATATGAGCAGAGCATAAACATAATGAAAAGCACTTTGCTGACAAACGCTGTTTATCCCGTTTACCGCAGGGGAGAAAACATAGTTCACCATACGCCCGGCAAGAGATGGGATTCCTTTTACACCTGGGACAGCGGCTTTATAGGGCTCGGTCTTCTTGAATTCTCTCCGGACCTGTGCCGCTATGTGCTTGACACATACCTGTGTGATGAGGATAACAAAGATTTCACATTTCTGCTTCACGGTTCGCTTGTTCCCACACAGTTCGCCGAATATTTTGAGCTGCTTAACCGCTCCGAAAACAAGCACTGCCTTGACGGGCTCTACCCGAAAATGAAAATATATTATGAATTCCTGCGCGGAAGGCGGGCGGGTTCAACCTTCGCAAAATTCGGCAACGGCCTGCTTACCGCCTACGACTACTGGTACTCCTGCTCGGGAATGGACGACTACCCCGCACAGGTTGAAATGATAAACAGAAAGGCGGAGGGTTACTCCTGCCCCTGCCTTACAACCTCACAGGTAATCCGCGCGGGCAAAATAATGAAAGCCGTTGCCCTTTACCTCGGGAAGGAGGAGGACGCTGCCGTATATGAAAACGATATTGAGCAAAGCGAAAACGCGCTCAACTCTCTCGCCTGGGATGAGGAGAGCGGTTATTTCGGCTACACCGTCTATGACAAAGGCGGAAAGCCTTACATTATGAGAACGGCTGAGGGCGAAAACTTCAACAAAGGCTTTGACGGGCTTTACCCTCTTGTTGCGGGCGCGGTTGAGGGCGAAAGAGCGCGGCGGCTGGTTTCTCACCTGAAAAATCCGCGCGAGATATGGTCCGGCGCCGGTCTCAGCGCGGTTGATATGACGGCCTCCTACTTCTTTGATGACGGCTACTGGAACGGCAATGTCTGGATGAGCCATCAATGGTTTTTCTGGAAGACGATGCTTGACCTGGGAGACGGAGATTTCGCCTTTTCAATAGCGGACAGAGCGCTTGAAATATGGAGACAGGAGACGGATTTTTCATATTACACATACGAATGTTTCGGTATTAAAACAAAACGCGGCGGCTGGTTTCACAACTTCGGCGGGCTTTCCGCGCCCGTGTGTGTCTGGGCAAGTGCGTATTATAAACCCGGTTCGGTCACAACGGGCTTTGATGTGTGGACCGATTACCGCAAAACGGATGAAAGCTCCGCGGAGATTAAGTTTAAATATTACGGTAAAAACGAAAAATACACCGTAATAATCACTTTAAGAGAGTGCGAAAACCCTTCGGTCACACTTGACGGAGAGCCTGTCGGGTTCATTAAGCGCACAGCCGGCGCCCTCGAAATTACACTTGACGGCAGCGTTAAAGAAGGGGTTATAAAAGCAGAGGCACGGTAATTATGACTGAGGATGAAAAAAGAAAAAAATCAGCCGCTCTTGCCGCCGAAATAATGCGTTTGTCGCAAAACTCCGTGTTGCTGAATCTGCGATTTATGAGCCCGGCTGTTATGCGCCTTGCGTTCACCCCGTCGGAAACGACATTCAGAGTTGACGGCAGAAACATTTTCTACGGCGATAAGTTTGTTTTGGGCAGATACCTTGCCGGCAAAAATCAGGTCGCGAGAGATGTTTTGCATATGATTATACACTGTGTTTTCCGCCACGCGTTCGTGGGCGGAGTTGACCCTGTTTTGTGGAATCTCTCATGTGATATTTCCGCGGAACACACAATCTCATCTCTCGGCCTTGCCTGCTTTCAGACTGAATTTGTCGGCGCGCAGAAAGACGCACTTAAAATCCTTGAGGGCGAATTGAAATCTTTCAACGCGGAAACGCTTTACCGCTATTTCAAAAACAAAAACATTACACTTGAAGAGGCGTCAAAACTTCACACACTGTTTATGTGCGATGACCACCGCCTGTGGTATAACGACGGCACTCCGCCCGAAGAAGACGAAAAGAACGGTGAAGAAAGCTCAGGTAAAAACGACAACGACAACACTCCCTCCCCGGGTGACGGCAAGTCGGAAGATACCGCGGATGACGGCGGAAACTCCCCCGAAGAGGGCGCGGCAGGCGGCGAAAGCACCGACGAATACGCGTCTCAAAGCGGTACAAACAGCGAGCTTGAAAAGGAGTGGGAAGAAATTTCCCGCTCAATACAGATGGATTTGGAAACTTTTTCAAAAGAAAAAGGTGAAGCGGCGGGTGATATGGCTTTGCGCCTGAAAGAAATCAATCGCGAAAGGTATGATTATTCCGCGTTTCTTCGCAAATTCGCCGTGCCGGGTGAAACCGTGAAAATCAATGATGATGAGTTTGATTATGTGTTTTATACTTACGGTTTAAGTCTTTTCGGCAATATGCCTCTTATTGAACCGCTTGAATACAAGGAGGACAGCCGCGTGCGTGAGTTTGTTGTTGCCGTTGACACTTCGGGCTCCACCGGCAACGGCCTTGTCAGGAAGTTTATTGAAAAAACCTATTCAATGCTTAAAAACAGCGCAAGCTTTTTCAGCGAAATAAACCTGCACATTATTCAGTGCGATTCCGCCCTTCAGGAGCATGTGAAAATAACAAACCAAAATGAGTTTGACGCGTATATAAGCAATTTCACCGTTAAAGGGCTCGGCGGAACGGATTTCCGTCCCGTTTTCAGGGAAGTTGACCGGATGATTTCCGAAAAGGAGTTTTTGAACCTTAAGGGTCTTATCTTTTTCACCGACGGGTACGGAACCTTCCCCGAAAAAAAGCCGCAATACAAAACGGCGTTTGTTTTTGTGAGAAACACATTTGACACGCCCTCGGTTCCCTCCTGGGCGATGAAGGTTGTTATTGGGGATGAGGATATTTCCGGCTGACTCATGTGATAAAAAACAGATAACGAACAGCTGATAATTATCAGCCGGCAATCCGGAAAAATTTTCGCGGTAAAGCTTTATCCGTAAGATAACAGCCCCGCGACGGGAAAGGAGAAAAAGTTTTGAACAAAACGGTCGGATTTATTATTAAAAACGGCGTACTCACCGAGTATGTCGGGCGCAAAACGGATGTTATTGTGCCCGACGGGGTTACAGTCATAGGTGAAAAGGCGTTTTTTATGCAGAATATCCGCAGCGTTGTTCTGCCGCAGGGTGTTAAAACCGTTATGAACTCCGCTTTCTCCTTTTGCCGCGAACTGGTAAGCGTGCAGCTGCCTCCGGGCCTTGTTGAAATAGGCGCCTGCGCGTTTATGAACTGTGTGTCTCTCTCGGATATTGACCTGCCCGCAAGTCTTGTTTCAATCGGGGCCGAGGCTTTCAATTTCTGCCGTTGCTTAAAAAGCGTGATCATTCCCGAAGGAGTTGAAGCCGTCGGCAAAGCGGCGTTCTGCCATTGTGACTCGCTGAAAAAACTCGAATTTCAAGGCGTACCGAAAAAAACGGGAAAATCATCGTTCGCTCTGTGCGAAAACCTGTGGGATTTCACCTTTAAAGACGGTTTTTCCGCCTTGCTTGACCTGAAAATCCGCTTTGATGTCACAAATATATGTGTCGCGAAAATATGCGGCAGGCTCAACGCGCCTGCCGAGCTGATAAAAGCCGTGGATGAGTATATTGAGATAAACCGTGATAAATGTGTGCTTGCCGCTGAAAACGCGGTTTTTGAGAGCGGTGATATTGACGCTCTGCGGTCTTTGCTCTTTTTTACGGGCAAACCATCCCCTTTACTTATTGATGAATATATTGAGCGCGCGGCGCATTACGCTCAGATGACGGCGTTTCTGCTTGAGTACAAAAACACCCGTTACTCCGCGCAAGAACTTGACTCGGCGGAAAATGAGCGTTTTGAAAAAGAACTCGGTCTTCGTGAGATGTCGGAGCAGGAGTGGCGCAGAATATTTGAATTCACCGTTTCGGGCGGAACAGTTACGATTACAAACTATCTCGGCACGGAAAAGGCACTTGAAATTCCGGCTTTTATAGGCGGTCTGCCCGTTGCCGAAATCGGCAGACAGGCGTTTTTCGGCAGGAGCGACATTGAAAGCGTTATTCTGCCCGATACGGTTGTGTTTATCGGAGCCGGGGCGTTTGAACAGTGCAGAAAGCTGAAAACGCTTGTTGTTTCGGCAAATCTGAAACGCGTTGAAAAGCACGCTTTCGGCTACCTGTGCGAGATTGACAGAGTTTATTTCAACGGCACCGCCGACGACTGGGCAGGCGTTCGGTTTGAAAAAAAAGATTCCAACCCGGTGACAAATGAGTTTTATATCGGAGGAAAGCCCGTTACGGAGGTTTTTGTCAACACCGATGTTCTCGCTTTCACCTTCAGCCCGTGCAGACATTTGCGCTGCCTGGTTCTCGGTGAAAATGTAAAAACAGTTGAAGACGGCGCTTTTTCCGACTGTTTTCATATTGAGCGCTTTGCCGTAAAGGGCGGAAAATGGTTTACAAACAGTGACGACCTCGCAAAAAAGTTTTATATATTCGCCCTCGCGCGCGCCCATAAAGCCGGGAACACCGACCTTTGCCCCGAAATAAGTATGGCTTTGGATAAATTTATAAAAGCGGAAAATTTATGATTGTATTAATACCGGAATAAAGGTATAATTAAGAAAAGCCATAATGAACTCAGATTATATTATCAACCCTCGCAAAGAAAGGTTTTTAATTTATAATTCACTTAAATTCTCATTTTGCAGGAAAAGTTTATTCATAAAAACCGGTAACCCGTAATGTGAAAAAAGCAATTTTTAATTTATATACAATCTCATTTCGCGGCCGATATTTATCTGTAAGATAACGGTAAACCGCGATGTGAAAAAAGCAATTTTTAATTTATTTACAATCTCATTTTGCGGCCGATATTTATCTGTAAGATAACGGTAAACCGCGATGTGAAAAGGGGGAAAAGATGAACAGACCGGAATTTTTCGTAACGGAAGACGATGTGCTCACCGATTACAGAGGCGACGAGGAGCATATAGTTATTCCCGGAGGCATTACGGGCATTGACGACGGAGCGTTTTACAAATGCGAAACGGTTACCGATGTTGTCATACCGGAGGGTGTTATTCAGATCGGCAACTCGGCGTTCAGTATGTGCGCTAAGCTTGAGAAGGTCACCCTGCCCGACAGCGTTACAATAATCGAGAGCAGTGCGTTTTATGGCTGTGAAAGCCTGAAGGGCATAAAAATCCCCGCCGGTGTCAATATGATCGAGTGGCGCGTTTTCAGCAAGTGCGTCAGCCTTGAAAGCATTGATGTTGACGAAAACAACGGTGAATACTGCAGCATTGACGGCGTAATGTTCACCAAAAACAAAGCTATGCTGCGCTACTACCCTGCAGGCAAAAAAGATGAGGAATTCACCGTTCCGGATGAAACCATCAATATAAGCATTTTCGCGTTCAGCAACTGTGCCAACCTCAAAAAAATTACCATACCGGAAACGGTTGAAATAATCGATCCGGGCGCGTTTGACGAAGGCAGCGATATTGTTCTTCGCGTTAAAAAAGGCTCGGTGGCGTGGAAATACGCCCACGAATACAACCTTAAATTTGAGCTTGTCTGAGGGTCGGTATGAATATTAAGCAGGCAAAAGAACAAATAAGAAACGCCGCCCAATCCTATTTTGCAACAGATGAAAACGGAGCCTTTCTTATTCCGGTTGAAAGGCAAAGGCCGGTGTTTATGATAGGGCCGCCGGGCATAGGCAAAACTGCGGTTATGGAGCAGATAGCGGGTGAGCTCGGCGTAGGGCTTGTTTCTTATTCAATGACTCATCACACAAGGCAGAGCGCCCTCGGTTTGCCCTTTATTGTAAAAAAGACCTACGGCGGAAAAGAATACAGCGTATCGGAATACACGATGAGCGAGATTATCGCCTCGGTGTGGGAGCGCATTGAAAATGACGGTGTAAAAAAAGGAATCCTTTTTCTTGATGAGATAAACTGCGTTTCCGAAACTCTCGCGCCCTCTATGCTTCAGTTTTTGCAGTACAAAACCTTCGGCACCCACACGGTGCCCGACGGCTGGATAGTTGTTACCGCCGGCAATCCGCCCGAATACAACAACTCCGTGCGTGAGTTTGACATTGTCACCTGGGACAGGCTCAAGAGAATAGATGTTGAGCCCGATTTTGAGGTGTGGAAGGAATACGCTCTTGAAAAAGGCGTGCACCCGGCGGTTGTAACATACCTTGATATTCGCAAAAACGACTTTTACAGCGTTGAAACAACGGCGGAGGGCAAACGGTTTGTTACGGCGAGGGGCTGGGTTGACCTGAGCGATATGATAAAGCTTTATGAAATGAAAGGCTTTAAGGTTGACAGGGAGCTTGTTTCGCAATATCTGCAAAACCCCAAAATTGCGGGGGATTTCTCCGCTTATTATGAATTGTTTGTCAAATACAAATCCGATTATCAGGTCGATAAAATCTTAAGCGGAACAGCGGACGGTGAAATAACCGAACGCGCGAAAGCGGCACGGTTTGATGAAAGAATTTCGCTTATCGGTCTTGTGTTCGACGCGATATGTTCCGAAGTGCGTAAAGTAACCCGCTTTGAAAACTCTCTGACCGCGCTTATGAGCAATGTTAAATCTCTCAGGGCCTCGGCGGATTTTATAAATTCGCCCTCTCGGGCTTTGAGAGACAGAGCATCCGAACTGTATGACGAGTGCGGCAGGGCAAAGCGGTCAAACGCGCTGAGCGCCGAAAGCATAAAAAACCTGACAGACGCCGCAAACCGGCTAAAAGATATGAGCCGTGAAATTGAAGAAAAGAACGCGGCTGATGCCGTTTCCGCGTTTGCGGTAATAAAAAACGGTTTTGACTCGCTTACGGCGGAGCTGAAATCGCTTGCCGCAGAAACAAGGGAAAAAATCAACTGCGCGCTGCTGTTCTGCGAACGGGCTTACGGGGCGGAAAAAGAGACCGCCCTGCTTGTAACGGAGCTTACGGCGCAGAAGGATTGCGCGAAATTCATAGGCAGATACGGCTGTGAGCAGTATTTCCGCTTTAACAGAGAGCTGCTTATAAGCGAGAGACAAAACGAAATCACCCGTGAAATTCTTGAATTGAACCTTGATTGAGGGAAACGGTTTAAATGACGGCAAATCGGCGCCGTTCAAAACAGCATACATAATAAGAACCGCGGCAATGGGCAAACCCATACCGCGGTATTTTTGTTTATCTTTTTTAATCCTGTTATCTTTACGCTGTGTTATTTCAGCAGGTTTTTTATTCTGATTGACGCCTCCCGTGTGTCTGACGGGTTGCCGAAGGTTGTAAAGCGGATATACTGCTTTGCGCATTCTCCGAAGCCCTCTCCGGGGGTGGCGACAACCTGTATTTCATTGAGCAGCAGGTCAAAAAAAGCCCAGCTGTCGGTGCCGTCGGGGCAGCGCATCCAGATATACGGGGCGTTTTTTCCCCCTGTGTACCACACGCCTGCTTCATCAAGCGCGTTCATAAGCGTTTTTGCGTTGCGCTTATAAACCGAGAGAGTTTCTTTAATCTGCTTTTGCCCTTCATCGGTAAAAACCGCCGCCGCCCCGCGCTGAAGAATATATGAAATGCCGTTTGTTTTTGTTGTGCGGTTGCGCACCCACATCGGGTTTAAACTCATACCGGCGCGTTCAAGCGCTTTCGGAACAACAGTATAACCGCAACGGGTGCCCGTAAAGCCCGCGGTTTTTGAAAGCGAGCATATTTCAATCGCGCAGGTTTTCGCGCCGGGAATTTCGTAAATGCTGTGCGGAATATCCTGCTCTTCAATAAACGCCTCATAAGCCGCGTCAAAAAGGATGACCGCCTGAATATTGTTCGCGTAATCAATCCATCTTTTAAGAAGTTCACGGCCGCATACCGCACCCGTAGGATTGTTGGGTGAACAGAGATATATTAAATCAATGCCGCTGTTTTCCGGCGGTTCGGGCAGAAAGCCGTTTTCTTTGCAGGTGGCGAGATGAACGATTTTGTTGCCCGCCATAATGTTCGCGTCAACATAGGCGGGGTAAGCGGGTTCCGGTATCAGTACGGTTTTACCGTGCCCGAAAAGGTCGAGAATATCGCCTAATTCATCACTCGCGCCGCTTGATACAAAAGCCTCATCCGTTTCAAGCTGTATTCCGCGTTTGGCGTAATGGGCGGTTATCGCTTCTCTCAAAAATGGCGCTCCGCATTCGGGCATATAGCCGTTGAAGGTTTCAACGCGCCCCTGATCCTCAGCCGCTTTTTTGAGCGCCTCTGTTACCGATGGGCACAGCGGCTGTGAAACATCGCCTATTCCCATACGCAAAAGGCGTTTGCCCGGGTTGTTTTCAAGATATGCCGCTGTTTTTTTCGCTATGTTATAGAACAGGTAGGAGTCTTTGAGGTTGCCGTAGTTAAGGTTAGGTATCACATTTCCACCTCGCATTCGCAAACTGTTGAAGCAGGCCCCGTCATAAAGACCGTTCCGTCTTCAAGAACCCGCACGGTTAAAATTCCGCCGTCGAGAACAACGGATATATCTGTGCCAAAATCGCATAATCCCGCTTTCACGGCCGCGGCCGCCGTCGCGCATGAGCCGGTGCCGCACGCCATTGTTATTCCGCTGCCGCGCTCCCACACGCGCATTCTGATTGTGTTTTTGTCAATTATTTGCGCAAATTCGGCGTTCACTCCGCCGGGGAAATAAGAGTGTTTTTCAAGAGCCGCTCCCGTTGTTGTGAGCGGTGCGTTTTCGGCATCATCAACAAAAGTTACGGCGTGCGGATTGCCGGTTGACACGGGAAAGACAGTTATCTCCTCACTGCGCACACTCAAAGTTACGGGGGGTGAAACCTCCGCTTTGCCCATATTGACGCGCACGCTTTCAACCTTGCCGTCGCGCACATTCAGTTTTAAGTATTTTATGCCGGAGAGCGTTTCGATTTCAATCTCCGTCTTATCTGTGCAACCTTTGTCATAAATGAACTTGCCTACACAGCGTATGCCGTTGCCGCACATTTTCGCCTCACTGCCGTCGGCGTTGAAAATTCGCATTTTAAAATCGGCTTTATCCGATTTGTCAATAAGAATAATTCCGTCCGATCCAATGCCGAAATGGCGGTCGGAGAGCTTTACCGACACCTCGGCGGGATTTTCGATTTCTCCGAAATGATAAAGGTAATCATTGCCGAGACCTTCCATTTTGGTAAAACGCATAATCAGCCCTCCTTTGCGCCGCGGCTTAACGCCGCCTCTATAAAGCCCCTGAAAAGCGGATGCGGTTTGTTCGGCCTTGATTTGAATTCGGGGTGATACTGCACGCCCACAAAGAACGGGCGATCTGTCAGCTCAACCGTTTCAACAAGGGTGCCGTCGGGCGACATTCCGCTCAAAGTCAGCCCCGCTTTTTTCAGAATATCGCGGTAAGAGTTGTTGAACTCATAGCGATGGCGGTGGCGTTCGCTTATAGTGTTTGTGCCGTAACAGCGCTCCATAACCGTGTTCTGAGCGATTTCACAGGGGTATGCACCCAGACGCAGGGTTCCTCCTTTGTTTATGCTGTCACTTTGACCCGGCATAAAATCAATCACCTTATTTTTGCACTGTTCATCAAACTCGCCGGAGTTCGCGTCACCGATGCCCGCCGCATTTCGGGCAAACTCAATAACCGCTATCTGCATACCGAGGCAGATTCCGAAATACGGAATTTTATTCTCCCTCGCGTATTTTGCCGAGAGAATCATACCCTCAATTCCCCTGTCGCCGAAACCTCCGGGAACAATAATCCCCGAAAGTCCGCCGAGCGTTTCACTAACGCTGCCGGGAGTAACTTTTTCGGAGTCAATCCATTTTATGTTGATATGCGCGTTCAGGGAGTACCCGGCGTGCCGCAGTGCCTCGGCAACCGAAAGGTAAGCGTCATGCAGGCCTACATATTTGCCCACAAGCCCGATTTCAACCTCTTTCCCGCTGTTTTTTATGCTTGATACCATTTTGCTCCACTCGGCAAGGTCGGGCTCTTTTGTTTCAAGCCCCAGCTCACGGCACACAACATCCGAAAAACGCGATTTTTCAAGCATCAGCGGCGCCTCATACAGATTGGGGAGCGTTATGTTTTCAATTACACAGTCTTTTTTTACATTGCAGAAAAGGGCAATCTTGTCAAAAATGGTTTTTTCAAGAGGCTCGTCACAACGCAGAACAATTATATTCGGATGAACACCCATACCCTGAAGCTCTTTGACGGAATGCTGCGTGGGTTTTGATTTATGCTCCTCCGAGCCGTGAAGATAGGGCACAAGCGTTACATAAATAAACAGGCTGTTTTCCCTGCCGACTTCAAGCGAAATCTGACGAACGGCCTCAATAAACGGCTGGCTTTCAATGTCACCCGTTGTGCCGCCGATTTCGGTAATAACAACATCCGCGTCACTGTGTTTGCCGACACTGTAAACAAACTCTTTAATTTCGTTTGTTATGTGCGGAATAACCTGAACAGTTGAGCCGAGATACTCCCCCCTGCGCTCTTTGTTAAGAACATTCCAATAAACTTTGCCCGTTGTAAGGTTTGAATATTTATTCAGATCCTCATCAATAAAGCGTTCATAATGCCCTAAATCAAGGTCTGTTTCGGCTCCGTCTTCGGTAACATAAACCTCGCCGTGCTGAAAAGGGCTCATCGTACCGGGGTCAACATTTATGTAAGGGTCCAGCTTCTGCGCGGCGACTTTTAACCCTCTCGCTTTGAGAAGCCTTCCGAGGGAGGCGGCTGTTATGCCTTTGCCCAAACCGGAAACCACGCCTCCGGTTACAAAAATATACTTTGTCATCGCAATTCCTCTTTCTTTCAACACTTTTATTTCCCGCTGTCGCCGTAGTTTGAAAGCACTCTCGCGGACGGGTCGTTGACATCGCAGCCGGCCCACTCTTTGTTGGGCATCCAGAAATCTTTTATCATCTCCGACTGACCGGGGTAATATTTTTCAAAAATCTCTCTGTAAAGCAACGATTCTTTCGTAAAAGGCTTTGCGTGAGTGTATTGAGCGCTTTTTTTCTCAAATTCCCCGTCGGTATATTTCGAGTTCGCGTACTCTTTGAGGTAATCCACCATTGAGTGGCCCACGGCGTCGGAGAACGCCGCCTTTTCACGCATAAGAATATCCGGCGGCAGCCAGTCGCCCTCAAAAGCGTGCCTTAAAAGATATTTGCCTTTGTTATAGGTGTTGAGTTTCTTTTCCGGATTAACAGACATAACATATTTAACAAAATCAAGGTCTCCGAACGGAACCCTCGCCTCCATTGAGTGAACGGAAATACATCTGTCGGCGCGAAGAACATCATACATATAGAGTTCTCTTATCCTCTTTTGCGCCTCCTTCTGAAACTCCGCCGCCGACGGCGCGAAATCGGTGTATTTATAGCCGAAAAGCTCGTCTGAAATTTCGCCCGTGAGCAGAACTCTTATATCTGTTGTTTCATGAATTGCCTTGCAGATAAGATACATACCCATACTCGCGCGTATTGTTGTAATGTCATATGTGCCCAGAGCGGCTATTACATCTTCCAGTGAGGAAATGACATCTTGCGCGGTGATGATTACTTCTTTGTGTTCGCTGCCGATAAAATCGGCGACTTGCTTCGCGTATTTGAGGTCAATGGCATCTTCACTCATACCGATTGCGAAGGTTCTTATCGGCCTGCCGAGAAGCTTCGCGGAAACGGCGCAGACCAATGAGGAATCAAGCCCGCCGCTCAGAAGAAAGCCCACAGGCGCGTCGGCATCAAGGCGCTTTTCAATGCCCGCAACAAGTTTTTCGCGGATGTTTTCGCAGATTTCATCAAGATCGCCGTCAATGTAACCGTCAACGGCGGCAACATCACGGTAGCAAACAATTTTTTCGCCGTCATAATAGTGACCGGGCGGAAACGGCATAACTTTTTCGGATAATTCCACAAGGTTTTTCGCTTCGCTCGCGAACATTATTGAGCCGTTTTTATCATAAGCATAGAAAAGGGGCCTTATTCCTATGGGGTCTCTCGCGGCAACGAGGCAGTCCCTCTTGCGGTCATAGATGACAAGGGCGTATTCGGCGTCGAGCATAGCAAACATATCAAAGCCGTATTTTTCATACATCGGCAAAAGAACTTCGCAGTCCGAATCGCTTGTAAAGGCATATTCTTTTTCAAGCTCCCTTTTAATTTCGCGAAAACCGTATATTTCGCCGTTGCAAACAAGTATATTGCCGTTAAGCTCAAAAGGCTGCATACCGCTGCTCTCAAGGTCCATTATCGCAAGGCGGTGAAAACCGAGAACGCCTCTGCCCGCCTTTTTCACCTCTGTCGCGTCGGGACCTCTTGATTTTGTTTTTTCAAATGCTTTTATGAATTTTTCATAATCTTCCGGGTATGTCAGCATCCCGATTACACTGCACATATTACCGCCTCCTTTTCGTTTTCGCTCCGTTTCTTTATTGACTTTTGTATTGTTTTTGTTCCCTGCGGCTGAGCAAATAAAATAAAAAAAGAGGCAAAGACACCCGTTTCGGGCACCTTTGCCTTTGTATGTTTTGCATTTTAGCACCGCTGAAAAATGATGTCAAGTAAGAATTTTTCTTTTTCGCAGTTTTTACAAAACGGCGCTTTTGAATTTACCGCGGTTTGTGCAAAACAAAGAAACTGCCTTTTTTTGCCGAAAAAAGTTGACTTAAAGAAAAAAGGGGAATATAATCGGCATTGAACAAAGGCGTTCATTGGTTACAGGCTTATTGCAATCAATGGGCGCTTTTTGACTTTTAAGGAGCAGTTTGATATGAATTTAACAATCCGCGATGTCAAGGAATTCATTGAACAGGAAGATGTTTCCTTTATACGCCTTGCGTTTTGCGATGTGTTCGGCAGACAGAAAAATGTTTCTGTTATGAACACGGAACTTGACCGCGCGTTTGAAACCGGGATTGCCATTGACGCTTCGGCTGTTAAGGGCTTCGGCAGTGAGGAAAAAAGCGATTTGTTCCTTTTCCCTGACGCTTCCACTCTGGCTGTTTTGCCGTGGAGGCCTTCTCAGGGCAGTGTTGTAAGAATGTTTTGCGATATCCGCTACCCCGACGGAACCCCGTTTGAGCTTGACGGAAGAAACATTCTGAAAAAAGCGGTTGACTTCGCGAAATCCGAAAACCTTGAAATATCGTTCGGCGCGGAGCACGAATTTTATTTGTTCAAAACCGATGATGAGGGTTATCCCACCAATCAGCCGCATGACAGGGCGGGCTATATGGATATAGCTCCGGAAGACAGAGGCGTGAACATAAGGCGTGAAATCTGCCTGACACTGAGCGAAATGGGTATTCTTCCCGAAAGCTCCCACCACGAAGAGGGTCCCGGTCAGCATGAGGTTGATTTCAAATACAGCGACCCTCTCTCATCCGCGGACAACTCCGTTACTTTCAAATCCGTTGTTTCGACAATAGCGGAACAATACGGGCTGTGGGCTGATTTTTCGCCCAAACCCCTTCCTTATGAGAGCGGAAACGGTCTGCATATAAATATTTCCGTAAAATCACGGGACGGCAAAGATTATCTCGGCAGTTTTATGGCGGGTGTTCTGAACAGAATAAAGGAAATGACCGCGTTCCTTAACCCGTCGGAGGAATCCTACAAACGCCTCGGTGTTAAAAAGGCGCCGAAATATATTACCTGGTCAAAAGAAAACCGGTCACAGCTTGTCAGAATTCCCGCGGGCAGCGGCAAATACCGCAGAATGGAGCTCCGCTCCCCCGATCCGCTTGCCAATCCTTATATCGCGTATGCTCTGCTGATTTACGCGGGGATTGAAGGAATAAAAAACAGTATGCAGGCTCCGCCGCCTACCGATATTAACCTTTTCAACGCCGACGCGGAGCAGCTTAAAAACACGGAAACTCTGCCGCACAGCCTCAAAGAGGCAAACGCAATCGCAAAAAACAGTGATTTTATAAGGCGTATCCTGCCACAAAGAGTTATTGACACCTATACCTTATAAACGCAAAACCGAAAGAAGGAGAGCCAAGGTATGCCGCCTGAAAAAAGATGCTACAGCGTACTTGTTATATCGGGCAAAAAGCAGAACACCTCAATGCTTTCGGCTACACTTGACCCTTCGCAGTACAGACCGGTTGATTTCGCTTTAAGCTCGGGTGAAGCGAAGCGTAAGCTTTTGAGAAACGCGTTTGACATTCTTATAATTGACCCGCCGCTTCCCGACGGCTTCGGGGCGGATTTAGCGCTTGACGCGACCTCCGATACGCACTCGGGCATCCTTCTGCTTGTGAGAGGCGATTTGTTTGAGGCGACCTGCCGCAGGGTTGAGGACGCCGGCGTGCTCACCCTTGCCAAGCCTCTGTCAAAATCCGATTTTCGCACAGCTTTAAAGCTTATAACGGCAACCAGCGCGCGCCTTCTCAACGAGGAGAAGAAAACACGCAGCCTTCAGGCGAAACTTGAGGAAACAAAGCTCGTCAGCAGAGCGAAAATCATATTAATGGAGAAATTGAATATATCCGAGCCCGAAGCGCACCGTCTTATTGAAAAGGAAGCTATGGACTCAAGGCAAACCAGAAAAGAAGTTGCCGAAAAAATAATCAGCGGATAATTGAATAACAATTAATAAAATGAGTATGCAAAGGCGCATTACCCGTAAGGGCAGTGCGCCTTTTTTATAATTTAGTTTATATTTCCGGCTTATCCGGTTAATTTGAAAAGGAGAAAAACAAAATGAGCAAAAAGTATGTTGATGAAATTATTGAGATGCTGAATGAAAAATACGCGGCACAGCCCGAATTCATTCAGGCGGCAACCGAAGTGCTTGACTCTCTTCGCCCCGTAATCGAAGAGAACGAAGATGCATACAGGCGCGACGCTCTGCTTGAGCGCCTTGTTGAACCTGACAGGCAGATAACCTTCCGTGTGCCGTGGATTGACAGAAACGGCAACGCTCATGTGAACACCGGTTACCGCGTTCAGTTCAACAACGCGATAGGCCCTTACAAAGGCGGTCTGCGACTTCACCCCTCCGTAAACATCAGCATTATCAAATTCCTCGGCTTTGAGCAGATCTTCAAAAACTCGCTTACGGGGCTTCCGATAGGCGGCGCGAAAGGCGGCTCCGATTTTGACCCCAAGGGCAAAACCGACAGAGAGATTATGTCGTTTTGCAAAAACTTTATGCTTGAGCTTTACAAATACATAGGCGCCGATACCGATGTTCCGGCGGGCGACATCGGCACGGGAGCAAGAGAAATCGGCTATATGTTCGGCGCGTACAAAAGAATCCGTCGCACTCACGAGGGCGTTCTCACCGGCAAGGGCCTTGCCTACGGCGGCTCTCTCGCAAGAACCGAGGCAACAGGTTACGGCCTGCTCTACCTTACCGAAGAGATGCTTAAATGCAACGGCTATGACATAGCGGGCAAAACTGCGGTTGTTTCCGGCTCGGGCAATGTTGCCATTTACGCTATTGAAAAAGCGCAGCAGCTCGGCGCAAAGGTTCTTACCTGCTCCGACTCAAACGGCTGGGTTTATGACCCCGACGGAATAGATGTTGAAGCAGTCAAAGAAATAAAAGAGAAAAACCGTCAGCGCCTTACCGAATACAAAAAATACCGCCCCCAATCCGAATACCACGAGGGCAGAGGCGTGTGGTCAATTAAAGCGGACATCGCTCTTCCGTGCGCGACCCAGAATGAGCTGCATCTTGACGATGCGAAAAACCTTGTTGCCAACGGCTGCATAGCTGTAGCTGAGGGCGCGAATATGCCCACAACAGCCGAAGCGGTCAAATATCTTCAGGCGAACGGCGTGCTTCTTGCCCCCGCAAAGGCGGCAAACGCGGGCGGCGTAGCAACATCCGCGCTTGAAATGTCACAAAACAGCGAACGCCTAAACTGGACCTTTGAAGAGGTTGACTCAAAACTTAAAGATATTATGGTAAACATCTTCCACAATATGGATGACGCCGCAAAGAAATACGGTATGGAGAAGAACTATGTTGCGGGCGCAAACATCGCCGGCTTTGAGAAGGTTCTTGAAGCAATGCTTGAACAGGGCGTTTGCTGATTACCTAAACAATCCCTCTATCTTTCTATACACACACTCGGAAACCCGCAGAATTGTTCTGCGGGTTTTCCGAAAATATCAGTTTTTGAAAGGCTCCGAATATGGAAAAAATACTTGTGCTTGATTTCGGTGGGCAATACAATCGCCTTATCGCCCGCCGTGTGCGTGAAATGAATGTTTATTCAGAAATAATCCCTTACAATAAAACAAGCGTTGCGGATATTGCGGCAAGCGGCTGCAAGGGCATAATCTTCACCGGGGGTCCCAACAGCGTTTATGGTGAAAATTCGCCTCATTTTGACAGTGAAATTCTCAACGCCGGAATACCTGTTTTGGGAATATGCTACGGTTGTCAGCTCATCGCTTATATGGCAGGCGGAGAAATCCGCAGCGCCGGAGCTATAAGCGAATACGGCAAAACTCAGCTGACAGTCAAAAAAAATTCTCTCTTTACTGGTGTTCCCGAACAAAGCGTTTGCTGGATGAGTCATACCGACTATGTTAAAACCGCGCCCGAAGGATTTGAGATAACCGCAGTTACCGCAAACTGCCCCTGTGCCGCTCTTGCCGATGAAAAAAGAAAAATCTACGGCGTTCAGTTTCATCCGGAGGTGACTCACATGGAATACGGCGGGCAGATTTTGTGTAACTTCGTAAAAAATATATGCGGCTGCCGCGGTGACTGGACAGCCGAAGATTTTGTGAACTCATCGGTTGAAAAATACAGAAAGGAGCTTGCCGGCAAAAAGGTGCTGTGCGCTCTTTCGGGCGGCGTGGATTCCTCTGTTGCGGCTGTGCTGCTGCATAAAGCAATCGGAAGCAATCTTATCTGCGTTTTTGTTGACCACGGTCTGCTGCGGAAAGATGAGGGCGACACGGTGGAGCGTGTTATGAAAAACGAGATGGGGCTTAATCTTATCAGAGTAAACGCTCAGAAAAGGTTTCTCGAAAGGCTGAAAGGGGTAAGCGAACCGGAAAAAAAGAGAAAAATAATAGGAGAAGAGTTCATACGCGTTTTTGAGGATGTCGCAAAACATATCGGCAGGGTGGATGTTCTTGTTCAGGGCACGATTTACCCCGATGTGATTGAGAGCGGCACAGGCGACGCCGCCGTAATCAAAAGTCACCACAATGTCGGGGGTCTGCCCGATATTATTGAGTTTGAAAAAATTGTTGAGCCGCTGAAAAACCTTTTCAAGGATGAAGTCCGCGCCGCGGGCAGGCAGCTCGGCATACCGGAATATCTCGTCAGCCGTCAGCCCTTCCCCGGACCCGGGCTTGCGATAAGAATAATAGGTGAAGTAACTGAAAACAAGCTTGAAATACTGCGCGAGGCGGACGCGATTTTCAGGCAGGAGCTTGACTCGTCCGGCTTTTGCAAAGAGGCAAATCAGTATTTTGCCGTTCTCACCGACTGCCGCACCGTGGGCGTTATGGGCGACGCGCGCACCTATGGTTATACCGTTGCGTTAAGGTCTGTTACAACCGATGACTTTATGACGGCGGACTGGTCGAGAATACCGTTTGACATCCTCGCGAAAGCGTCAAACCGCATTACAAATGAGGTGCGCTCCGTGAGCAGAGTCGTTTACGACATCACCGCGAAGCCCCCCGCCACCGTCGAGTGGGAATAATCATAATGTTGCACAAAAAGCGGTAATCTTTTTGCGGCAAAATGAACATAAATTCCGAATTTTTTATACGGCATAAAATACTGTTGACAAAAATGAATACCGGGAGTAAAATCAAATCAACAAGGCAAAGGCGTCTTTGAGTTTCGGCTCATTGACGCCTTTAAATATTTATTATTTCAGTAAAAAAAGCAATGGCGCTTTCCTTTCGGGGAGAGCGCCTTTTTTATTTTAAGGAGGTTAACAAAATGAAAAACACTGTGTTTGACAATTCAGATGAGGTTTATTTCTTTATGGAAGAACCGCCGATGAAACCCGTTTACTGCGACGACCTTGAAAAAAACCACATTGAAGTGGACCCGCAGAACGGCGATGAAATCTACTGTGCCAACGAGACGGCAAGAGACTGATTAAAAACTGTAAATGATACGGAGGAACAAGCAATGAGTAAAGTTACAAAAGAAGAAATACTTAAAAGCGCAAAAGAAAACAATGTTGAGTTTATCCGCCTGCAGTTCACAGACCTGTTCGGCATTATGAAGAATATTGCCGTTACCGTTTCTCAGCTTGAAAAGGCGCTTGATAACGATTGTATGTTTGACGGCTCATCAATCGACGGCTTTGCGAGAATAGACGAGAGCGATATGTACCTGCATCCCGACCTTGACTCCTGGGCAATAGTTCCCTGGAGAAAGCATCACGAAATTCAGACTGGGCGCCTCATCTGCTCCGCCTATAAAGCGGATAATAAAACTCCTTTTGACGGCGACCCGAGAAACATTTTCAAAAGAGTTATAGACGAAGCGGCGAAGGACGGTTACGGGTTCAATGTAGGCCCCGAATGCGAGTTTTTTCTTTTTAAACTTGATGAGCGCGGGAAACCCACTCTTGAAACGGGAGATGAGGCGGGCTATTTTGATCTGAACCCCATAGACCACGGTGAAAACTGCCGCAGGGATATTTGCCTCGCTCTCGAAAAAATGGGCTACACCATTGAGGCGTCTCACCACGAGGTAGCGGAAGGTCAGCATGAAATCGACTTTCAGTTCGGCGACGGTCTTACAACAGCCGACAGGGTTATGACCTTCAAGCATGTTGTCAAAACCTATGCCACAAAGCACGGCCTTCACGCGACCTTTATGCCCAAACCGATTTACGGTATAAACGGCAGCGGTATGCACACTAACATGAGCCTTTATGACATAAAAACGGGCAAAAACATTTTTGATGACCCTGACGGCGAGCTCGGCCTTTCAAAAGAGGCATATTCCTTTATTGCGGGCATTATGGAGCACATCAAGGGCATGGCGGTGTTCTCTAACCCGACAGTCAATTCCTATAAGCGCCTTGTTCCCGGTTATGAGGCGCCGAGCTATCTGGTGTGGAGCACTTCAAACCGTTCCTGCCTTGTAAGAATTCCCGCCTCAAGAGGCAAAGGAACAAGAGTTGAGCTGCGCTGCCCCGACCCGACCTGCAACCCGTACCTTGAAATGGCGCTGTGCCTTGCCGCCGGACTTGACGGCATTAAGAGGGGGCTTACCCCGAAACCCGCTTATGATAAAAATGTTTTTGTTCTCTCCGATGAGGATCTGGCGAAAGAGGGCATTGAATGCCTGCCCGGCACTCTTGAGGAGGCAATAAAAGAAGCAGAAAAAGACCCGTTCATCAAGGAAGTTATAGGCGACCAGGCGTTTGATAACTACATCAAGGGCAAAAAAGCCGAATGGGACGATTACAGAACAAAAGTAAGTCAGTGGGAAATTGACAGATATATGATAAACTATTGATTTTCAATTCAGAACACTTCTTACATTTTGCTCCTTTTCAAAGAGGGAATGCCCTTTGCCTGCGCGCAGGGGCGTTCCCGGCGTTTAATCAAAAAATACGGCACACATACTTTTACCGCAGTGCCGCAATATTACGAAAGTGATTTTTAAGTTATGACTGATTCAATTTTAACCGCCGTAACTCAAAATGTATTCGGCGTATGGTTTTTAATCGGTGCAGCGCTCGTATTCTTTATGCAGTGCGGCTTCGCGATGGTCGAAAGCGGATTCACAAGGGCCAAGAACGCCGGCAATATAATAATGAAAAACCTGATGGATTTCTGCATCGGCGCCATTATGTTTATTTTGCTCGGATTCGGCCTGATGATGGGCGAAGAGTGCCTCGGAGGGTTTGTCGGCATGCCAACTCTCGGAGTTTTCACCGATTACGCTCATTTCGACTGGTCAAATTTCGTTTTCAATCTTGTCTTCTGCGCTACGGCCGCTACGATAGTTTCGGGCGCTATGGCCGAAAGGACAAAGTTTTCTTCATACTGCATCTATTCCGCAGTAATTTCTGCAGTGGTTTATCCGATAGAAGCCGGCTGGATATGGAATTCAGACGGCTGGCTCGCGAAACTCGGCTTTCATGATTTTGCCGGGTCAACAGCAATTCATATGGTCGGTGGTATAGCCGCATTTATAGGAGCCGCGATGCTCGGTCCGAGAATAGGCAAATATAAAATTGATAAGGCAACGGGCAAAAAGACGGCAAGGGCAATTCCGGGTCATAATCTGACTGTCGGCGCGCTGGGCGTATTCATACTGTGGTTTGGCTGGTATGGCTTTAACGGCGCGGCCGCTACGAATACCGATATGCTCGCCTCGATTTTTGTAACGACAACTCTCGCTCCATCGGTCGCGACTGTCGTTACCATGATATTCACCTGGATCAAAGACGGTAAACCCGATGTTTCGATGAGCTTAAACGCATCCCTTGCAGGTCTTGTTGCAATAACTGCCCCCTGTGACTGCACAGACGCTCTCGGCTCGATTGTTATAGGAGCCGTTTCGGGTGTTCTTGTTGTTGTTGCAGTTGAAGTAATTGACAAAAAACTTCACATAGACGACCCGGTCGGTGCCTGCGCAGTTCATCTCGCAAACGGCGTTTGGGGAACATTTGCGGTCGGCCTTTTCTCAACCGGCGCGAACGGTGTCGGAAAAGGATTATTCTACGGCGGAGGTTTTAAACAGCTCGGTATTCAGGCGCTCGGCTTTGCCTGTGTTGCGGCGTGGACGGTATGCACAATGCTCATTGTGTTTACGGCAATCAGAAAATTCCACGGTCTGCGTGTCAGCGAAGAGGAAGAAATCAAGGGGCTTGACGCAACGGAGCACAATCTCCCCTCCGCTTATGCTGATTTTATGCCCGCTATGGCTTTCGCAACATCGGCTTCAATGAAGGCAATACTGCCCGACGCAAAGGATGTAACCCCTCTTGCTCCCGCTCAGCCGGTCGAGACGGCTGTGCCTGTGGAATCCTATATCGCAAGGAGCAAGCCTTCACTTACAAAGATTGTTATGGTGTTCAACCCCGCGCGGTTTGAGGCGGTCAAGGACGCGATGAACGAGATAGGCGTTACCGGTATGACGGTAACAAATGTTATGGGCTGCGGCACACAGAAAGGGCATAACATCAAGAAATACAGGGGCGTCGAAATTGAAGAGATGAATCTCAACCCGAAAATGAAACTTGAAATGGTTGTTTCCGCCGTTCCCGTCTCCGATGTAGTTGAGGCGGCAAGAAGAGTGCTCTATACGGGCAATATCGGTGACGGTAAAATCTTTATTTACGAGGTTGATGATGTTGTCAAAGTCCGCACAGGCGAGCGCGGATATGATGCCCTTCAGGGCGAAGATGATGTTTAAACAGAATAAAACCGGCAGAAAGGGCAGTTGACGCTGCCCGTAATCTGCTTTTTTAAGAATAAGTAAAGGAAGACGGCTTTTATGCTCAGAGAAGGCGAGATAAGAATACCCTCCGGCTGTGCGATAGCGGCGATTATCGACAGAAAAGGCGGCATGATAAACGGCTCGGAAATCATAAAATCAATATCGCTTATGCACGACCGCTCAAACGGACTGGGCGGCGGTTTTGCCGCTTACGGCATTTACCCCGAGCATAGGGATGAATACGCTTTTCATATCTTTTTTGAGAACGCTCAGGCGCATCAGGCGTGCGAAGAATTTCTTTTCAGACATTTCAACATTGATGTCGCGGAGAGAATTCCGACAAAAAAGGTTGAGACAATCGGCAACGGCCCGGATATATGGCGCTATTTCGGCAGGGTCAACCGCGTGCGTATGAAGAACTCACGCCTTGATGAGAGCGAGTATGTTGTGCAGTGCGTAACAAAGGTGAACTCCGCCTATGACGGCGCGTATATCTTTTCATCCGGTAAAAATATGGGTTGCTTCAAAGCTGTCGGATACCCTGAGGATGTGGGCGAGTTCTATATGCTTGACAAATACAACGCTTACCTGTGGACGGCGCACGGCAGATTTCCCACAAACACGCCCGGCTGGTGGGGCGGCGCGCACCCGTTCAACATTCTGGACTGGTCAATAGTGCATAACGGCGAGATTTCGAGCTATGACGCGAACCGCCGCTACATAGAGCAGTTCGGCTACAAATGCACAATGCAGACCGACACGGAGGTTATTACCTACCTTATTGATCACCTGATAAGACACCACGGTCTGCCGGCAAATGTTGCCGCCGATGTTCTGACCGCTCCCGAATGGGATGAAATAGACAGAATGGATGCGGAGAAAAAAGAATATTTCACAAACCTGCGCGCCATTTACAGCGGAGCCCTCGTGAACGGCCCGTTCTCGGTTATCCTCGGCTCAAACAAGGGGCTGCTCGCCATAAACGACCGTCTGAAGCTGCGCTCGCTCACTGCCGCAGTTAAAGGCGACAGGGCGTATTTCGCCAGCGAGGAGAGCGCGATAAGAATAATATGCCCCGATCCGGAAAAAGTTTGGCCTGTAAGCGGGGCTCAGCCCGTATTTGTTCCGCTCGAAACTGATGAAACGGAGGAAGATTAAATGTCGGTCAATTACATTCCCCGCCGTTTTACTGTTATCCGCGACAAAGAGCGGTGCATAAACTGCGGCGGCTGCGTGCGTCAGTGCTCCAATGAATGTCACCTTTTTGCCGATGACGGAAAAACCGTTATTTCAGATTCAACCTCCTGCGTTGCCTGCCACAGGTGCGTTGCGCTCTGCCCGACAGGCGCGCTGAGAATTGAAAAATATGTGTGCGATTACAGAGAGAACGCCAACTGGACCCCTCAGTTTCAGCAGCAGATATGCCGTCAGGCGGAAACAGGCGGGGTTCTGCTTGCGGGTATGGGAACGCCGAAGGATTATCCTGTTTACTGGGATAAAATTCTGCTCAACGCCTCTCAGGTTACAAACCCTTCCATTGACCCCTTGCGCGAGCCTATGGAAATCCGCACCGTTCTCGGAAGAAAGCCCGAAAAACTGACCGTAGAGAAAAAGGGCAAATCCACAGTTAATATGCCCCCTCAGGTTATTCTCGAAACACCGGTTATGTTTTCGGCAATGAGCTTCGGCTCAATAAGCCTGAACGCTCAAAAATCGCTCGCTATGGCGGCGAAGGAACTCGGCACTCTTTTTAATATCGGCGAAGGCGGACTTCACCCCGATCTGCAGCCTTTTACCGACAGATCGATTGTTCAGGTCGCTTCCGGCAGATTCGGCGTTCACAGCGATTACCTCAACAATTCAAAAATTGTTGAAATAAAAATCGGTCAGGGCGCAAAGCCCGGCATAGGCGGTCACCTGCCCGGCGAAAAAGTCAGCGTTGAAGTTTCAAACGCGAGGATGATTCCGGAGGGCAGCGACGCGATTTCACCGGCTCCCCATCACGATATTTACTCTATTGAAGACCTGCGCCAGCTTATATGGGCAATCAAACAGGCAACAAGCAGCAGAAAACCCGTGTGTGTCAAAATAGCGGCAGTTCACAACATTGCCGCAATCGTTTCCGGCTGCGCGAGAGCGGGCGCGGATATTGTGGCGATAGACGGCTTCAGAGGCGGCACCGGCGCGGCTCCGGTCAGAATAAGAGACAATGTAGGTATTCCGATAGAGCTTGCTCTGGCGTCTGCCGATCAACGCCTTCGTGATGAAGGCATACGCTCACGCATTTCGCTTGTTGCCGGCGGTTCTTTCAGATGCTCGGCGGATATAGTAAAAGCGATTGCTCTCGGCGCGGACGCCTGCTACTGCGCTTCGGCTCCGCTTATAGCAATGGGCTGCCATATGTGCGCCACCTGCAACACAGGCAAATGCAACTGGGGAATAGCCACCCAGCGCCCGGAGCTTACAAAGCGGCTCAATCCCGAAATTATGTATAAGCGTGTGGTAAATCTTATAACCGCGTGGAATCACGAAATCAAAGAGATAATGGGCGGAATGGGTATAAATTCCGTTGATTCTCTCAGAGGCAACCGCCTTATGCTCAGAGGAATCGGTCTGAGCGAAAAGGAACTTGAAATACTCGGCATTAAACACGCCGGCGAATAGGAGGCGGTGAAATGAAAAGAATATATGCGATAGAAGAACTCTGCCTCAACTGCCGTCTCTGCGAGGTTCACTGCAAAACGGCTCACTCTGTTTCAAAAGACATAATTAGGGCGAATAAATATGAAGAGCCCGCTCCGGCATCGAGGGTAACGGTTTACGGCGATAATATGCGCTCCCTGGCGCTAAACTGCCGCCACTGCGACGATCCCAAATGCGTGAGGGCCTGTATTACCGGCGCTATGACAAAGGACGCAAAGACCGGCATTGTCTATGTTGATGAGGATAAGTGCATCGGCTGTATGACATGCCTTGCGGTATGTCCCTACGGCTGTATCAAAGAGGGCAAGACCGCCATCAAATGCGATTTATGCAGGAATGAGGCAGAGCCGGCGTGCGTTAAAAACTGCCCGAATCACGCTCTAATCTATATCGATTCAGGAGATGATATCAAATGAAATATATAATAATAGGAGCTTCAGCGGCGGGCCTTGCCTGTGCAGAGCAGATAAGAAAAGAGGATAAAGACGGCACGATAACCGTTTTCACAAAAGAAAACTATCCGCCCTACAGCCGCCCGTCAATCAGCTATTATCTCAAAGGCGCTGTAAAAGAGAGCGGAATGTATCTGCGAAAAAATTCCTTTTATAAAACAAACGGCATTGAAATAATAACCGGTGTTGAGATAGAATCAATCGACAGGCAGGCAAAAACCGTTAAAGCGGGAAGAAAAAAATATTCTTACGATAAGCTCTGCATCTGCACCGGTTCAAAGCCTTTTATACCGCCTATGAAGAATGTTTCCGGCAAAAGCAACGCTATGACCTTCCTCGATCTTGAATCGGTCAAAAAGATTAAAACAAAGGTGGATAAGAATACCAGAGCCGTTGTAATCGGAGCCGGACTTATCGGAATGAAGGCGGCGGAAGGGCTTTCAAAAATCTGCAGAAGCGTTGACATTGTCGAACTTGCTCCGCGTGTTCTGCCCTCGATACTCGATGAAAAATCGGCCGTATCCGTCAAAAAATATCTTGAAGCACAGGGGCATATAAAATTTCATCTTGAGCGCACGGTCGCGCAGGCGAAAAGCAAATCGGACAGAATAACCTCCGTTATTCTTGACAGCGCAGAGGAGCTCCCCTGCGATCTGCTTATTCTGGCCGTCGGCGTCCGCCCCGAAACCGCGCTCGCGGAGAAAGCGGGGCTTGAAGTCAACAGAGGAATAATCACCGATCCCGGAACAATGCAGACAAGCGATGAAAGCATCTACTCTGCCGGCGACTGCACTGTTTCGGAGGATATGCTTGACGGCAGCAGGAGAGTTATCGCGCTCTGGCCCAACGCCGTCAATCAGGGCATTGCCGCAGGTTCTCAGATGGCGGGCGGCAGCATCAGAATTGACGGAAGTTATTCAGTAAACGCCATCGATTTTTACGGCCTTCGAATCTGCACTTGCGGGCTTATAAATGCAAAAGGCGGCGCATACTCCGACAGAATAATCCGTAATGGTGATTCATATAAACGCCTGATATTTGAAGGCGGCCGCCTTGTAGGTTATGTGCTTATAAATTCAAGCGAAAACGCGGGAATCTATACAAGTCTGATCGAACGAAGAGTAAACCTTCAGGAACTGAATGGAGATATATCTGCGGTTCCCCAGCCGTTTATTTTCGATAAAACAGAAAGAGATAAAAGGATGAAAGGAGCGATTGATTCATGAGCGTAGAAGCGGGAATCAGAGGATACACCGAGGTCAATGAAGACATCAACAAAGAATTTCTTTCAAAAAACAAAGTCACTGTTTGTGAAGTAAACGGTCAGAGGTATCTCGGTTGCGCTCTTGAAAGCGGCAAGACGCTTGAAATAGAGGGAACGGCGGGCAATGACCTCGCTTTTTGCCTGAACGGAGGCAAAATTATTCTTCAAGGGCAAGGTCAGGACGCTGTCGGCAACACCATGGGCGGCGGTGAAATAATAATACACGGCCATACCGGTGACGCCCTCGGCTACGGAATGCGTGACGGTCAGATTTATGTGAGAGACAGTGTCTCATGCCGGGGCGGAATCCATATGAAGGAGTTTTGCGGTATGAAGCCCGTTCTCGTCATCGGCGGCGGGGCAGGCTCCTTCCTCGGCGAATATATGGCGGGCGGAACAATAGTTCTGCTCGGTCTGAACCTCAAACGCGGCGAAAAGCTTTTCGGCACACACTGCGCTTCGGGTATGCACGGCGGCAAAATGTTTGTAAGGGGTTCCTTTCCGAAAGAGAACCTGTCGCCAAATATACGAATATCAACTCTCACCCCGCGGGACAGAAAAGAGCTTGAGGGCTATGTCAGAAAATACTGCCGGTATTTTGAAGCCGATTATGACGGAATAATGAAAAAGCCGTTTCACAAACTCGTTCCCGAAACATCAAGACCCTACGCAAATCTATATACAGCCGAATAGGAGAGTTATGTTTAATTCAATTCACGAAGAATGCGGAGTATTCGGAATTTTTGACAGCAAAATATCCGACCTTGCAAACACTGTTTACTCAGGGCTTCACGCTCTTCAGCACAGGGGGCAGGAATCCTGCGGAATAGCCGTAAACAACGACGGTGTTTTTTCTCATTATAAAGGCGACGGCCTTGTTTCGGAGGTTTTTACTCCGGAAAAACTTGAAAGCATCGGTCCGGGCAATATAGCTATCGGCCATGTTCGCTATTCCACCACGGGAGGCAAAAACATCAACAATATTCAGCCGCTTGTCATAAGGCATATAAAGGGCAATCTTGCCCTCTCCCACAACGGAAATCTGACGAATTCAGACGAAATACGCAAAAAGATTGAACTTTCGGGCGGAATATTCCACGGCACTTCCGACACGGAAACAATAGCATATTCGCTGGTTGAGGACAGATTGACTTCCGGCAGCACCTGTGAGGCTGTTGAAAAAACAATGAACAAAATCAGAGGAGCGTATTCGTGTGTTCTGATGACCGCGACGGCTATGATCGCTTTTCGTGACCCGTTCGGTTTCAGGCCGCTTTGCATAGGCGAAACGCCGGGCGGAGCGTATTGCGTCGCGAGCGAGAGCTGCGCGCTTGACGCGGTGGGCGCAAAACTTTTGCGAGATATAATGCCGGGTGAGATTGTTGTTTTCTCAAAAGAAGGAACGCGATCAATCACATCTCACTGCGCCGGAAAAGGCAAAGGCAGTATGTGCGTGTTTGAATATATTTATTTCGCAAGGCCGGATTCGGTTATTAACGGCATCTCCGTTCACCACGCGAGAATGAGGGCCGGGGCCCTGCTTGCGAAAGAACATCCCGTTGAAGCCGATATTGTAATAGGTGTGCCGGATTCGGGGCTTGACGCCGCACTCGGCTACTCGCGTGAAAGCGGCATTCCCTACGGCATCGGTTTCATTAAAAACAAATACACCGGCAGAAGTTTTATTCAGCCTTCGCAGACAAGACGCGAGGATACCGTACGCCTTAAGCTCAATGTTATAAAAGAAACGGTAAACGGCAAAAAAGTTATTATGATTGACGATTCCATTGTGCGCGGAACAACCTGTGCCAGAATAGTGAGCCTTTTGCGTGACGCGGGCGCGAAAGAGGTGCATGTGCGTGTGAGCGCTCCGCCTTTCAGATACCCTTGCTATTTCGGCACGGATATTGACAGCAAAGAAAATCTTATTGCCTGCAAATATGAAAAGACCGGGGAAATAGCCAAAGCGATCGGCGCCGATTCGCTCGGTTACCTTTCGGTGAAATCAACTCACAAAATAGCTGAAAACGCCGATACCGGTTTTTGCGACGCCTGCTTTACGGGCAGATATCCGCTGCCGGTTCCCGAAAATCCCGCAAAAAACAAATATGACACAAAAATCGGCGGGTTCTGAATCGCTTCCGCGAAGTCAGGGTGCTTGTTGCCGAAAAAAAGAATTGCAATCTGCGAAAAAGTTGAAAAAGACAGAGGCAAAAAATATCGGTGTGACCGAAATCACACCGAAGCACTTAACTTTATTGATTTTTCGGTGTTGCCGGAACAACTTAACAACACCTGTTTGACGCCCGCCGTGAAAGGGCAGTCACTCGTAAAACAGTAATGCCTCAAAGAGCGACCTTCGCACATC
>R25__coassemble_110_pt1 | contig 52420 bp, 33 predicted proteins | sample R25__metabat2_low_PE_027 | metagenome-assembled genome bin R25 | reverse complement strand
CCATAACATATATTATTTATAAAAGCCGTGTTTGTCAACCTTAAATTCAAAATATTGAAAAATAATAATAATAAATTAAGAAAATCCGCAAAGAAAAACACGGAACTTTGAAATAAAGTTCCGTGCCGAAATGTTTTTGAGATTTAAGCGTCAACGCAGGAGCAGGAAACATAATTTTCTTCGCTGTCGGCGTCGGCATTCTTTTTGTCAATAAACTTTTTGATTACGCAGTAAGCGCCCGCTATGGCAGCGACAACCGCGAGAACTATTAAGATAACTTTAAGAACCTTTTTGTAAGAGCACATAGTAAACCTCCGTAAAATTAATTAATTTTTCAATACAAGCATATTATAACACAAAAAAACAATATGTCAACAAAAATTAAAGGCCGCAGCCGTAGGGTTAAAACCTGCATTAGCCGCGGTCGATTAATTTACGCAGTAATAAAGTGTTCTTTAAGACGGATTACGCGTTGAGAAGTTTGGCGAGGGCTGATTTTTTGCGGGCAGCGTTGTTCTTATGAATAAGACCTTTTGCACATGCCTGGTCAACCTTTTTGATTGCGTCATTGATAAGCTCGGGAGCGTTATCCGCTTTTGCTTGCGCCGCTGCGTTTGCTTTTTTAATAGCGGTTTTAAGAGCTGAGTTGCGTGATTTGTTTCTTGCGGCTCTGGTCTTGCTGACTGCAACGCGCTTTTTTGCCGATTTAATGTTGGGCATCGTGGCACCTCCTTCATTTTGGGCTTATGAAATAAAGATAAGCTTTTTAATAGCCTATTAATAATACTAAACACTTTGAAAAAAATCAAGAGTTTTTTTAAAATAATTGTGAGAATGTGAAAATAAAAAGCAAAAAAGCAGACGGTTCAAGTCTGCTTTCTGCTGAGTGGAACAAAAAATGAAAAGGCGATAATCTATAATTATGCTCTTGCGTAGTAATCAATTACTTAAGTTGCCACTATTATATGCCTATGTTTTGAAATTTACAATATCATTTCAGTTACAATTAAATTACAAATTAGTTACAAACTCAAAGCCAAAAGCAGAAAGCGCGTTTCAGTATTTCATAAACCTCAGGTCTGAACGCGGAAAGGTTGCCGTCAACTGTCAAAGCCTCAAGCGAGGCCGTCACAACCGAGGCGGCGCAGCCGAGCATTATCAGCGCTTTCGCGCAGGGTCTTATTATTTTGAAAAAGCGATTGTTGAACTGCTCAAGGTTATGTATTATTTCAAACAGAATAACCGCCGCAATAAAAGAGCCCGCGAATGAGATGTCGCCGGTGTATCTGAAAATAACGCCGCCAAGGCAGAAATCGAGAAAAGCGCAAACAAACAGCCCCCCAAAGCCCATAATAACGGCGGCGTGTTCATATCCGCTCTTCTTCTTGCCGAAGGGGTAAACGGGTAAAAGCGCAAGGGCTATATTATGCGGCACGGCAAAAAGACCGATATTGTCATCAATATAAACATATCTGTTGCCAATCGGATACTCACCGCCTCTGCCCACCGAGAGAAACGGGAATGTTTCTTTTATTTTGAACGGCTCAAAAAAGTAGTAGAATACAGCCGCCGGTATTCCGCCCGCAAAAAGATTGTTAAGAGATGTGTCGCTGACGGTCAGCTGATAATCCGTGCCGAAATCAAGAGGGTTGCCGAAACGCAGATAATTGAACGCAAAAGCCGCCGCGCAGCAAACCGCGACAGGGGCGCCGAGGCATAAAAGGTCACAGGCTGTCGGGAAAATCCCGGTTTTTGACTTAACACTTTTAAAAAGATAAACGGCAAGCACACCTGCGGTAACCGTGCCCGGCACAATTACCGTGTTTACTCTGCACAGAAAAGCAAGCCCGAATGAAAGCCCGGATATCACCATAAGAAAAAGGCGCGGCGCTCTTTTTTTGCACGAAAACGCGCAAAGCGTAAAAAACACAAACGCGGCGGCAAACGCTCCCGCGCTCAAAAGTGCCAGATAATAAAATGCTTCTATTCCGCGCATTTCAAGAAAAATAAAGCTTGAAAAAAGCGCGCTGACAGTTACCATGAACAGCAAAACACAGGGAATTTTCTTTTTGAAAACCTCAACCCATTTGAAAAGAGAGAGGGTAAAGAAAAGCGTGAAAAGCATTGTGTAAAGGGAGGTGATAAACCTGTATGACGGCAGTTCATGTTTTATAATGTAATAAGGCAGATAGCCTGTGAGAATCGGTCCCGTGCCGAAATAGGAGTAATACTTTCCGTTATAATAAGCCCTGTCCCAAAGGTAGTATATGCCCTCGCGCGAATCCTTGTCATAGGGGTTGTCAAGTTCGGCAAGTTCTTCGGGAGGTTCGGCGTCAAGGTGGAGCTGACCTTTCATAAAAGCGTCAAACTGCTGAATGTAAGGGTTGTAATCCTCAGTGTTTCCCGGCAGAGGATAAGGCGTTTTTTCTGTTGATGTGTTAAGAACAAAAACGCACGCCGCGAGAGTAATTCCGAGGCAGAAAGCGCACACGCAGGTTTTAAAAATTTTATGTGTGCGCCTGCCCGGGGAGTATTCAACACGGTAAAGTCTGAAAAAGATAATTAAAAAAGCGGCAAGCGCGCAGCAGAACAGGACAGCCGCCCTTAAAATATTAAAACTGAGTTTAAAATGCGGGTTTACCGTTATATTGCCGATGCAGGCTACGCCGTTCGGGTCGGGTATGCTTATTTCAACCGAGCGGGCGTCAACCGGGGTATTGAGATAATACCTGTATGTTCTTGCTTTTTTGCCTATTCCTATATAATCCCTTACGGCGGGAACGCAGTTTTCCTCATCATCAGCCGGCGTGATGTTTATGAACATTTCACAAAGCTTATCCTCATCGCTGTCAAGGCTTGATACGGTGAGCTCAATACAGCGGATTGTCTGATCGGCGCAGAGTTTTGCCGATGTGTCTTCATCGTATTCGATTATTCCGTAAGGTGACTGCAGCTGAAAATACTCATCAAGCACTTCGGAGAGAACAGCCGGGTTATCGTCATATTTTCTGTATTCAAAAAAGCGGTAATCTGACAGCAGAAATTCCGCGCCGGCGGCGAAAAACGCCGCCAGCAGAACGCAGATTACTGTTTTTGCCGCCACTTTACCTTTTGACATTATTTGCTTTCCTCGTGATACTGAGCTTCGGTGTTGACATTCCAGATGTTTTCTTTTGTTTTTTTGCCGTTTACAACGTTGCTCACGGCTTCAAACGCCGTTACCATAGAGTGATCCATGTTGTTATATCTGTGCTGACCGTTTCTGCCTATGCAGTAAAGGTTTTCAATTCCGTCAAGGTAAGATATAACTTTATCAATATCTTTATAAGTGTCAAAATACGCCGGGTACGCTTTTTTGACCCGCTCGCGGTGAAAGTCGGCGGGAACGGTTTTTTCATCAATAACGCCCATCTTTTTAAGCTCGCCCACGGCAAATTCAACGCACTTGTTTTCACTCATATTCCAGAAGTCGTCGCCCTCGTTGCAGAAATATTCAAGCCCTATCCAAACGGTGTTTTGAGGGTCTTTCACAAGGTAGGGCGACCAGTTGTTGAATATTTGTATTCTGCCGAGCTTAACGCCCGTGTCCTGAACATAAATCCAGCAGTCGGGCACTGTGCCCGAAGGAGTGGGGATTTTTGTTTTGTTTATGAGTTTAAGCCTGTCAACAAGCAGGCCTACGGTTACAAAATCACGGTACGGCAGACCGGAGGCGATTTCTCCGATGTTTACCGGAACTCCGTTCATACCCGCAACAAGATCCTTTATCGGCATCGAGGAGAAAAAAACATCACCGTCAAAGCTTACCGTTTCGCCGTTAAGGCTGCAAATAAACTCACTGACTTTGCCGTCGCTTACAACGGTTTTTTCAACCTTGCAGTTTTTGATTATTTTTCCGCCGAGCTTCTCAAACTCAAGCGCGGCTGTTTCCCAAAGCTGGCCGGGGCCGTATTTAGGGTAAACAAACTGTTCGATAAGCGAGGTTTCTACCTCTTTTTGCTTTGCGGGTACGAGTTTTGAAAACACATCTTTTATTACCGCCGCGATTGAAAGGCCTTTTACTCTTTGCGCGCCCCAGTCGGCGGAAATCTGTGAGGGATGTCTGCCCCACAGCTTTTCGGTGTAGCCCTCAAAAAACATTGAATAGAGCGTTTTGCCGAAGCGGTTTATATAAAAATCCTCAAGGGAGTTTTCATCCCTTTTTACGGCGCAGGAGTGCAAATAACTCAAACCCGATTTAACCGTGCGCGAAAACCCCATATTGATAAATGTCTGCGGTTTTAGTGAAATGGGGTAATCAAAGAATTTGTTGAGGTAATAAATTCTTGAAACTCTTTGGCGCACAAGCATAACACGGTCTTCCTTTTCGGGGTCGGGACCGCCCGGCTTCAGTTCTTTTTGCCTGCCGGTAATAATATCATCAGATGAGGGTCTGCCCTGAACGGGCATAAGCTCCTCCCAAAAACGGTTTACGCTTTCATCCTTTGAAAAAAAGCGGTGGCCGCCTATATCCATACGGTTGCCGTTGTGGTTTACGGTGCGTGAAATTCCGCCCACGGAGCCGCTCTCCTCCAAAATTACAACCTCATAATCTTTACTTTTTCTCAGCAGCTCAAGCCCCGCGGTGATTCCCGCGGGTCCGGCGCCCGCTATAACAGCCTTTTTCATTTTTTATTACTCTCCGGGTTGATTAATGATTTTTTCATACGCGTTTTTTATTTTTTCAACATTTTTCTCGACCGCTTCCTCTTCGCAGTCAACGGTTATCTGAGCGTATTTCTCATAAAGAGCCTGCCTGTGGTTATACATATCTCTCATAGTTTCTCCGTTTTTCAGCAGTATGCCGCGGGTGCTGAGGTTTGTTATGCGTTTCATCATACCGTCATAACTGATTTTCAGGTAAACAATCACCGCATTTTTCGCGAGGTTGTTCATAGCGCTTTCGTAGCAAACAACGCTGCCGCCCGTTGCTATAACGGAGTTTTCAAGCCTGAGCGATGAAATGATTTTTTCCTCCGTGCGGGCAAAATAATCCGTTCCGCTCTCGTTTATAATCTGCTGAAGCAGCCTGCCTTCACACTGCTGAATAACAAGGTCGGTGTCAACAAACGATTTGCACACAAGCTTTGAAAGCAGCACCCCGCAGGTGCTTTTGCCGCAACCGGGCATACCTATAAGCACAATGTTGCCGCCGTTCATATTACCGCCCCTTTTTGCCTGATTTATAATAATATATCTACATTATAATACCTGTTTATGTTTATTTCAATGAATAAAATGTAAAGATATTAATTTGCCGCGGCTTTCTTTGAGATGCTGTTGATTTACCCTGATGTCAACCGCCCGAAATCCTTTTTTCAGGTTGAACAAAACAGTCTGTTATGATATATTATATACATTTAGATGCTTAATATAAATCACATTTTAACCGTGTGATTTGTTAAACCGGAGGTAAAAATGAAAAAACATATATCTCTTTTCAAAGATTTCGGTGCGGGTATTGGTAGCCGGAAACTGCCGCTTTATTCAGCCGCCGGGGCTTATAAAATATTTGTTTCGATTGTTCCTGTTGTTATGCTGATTGTGAGCGTTGTACGCTTTCTTCCCATTTCGGAGGAATACATAATCAGTCAGTTGAACACGGTTATGCCGGAGCAGGCTATGACAATTCTCAAAAGGATTATTTCGGGGATATACAAAAGCGGCAACGCCGCGCTGACTGTTTCCACTCTTCTTACTCTTTATTCCGCAAGCGCTTCGATGCGCGAAATAATGAACGGGCTCAACGCTGCATACAATGTTGAAAAACCGCGCAATATTATTAAGTATTACGGCAGTTCGGTTTTATATATGGCAGGCCTTGTGGCAACTTTGGTTTTAAGCTTTTTCATTCTTGCTTACGGGGGCAGAATAATGAGCGTTATTTCCGCTCATTTCCCCGAAAACACGGCGTTGATACACCTTTTTGCGGTGCTTAAATACGCAAGATTTTTAATCGCGGCTGTAATTCTGTTTTTCGCTTTTCTTGTTATGTTTAAATTTGTGCCCGCCGGCAAGCGCAAAATGAGTGAGCAGTGTTACGGCGCGCTTTTCACCGCCGTGGCATGGGTTGCTTTTTCCGTTGTGTTCTCAATTTATATTTCGGTTTCAAACAAATTCGGCGCTTACGGAATAATAGGCTCCGTGCTGGTGGCCATGATGTGGCTTTACTACAATATTCTGTTCATATTCATAGGCGGATGGATTAACTGCTTTGTCAAAGAAAAGCGGATTGAAAAAGAAAAATAAACGGCAAAAAGACGCTCCGGAGTTTAATCCTCTTTCGGAGCGTCTTTATTCTGTAAATACATTTAATTATTTGTTGCGGCAAGGGGTGTAACAATTGCCGTCTGCAAAAGCGCCGCTGTTTTATTACGCAAAATTGAAAACGCCGAGAATGCTCATAAACGCCGAGCGTACACCCGCAAGAAAATGCAGAATTTCTCCGAAAAACACCATACCGCCGGAGAAAGACGCGGGCAGTTCAATATCAATGCCGGGCGTTGTGATTACCGGTTCGGCAGTCTTGCCCAGGCCGAGTTCAACAAGCTTTTCAAGCACTTTAACGGCGATTTTCTCATTGCCGGCAACACTCGGGTGAATGCGGTCAGCGGCAAAATCCTTTTCGGAATCCGTCAGGGCTGACGCGACATCAACAATTTCAATTTCACCTTTGTGCTCGCTTGCGTAGCGTTTTATCGCGTTGTTCAGCAGGTCAATGGCGGTTTGATAAGCCTCGCCGATATATTTTGTCTGCGGATTGTAAAGGGTTTGCATAAGAATAACAGCGTCGGGGTTGAGCGAGCGTATTTTTTCGATTATCTTGCAGAAATCCGCGTAAAATCCGTCAATGATTTTTTCGGTGGAGGCAGTGTCATCCATAACAATAACATCAAAAAGCACTTTCGCAATATTGCCAAGCAAAAAGTTGTTGCCGCCTATGGTTATGCTGATTATATCCGCCTGCTTTATATGCCCGGCAACGCCTTCCTCATTGAGGCGGTTGAGAAGGTTTTGCGTTGTGTGGCCGGGAATTGCGTCATTCGCGTAATCATAGCCGTTTGTGTCAGCAACTATTTTGCCGTAGCACGCCTCTCTTGAGTTTTTAAGCCCGGAGCCGTAACCTATGGAGTCGCCGAGAACAAGATAAAACGGCTTTTCATCTTCGGCAAAAGCAATTGTAAACGGGCCGCAGGCAAGCAGAACGGCGCACAAAAACAAAGCAATTGTTTTTTTCAGCGTTTTTTTCATAATTATTCCCCTTTGCTTTTTATTACGGCAATATTTTACAACTGCATAACGGCGATTGCAATAAATTCAGCCACAGTTTTTTGCCTTTGATGCCTAAAAAGAACAACCGGCGGCGGTTTTGTAAAGTCCCCGGTAAAGTGACTTGTCAAAACAGAAAACAGTTCACCGAAAAAGAGCTTTGCCGGAGCCATGAACACAAAACAATAAGATAAGACAAAACGGCTTGCGAACTTCGCAGGCCGTTTATTCGTCGGGAGTGTATATTAATATTTCTTCTACTCTGCAATTCAGAAATGCGCAAAGGTCGTTGAGGGTAACGGTGCTTATGGGTTTGTTATGTTTCAGGCGGTCGATAAGGCTGCGGCTTATTCCGAACTCCTTGATAAGCCTGTAGGTTGTAATGTTCTTCTTTTTGAGTGTCTGATAAAAGGGCTCGTAACTTATCATTTTCATCACCTGATAAAACGATAAGCTATACTCAATATCTTGACAATTGTCGATATATAGAGTATAAAATACTTAAATAATCAGAAAGAAGGATGAGTAAATGAAATGTCAAGCTTGCGGAGCGGAAATTGGCAATAACACAGTTTGCGAGTTTTGCGGAACTCAGATCAGTGCAGAAATGAAAAAGGAACAGGAAAAATTGAATAAACAGGTTTGCCCTAAGTGTTCCAGTTCGAATGTTGTTTATGGGCGCGAAAATCAAGGCGAAATCAGAAATAAAAACGGAAAAAGAGTTTTACATCAGACTGTTGCTTTATGTAAGGATTGCGGAAATACTTGGTATCCTAATGGAAAAGTCAAGCCCAAACAGACTTGGCTTTGGGTTTTGGGATGGATTTTTGTGTTTCCGTTACCTTTAACGCTTATTTTATTAAAGAAAAAAGACTTAAAACCTGCAATAAAGTATTCTTTAATTGCGGTCGCGTGGATTCTATATTCAATTATTGTTATTTCCGGCAATTCTTCAAACAAAACTGAAAAATCTAAGAAAACAGAGACAACGGCTCAAACTGTCATTGATCAAAGTACTGACAATATAGTCAATGACTCCCTTGATGATGCAGAACCGTTTAGTTTTATTTTATCTTCTGATGAAGCAGGGGAATACGGAAAGAAATGGACGATAAACAAGTATACGGAATCGGAGTATACATTTTTTGCATTTTACATTCCGGCCGGGACATACAGTGTTATAAACAAATCAGATTCAGGGACGGCGCAGGTGTCGGTTTACAGTAATGTTAAGCATGACGGTCATTGGGAACAATTTATAGCTGAAGATTGTGCAAAGCCAATAATAGTAACCGCAAATGAAGAGGCAAAGACAATTGCAGTAAAAGAAGGTCAGTTTATTAAATTATCAGATGGCAGTTCAAATTTAGAGTTTACACTGATAAAATGAGAATATAAACAGTAACGGCTTGCGAACTTCGCAAGCCGTTTAATAATGCCGTAACTTATTTATCTTCCGTAACATTGCCGTCGCTGTCTATTTTAATCGGGGAGGGCGAGATTGAGATAAGACGGTTGAAAAGGATTTTGCGTTCTGTTTCGATTTTCATATATTTCAGCTCGCTGTTTATCTGCCTGCCGGGGATAAATCTCAGCCCGATGTTTTCGCCCTCTATCTTCAGCACAGCCATACCGGAATCGAGCGTTTTTGTGCTGAAAAGGAAGTTGCCCAGGCTGTAAACAACAGGCTTGCCGTTATAAAACTCAATGCCCTGAAGAATGTGCGGGTGCGCGCCGATAACCGCCGATGCTCCTGCGTCAATATATTTTCTCGCAAGCTCCTTCTGTGAGCTTTGCAGTTCTGTGGAATACTCCGTGCCCCAGTGAACATAAACAATAACATAATCATTTTTGGCGGCTGTTTTCTCAATGGTTTCAATGAACTCCTCACTGTCGCCGTAGCAGCTGCACACACCCTCGGAGGAGGTGGTCGCAAGGGGGGTGAGCCGCAGATTTTCCGCCCTTGAGGCGGCAAGGTATGCTACTTTACAGCCGTTGATTATATAACTCACGCTGCGGCTTGCCTCTTCAATGTTTTTGCCCGCGCCCACATAGGGAATCGCGGCGTTGTCAAGGGTTTCAAGGGTATCCTGAAACGATTCGGAGCCGTAGTCGTATGTGTGGTTATTCGCAAGCGAAACAATGTCAACGCCAAGCAAGTTCAAATACTTTACACTTGACGGGTCCGCTCTGAATGTGAATTGCTTGTTAGGGGTGGGCGTTCCGCGCTTTGAATAGGTAAATTCGTTGTTGAGCATCATAACGTCAACGGTCTTCATTGCGTCTTTGAATTCGGAGTCAATGCAGTCGAGTACGCCGTTCACAAATGTTTCGGCATGCGGCATAATATAATCGCCGGATGTGAAATTGATATCGCCGCCGAAGCCTAACTCAAAATACGAATTGCCGTTTGAGCCCAAATCAATAACCGTTTTGCCGTCAATTTCACCGGTGAAACGCGAAAACATAACATTGAGTGTTTCGCCGTTTACCGTAATGGGTTTTATGCCCTGCTCCGCCTGAGCGACCATACTGTCAACCGTTTCTCTTTCAAGCGATTCAAGAAACTGCCGCGGAATGTTTCTGCCGGAGGCCTCGGTGAGAACGGTGCAGGCGTTTTGATAATCATAAGGAGTCTGCGCCGCGATAATTGACGCTTCTTCCGCTTTTTCACGGTCATCAATGACTTTTGCCCGGTATGAAAACACAAGCGGAGTAAAGAAAACCAGAAGCAGAATCATTGCAAATAAAAGCTTTTTCACCGCGCAGCCTCCTTTCGCGTTTATTTTAAATTCAAGTTAATCAGAAAATCTCTTTGCTTTCAACTTGAGATTTCGCGAGAGCAATGAACTCGTCAAGTTTCATGGCTGTTGTGCCCTCTTCGCCCCTTCTGCGAACCGAAACGGTGCCGTTTTCAATATCCTTGTCGCCGAGAACGATTATGTAAGGAATTTTCTTTAACAGCGCCTCGCGGATTTTGTAGCCTGTTTTTTCGCTTCTGTCATCAACAGTGCCTCTGAAGCCCTGAGCCTCAAGATCGGCAAGCAGTTTGAAAGACGCTTCATGATGCCTGTCGGCTATCGGGAGAATTCTTATCTGTTCGGGGGCGAGCCAGAGCGGGAACGCGCCGGCAAAATGCTCGGTGATAACACCGATAAAACGCTCAACCGAACCGAAAACAACACGGTGAATCATAACGGGAGTGTGCTTTTCACCGTCGGCGCCCGTATATTCAAGGTTAAATCTGCCGGGAAGCTGGTAGTCAAGCTGAATTGTGCCGCACTGCCAGGTTCTGCCGAGAGAGTCCTCAATATGGAAGTCGAGTTTGGGGCCGTAGAACGCGCCGTCACCCTCGTTTATGATATATGTTTTGCCTATGCTTGTTATGGCGTCTGCAAGATTTTTTGTGGCGATTTCCCAGTCCTCCACCGTTCCGATATGGTCCTCCGGCATGGTGGAGAGCTCAATGGTGTAGGGGAGTTGAAAAACGGAATAAACCTCGTCAAAAAGCTTTGCTATGCGAACAACCTCATCCCTTATCATTTCGGGAGCGAGGAGTATATGAGCGTCATCCTGAGTAAAGCAGCGAACACGGAACATTCCGTGAAGGGCGCCGGAAAGTTCGTTGCGGTGCACCTTGCCGAGCTCACGGTAGCGCAGAGGCATCTCTTTGTAGGAATGGGGCTCAAGGTCATAAACAAGGATTGTGCCGGGGCAGTTCATAGGCTTAATCGCGAAATCCTCATCATCAATAACCGTGGTGTACATATCGTCGTGGTAATGCTCCCAGTGGCCGGAAGTCTCCCACAGTGAGCGTTTCATAATCTGCGGAGTTGAAATTTCAAGGTAATCCCATTTGTTGTGAACCTGATGCCAGTAGTCAATCAGAGTGTTGCGCAAAATCATACCGTTGGGCAGGTAGAAAGGCATACCGGGAGCCTCGTCGCGGAATGCGAAAAGGCCGAGCTCTCTGCCGAGCTTGCGGTGGTCACGCTTTTTCGCCTCTTCAATCGCTTCAAGATAAGCGTCAAGTTCCTCTTTTTTTGTGAACGCCGTGCCGTAAATTCTCTGAAGCATTTTGTTTTTCTCACTGCCGCGCCAGTACGCACCCGTGCAGGAGGTGAGTTTGAAGGCTTTTATTCTTCCGGTTGAGGCAACATGAGGTCCTGCGCAAAGCTCGGTGAAGTCGCCCTGTTTATAAAAGCTGATGTTTTCACCTTTGCCCGCGTGCTCCTCAACCAGTTCAACCTTATAGATTTCGCCGAGGTTTTTGTAATAAGCGATTGCTTCTTCGGGAGACATTTCAAAATGTTCAAGAGGTAAATCCTCTTTGATGATTTTCTTCATTTCCGCCTCGATTTTTTCGAGGTCTTCGGGGGTGAAGGGTGTTTCAACATCAAAATCATAATAAAAGCCGTTCTCAATGGAAGGGCCTATCGCAAGCTTTGCTTCGGGGTAAAGCCTTTTAACAGCCTGAGCCATGATGTGAGAAGCTGTGTGACGGTAGGTTTTTTTGCCGTCGGGGTCGTCAAATGTGAGAATCTGCAGCTCGCAGTCACCGTTAAGGGGAGTTCTTAAATCTTTGACTTCGCCGTCTATCTTCGCGACGCAGGCGGCTTTATAGAGCCCCATACCGAGATCTTTGGCGATTTCCATAGCGGTAATGCCGTTTTCATACTCTTTTACGGTTCCGCCTTTAAGGGTAACATTAATCATATTATATGCCTCCATAATTAAATTCAAAATAAAAAAACTCCATCCTGAAAACAACAGGATGAAGCTTATATCTGCTCCACGGTTCCACCCGTAATTGCGGAAAAAATCCGCCTCTCAAACGGCTTTTAACGGTGCCTGCCGGCACGGCTTATCGCTTTTATGCGCTTCGCCGCGCGCTCCGCAGCGGTAGTGTTTTTAAGGCTTTGAACGGACTTTCAGCCTCGGCGCGTTCTCTCTGAAAAAGCCTTTGGTAAAAACACCTTCTGCATCATCGCTTTAAAAATATTGGTCTTTATGTTACCACTATTCCGTTATGTTGTCAATATTATAGATTAATCTTGACAATTATTGTTTAAAAGTATATTATCTATTTTAATAGTGCTATTTTGTGCCGGAACGGTGGATTCCGGCCTGAAATATACAACAAGTGCTATTTATCACTTTAATATTCAAATCAAAAAAGGAGGAATGCTTTTTAATGCCTGTAGTTATTGCGTTAATAATTATTGCGGTTGCAGCCGTTGTGTGCTTTATCATCGGCTTCATCGCAGGTCAATCGCATAGAAAAAAGACTGCGGAGCAGGCCATAGGTTCGGCTGAAAAAGAAGCCGCACGCATAGTCAACGACGCGGTCAAAGCCGCCGAAGATAAAAAGAAAGAGGCGGAAGAACTCAAAAAAGAAGCAATAATAGAAGCAAAAGAAGAAATCCACAAGCAGCGTACAGAAGCGGAAAAAGAGCTCCGCGAAAGGCGCAAAGAGGTTCAGCGTTCCGAGAACAGACTTATTCAAAAAGAGGAATCGCTTGACAAAAAAACCGAAAACCTTGAAAAGAAAGATGAAATTCTCAACGAAAAAATCAAACAGGCAGATGCGAAGCTTGATGAAGTCGAAAGCATAAAGCGCAGCCAGTTTGAAATGCTTGAAAGAATTTCCGGCTACACTAAGGAGCAGGCTAAGGATTATCTTCTCACCTCTCTTGAACAGAGCCTCACCCATGAGAAAGCTCTGCGTATTCAGGAGTGCGAGCAGAAAACCAAAGATGAATCCGAAGCTCTCGCGAGAGAAATCATATCTACGGCAATTCAGCGCTGCGCCGCAGATCACGCCGCCGAGGCTACCGTTTCGGTAGTTACCCTGCCCAATGATGAAATGAAGGGCAGAATAATCGGCAGAGAGGGCAGAAATGTCAGAACACTTGAAACAATCACCGGTGTTGACCTTATTGTTGATGACACACCGGAGGCGATAACCGTTTCAAGTTTTGACCCGGTGCGCCGCGAGGTGGCAAGGCTTACGCTTGAAAAACTCATAGCGGACGGCAGAATTCACCCGACCAAAATTGAAGAAATGTATGAAAAATCCAAGCGAGAGGTAGAGCAGACAATTAAGCAGACCGGCGAAAGGGCTGTTGTAGATGCAGGTGTGAACGGAATCCACCCCGAGCTCATCAAGCTTCTCGGCAAGCTTAAATACCGCACAAGCTACGGTCAGAATGTGCTTAACCATTCGCTTGAGGTTTCCTATATCGCGGGCCTTCTCGCGTCTGAACTCGGCATTGACCCCAAGCTTGCCAAAAGAGCGGGTCTTCTGCACGATATAGGCAAGGCGCTCGACCACGAGATTGACGGCTCTCATGTTCAGCTCGGTGTTGAATACGCTAAAAAGTTCAAAGAAAATGAGCAGGTGGTTCACGCCATTCAGGCGCACCACGGCGATGTTGAGGCAAAAACAATAACAGCCTGCCTTGTTCAGGCTGCCGACGCGATTTCCGCGGCAAGACCCGGCGCCAGACGGGAGAATGTTCAAAACTATATCAAGCGTCTTGAAAAACTTGAGGAAATTGCTTCGGGATTTGAGGGCGTTGACCGCACTTACGCAATTCAGGCGGGCAGAGAAATCAGGCTTATGGTCAAGCCCGAAAAAATCAGCGACGACGATATGGTGCTTCTTGCCCGCAATGTTGCGCAGAAGATAGAAGAGGAACTTGAATATCCCGGCCAGATAAAGGTCAATATCATCAGAGAAAGCAGAGCTGTGGATTACGCAAAATAAACCAAGGGCCGCCCATAGCACAGGTTATGGGCGGCTTTTCGTACAGTTAGGGGAACCGTTTTGAACATTTTTGCAATAGGCGATGTCGTAGGGCAGGAGGGCTGTGAGTTTTTAAGAAAAACACTGCCTTCGTTCAAAAAGCTCAAGGGCATTGATTTTACAATAGCAAACGGTGAAAATTCGGCCGCCGGCAACGGAATAACTCCGTTTTCGGCTCAGCATCTTTTTGCGAGCGGCGTCGATGTCATAACAACGGGCAACCATGTATACAAACGGCGGGAGGTCTATGATTTTCTTGACAGCCGCGGTGATATTGTGCGCCCCGCGAACTATAACAGGAACAATCCGGGCAGAGGCTTTACCGTAATTGACAAGGGCAGTGTTCAGATAGGCGTTGTAAATCTGGCCGGAGTTTCTTATATGGAGCCCGCCGTCAACCCGTTTGAAACGGTTGACCTGATTTTGCCGGAGCTTGAAAAGTGCAGAATAATTCTTGTGGATTTTCACGCCGAGGCAACAGCCGAAAAAAAGGCTCTCGGCTTTTACCTTGACTCAAGGGTCTCCGCTGTTTTCGGCACGCACACCCATGTTCAGACATCCGACGCGAAAGTGCTTGACGGGGCAACGGCATATATAACCGATCTCGGTATGACAGGCCCCGAAAAATCCGTTTTGGGCATAAAGCCCGAAATCGCGGTAAACCGTTTTAAAACAGGTATGCCCTCAAGGTTTGAAACCGCGCAGGGTCGGTGCTTTATGTGCGGATGTATTTTTGAGATTGATGAAAAAACAGGCAGAGCGCTCTCGGCAGAGAGTGTTTGTGTGGAGTGATATATGGAACAGTCACGCATTAACAGAATAAACGAGCTTGCGCGCGCCTCACGGCAGAGAGAACTGACCGCCGAAGAAAAAGCGGAGCAGACAAAACTGCGCAAAGAGTATGTTGCGGCATTTAAAGCGAGCCTTGTCGCCCAGCTTGACAATACATACATTATAGATGAAAACGGCAACAAAACCGCCGTGCGCGACAGAAAAAAACACAGGAACTGAAACCTATGCAGAAGCTACTCGGTTACATAAGATCCGCCGTGCAGGATTATAATATGATAGAAAACGGCGACCGCATAGCCGTCGGGCTTTCGGGCGGCAAAGATTCCGTCGCTCTTCTTACCGCTCTCGCGAAACTGCGCTCGTTTTATCCGAAAAATTTTGAACTTGTCGCGATAACGCTTGATATGCGTTTCGGCGGTGAGGATACCGATTACTCCGCCCTTGAAAACCTGTGCAAAAGCCTTGATGTGCCTTATGTTATAAGGCGCACTCAGTTGGCGGAGATAATTTTTGACCTGCGCAAAGAGAGCAACCCCTGCAGCCTGTGCGCCCGTATGAGGCGCGGCATTCTGCACGATACGGCAAAAGAAAACAACTGCAATAAAATAGCCCTCGGCCATCACCTTGACGATGTTGCCGAAACATTTATGATGAATCTTTTAAGGGGCGGCACGGTTGACTGCTTCAGCCCCGTTACCTACCTCTCGCGCAAAGATTTATATATGATTCGCCCTATGATTTACGCGCGTGAGAGCGATTGCGCAAGGGCGGTGCGCCGCGGCGGGCTTCCCGTTGTAAAAAGCAAGTGCCCGGCAGACGGAGTTACCGCGCGCGAACAGGCAAAACAGCTTCTTAATTCACTTGAAAAAGAATACGGTGATGTGCGTACTAAGATTTTAGGCGCCATGCAGCGTAAAAATATAAACGGATATTAAGAGAGGAAACACAGTGAAATATTTGGTTTTACTTTATGACGGAATGGCGGATTACCCCGTTCCCGCCCTTAACGGCAAAACGCCTATGGAGGTGGCGAAAAAGCCGCTTTTTGACCGCCTTGCCTCAAAAGGTGAGGTAGGTATGGTACGAACAGTTGCCGAAGGGTTAAAGCCCGGCAGTGATGTTGCCAATCTCAGCGTTATGGGTTATGACCCGGCAAAATACTACACCGGGCGTTCTCCGCTTGAGGCGGTCAGCATCGGAGTTAAAATGGCTGAGGATGACATAGCGATGCGTTGCAATGTTGTTACCCTGAGCGATGAAGAAAACTATGATGATAAAACAATGGTTGACTATTCCGCGGGCGATATAACCAGTGAAGACGCGGCTCAACTCATAAAGGCCGTGCAGGAGCATTTCGGCGGCGGTGAATTTGATTTTTACAGCGGCGTAAGCTACCGCCACTGCCTTATTCATCACGGCGGAACAACCGAGCTCGGCAATATGACCCCTCCGCACGACATTTCCGGCAGAGTGGTGGGCGAATATATTTCAAAGCACCCAAACGCTCAAAAGCTTACGGCGATGATGCGCGAAAGTTATTCCTTCCTTAAAGATCATCCCGTGAACATCCGCAGGGTTTCTGAGGGCAAACGCCCCGGCAACTCAATCTGGCTCTGGGGCGAGGGTACAAGCCCGAAGCTTGACAATTTTGAAGAACTGCACGGTGTAAAGGGCAGTGTCATTTCCGCTGTTGACCTTCTCAAAGGCATAGGTATTTCGGCGGGTATGGATGTTCCCGAGGTTGAGGGCGCAACTGGCTATATTGACACAAACTTTGAGGGCAAGGCGCAGGCGTGCGTTGATGAATTTAAAAAGGGCAAAGATTTTGTCTATGTTCATTTTGAGGCACCCGATGAGTGCGGCCACCGCAACGAGCCCTTCAACAAGGTGCGCTCGATTGAGCTTATTGATGAAAAGGTGCTCCCCGTTGTTCTCGATTACCTTGACAACTGCGGTGACGATTACAAAATAATGATTTTGCCCGATCACCCTACGCCCATTGTTACAATGACTCACGCAAGTGATCCCGTTCCCTATATGATTTACCATAAAAACGGTGAGACCGACAGCGGCGTTAAATCAATAAATGAAAATTCCGCGCAGACAACCGGCATATTTGAAGAGGTCGGTCACAATCTTATCAGAAAATTCTTCGGCGAAATATGAACGGAGGTATATATAATGAAAAAATATAAAATAAACACAAACTGCCTTCACGCGGGCTACAGCCCAAAAAACGGCGAGCCGAGAGTTCTGCCGATTTATCAGAGCACAACTTACAAATATGATTCCAGCGTTGAGATGGGTCAGCTTTTTGATCTTGAAAAAAGCGGTTATTTCTATACCCGCCTTGCCAACCCCACCAATGACGCGGTAGCCGCCAAGATTGCCGCGCTCGAAGGCGGTGTGGGCGCAATGCTTACATCATCCGGTCAGGCGGCGTCGTTTTACTCGGTGTTCAATGTGGCGTCCGCGGGCGATCATGTTATTTCATCCTCCGCGATTTACGGCGGCACATTCAACCTTTTCAATGTTACTATGAGAAAACTCGGCATAGATTTTACTTTCCTGCGCCCCGACGCGACGGAAGAAGAGCTCAATGCCGCTTTCAGAGAGAATACAAAGGCTGTTTTCGCCGAAACACTCTCAAACCCCTCGCTTCATGTTCTTGATATTGAAATGTACGCAAAGTGCGCGCACGCTCACGGTGTTCCGCTCATTGTTGACAACACTTTCCCCACACCCATAAACTGCCGCCCGTTCGAGTTCGGAGCGGATATAATCGTTCATTCAACAACAAAATATATGGACGGTCACGCAACAAGCGTCGGCGGAGTGGTTGTTGACAGCGGCAATTTTGACTGGAATCAGAACGACAAATTCCCCGGTCTGACCACCCCCGATGAATCCTACCACGGCATAACATACACTGAGAAATTCGGCAAAGCGGCTTACATCACAAAGGCAATGAGCCAGCTTATGCGCGATCTCGGCTCCATCCCCGCACCGCAGAATGCCTTTTTGCTCAATTTAGGCCTTGAAACACTTTTCCTCCGTGTTGACAGGCACTGCTCCAACGCTCTCAAAGTTGCGCAGTTCCTCGAAAACAGCGAATATGTCAACGAGGTTACATATCCCGGTCTTGAGGGTAACAAAGATTATGAGCTTGCGAAGAAGTATATGCCAAACGGTACAAGCGGCGTTATTTCGTTCCGCATAAAAGGCGGAAGAGAGGCGGCAACAAAGTTTATGGATTCGCTTGAACTCGCCTCAATAGTTACCCATGTTGCCGACTGCCGCACCTGCTGCCTGCACCCGGCAAGCACAACCCACCGCCAGCTTTCCGCGCAGGAACTGGAGGATTGCGGAGTTTATGAAGACCTCATCAGGTTCTCCGTCGGTATTGAAGATGTTGACGACATTATTGAGGATGTAAAACAGGCTCTTGAAAAATCAGCTCAATAAATAATTTAAAACCATTTATAATAATCCGTCGGTCATCCCGGCGGATTGCTGTTTATTAATTACAAATTTCAAATTATAAATTTCCTGATTTCCGACTCCTGCCTTCTGATTTCTAACCGCAAAAAAATAATGCAAATTTACGATATAACCCGTAGGGCGGCATTCCCAATGCCGCCGAAAAAACACAAAAATCAACCTTTTTCGCGGTAGGGGCATATTACGAGCAAAGCGAGTAACAAGGTTCTGCCGCAGGCAGGTTCTTACAACTTTGTCGCCCGTGAAAGCTGACGCGACCCAAGCCAAAACCATCAAAAAAACCGTATTGACAAAAAGAAAATAAAATGAAATGTCGGCAGCAAAACAATACAAAATATCCAAAAATGTATATAATTGCACTCGTTCATAAAATGTTCATATTTAATTTACAATTAGTTTACAATTCTGCATACTTGTCACAACAAGCCCTTTTTATAGTAATAGTGACCTGTAAACGGGCGCAGGTGCGGTTATCTGCGCGTAATTCTATGGAGGTGCACTATGAAAAAGAAATCAACACGCATCCTGGCTATGCTGCTGACTTTTGTAATGCTCGTTTCCGCTTCTTGCGTTACGGCGTTTGCAAAACTCGCAGACATCACCACGCCTTACCAGGATGAAAACGGTAAGTACTATTTCACTTACGAGCAGTCCGGTACTTACATTATGAACCTTGTTGAAGAACTTCTTGCCACAGTCAATCAGGGTAAGGATATTTATCTGGACATCAAAATTTCCAGCTACACACTTACTCTTCAGACCTATGACAAAGCTCTTCAGTCAATTTATGACTTCAGAAAGAGCGGTCTTATCAATGCGGCTGTCGGCATCGGTCTCGGCGGCGACCTTTCCGATCTTAATGTTGACCGTCTTAACGGCTACACCAAACGAGGCGACACGAACCTCTGGGACTATAACTGCCTTTACAATGTTATCGGCTTCCTCTATGATAACAGAGGTCCTCTTCAGAAGATAGCCAACGGTTCATTCGGCTGGGGTCTTATTGACAATTTCGTTGACCTTCCCGCAATGATTCTTGACCTTTCCGGCTACCTTGCCAACCTTGCCTACACAAAGGTGGAAGAACTTGCCGGCAAAGAAGAAGGCGCTTCAGGCTCGGGCACAACCGCCACAACATACGACCCCGACGGCAAAGATGTTGACAGAGCCGTAAACGACATCCTTCTCTGGCTCTTCAATGACAAAATCGGCGAACTCCTCAACTTTGAGGGCGGTCTCGGCCTTACCTACAACGATGTTAACATCACAAACGTTTCGCTTTACAATATGGTTAACGCCGTTATCGAATCCGCTTTGAGCAACATGGTTACTCCTCTTCTCAAAAACGTTCTTCTTGACGCTTTTGATATTGAAACCTCGGCAGAGTACCCCAACGGAACCGAAGATCAGATGAACAACCAGACCCTTACAATGGTTCTCGGCGTTGTTGAAGGCCTTCTCTCCGAAGCGGAAACACAGCCCGACTATTCAAACTGCCGCTACCCCGGCGAAAAGATTGAAACCCTTCTTCGCTGGTTCTTCAGTGAAGGCGGTATGAACCAGTACATCGTTATTGACACCAACGGCATCGCAATTCAGGATGACCTTATCGACCTGCTTCACAAACTTGCCCGTACGGCCATCCCGATGCTCGCAGGTATGGGCTTCGGCTCACTCCCCAAAGAGATGATTCACACCGATGAGCTCAACTCCGTTGACCCCGCAACAGGCGAATATGTCATCTCCGACAGCCAGTGCATAGCAATTCTTGTTAATATGCTCCTCTCCAACATTCTTCAGGGTTACTACTGCAACCCCAAAGCGGAATCCGTTGCGGAAATCGGCGCATACGCTCTTGCTTCACTCTGCGCTCGCATTAACCCAGAACTCAACTACATGGAGCAGCTTGAAGCAAACTATGCCGACGGCACATACTACGGCATTGACGGCAACGCCGTTGCTCCTCTTCCCTTTACATCAACCTACACCGTAAACGGCCAGTACAACAACGGCTCAACCTGGGTTAACAAATCCACAACCTACACAATCCCCTACGCGGCGGTTGATATGGGCGTTACGGTAGGCGTTTACTTCCTTGACGGTCTTATCACGGCTGATTTCAGCCAGGTTCCCGGCCCGGGCGCAGACGCTACAATTCGTTTTGAAAAATTTGTTAAGGTTCTTCTTGACTGGGTTGTTGACAAATATCTTCCTATCTTCAAAACAGCATACAGCCTTGACACCAAATATCCCACCTATCAGTATGTTTGGAAAGAGATAGACGAAATCCTCTTCGGTCTTATCCCCACATCATGGCTTCCCGCAACCCTTACCGACCACACAATGGGCAGCGATTACACGGCTCAGGGTCAGAACGGCACAGCGACATTCGAGCTTAAAACAAGCGGCGACCTTATTTGCGGCTGGCTTCTCGGCTCGGTAATGGATGTTGACCTTCAGGAACTTGTTTCACTCTTCCAGAGAAATACAACATCGGGCGCGGAGCTTAACAACCCCACTCTTACGGTTCTTCTCCTCCTTATTGACAGAATCTTCTATGTAGCTCTCGGCAAATACGCAATTCTTCCCAACAACCAGGGCTCAAGAAACGCTTACACAACCAATACTACACTTAACTCACTCGGTCAGGGCTCAAACGGTCTTCTTAACGCAACACAGCTCGGCAACCTTGTTTACTGGCTTGTTACGGCAATCGGCGGCGGCTCAAGCTTCAACATCAACGCAAAAGCTGTTCCCCTTCTCAAGACCATTCTTCCCTTAGTTATGGGCGCTGAATACATCAAACCCTACCGCCGCAATATTCTTTCAAACGGTCAGATTATGGTAAATGACCTTCAGTCACTTATCAATACCATCAACGGCCAGGGCTCACAGGTTATTCCTTACGGCAAAGCCGATGTGGATGAAACAACAAGAGGTACCTACTACTATGTTGATGACAACTACAATGTTCAGTCGGTAGTTCTTGACGGCAGCAACTATGACGCCGATAAGACCTATTACTCAGAACAGTATGTTGTCGCTCAGGATATTGACAAATACACAAATTCCGCAACATATAACAACGGCACAGGCGTTTACAAACAGAACTGGAGCTACAACACCGTTACTCTCAACGGTTCAAACTTTGAACCCGGCGCAATCTACTGCTCACAGGATTTCGTGGTTGCAACCGTAACAGAGACAACAAACGGCACTTATTTCACAGCTCAGAACGCGACCGCAACCGCAACCCTTCCCGAGGATTATGACGCCAACGCAACATACTACACTCATCCAGAAGTTGCTCTCGGCGCGTCCGATGAAGGCACGTATTTAAAGAGAACCTACACATATTCTCCCGTAACCCTCAGCGGCACAGCCAGCGGTTCGGCTTATAACCCCAACAAGACTTATTACAAAAAGGTATTCACCGATATCTCCTTCGATTACATGGATGCCTACAACCCCTCAACAGGCAAAATAGCAATGGGCATCTACAGCGGCGTAGGCGCGGTTAACGGTGTCGGCACATACAACACTTCCATCAGCGGTCAGCCGTTTATGGTATTCCGCAACCAGGAAGATTTCCCGGATGCTCTCTTCACATTCAATAACTTCAACGACTTCATTGAAGACGCGCAGAAGTTTATCGGCGATTACAAAGACTTCCTTGCCGAGATTAAACAGGCGGCTGATGACTGGAAAGAGGACGCAACCGACTCAGGGAGCGATGGCATAAAGACCATTTACCCCTATTACAGCGCAAGCGCGAACTATGACGGCCGCTGCGCACAGTACGGTGTTCAGCCCGCTGAGTTCAACCAGCTTCAGGTTATTAAAGATTTCAAGAACCTTTACGGCGCAAACGCGTTTGTTACAAGTGAGAAACCTCTTGAAAATCTTCCTTCCGACAGAAACGCTTCAACAACAAAGCGTCAGTGTGAAATCTACAAACAGTGGAATAAATACGCCAAACAGGTAGTTGCAATGTCCAACAAACTCAATGACTACTATGACGGCATCAACTATTATCTCTCAACCGCAGAGCAGAACAGAAAGAGCTACAGCAACACTGTTGTTTACTCACTGAGATGGGTAGTTGAGAAACTTTGCGCTGAAGCATACAACAACGGCGTAAACGGCTACTATGACGCAACAAACACTCTTGTTCCCACATACACAAACAAGAGCTGGCAGGAATTCATCGCCGCTTACCAGTGCGCACTTGACCTTCTCAGCCAGGTACAGCTTAACCAGGCAAGCGCAAGAACAACCCAGTCCATGGTTACCGCAGTTCGCTCAGGCCTTATCAAAGCATTCTACGGCCTTACCAAAGCAGGCGACCTTGCTGACAAGATGCAGCTTTACACCGCAATTGTTCTTGCAAGAAGAACTCTTGCCGATGAATCGCTTGAAGCTACTTACACAGCCGCTTCAATCAACACACTTCGCACGGTTCTTGAAAACGCAGTTGCTCTCTTCGACATCAATCCTCTTGAAATAGATGAACAGACCACAGTCGATAACCAGACGGCAAGACTTAACGCCGCGATCAACGGCCTTGTTTATCTCGTAGCTCCCAGCCTTGATGTTGATGAAAACTATGAAGGCGATCTTGATATTCCGTCAGATCAGAGCTATGTTTCAAACAACATCAAATACGGCTTCATCTACGGTATTTCCGAAGGCATCGGCCTTGTGCTTGACACAAATATGTTCAACATCAACGGCATTAACGCCGACCTTGTCAGAGTTATGACTCAGACCTACGGTAACGGCACAGGCTCCTACATTCAGGCTAAAGACAATGCCGGCAGCACGAAGTTCATTTACTACGCCATCCTCTTCGGCGATGTAAACGGCGACGCGCGTATTGACAGCACCGACAAATCCTACATTCAGGCTTACACAATCGGCGCGGCAAACACAAGCCTTCTTGATGCAAGCGAAAACGGCGGCGCTTATCTTAAAGCGGCAGACGTTGACGGCGACGGTAATGTAACAGCTTCCGACGCGGCAGGTATCAGCCAGGTAGTAAACTATCAGGCAACAATCAGCCAGGCATCAGACCTTACCGGTTCAAGAATTATCCCCGTAGCATAAACCGAATAAACACACAAAGCCCTCCCGGTCAAACGGGAGGGCTTGTTTATGCAGTAAAACTGTCAGATAAAGATGTGGTTTATTCGTATGTCAGTCAGTTTGCCGAAAATCAACATTCAAAGGCACAAAACACATTGAAAAACGGCTTTATTTCATAATAAACGCTATAACACGAAAATTCCCGGTAAAACAGTTTAGAACAGAAACAATCGGCGCGACTTGACATCACACCGATTGTGCTTTTTTTTATTCGGATTATAAATATTTGGCGGTTTTACTCAACTGTAATCTGCCGTTACGGATTGAGCGTTTTTAATCAGCTTAACCTAACGCCGAAACGAATTGACGAAATACATTTATTAAAATCCGTACAATATTTGCGAAAAATTTGAACCAACTTAGAATTGAACTGAAATCAAAGTCAAATCCGCCGGGGTCAAAGCCGCCGCCTTCACTGTTTTTAACCGTAAGATTGAGCCTTACAGCCGCGTGATCGGAGGCTAAGTAACCGTCGCTGCCGTTTACCGTTCTTATATTGTATGTCTGGCAGTCAACGCCGTCTGAAACAAGCACAAAGTCAATTGTTCTGCCGTTGAGTGTTGTGAGATTGCCCCAATCATTGAAGGTGGTTGCGGTTGATGTGTTGCGTGAAAGGTATTTTGCGTCGCTTGTTGAGGTTACATCAAGAAGCTTTCTGTAAAGGGGAGAGCCCTCGTTAATGTTGAAATCTCCGCTTATTACATAAGGAATTGAAGCGGCCTGTGAGCGGTATTTTCTCTGCAATGAAGAAACAGTGCTTTTTACCATTGAGCCGAGGCGTACTGTTTCTTTGTATCTGTTATTGAAAACGGTGCTTGAATCATTCGCCGAAAGGTGCGTGTTGAAAAGGCAGAATAATGTGCCGTCGGAGTTGTTTTTAAGAAGCACCCAGTTGCAGATTTTATTGCCGATTGAGGGGCTTTCATCAAGCAGCCAGAAATGGCCTTCCTCAAGTTTTGTGTATATTTTTGTGCTGTAAAAAACGGGGTTGTAAGAGTCTGTTTTTCTTTCGTGAGCGGCGCCGTCGGTCAGACCGTAGCAACTGGTGTTGCCGCTGAGCTCATATCCCTGGCTGAGAATTGTTGAATTAATATCTTTCCACCAGGCCGCGTCAATTTCGGATAAACAGATAATATCGGCCACCGCTTTGCCGAGCCACTCAAGCACTCTTTTTTCACGCTTGGCAACGCTGTAATCGCTTGAAGAGCCGTTAGCGGGAGAAGTGCCGTTTATGGAGTAGCACACATTGAGCGAGGCGATGCTCACGGGCGTTCCCGTAGCGGCGGGGCGTGAATCGCTGTTTGGAAGCTGGTTGTAATTTATTCTGCCGGGAGTGGGTCCGGCAATGCCGATTATATTGAGCTTTGAAGAAATGTATTCGGTTTGAAGGGCGTAGCCGTCCTGCGAATAGACGGAGGGTGAATAAGAAACGGTCGCGAGAGTCTGCGAAGGTGTCGCTATTCTCAAAGCCCCGTTTGACCCGCTGTTTGGCAGGCTTGTCGCGTTGCTGAGCCAGGAGCTTTGTTTGCTTTGCGCCGCAACCGCGAGCACTCTGTTTTTCTCACCTATTGATGTTCCGTAATAAGCATTGAACGCGTTCCAATAGGAGCGAAGCTCGCCGGAGGATGAATATCCGAGACCGAGTGAGGGGGTGTCAATCGTGTAAACACCGATAACCCATATTTCGCCCGGAGTTATGGATTTTGAGTTGCCGTTTTCAAAAACGAAGGCGTTTTTATACCAGCTTGAACCGGAAGTACCCTCTTTGCAATAGTAAAGAGCCGCGTCAGAAAGGTCAATTGCCGAGGAGCCGACATTTTTGATTTCAACAAATTCAAAATAATCGTTGCTGTCAATCACTTTTGAGTTCTCTGTTTCATAATTGGGGTTAAAGCAGATTTCAGAAACAAAAAGCCCGTTTACATTCTGCGCCGCACCGGCGTTTGAAGCGAAAACCGCCGCAACGGAACAAGCGGTCAGCAGTGCGAGAGCGCAGGCAAGCAGTTTTTTAAGATTTTTCATTTTTATGTTCCTCACTTGTTTTTTGAAATTTAATTATAACACCTTTCTGAAGAATAAACAACGGTTAGCGTATAAAATTAGTGTTTTTTTAACTTTTCTGACTTTAAAATGTCAAATATTGCCAAAAATAAATAAATATAGTAAAATATATAAATCATAAATAATTGTGCAATTGAATTGAAGGTGACGGTAAAAACAATGTTCCCGAAACAACTTGAAAACATTTTGCTTAAAGTTCAGAAGCCCGGCAGATACACAGGCGGAGAACTCAACAGTGTAATAAAAGATAAAGAAAAAGTTGATATACGTTTCGCGTTCTGCTTCCCCGACACTTACGAAATCGGAATGTCGCATCTCGGCATGAAAATTCTTTACTCCCTCATAAATGAGCGTGAAGACGCTTGGTGTGAGCGTGTTTTTGCGCCTGCCTCCGATATGGAGGAGCAGATGCGCTCTTTGAATGTTCCGCTTTATGCTCTTGAAAGCGGAGACGCGATAAAAGATTTTGATTTTGTGGCTTTTACAATGATGTATGAGCTTTGCTACACGAACATTCTCAATATGCTCTCTCTCGCGGGAATTCCTCTTCATTCATCGGAGCGTGACAGCCTTTCGCCGCTTGTTATAGGCGGCGGCGCCTGCGCGTGCAATATTGAGCCTATGGCGGAATTTTTTGACTTTGTTACACTCGGCGACGGTGAGGAGGTTACAAACGAGGTTATTGATCTTTATAAAATACATAAACGGAAAGGCTCCTCAAAAAAAGATTTTTTAAAAGAAGCGGCGAAAATACCCGGCGTCTATGTTCCTTCACTGTATGATATTGAGTATAACGGGGACGGAACCGTTAAGGCAATTGTTCCAAAAGACGGCGCGCCCGAAAAAGTTACAAAAAGAACCGTAAAAAACCTTGATACCATGTTTGCGCCCTCAAGCTTTGTTGTGCCGTTTGTTGAGGTGGTTCACGACCGCACAACTGTTGAGACCTTCCGCGGATGCATTAGAGGCTGCCGCTTCTGCCAGGCGTGTTTTCTTTATCGCCCTATAAGAGAAAAATCACCGGAGGTTGTCGAAAGGCAGTGCAGAGCGATTTATGAAAGCACGGGCTATGACGAAATATCGCTGTGCTCTCTCTCAACAAGCGATTACACCGGCCTTGAAAAACTGCTGAATTCAATGCTCGACTGGACAATACCGGAAAAGGTCAATGTGGCTCTGCCATCGCTCAGAGCGGATAATTTTCCCGAAGAGCTGATGAAAAAGCTTGCCTCTGTTCGCCGCAGCGGCCTTACATTCGCGCCGGAGGCGGGCACACAGCGCCTGCGTGATGTAATAAACAAAAACATAACCGAAAGGGAAGTGCTTTCAACGGCGTCACTTGCCTTCAAAGGCGGATGGAGCGCGGTAAAACTCTATTTCATGATAGGCTTGCCCACAGAGACGGATGAAGACATTGAAGGCATCGCTAACCTCGCTCAGGCTGTTGTTGATGAATATTACAACAACCCCGACAAGCCGAAGGGCAAGGGGGTTAATGTCTCTGTTTCGGTTGCCACTCTTGTGCCCAAACCGTTCACGCCGTTTCAATGGGAGCCTATGATTACACCGGATGAAACAAAAGAGAAGCAGGCAAAACTTCTCTCTTATATCCGTTCAAGAAAAATCAGCGTTTCAATGCACAATTCAAACACAAGCTTTCTCGAAGGCGTGTTTTCAAGAGGAGACCGCAGGCTCTCAAGGGTGATTGAAACGGCTTGGAAAGCGGGCTGTAAGTTTGACAGCTGGGATGACTCCCTTAAATTTGATGTCTGGATGCAGTGCTTTGAAAAATGCGGTGTTGACCCTTATTTCTATACGGCGAGAAAACGGGAGTATGATGAAATACTGCCGTGGGATCATATGGATTACGGAGTCACAAAGCAGTTTTTTATAAAAGAAAACCAAAAGGCGCACAAAGGCGTTACTACCCTGTGCTGCCGAGAAAAATGCGCCGGCTGCGGAGCGGCGGCGATAAACGGAGGTGAGTGCAGTGAGATCCGTAAGAGTGTGGTTTAAAAAGACCGGCACGGCAATTTATATTTCTCATCTTGATATGAACCGCTGTTTTTCACGCGCTGTTGTAAGGGCGAAAATTCCGCTGTGGTACACAGAGGGTTTTAACCCTAAACCTTATTTGAATTTTCTCTGCCCTCTGCCTTTGGGTCAGGAGGGCATAAATGAGCCTCTCGATATACGAATTGAAGGTGAAATATCAAATGATGAGGTTGAAAGCGCCCTTTGTGCCGTAATGCCTCAGGGCATTGAAATAAATCGCGTTACCGACCCGGTTATGAAAACGGCGCAGATAACATCGGCGCAATATAAAATCAACCTTGTTTTCGCCAGTGAGGGCACCGCGAATGAATTTTGCGTCTCGGCGGATGAAATCATAAAATCAGGCAGGCTTACTGCCGAAAAGCGCTCTAAAAAGGGGAATAAAACAGTAAATCTTTGCGAAATGATTAAAGCTTTTGCTGTTAAAGCCGACGGATGCCATGTATTGACGGAAACCGAAACCGCGACGGGCAGTTCGTCCAATCTGAACCCCGATCTTTTGCTCTCAGCTCTTTTTGAGAAAACAGGGCTTGAACCTGTCAGCCGTAACATTTCAAGACTTTGTCTGCTCAATGAGAACGGCACGGAGTTTTGCTGAAAAATCCGCCGTGGGCTTTGCTCATGGCGATTTGCATTTTGATGTCCTGAAAATGACACACTTGTATTTCAGCCTGTTGACAAAGGTTTTTTCAGATTATAAAATATGAAAAAAGCACAGCGAACAAAGCGATGCAACAGAAGAACAGTAACGGAGGAAACAACTTGCTTAAATTAGTAACGGGGCGCCTGCGCTCAGGTAAAACAACTTTTATTCATAATGAGATAAAAAGTCACATAAACGCGGGTGAAACCGGCATTACTCTTATAGTGCCGGAACAGTTTTCATTCGCGACTGAAAAGTCAATGCTGAAAGAACTCGGCACGGCGCTTTACGCGAATGTTTCGGTGCTCAGTTTTTCGCGCCTGGCAGACACACTTGTAAAGCCCTCGGCGTTTGCGGGCAGAGAGCTTATGAGCGATTCCGCGAAATCGGCGGTTATGGCGCTCGCGCTTGATGCGGTAAAAGATAAACTTCGCCTTTACTCAAAACAGACATTGGATAAAGGTGTAATCGAAGCATTTTTGAAAATCCGCAGTGAAATGGAGCAGAGCGATATTTCGGCTCAGGCAATACGCGAAGCCGCCGATAAAATACAATCCCCGATTTTGCAAAACAAGCTGTATGATGTTGCTCTTGCGTGTGAAAGCTATGACGCTCACAAGAAGCAGAGCTGGTTTGACTCCGCCGATAAATTAAGCCGCCTTTATGATGAGCTTAAAACCAATCACTTTTTCAAGAACAAGCTGGTTTATATTGACGGTTTTCGCGGTTTTACCGCGCTGCAGATGAAAATTATCGTGCAGATGCTCATTGACGCGAAAGCTGTTTATATATCGCTTTGCCTTGACAATCCCGGCACTTCGGCAGACGATGAGCTTTTCGGTCACACAGCCGACACACGCAGGCGGCTTACCGCGCTGGCAAACAGGGTAGGAGTTGTTTCAACAAAAGCGGAAAATGAATCTATGGGCAGCAAATACAACAATTTTCCGCCTGAAATAAAAAGGTTCAATTCGCCGGAACTCGCGGCTTATGAGATGAATATTTTTGATTCCTGCGCGCCCGTTTATGAGGAGGACGCTTCCGCAATCACAGTTTGCATGTCGCCGGATATTTATACGGAGTGCGAACTTGCGGCGAGCTTAATAAAAAAACTGATAAGAGAGAACGGATACCGATGCAGGGATATTGCCGTTGTTGCCCGTGATTCTGATGTTTATGAAATGCCTATGCGTTCGGCTTTGCGCAAGTGCGGTGTGGATATTTTTGAGGATTTTCGCCGGCCAATAGCCGCAACACCCGTGATAGCCGCCGTTCTTGCCGCCGTAAGTATTGCCGCAGAGGGCTGGCAGACTGAAAATGTTATGCGCTTTTTGAAAACAGGAATGTCCGCTCTTGATGAAAACGGTATAAATACGCTTGAAAACTACACTTATATGTGGCAGATTGAAGGCAGTAAGTGGCTTGAGGAATGGGAATACAATCCTCTGGGATTCGGCGTGCATTTCACCGAGAAAGAAAGTCAGGAGCTTAAAGAGATAAACGGGCTGCGCAAAACCGCGGTTGAACCCTTAAACGCATTTTGCAAAAGAACAGGCAAAGCCTGCAGCGCCCGGGAATACGCGAAGGCGGTTTATGACCTTCTGACAGAACTTGATGTTCCTGAAAAAATCCGCAACTACGCCGAAAAACTCAAGGCTCAGGGCAATATTGCGGATTCCGAAACTCAGGATGAATACTGGAATAAGCTTATGTCGCTGCTGGACTCCTTTGTCGCAGCGGCGGGGCAACGCGCGCTCAGTGCGAAAGAAGCGCACAGGCTTTTGTTGCTGATGCTCAACCTTGAAACGGTAGGCGTAATACCGGAGGGCATTGATGAGGTAACCTTCGGCAGCGCAGACAGAATAAGGCTCGATTCACCTAAGGTCGTTTATATTCTCGGGGCGAATTACGGCGTTTTTCCCGCGGTTAAGGCGGAAACCGCGCCGTTTACCGAAAAAGACAGACAGATTCTCAGCGAGAACGGTATTGAACTTGCTTCATTCGGCGAATATAAAATGAAAGAGGAGCGGATGATAGCTTACAGCGCGTTTTGCGCGGCGCGTGAAAAGCTTTTTATAAGTTACAAAACAAAAGGTGCCGATGAAAGCAGCGAGCCGTCGGATATTGTTGAAAGAACAAGGGAGCTTTTCCCGAAACATAAAGAAATCAGTTACGATTCCGTTCCCGCGCTTGATTTGATTGAGAGCAAACAGACTGCCTTTGAAGCCCTTGCCAGGCAAATGCCGTATGACAGTGAGCTTTACAGGGCTTTGCGTAAATATTTTGACGGCAAAAAAGAATATTCCGGCAAAACGCAGGCTCTTGACCGCGCGCGTTCGGGCAGACATTTTGAAATCGAGAACAAAGAAACGGCAAGGGAGCTGTTCGGAGATAATATGGTTTTAAGCGCATCCAGAATTGAGAGCTATTATAAATGCCCGTTTAAATATTTCTGCCAATACGGTATGGGCGCAAATGTGAAAAAGCGCGCCGAGGTAGATAATTTGCTTAAAGGAACAATAAGTCACTATGTTCTGGAGCATCTTCTTTCAAATTACAAAGGCGACAGCCTCATAAAGCTCACAAAAACCGAACGGCAAAATGAGGTGTCAAAGCTTGTTGAAGATTATCTTAACGGGTATATGGGCGGCAGAAAGAATAAAACCGAACGTTTTTTGCAAAACATCGAAAGGCTTGCCCTGTCGCTCGGAGATGTGGCGGAAAGGATTGTCAGGGAATTTTGCGTAAGTGATTTCAGACCTGTGGAGTTTGAACTCAAAATCGGTTATCCCGATAAAGAGGGCCTGCCCGCTTACACTGTGAATACGCAGGACGGTTGCTCGGTGTCTGTTAAAGGCAGTGTTGACAGAGTTGACACCGCGGTTATAAACGGCGAAAATTGCCTTAGGGTAATTGACTACAAAAATACCGGAAAATTATTTGAGCTCGGCGAAACCGAGTTCGGGATTAATATGCAGATGCTCATATATCTTTTCGCAATATGGCAGAATTCCGGCAATGTTTTCGGCAAAGTAACCCCCGCGGGTGTTATTTATTACAGAAACAGCTCTGCGCCTGTCAAACTTAACCGCGACGCGGATGAAGAAGAAATAGCACAAACAAAAAACACGAAAGCCTCACCGGACGGTTTTGTTCTTAAACGGCGTGATGTTATTTATGCTATGGATAAAGAGAACAAAAAAATATTTATTCCAGCAAAAATAGGGGAGAGCGGTGAAATAAAAGGCAATGTAATCTCACTTAAAGAGCTTGAAAGCCTGAAAAAGCGTGTGGAAAACAAAATAACCGAAATGGCGCGGAACCTTAAAGACGGCAAAATCGACGCCTACCCATACACACGCGGCAATAACAAATCGGTATGCGATTATTGCGACTACAAAGCGGTTTGTTTTTTGGATAAGGATACCGTTAAAAACAAGCCTATAATAAGAGACAAAGAAGTTATTCTCGAAGAACTTGACAGGGAGGCGGAAAACAATGAGTAAGCCCGAGTGGACCGACCAACAGAAAAACGCCATAGAATCAAAGGGGGGCACTCTGCTTGTAAGCGCCGCCGCGGGCTCCGGCAAAACAGCCGTGCTTGTTGAGAGACTTACGCGTATGATTGCCGACAAAGAAAACCCGCGTTCCGTCAACAGTTTTCTTGTTGTAACTTTTACAAACGCGGCTGCCGCGAATATGAAAACCAAAATAGGCAAAAGTCTGTCAAAGGCTATAAAGGAGGATCCCGGTAACGCGTGGCTGCGTTCACAGCTCAATCTTCTGCCGTTTGCCAAAATCAGCACAATAGACAAGTTTTGCATAAACCTTGTGCGCGACAATTTTCACAGCCTCGGCATTTCACCCGATTTCAGGGTTATTGACGCAGGCCGCAAAGCCGTTTTGCAAAACGAGGCGCTCACAGAGGTTCTTGACAGGTATTCCGCGGAGAGACCGGACGGTTATGAGCGTTTAATTGAGCTTGTGTGCGACGAAAAAGACGACAGCAATGTAGCGGCAGCTGTCAACACCGTTTATAACAAATCGCAGGCTTACCCTTTCCCCGATGAAAGGCTTGATTATTTAATTGATGTTTATAAGACCGATGTTCCTTTTGAAAAAACCGTGTGGGGCAAAGAGATCTATAATTACATATCGAAAGCGCTCCGCCACTCAATATCGCTGATTGAAAAAGCGATGTCGCTCTGCGAACAGAACAGAGGCGTCTATAATGAACCTGAGATGCTTCGCGAAGATTACAATAATTACTGCGACATTCTCAATTCGCTTCCGACGGTGGGTTGGGAAGAACTTTGCAAAAAATATATGAGCGTTAAATTTACCACATGGAAATGCCCGCCGAAAACCTGCCCGGATGCGGGTTATTTAAAAGCTCTGCGCGACAACGCAAAAGACAGTTTCACAAATCTGGGAAACGCGAAAAAACTAAACCTTTTCAGCGAAAATCAGCAACAGATAGACGAGGATAAAAAAGACATATTGCCTGCCTTGACCTGCCTTGTTTCAATGGTGCGCGATTATGAGAAGGAATACACAAGATTAAAAAGAAAAGAAAACTATGTTGATTTTAACGACACCCTTCACAGCGCCGTAAAACTGCTTTGCGAAAAAGATGAAAACGGTGAAATACTGAAAGATAGCAGCGGGAATCCCGTGGCAAACACGCTCGCAAACGAGATCGCAAACGGTTTTACAGAGATCCTTGTTGATGAATATCAGGATGTTAACGAAGCGCAGGAACTGCTTTTTAAGCTTGTTTCACGCGACTCTGACAATCTGTTTATGGTAGGCGATGTAAAACAGAGCATTTACGGCTTCAGAGAGGCTATGCCTGAACTGTTCCTCAATAAGCAGAAAACTTTCGCGAAATATGACGCAAAAACATATCCCGCTACCGTTGTTCTGAGTAAGAACTTCCGTTCTCTCAGCGGAATAACCGAAAATATAAATCATATTTTCTCCCGTGTTATGACTGAGGAGATAGGCGGGCTTGAATACAATGAGGACCACTACCTGTACTATAATGAAAAGGCGGAAATTCCGCGCGAAGAGGCTGACACCCAGCTTCACTTTGTTTGCAGTGAAGGAGATAAAAAAGAAGCTGAGATAGGTTATATTGCCGATTACATTGAACAGAATGTAGGCAAAATGACAGTAAAAGACGAAAAAGGCGGCAGACCTGCCCGGGCAGGTGATTTCGCTGTACTTCTCCGGGTGGTGAATGACGGATATGCCGAAAGGCTTGCGGAGGTGCTCAAAAAACGCAATCTGCCTGCTGTGCTGAACATTAAACATAAGTTTTTTGACGCGCCTGAGGTTGGGTTTATGCTCAGTTTTCTGCGTATAATCTCCAATTCATTTGATGATGTCTCTCTTCTTGCTGTTATGTTGTCACCTGTTTACGGCTTTACGCCCGATGAGCTTGCGCGTATAAAAATTGATTTTAAAAATTCAGCAGGCAGGGGCCGCGGGTTTAAAAATAAAAATCTTTTTTTCGCGGTGCAGAACGCGGCAAATAACGGCGATGAAAAATCAAAGCGTTTTCTGAGCGAAGTCGAACGCTTTCGCAACATTTCCTTTACTGTGGGCGCGGAACAGCTTTTGCATATTCTGCTTGATGAGACCGGATATTTCTCGGTTGTAAGCGTTATGACAGACGCCGCCGCGCGAACGGACAACCTGAAAATGCTTTGCGACTATGCCGCACAGTACGAATCAGCCGGCAGAGTCGGGCTTTCCGGTTTTCTCAGATACATCGAGCGTGCTCAAAAAACTCGGATTGAGGCGGAATCACAGGAAAAACAGGATGTTGACGCGGTGCGTATAATGACCGTTCACGCAAGCAAAGGTCTTGAGTTTCCTGTGTGTATAATCGGTAACTGCAATAAAGAATTTAACATCGAAACTGCAAAACAGAACATTCAGTTCGCAAGAAACTGCGGCATAGGTATGTATTCGGGCGGCATTGATTTTGTAAGATTTGAAAGCGTTCTGCGCACCGCGACAAAATTTGAATGCGCCGACACCGAAAGGGCAGAGGAACTCCGGATTATGTATGTGGCGATGACCAGAGCGAAAGAAAAACTGCTGATTGTTTCATCCTATAATCCGCCGAAGGAAACTGCAAAAAATCCTTCGCCGCAGCAGTTCAAATATATTGAATTTGCGGGCAATGAGAAGCTGTCACCGTACGCGGTGCTGAATGCGCAGTGCAGTATTAATATAATCGCGTCGGCGCTGATTAATCATCCCGATGCCGTTTTGCTTCGCGAGATGCAAAAAAGCAAAATTGACCCCTCTTATATCAGCATAGATTTCAGCAAAAAAACAAAACTGAAAATTGTTGATGTAAAATACGAGGCGCAACCCGCGGAGCGGTTACCCGCACATGAGAACGAGGAAGATCTGACACCCCTTGTCAATGAGATTGCCAAAAGAGCCGAATATATATATCCATATTCCGACCTTGCGGGCAAAGCGGCAAAAAAGGTCGCTTCCGATTTCGCGGCGGCACACGGGGAAGGGGATTATATCGCAACCGCCGTTCCCGCGCTTCTGGGCAAAGAGAAGCTGACACCCGCGCAAAAGGGCACGGCAACGCATAAGTTTATGCAGTTTTGCTCTTTTAATACGGATGATGTTGAGGGCGAGCTTGCACACGCCGTTGAAGAAGGGCTTATGTCGCAGATTGAAGCCGACGCTGTGGATAAGGAGAAAATCAAGGCCTTTCTTTCCGGTGAACTTGCGGCAAGGGTAAACAACGCCGCAAATGTTTACCGCGAAAAATGCTTCACCTGCGCGTTTAAAGCCGGCGAGGTTTACCCTGAATTGCGGGGAGAAGAGGCTGAAGAAACGGTTATTGTTGACGGCACGGCCGACCTTGCTTTTGAGGAGAACGGCAAACTTGTTGTTGTTGATTACAAAACAGACAGCAGAGTTACCGAGGATATATTGCGTGAGCGTTACAGCGGTCAGCTTGCCGTTTATGCCAAATGTCTGTCCGAATTATTGAATATTGAGGTAAAAGAGACCCTGATTTATTCGTTTTCACTCGGCAAAACCGTTGAAATTGCACAATAGTTTAAAAAAAGTGAAAAAATGCTTGCAATTATTAAAATGTTGTGTTAAAATTCTATCCGCATTACAATCGTATTATATCGAAAGAGGTGACATAAATGAAGGAAGGTATCCATCCCAACTATCAGCAGACTGAAATCCGCTGTGCATGCGGTGAAGTTATTAAAACAGGTTCAACAAAAGAAAATATCCGTGTAGATATTTGCTCAAAGTGCCACCCGTTCTTCACAGGCAAACAGAAACTTGTTGACACAGGCGGGCGCGTTGACCGTTTCAACAAGCGTTTCAATCTCGGCAAATAATTTTAAAAGACGGCGGTGCTTTGCACCGCCTTGCTTTTTCAAAAAAAGTTTTCAATCGGGGTGAGGGAGTGCAGTCATACAAAACAATCAGAAAAGAAGCTTCCGCGCAGTTTGTTGAAAAGCATTCGCGCTTTATCGGCTATATAGCTCCCGTAACCTCGGCGGAAGAGGCAAACGATTTCATAGCCACAATAAAATCAAAGCACTGGGATGCCACCCATAATGTGCCGGCTTATATTTTGCGTGAGGGCAATTTCAAACGCTACTCCGATGACGGCGAGCCGCAGGGCACCGCGGGAGTTCCTGTTTTAAGCGCTCTTGAAAAAGCCGGGCTTACCGACTGCGTTTGCGTTGTTACACGGTATTTCGGCGGCACGCTTCTCGGCACAGGCGGCCTTGTTCGCGCTTATTCACACGCCGCTGCCGTTGCTGTTGAAGCGGGTGGAATTGTTACACGGGCTCTGTGTAAAAAGATGAGAATAAAATGCGATTACGGTTTTTACGGCAGGCTTTCGCCGATGATCATTGAAGCGGGCGGGGTAATAGGAGACACGGCCTTCGAAGACAGTGTTGCCATTGATTTTTTCATTGAATCGTCACTTGCCGAAAAGCTCAACGCCGGAATAGTTGAAGCGAGCAACGGCAGATACTCGGCGGAAATATACGGCGAGGAGTTCGCGGACATTGATTAAAAAATAAAAAACTTTTTCCCGGTTTGCAGGAATCGGGAAATTTTTATCGTATATAATATTGAGCATAAGGTAAAAGGCGGTGAGATTACGGAAAAAACAATCAGAGAAAAAGTGTGCGAGAGAGAGCATAAAATACTGTCGCCGCTTGCGGCTTTTGCGGATGAGACAAGGGGCAGAGAAGTGCCTGAGGAAGAATGTTCAATAAGAACACCGTTCCAGCGTGACCGTGACAGAATCATACACTCAAGTTCTTTCCGCCGTCTTAAGCATAAAACGCAGGTGTTTTTATCTCCGGAGGGCGACTATTACCGCACAAGGCTTACCCATACCCTTGAGGTTGCGCAGATTGCGCGAACAATTGCCTGCGCTCTTCAACTCAATGAAGATCTTACAGAAGCCATCGCGCTGGCGCATGATCTCGGCCATACCCCGTTCGGTCACGCGGGGGAGAGAGCTCTTAATGAGGTGTGTGAAAACGGTTTCGCTCATTACAGGCAGAGCCTGCGCGTTGTTGACAGAATAGAAAAAAGCGGGCAGGGGCTTAATCTCACCTGGGAGGTGCGCAACGGAATAGTAACGCACACCTGCGGAGAAAAGGCGGCAACTCTCGAGGGCAGAACAGTGCGTGTTGCCGACAGAATAGCATACATAAACCACGATATAGATGACGCGCAAAACGCAGGAATTATGTGCGAGTTTGACATTCCGCGCCACCTCAGGGATGAACTCGGGCATTCAAAAAGCGAACGGATAAACACTCTTGTTCTTGATGTTATTAAAAACAGCGGCGGCGATATTGTTATGAGCCCGCGCACACATGAGGCGTTTGAGGAGCTTCACTCATTTATGTTTAAAAAGGTTTACACAAATCCCGTGTGTAAAAGTGAAGAGAGCAAGGCTGTTTCAATGCTGCAGCGGCTTTACTCCTATTTTACCGAAAACAGTGCCTCAATGCCTGACAGTTACAGAAAAATAGCCGAAACAGACGGTGTGAACACTGCCGCCTGCGATTATATAGCGGGTATGACAGACACATTCGCAATCAGAGTTTACAAGGAACTTTTCATACCCGAGGCATGGGCCGAAAAACTCCGCTTTGACAGATTATAATGTTAAAACATTTGTATTCAAAGGCGGTGAAAAAATGGCAATTAATGACAATTTTCTTCGTGATTTGCAGGAACGGACCGATATTGAGCAGCTTGTCGGCTCTTATCTTGATTTAAAGCGCAGAGGCAAAACTCTGGTGGGCCTGTGCCCGTTTCATAATGAAAAAACTCCGTCATTTACCGTTTACCCCGAGAGTAACTCTTTTTATTGCTTTGGCTGCGGAGCGGGCGGAGACGCGATAACATTTATCAGAAGAATCGAAAATCTTGATTATATTGAAGCCGTCAAATTTGTCGCTCAGGCGGCGGGTATGAAAATGCCGGAAGACGGTTTTGATGACACGCTCTCCAAAAAACGCGGAAGAATACTTTCCGCTAATCGCGAGGCGGCAAGATTTTTTCATAAAACACTTTATTCCGAAGCGGGCAAAGAAGGGTTGAGCTATTTTGCAAAGCGTATGCTCAGCAAAGAGACAATAACTCATTTCGGTCTGGGCTTCGCACCTGACAGTTGGGACTCTCTGCGAAACCACTTGAAATCACTCGGCTTTTCAGATATGGAGCTTTATGAAGCCAATCTGATAAAGAGGAGCGAAAAAAACGGCGCGGTTCACTGGTATGACAATTTCCGAAAGCGTGTTATGTTCCCGATTATTGACCTGCGCGGCAATGTTGTGGGATTCAGCGGCAGAGTGCTGGATGATTCCAAGCCGAAATATGTCAACACGGCAGACACTCTTGTCTATAAAAAAGGCAACGGAATATTCGCTATGAATTTCGCAAAAAACGCGAATGACGGCAAATTCATTCTTGTTGAGGGGCAGATGGATGTTATTACCCTTCATCAGGCGGGTTTCACAAACGCCATAGCCTGCCTCGGCACGGCGTTTACGCAGGAGCAGGCAAATCTCATTTCGCGCTACGCCGATGAGGTGTATATATGCTATGATTCCGACGGCGCCGGTCAGTCGGCTACCAAAAAAGCCCTTGCTGTTCTGGGTTCAACGGGTCTGCGCGTAAGAATAGTCCGGCTTGAGGGCGGCAAAGACGCCGATGAAATAATAAAACTTTACGGTAAAGAACGGTTTCGCGCTCTGCTTGAAGGCGCGGCAAACAAAATAGAATACGATATTATCCGTGAACGCGCAAAATACAATCTGTCAACCGACGACGGTATGATGAATTTTCTTAACGCGGCGGCGGATATTCTGGCGGCTGTCGGCAATATTGAGAGGGATATTTACGCCGCGCGTCTCGCGAACGAAACCGGAGTTTCAAAAGAGGCGATTCTTGCAAAAGCCGTGCAGCGAAGCGCCGCGGTCAGAAAAAAGGCGGTTGAGCGGAAACGGGCTCAGGAGACCAGAATGCTCACCGATATAAAAGACAAGAACAATCCGGAAAAAGAAAAAAATCTGCGCGCAGCGAGGGCGGAAGAGATTATTATCGCTTCACTTGCGCGAAACCCGGATTTTTATAAAAAATTCAAGAGCGACCTTAAACCGGATCTGTTTATAACGGCATTTAACAAAAGAATACTCACTGTTCTTTTGCAAAAGCTTGAGAGCGAAAACGGTGTTGAACTCAGCTTTTTCGCGGCGTATTTCAATCCCGAAGAGATGGATTCAATTACAAGAATATTCCGTCTGGGCGAAGAAATAAGCAACACGCCTGAAGAAATCGGAGACTGTATTGAAACGCTGAAAAAAGAAAAAAGCACGGTCGGCATAAAAGCCTCCGAGCTCAGTGATGAAGAATTCGCAAAATTATTCCGAAAAAATAAAAATACAGGATGGTAAAAAGTATGAAAAAAGAAGCGGCAAAACAGGAAGAAAAAGAAGCTGTAAAAGAAACAAAAACTCAGGAACTGCCTTCGGTTGTAACTTATTTTGACAAAAAACCGGCTATAAAAGCGATTATTGACAAGGGTAAGGCGGCAGGCAAGCTTTCCACTCAGGATATCAACAACATTATTGTTGAAACAGACATTGATATTGATGAGATGGACAAGCTCTATGAGATTTGTGAGATTTTCAATATTGAAATCGTTGATGATCTTAGCATTGAGGATATTGAGAATTTTGATGTTGAAGTGCCGAAAACTCCCACCGACACGGCAGACACCGGCGATGAAAAAGCGGTAAATGTTGACGATCCGGTGAAGGCTTATCTCAAAGAAATAGGCAGAGTTCCGCTGCTTACACCCGAAGAGGAGATAGACATAGCAATGACAATCGGCCTTGATGAAGAAGGGGCGGAAAGGGCAAAACAGCGTTTGACTGAGGCCAACCTGCGCCTTGTTGTAAGCATTGCCAAGCGTTATGTCGGCAGAGGAATGCAGTTCCTTGACCTCATTCAGGAAGGCAACCTCGGCCTTATCAAAGCCGTTGACAAATTTGACTACACCAAGGGCTTTAAATTCTCCACTTATGCCACATGGTGGATAAGGCAGGCAATCACCCGTGCAATCGCGGACCAGGCAAGAACAATCCGCATTCCCGTTCATATGGTTGAAACCATAAACAAGGTCAAAAAAACAAGCACGCTGCTTCTTCACGAAAACGGCAAGGATCCCACTCCGGAGGAAATAGCGGAAAGGCTTGATATGCCGGTTGAAAAAGTGCGTGAAATTCAGCGCGTGGCACAGGAACCCGTTTCACTTGAAACACCGATAGGCGAAGAGGAAGACAGCCATCTCGGCGATTTCATACCCGATGATGACGCTCCCGCGCCGGCGGACGCCGCTTCATCAATGCTTCTCAAAGAACAGCTCAATGAGGTGCTTGACACGCTCACAGCGCGTGAAAAGAAAGTGCTTCAAATGCGTTTCGGCCTGCTTGACGGCCGCTCAAGAACGCTCGAAGAGGTCGGCAAAGAGTTTGATGTAACCCGTGAACGCATCCGCCAGATTGAGGCAAAAGCGCTTCGCAAACTCCGCCACCCGAGCAGAAGCAAAAAACTTAAAGATTACCTTGATTAAAACCAAACAAAAAAGGCTTGCGGAGTTTATCTTTGCAAGCCTTTTAACAATTTAATTAATGTTTTAATTTTTTATTTTAAAATTATATAACCGACGGTTTCGGGAATAACATCCGGCGTGCTGACAAAGGTGCGCAGAAGTTTAAAAAACACAAACTGTTCTTTTCTGCCCGTTTTTGACGCCGAGGGCTTTAAAATAATTTCTGCCCGGAGCATTGTGATAATATCGCCGTTTTCATCAACATAAGAATTGAAATGGCTGTATTCAACCTCCGGCATTACAAAAGAATCAATATAATCATTTTTTGTGGCGCCGAGTGGGATGAACGCGCATACACTGTGTTCAAGTGTCCATTGAGCGGCGGCGCGGCGCAAGTCGTCTTTGCCGATTATGTTGCCGCTCAAAGCGAAAACTCCCTACGGTATTTTTCAACTATGGCGTTCATTTCACCCATCTTTTTTTCAATATCCGCAACAAGAGCCAGTTGTGTGCGGGCGCGCACAAGGTTATGCTCCGGATAATCGGTATGAAAATATACATCGCCGTTAAAGTAATCGCCGAGAAACCGCATACCGCATTCAAGAGTCATAAGCTTAGCTGAAAAGGGGAGGTATTCAATTTCTTTTGCCGTAAGGCTTTTTCCCGCCGATTCAAGGTAGCCTTTTGTGTAGGCTTCAAAAAGCTCAAGGCTCAGAGAAACCTTTGAAATATCTTTCTCATCCTCTGAGGCTGTGTTTGCCCCGAAGCGTATGCTGTCGCCGAAATCATAAAGCGAAAGCCCGGGCATTACCGTGTCAAGGTCAACTATGCAGATGCCCTCATTCGTTTTGTTGTCAAAAAGAACATTGTTGAGCTTTGTGTCATTGTGAGTAACCGTCAGAGGCAGTTCAGCTTTGTTGAGAAGGTCAACAAGCACGGAGCAGTCGCTCTCGCGCTCAAGAATGAAATCGGTTTCCGCCTGAGCGTTTTCCGCCCTGCCGGAAAGATTGTCATTCAGGGCTTTTTTGAAATCTTTAAACCTTGAAACGGTGTTGTGAAAATTCGGTATTGTTTCTTCAAGCGAGTCAATGGGATAGTCGGCAAGCAGACAGCGAAATGTGCCGAAAGCCTTTGCGGCGTTGTAAAAAACCTCTTTGTCTTCTATAAGCTGAACGGTGTGAATTCCGTTGATGTAGTTATACAGTCGCCAGCAGGAGCCGTCTTCGGCTGTGTAATATGACCTGCCGTCTTTTGTCGTGTAGAGTTTAAGACATTCGCGGTCCGCGTCGCCGCCCTGCCCGGCGATTTTTTTGCCGAGATAATCCGTAATGCCGGTAATGTTGTGCATAAGTTTGTCAATATCCTTGAAAACATAGGTGTTGACATTCTGCAAAAGGTAATTCTTAATTTCGGTTCCGTCTTTGAACTCAACGCGGAAGGTGAGGTGAATGTGACCGTCTGTCAGTTTTTCACAACCTGTCAAATCACCGTGTATGTTATACGCGGCAAGAACATTTTTTATTTTGCTTAAATTCTCCATATTCAAACACCCGCATCAAAGAGCATTGACTATAGCCAGGGTGTCTCTCGCGATAACAAGTTCTTCGTTTGTGGGTATTACATACATTTTAAGCTTTGAGCCGGGAACGGAGATTTCAACCTCTTCACCGCGGATGTGGTTTTTCTCTTCGTCAATTTCCGTGCCGAGGAAGCGAAGAGAATCGGCTATTCTCGTTCTGTACTGCGGATTGTTTTCGCCTATTCCGCCGGTGAAAACAACGGCGTCAATTCCGCCCATGGCCGCGGCAAAACCGCCTATATATTTTGCGAGCTGATGGCAGAGCATTGACTCAACAAGCATAGCTCTCTCGTCACCCGCTTTAGCCCTGTTCTCAATGGTGCGGTTGTCGCTTGTGCCGGCAAGGCCGAGCATACCGCTCTTTTTGTTCATAAGGGTATCCATTTCATCGGGGGTAAGGTTGCGTGATTTCATAATTGTTGTAACAATCGCGGGGTCAATTGAGCCGCAGCGTGTGCCCATAAAAATACCTTCAAGAGGGGTGAGACCCATTGTTGTGTCAAGGCATTTGCCGTCTTTTACGGCAGAGATTGAGGAGCCGTTGCCGAGGTGGCAGGTAACGATTTTTGTGCCCTCCGCTTTGCCGCCGAGAAGATCTATGCAGCGCTGTGAAACATATCTGTGAGAGGTGCCGTGAAAGCCGTATCTGCGAATACCGTCAACCTCATAAAATTCGTAGGGCAGGGCGTAGAGATACGCGTAATCGGGCATTGTCTGATGAAAGCCGGTGTCAAAAACGGCAACCTGAGGCACGAGCATAATTTTTTCACACGCTTCAATGCCCTTGAAGTTTGCGGGGTTGTGGAGGGGACCGAATTTGAAGCACTCTTTTATTGCCTCTTTAACCGCGTCGGTAACAAGAACGGATGATGAGAATTTTTCGCCGCCGTGAAGAACTCTGTGACCTACAGCCTCAATTTCATCGGTTGATTTGATAACACCGTTCTTTTCACTTACAAGAGTTTCAAGAACAAGATGTATAGCTTCGTTATGGTCCGCCATAAGGTGGCTTTCTTTGATGTTTTTGGATTCATCGGAAGGTACTTTATGTGTGAATGTCGCGTTTGCGTCGCCTATCTGTTCACATATACCCTTTGCAAGAACACGCTCATTTGACATATCCATAAGCTGATATTTAAGGGATGAGCTGCCCGCGTTGATAACAAGAATTTTCATAGTGTTTACTCTCCAAATAAAAATTTTTTTCAATAGCCTTGAAAATCAAATAAACCTGTTATATTATATACATATCCGGATTGTTTTGCAAGCAAAATTTTACGGTTGCTTTTTTCATATATTTTGTAGAGTTGTTTAAGGAGCGTTTTAATGACTGTTTACGGCACAATCGCAGAGTACAACCCGTTCCACAGCGGTCACAAATATCTGCTTGACAGAATGCATATAAACAGCGAAGACAGCGTTGTTGTGGTTATGAGCGGCAATTTTGTTCAGCGTGCCGAGCCGGCGTGTATGCTCACATCTTCAAGGTGTGAGGCGGCGTTGCGCAACGGCGCGGATTTAATCATTCAGCTGCCTTTGCCGTGGTCTGTTTCCGGGGCGCAGAATTTCGCCCGCGGAAGCGTCAGCCTTCTCAAAGCGACCAACATTGTCGATACGCTCTGTTTCGGCAGTGAGAACGGCAATATTTCCGCGCTGCTGAATATCGCCCAGTGCCTTCGCGACGAAGAAACCGTAAAACTTATGAAAAATTACCTCAGCACCGGCATTTCGTTTGCCAACGCGAGGCAGAGAGCGGTAAAAGACAATTACCCCGGTCTTGCCCCCATACTTGACAATCCCAATGACAATCTCGGCATAGAATATCTTAACGCAATGCTTGAACTCGACGCGACTATGTCGCCCATGTGCATAAAGCGTTACGGCGCGGGGCATGATTCCAACGATATAGGAGCCACCGCTTCGGGCAAAATGCTTCGTAAACTCATGCAGGCGGGTGAGGATGTCAGCCCCTATATGCCCAAAACCGCTTATGAGGTTTACGCGCGCGACCGTGAGCTCCGCCGCATTTCGGGCGGCATGGCTTCAATAGAAAACACGGTTCTTTACAAACTGCGAACAACAACCGCAAAAGAAATCGCTGTTTGCCCCGATATTTCAGAGGGGATTGAAAACTGCATTGTCAACGCCGCGAGAGACGCGCGCACAATTGATGAACTTTATTCAATAGCAAAAAGCAAACGCTATTCGCACGCAAGAATAAGGCGCATTGTAATGAGCGCTTTTCTCGGCATTGTCGCCGAGGATTGCACGGGGCTTCCGCCTTATATCAAGGTTCTCGGTTTCAATGAGAGGGGCAGGGAGCTTATGCGTGATTTGCGTGAAAAAGCGGATTTGCCGATTATTACCAAATATTCCGATTCGAAAAAGCTTGACGAAAGAGGCAAAAGAATATACGATCTCGAATGCAAAGCGGCAGACATTTACGCTTTGTCATTTTGGCCTGCTTTGCCCTGCGGTACCGAGCAGAGACAGCGCCCCGTCAAACTGAGAAGCGATTCTCCCGTTGAAATGCCCGCGGATGAAACAGAGCATACAGCACCGAAAGATAATGAAGAGATTGACGATGAAGATTCAATCTTTGAAGAAAAAGAAAGAAAACCTGAGAAGCGGGAAAGAAGGCTTTTCGGCCGCAACAGAAACAACGATTGAAATCAGTTACGCCATTCTGCCGTCCGTCGGGAGTTCCCGACGGGCGGTTTTTCGCTTTTGCTTACGGTTTTTACACCGACTTATTGTTTATTATAATAAATTTATAAAAATATTAAAAGTTTTTCTTGACTTTTAAAAGGCGCTGTGCTATTATGTCAATCCATGATTATAATGGCAGTGTATGCGCCTCATTATTTTTATGCCTTTTCGCTTTATAGGGTATAAATAATAAAGAGAAATGCTGTCGGCGCCCGCCGCCGTTATGACCGCTCTTCCGGTTTTTTGCCGGAATGCAGATTTCAAAGAACGGAGTGAATTGTCTATGCAGAATCAAAATCTTGCCGAAAAGCTCAATCTCAAACCGATTGAACGCGGCTCAAAAGTCCGCTACAGCTACGGCAAAATCAATGAGGTTATGGATATGCCTAACCTTATTGAGGTTCAGAAGTCTTCGTACAACTGGTTTATCGAAAAGGGCCTTCGTGAAGTTTTCCGTGATATGGCAGACATCACCGACTATTCCGGCAACTGGGTGCTCAAGTTCACCGACTACAGAATGGATGACAAGCCCAAGTACACCGTAAGGGAGTGCAAAGAGAGAGACGCCACATACGCTGCGGCAATGCGTGTTACCGCTCAGCTCTACAACAAAGAAACAGGCGTTATAAAAGAGTCCGAAGTTTATATGGGCGATTTTCCTCTTATGACCGAAAGCGGCACATTTGTTATAAACGGCGCGGAGCGTGCCATAGTTTCTCAGCTTATCCGCTCACCCGGCGTTTATTTCAACATGGACCACGACAAAACCGGTATTGAGCTTTATTACAGCACCATAAACCCCAACCGCGGCGCTTGGCTTGAATACGAAACAGACATAAACGACATTTTTTATGTTCGTATTGACAAGAACAGAAAGCTCTATATCACCACTTTCCTGCGTGCTCTCGGCAAGCTTGAGAGTGATGAGGCAGATATTCACAACTACAACTGCACTTTACAGCTCAGCTCAAACCAGGATATCCGCGATTTCTTCGGAAACGACCCCAAAATCGAAGCTACACTCGAAAAGGATGAAACAAAGAACACAGAAGAAGCCCTTATGGAAGTGTTCAAAAAGCTTCGCCCTGGCGAACCCGCAACCCTCGATTCTGCAAAACAGCAAATAGACAATCTCTTTTTTGACCCCCACCGCTACGACATTTCAAGAGTAGGCCGTTATAAATATAACAAAAAGCTCTCCATGCTCAACCGCCTTCCCGGCTGCAAAGCGGCTCAGCCCGTTATTAACGAAGAAACAGGCGAGCTTATTGCCGAACCCGGTGAAATCTTCACAAAAGAAAAAGCAAAAGAGATAGAGCAGGCGGGCATAATCAAAGTTGTTGTTGACATTAACGGAAGCGAACTGTTCGTCATCTCCAACGGTATGGTTGATATAAGACCCTTCCTTCCCGACAGCATTACGGAAGATGATCTTTACAACGCTGGCATCAATGAGAAGGTGCGCTACTGCATTCTCAAAGAGGTTCTCGCCGAATGCGGCGATGACGCCGACGCTCTCAGGGCAAAACTCGCGGAGCGCTGCGACGACCTTATTCCCAAGCACATCATTGTTGATGACATTCTTGCTTCCGTCAACTATGTGAACTGCCTTACAAAGCGCGTAGGCAACCTTGACGACATAGACCATCTCGGCAACAGAAGAATCCGCTCCGTGGGCGAGCTTCTTCAGAACCAGTTCAGAATAGGCATTGCCAGAATGGAAAGAGTCGTGCGCGAAAGAATGACAATTCAGGCGCAGGAGGATGATGACAAAATCACGCCCCAGACTCTTATAAACATCAGACCCATTATGGTTGCCATCCGTGAGTTTTTCGGTTCATCACCCCTGTCACAGTTTATGGATCAGGTCAACCCGCTTTCGGAACTCACCCATAAGCGCCGTCTGTCGGCACTCGGCCCCGGCGGTCTTTCAAGAGACCGCGCAGGCTTTGAGGTGCGTGACGTTCACTACACCCACTACGGCAGAATGTGCCCGATTGAAACCCCCGAAGGTCCCAACATCGGCCTTATCTCATACCTTGCCACTTTCGCGAGAATAAATGAGTACGGCTTTGTTGAGGCTCCTTTCAGAAAAATAGACAAGGCAACAGGCGTTGTTCTTGATGAAGTCCGATATATGACCGCGGATGAAGAGGATGAGTTTGTTGTTGCCCAGGCCAACGAGCCTCTGGATGAAAACGGCAGATTCGCAAGGGCGAAAATAAACGCCCGCCATAAAGACGCTCTGCTTGAGTGCGACGCTTCAAAAGCGGATTATATGGACATTTCACCCAAAATGCTTGTTTCGGTCGCTACCGCGATGATTCCCTTCCTTGAGCATGATGACGCTAACCGCGCTCTTATGGGCTCAAATATGCAGAGGCAGGCTGTTCCTCTTATGAAGACTCAGGCTCCCATGGTCGGCACCGGCATGGAATATAAAGCCGCTGTTGACTCGGGCGTGTGTCTGCTTGCGAAGGAATCCGGCACGGTTACAAAAGTTGACGCCGACGGTGTTGATATTATGAGCGACGCCGGTGAAATGAAGCACTACACGGTTACAAAATTTATGCGCTCCAACCAGGGCACCTGCGTTAACCAGAGACCTATTGTTGAGGTAGGCCAGCACATAAACGAAGGCGATGTTATCGCAGACGGTCCCGCAACGGATCACGGCGAAATAAGTCTCGGCAAAAACGCTCTTATAGGCTTTATGACCTGGGAAGGCTATAACTATGAAGACGCGGTTCTTCTCAATGAAAGGCTTGTTCGCGAGGATGTTTACACATCCATCCACATTGAAGAATACGAAACTGAGGCAAGAGAAACAAAGTTAGGCCCCGAAGATATTACAAGAGATATACCCAATGTCGGCGAAGACGCTCTCGCCAATCTCGATGAAGACGGAATTATCCGTATAGGCGCCGAGGTTCACTCAGGCGACATTCTTGTAGGTAAAGTCACACCCAAGGGCGAAACCGATCTCACGGCGGAAGAAAGACTGCTGCGCGCAATCTTCGGCGAAAAAGCCAAAGAGGTCAGAGATACATCCCTTAAGGTTCCTCACGGCGAATACGGCATTGTTGTTAATGTTGAAGTTTTCACAAGAGAGAACAGTGATGAACTTTCACCGGGCGTAAACAAAAAGGTTCGCTGCTATATCGCCCAGAAGCGCAAGGTTTCGGTCGGCGACAAAATGGCGGGCCGCCACGGCAACAAGGGCGTTGTTTCAAGAATCCTTCCTCAGGAGGATATGCCATTCCTTCCCGACGGTACACCCCTTGATATAGTGCTTAACCCCCTCGGCGTTCCCTCCCGAATGAATATCGGTCAGGTGCTTGAAGTTCACCTCGGTTACGCGGCAAGGGCGCTCGGTCTTAATGTTATGACTCCCGTATTTGACGGCGCGCAGGAAGAGGATATACGCGCGGCTCTCAGAGCGGCCGGCTTGAGCGAAGACGGCAAGGTTCAGCTTACAGACGGCAGAACAGGCCGAAAGTTTGACAATACGGTCACGGTAGGCGTTATGTACTACCTGAAGCTCGACCACCTTGTTGATGATAAGATTCATGCCCGTTCGACTGGCCCGTACTCACTCGTTACCCAGCAGCCTCTCGGAGGCAAAGCCCAGTTCGGCGGCCAGCGTTTCGGTGAAATGGAAGTATGGGCACTTGAAGCTTACGGTGCGGCATACACCCTTCAGGAAATTCTTACTGTCAAATCAGACGATGTTGTCGGCCGTGTAAAAACCTATGAAACAATCGTTAAGGGCAAAAATGTTCCCACTCCCGGTGTTCCGGAATCTTTCAAGGTTCTTATCAAAGAACTTCAGGCTCTCGCTCTTGATGTCAAGGTTCTTGACGAAAACGGCGAAGAGGTTGACCTTAAAGAAGATTATGACGATGAGCCCGGCGTAGTTGTTGCCGATGACAAAGCGTTCACAAGTGTAAACGACGCGGAAACATCCGAAGGCTACAACATTGATGAAGACAGCCTTGAGAATGACATCTACATCCGCGACAGCGGCAGCGACGATGATGATTCTTATTACGCGGACGAAGAAGACGGCGAGCTTTTCTCGGCTGATGATCTCGGTATGGATTTTTCATCCGATGACACCGATGATGAAGACTACGACTAATTTCCGGCAAAAATAATCTAAAGAAGGGGATTTATTCTTTATGGAAAACGAGAATAACATCACATTTGATTCAATTAAAATCGGTCTTGCTTCACCCGAACAGATCAGAGAGTGGTCCTTCGGCGAGGTTAAAAAGCCCGAAACAATAAATTACAGAACTTTCAAGCCGGAAAGGGACGGTCTTTTCTGCGAAAAGATTTTCGGCCCCACCAAGGATTGGGAGTGCCATTGCGGTAAATACAAAAAAATCCGCTATAAAGGCAAAATCTGCGAACGCTGCGGCGTTGAGATTACACGCGCCAAGGTTCGCCGCGAAAGAATGGGTCACATAGAGCTTGCCGCTCCCGTTTCCCATATCTGGTATTTCAAGGGCATTCCCTCAAGAATAGGCCTTATGCTCGATATGACTCCGAGAAATCTTGAAAAGGTTCTTTATTTTGCCCTTTATGTTGTTATCGATCCGGGCGACACGCCGCTTGAAAAATACCAGGTTCTTGATGACAAAGACTATGACGAGTACCGTCTGAGATATGAGGATGATTTCAAAGCGGGTATGGGCGCCGAGGCAATTCAGGAGCTCCTTGCCGAAATCGACCTCGATAAACTCTCGGCAGAGCTTAAAGAAGAAGTCGCGAACACAACGGGTCAGAAAAGAGCGAAGGCTCTCAAACGCCTTGAGGTAGTTGAGGCGTTCCGCCTTTCGGGCAACAGACCCGAATGGATGATTCTCAATGTTCTGCCCGTAATTCCTCCCGAGTTGCGCCCCATGGTTCAGCTTGACGGCGGCAGATTCGCCACATCCGACTTAAACGACCTTTACAGAAGGGTTATCAACAGAAACAACCGCCTTGCAAAGTTAAACGAGCTCAACGCTCCCGAAATTATCAAACGCAATGAGAAGCGTATGTTGCAGGAAGCAGTTGACGCGCTTATTGACAACGGCAGGCGCGGCAGACCGGTAACAGGCCCCAACAACAGGCCGCTCAAATCTCTCTCCGATATGCTCAAGGGCAAACAGGGCAGATTCAGGCAGAACCTTCTCGGCAAGCGTGTTGACTACTCCGGCCGTTCGGTTATCGTTGTAGGCCCCGAGCTTAAAATGTATCAGTGCGGCCTTCCCAAAGAGATGGCGCTCGAACTCTTCAAGCCCTTCGTTATGAAGCGCCTTGTGGATACCGAAATGGCGGGCAATGTCAAGAGCGCGCGCAAAAAGGTTGAACACGCGAACAGCTACAATTCAGACCCGGCAGTTTGGGATGCTCTTGAGGTTGTAATCAAGGATCACCCCGTTATGCTCAACCGTGCTCCCACCCTTCACAGGCTCGGTATTCAGGCTTTTGAGCCCGTTCTTGTTGAGGGCAGAGCAATAAAACTTCACCCCCTTGCCTGTACGGCATTCAACGCCGACTTTGACGGCGACCAGATGGCTGTTCATGTTCCCCTTTCGGCAGAGGCACAGGCTGAAGCGAGGTTCCTTATGCTCGCTTCAAACAACCTTCTCAAACCTTCTGACGGATGCCCGGTAACTGTTCCCACACAGGATATGATTTTAGGCTCCTACTACCTCACAATGGTCAATGACAACCGCGAGGGCAATGTCGATTACAATCCCGACAATCCCACGGAGCCGGGCGCGCCCATAGATCATTTTGACGAAAAAGGCAGTTTCACATTCAGAAGCTACAAGGTCTTCCGCAGTGAAGATGAAGCGCAGATGGCTTATGATGAAGGTGACATCGGCCTTCATGTCAATGTTCTTATTCAGATGGAGAAAGAAATTGACGGCAAGCCCGTGAAAAAGCTTGTTAAGACAACGCTCGGCAGAGTTATCTTTAACAGACCGATTCCTCAGGATCTCGGCTTTGTTGACAGAAGCAATCCCGAAAACGCGTTTGAGCTTGAGGTCAACTTCCTTGTTAAGAAAAAGGAGCTCAGCTCTATTGTTGAAAGATGCATAAGCATTCACGGTACCGCCGAATCTTCTGTTGTTCTTGATAATATCAAGGCGCAGGGCTATAAATACTCAACCATAAGCGGCATTACCGTTGCCGTTTGCGACGCGACAATCCCCGAAGAGAAAAAGCAGATTCTCGCGGACGCTGACAAAGAGGTTGACAAAATCAACAGAAACTATAACAGAGGTCTTATTACCGCTGAAGAAAAATCCGATGAGGTTATCAAAGCTTGGGAAGGCTGCTCCGAAAAGGTATTCAAAGCCCTTCTTGACAACTTCCGCGAATTCAACCCGATCAATATGATGCTTACATCCGGTGCCCGAGGCAACAACTCACAGCTTCGTCAGCTCGCCGGAATGCGCGGACTTATCGCCAACACATCGGGTGAAACAATCGAAATCCCCATTCGCGCAAACTACCGCGAAGGTCTTAATATCCTTGAGTATTTCATCTCATCGAGAGGTGCGAGAAAAGGTCTTGCGGATACCGCTCTGAGAACGGCGGACTCAGGTTACCTTACACGCCGGCTTGTTGATGTTTCGCAGGATGTTATCATCCGCGAAGAGGATTGCGGATGCAATGACGGCATTTATGTTTATGATATATTTGACGGCAAGCGTAAGATAGTTGACCTTTCGGAACGCCTTACAGGCAGATACCTTCTTGAAAACTTTGTCGATCCCGAAACTGGAGAGCTTATTATTGACACCGAAACAATGGTCGATAAAGAGACGGCAAAGAAAATCGCCGATATTGTCAGGGCGGAACACGAGAAGAAGGTCAAAGCAGGCGAACTCCCCGAAAAGAGCAAGGCTCAGATCAAAATCAGATCTCTTCTCACCTGCCATTCCGAGCACGGCGTTTGTATCAAGTGCTACGGCGCGAACCTTGCCACAAATGAGCCCGCCACGGTTGGCGAGGCTGTAGGCATAATCGCGGCGCAGTCAATCGGTGAACCCGGCACTCAGCTTACAATGAGAACCTTCCACACGGGCGGCGCGAAAGACCAGGCGGATATTACACAGGGTCTTCCCAGAGTTGAAGAACTCTTTGAATCGCGCAAGCCCAAAACTCTCGCGATTATGAGTGAGATTGCCGGCAAGGTTTCATTTGCCGAAATCAAACGCAGCCAGCATGTTGTGGTAACAGCCGATGACGGCGAAGAAAAGGCTTATCTTATCCCTTACGGATACAGGATAAAGGTAGAAGAAGGTCAGGTAATCGAAAAAGGCGAAACACTTACAGAGGGTTCACGCAATCCCCACGATATTCTTGCCATTCTCGGCGTTAACGCCGTTCACGATTATCTTATTAAAGAAGTTCAGCGCGCATACCGCACTCAGGGTGTTGATATCAACGACAAACACATTGAGGTTATCGTACGCCAGATGATGAGAAAAGTTAAAGTCATTGATCCCGGCGACTCCAACCTTCTTCCCGGTTTTGTCATTGAAAAATCCGAACAGCGTCTTGAAAACGAGAGAATCCGCAAAGAGGCCGCAGAAAAGGGCACAGAACCCCACGAGGTTGTTTGCGAGCCCACACTTATGGGTATCACAAAAGCAT
>R25__coassemble_84_pt1 | contig 58360 bp, 39 predicted proteins | sample R25__metabat2_low_PE_027 | metagenome-assembled genome bin R25 | reverse complement strand
AATTTTCAGAAATTTTGAACCTTTTGGCGCTTTGCTGCATCTTATATATAGAGGGTTGTTGATATCGGCGATGCCTTTGCTACCAAAAGGTGTACTTTTTGAAACAAAAATTTTTCATCAATTCTTATTTCTAACTTGGAATAAAGTGGTGCATTTTTCAAAAAATCGAAAATTTTTAAAATATTTTTAAAAAAATCAGAGAAAAAATGAATATTTTATGATTTTTTTAATATCTCTATTTATGTAAGGCACTTTTAAAATGCCGAAAAAACGGGATTGAATTTAAAAATCAAACAGTCCCAAAAAGTACACCTTTTGCAAATACCGCTTGGTGTACCTTTTGGGAAACATCAAAAGATATCAATGGGAGGATTTTTATGAAAAGATTCATTTCAATTATTTTGACATTCACTATGCTGTTCGGGCTGGCATTTGCAGTAAAAGCTGCAACGAAAGACAACAGAATTTATTCTGAACCTATTACCGCTGAAAAGAATTCAACGGTTGAGATACCGGTGAAGATTGAGAATAATACCGGAATAATGGGATTTGGTATTGATGTCACATATGATTCTGCAGTTTTAACTCCTGTGTCAGTTGAAGGAGCTGAACTGTTGAATGGAATGTTTAATGACAGCATTGAAACATCGGATGCGGGGTCCTTCATTGTGCTGTATACCGGCTCGGAAAACTTTAACTCAGATGGTATTCTTTTCACATTAAAGTTCAGTGCAAACGATAAGGCATCCGGAAATGTTTCCGTGAATTTGTCATATTCTCAAGAAGATACATTTGATGAAAGCTATCATAATGCAATGCTGAACTGCGAAGCCATATCTATTGTTTTCGACAACAGCGGTTCAGATCCGTCCGATCCCGATAATCCTACCGATCCCATCGAAGAAGATAAGCTATCTGTAAGAATTAAAAACTGGGCTAATGGATTGAGTTCCCCTTGGAATACAATTATGTCAATACTAGTTGCACCCATTGTATTTGTGCTGCAGATATTTGGGAGGTGATGATTGATTGAAATATAAGAAGATTTTTGCACTGATTATCTCGCTTGTACTTATATGGAGTATTTCAATTACTGGATTTGCCGCAAAAGAGGCAACTGTTTATGCTTCTGATGTTAATGCAAAACCTGGCGAAGCGGTATTTATTCCGATTCAAGTAAAAAACAATCCCGGTATTATGGGCTTTCGCATTACAGTATGTTACGATTCCAAAGTTTTGATTCCTAGAGCGGTTACAAAAGGCTTGGTAACTGAATGCGGAATGTTTGAAAGCAGTATCGGTTCAAGTGAAAATTCAAGTATTGATATTGTCTGGAATAACACTGAAGAGATTAAGAAAGACGGAACGCTTGCGGTTATAGGTTTTTCTTGCTTAGGTAAAGCAAAAGGGCAGATTAACATTGAATTGAGTTACACTCAAAAAGATACATTCAACGAGAAATATGAAGATGTAGTTTTTGAGTGTAAAGGCGGAATAATTGACTTTTCAGGAGAAACAATAACAAATGAACGTACAGATAAAAGAGAGGTAACTCCTGAAGATATTGTTCTTGCCGTTGAAACCGTTCAGGGTGACCCGCAAATAACTCCTACAAAAGCGGTTATGGATTCTGTTAATTCTCTTTTGTCTCAGATTACGGGAAATCCAGAACCGTATTTCAGTTCACCCGAAGAAATAGCGCCCGCTTACATTGAATCTGCTAAAGAGACATTTATTAAAGATGTACTGAACACGGTTGAACCGGAGAGAGTAGCTACGATTATCCAGAATGCGATCGAGCTTACCGGAGCAGATTCAATAGAATCGATTCCCGAAGACCGAAAGGTTGATTTTGTCAATAACGTGGAATCGGGGCTTAAAGAAGAATTACCGGATGTCAAAGACCTTTCTGATTATATTTCGCAGGATGATGAAGTGATTGCTGTATCTGGGTTGCTTGAAAAAGCGAACGAAGAGACTGCCAAAAGCAATTCACCACTTGCGAAGTTTTTAGGTTTCTTTTCACAAAACCCGTCATTATGGATTATCTGCATTGCCGGCGCAATAATCATTTTGTTACTGATTGCTTTGGTTGTTCACGGTAAATCAAGGCGTAAAAAACATTCAAACAAGAAAAAATAGGAGGAAGTTGAATTGAAGAAGACATTTACGAGAATTCTGGCAACGATTTTATGCGTTGTTATGATGGTGGGACTGATGCCAATTGGGGCATTTGCCGTAAATAAGTACTTGAAAGACGAAAATAATGGGAAAAATCGCCAGGAGGACTGGAATGACAGTGATGTTCAATCATGGTATTTGCTTTGGCCATTAGATTGGAAATATAGGACTGTTACATCTCCGCAGTGTGATCGTGATGGAACAGTTCATAAGGGTATTGATATTTATGCACCCAAAAACACACCTGTTAAGGCAGCTGCTAATGGAACAATAGTATTTGCAGGTTATTTACAGTGGTGTGGATATACGGTAACAATTTGGCATCCTAATATTTATGGCGGTGTTTACACAAGATATCAGCACCTTAATAAAATTCAAAAATTCAGTGGAGGAGTTAGTGCAGGAGATGTCATTGCGTATACCGGAAATACCGGGATGGGGAAAAACGGAACACAGAATAATGATTCTGATTCAAACAAAAATTTCCATTTGCATTTTGGCGTTGACAGAACAGAGGAAGGTGGATGGGCAAGAGTATATATAAACTGTAATGAAACTTATATTTCTTCTGGATACAAGCAAAGATTTTTTAAAACTGGTATATTTAAGTATACATCAGACAAGGCATTAGCGGGAACAAAAGTCAAGGCATATGATGGACCATCTTATTTTAATGCTACCGATGTAAAAAAACCAGAAGGGAAACTCCCTAAAGGAAAAAGTTTTGGGCTGTATGGTATTATTAACTCAGGTTATAATTTGACCTGGGTTCAGGGAGAAATAATAAACAGGGCAACCGGGCAGGTTGTACCGGGTTTCCATGTGGAAGAATACCCGAGTAATACATCTTACAACATAAATCAAAATAAGATAAACAAAGACCTAATATTCAATAAATTACCTGACGGATCATACAGATATGAAGTTAAGGCAAGAGATAGTAAAGGATACAATAATAATAATAATCCAGTTATCACTTCCGACTTCACCATAGGTAACGGCAGTCCGATACCAACGCCGAATCCTCCTACATATGATATTAGAACAATGTCTGGCGGATATTATGTATATATAAATTCCAGTTCCGGCACTGAAATTCGCTATACTACAAATGGATCAGATCCAACAAAGTCTAGCACCAAATATAACGGCGGATTTGCTGTTAAATCAACTTGCACAATAAAAGCAATCGCGATAAAAGACGGAATTGTTAGCGGAATTAACTCTAGAACAATTACAGTAAATCAAGTTGCTAGGCCGACAATAAAAAGCGCATTGACAAACAATGATTATACTGTAGAAATAAACTGCAACACATCTGGAGCAAAGATTTATTACACTTTGGACGGCACAACTCCATCACCATATAAATATTATTATAGTGGACCTATTCATTTGACATATGGCGCCACAGTTAATGCTTACGCCATAAAAGACGGTATGGCTGACAGTGCAAAAGCAATACCTGTTACGGTTAGAATTGTTGCTCCCTCTGCACCCAATATGAGCATTCAGACCGGCTCAGATATTGCCGTAGGAGATCCTATTGAAGTCAGATGGAACAAGGATGAAAATGCAACCTCATATAAAGTAAGAGTTTACAGAGACGGAAATCAGATTTATACAGAAACAATAACCGGTACAAAATATATATATATACCCAAAAACTCCGGAAAATATACATTTGGCATTGATTCAGTAAACTTTGTTGGTATGTCAAGTACGGACTCAACAAGGTCCGTCACAGCGCACGATCCCGTTACTGTAAAATTCGTTGATTATGACGGCACTGTAATAAAGGAGCAAAAGGTCTCTTATGGCAGAAGCGCCGTTGCTCCGCAGACGCCTAAGCGCAAGGGATGGGTATTCCGTGAATGGGATAATGGACGTTACTTCAATGCAACAAGTGATGTTACCGTCAAAGCGCTTTACGACCGAGAAAAATATATAATTCGTTTCGTTGATGAAAACGGAATTACAATTGCTCCTCAGCAGGAAGTAGAATACGAGGGCTCTGTAATTCTTCCTCCGGATCCTTCGAATGGTCTTGCCGGTTATAGTTTTATGGGCTGGAGAACAATCAGTGCCGATAACACTAGCTTACTTGATTATAACAATGTTGATGCCAACCTGACTCTTCAGGCGGTATTTGACTGGGGAAATAAGGATCTGCCCGTTGCTGTTCAGAGTGCTTCGGCAACAAAATCAACTGGAAATAATCATACAGTGTATGCTGTTTCTGCTAAACTTAATAACGGCGCGTCAGAGACAACTTATTGCAGAATTATTATTACATTAAAAACTTCTACTGGTAAAGCTGTTCAGACTGCAATTAGAGATTTCACCATTGCTGCAAGAGCTACAAATGCTTCTTTCACCTCCGGCGAAATTATTTGTGATAAAGCAGCGACAAAAGTTGAAATCAACATTGTCGGCCTCGATGAAAACGGGAACAGAACAGGCGGCGCATATTCCGACAATTATCTGATTAATTCAATAGATGACCAGGCGAGAGCATATTATACCGACTGGAGCGCAACTCGTTCCAATGCAAGTAATGTTGAAGAAACAAAAACAATGTATCGTTACCGCGACAAGCAGTTTACAACTTCTACATCTTCTTCGCTGAGCGGATGGACTCAGTATAACTCCACAACATCATACGGCGCCTGGAGCGGGAACCAGACAACAACGAGTTATCCCGGTTCAAGCGACACTCTCCAGATAGTTGGACAATCAACTACTTATAATTATTATCACTACTGCAGTAAGTATGATGGCCGCTGGAATGTTGACTCATGCTGGGTAAACAACACATCTAAGAGACACACTTACAGCACAACAAACAAATTACCGAGTTATACAATAAACGCTGATAAGGGCGGCAAGAGAACTCAGTGCTTCGGTTATCAAGGTTGCACAAACCAGCATGCCTGCTCATATAATTTCTATACATGGTGGCTTGAAAGTGAAGTTACAACATACACTTACCAGACCCGCAGCAAAACCACAACCTATTATTTCTGGAAGTGGGGTAACTGGAGCAGTTGGAGCGAAACTCCCGTAAGTAGTTCTGGTAACAGAGAAGTGCAGACAACAACGTATTACAGGTACAAAATAACTCCCCAAAGCACAACTGATGGTGAAGACAACACCGGCACACCGATAACGATGAGCGGCAACCTCGTTGACAAAACTGCACTTGATCTCGCCGGTAGGAAGGCAACAATATTTGTTTATAAAGCCCAACTGAATGACCCGACAGCAAATTACATCGAATATATGGGTCAGACAACAATCGGTGCTGAAAACACTTATAATTTCACATTTGTACCTGCCGAAACGCCCGATGAGGCAGAGAGCAACTTTATTGTAGCGCTTGCTATAGAGGGTCAGACTTCACTGTTTAATATTGATGTATTAGAAAAAACAATAAAAGAGCAATATCAGGTTGATTTCTATGCCGATGGTGAACTGATTAACACTCAGATGGTTTCGGAAGGCAGTGATGCAATAATTCCCGAGCCGCCAGAAATACCGGGTAAAGTATTTGTCGGCTGGAACAACGACACCACAAATGTAATTGCTTCAAGAAAGATTGAAGCATACTATGTTGATGAATCATATTCTGTCGTGTTCGTTGATTTTGAAACCGATTTCGTATCAATGGAACAGTACAAATATGGTGAAGTCATTGCTGTTCCTGAACATGGTCAAGTTGAAGGTAAAACATTCCTCGGCTGGGAAGGTCTTGACGAAGATGACCCCATAGCAAGAGAACACTCAATTTTCATAGCAAAATATGAAACCGGCACATTTACCGTTAAGTTTGAAGATGGCTATAACAATGTTATTTCAACACAGACTGTTGCATACGGCGAAGCCGCTGAATTGCCAGAAGCGCCCGAAAAAGAAGGTCTTGTATTCATGGGTTGGTCTCAGAGCATTCAGTGGTGGAATGTCAAGCAAGATATGGTCGTAATGCCAATCTGGGTGTATGAAAACACGGTAGCGCATCCCAATGTCCAAGTGGAGAATCTGTATTTCGGCGGAGCTATTACCGCGGAAACAGATACGGAAGGCGCAACGATTTATTGCGCAATAGATGACGGCGGAGGCGAGCCACCGATGACTCTTTCTGAGCAGGAAGCGGAAAGTCATGATATCGGACTGAATGATAATGAGGATGAACTGTCTGCCATGGCGAGCGACAGTTACGCTCATCAACCTCTTCACACCTCGCTTCTCAGTTTGTTTAGCACAACAGTATTTGCAGAGGATGCGGACTATACTGAATTTGCAACTGAAAGCGACCATGAATTCAGTGATGTCAATTGGGTTGAGTATAGCGACAGCTTAGTCTTAAACTATGACGCAACCATCTATTTCTATGCTACCGCAGATAATATGAACGATAGCGAAATCGTAACCCTCAATTATAAGTATGAACCTGTTATGAATCCCTATGAAGACCACACAGGCGAAACATTTACGGTTACCTTTATTGACGAAGACGGATTCGTTTTAGATGAACAGACAGTCAACTATTTTGAAGATGCAGTTGCTCCCGAAGTTGAAGAAAAAGAAGGATTCATATTTACAGGATGGGATAACCAGTTTGACCATGTAACAGAAGATCTTGAAGTAACAGCGCAGTATGTGCCGGAGGATGAATATGTTGAGTTCAGTTTGAACAGTAGCGAAGTGACACTTACATCAGGAGACACATATTCATTAAGAGTAAATGTTGTAAACGCTCCCGAAGATATGGGCGATATTGTTTGGGAATCATCAAATGAAACTGTTGCAACTGTAAGTATTGACGGTTTTGTAATCACAAATCAGCCCGGCGAAACAGTCATTACGGCAAAAGCATATAATAATAACAGATACAGCGAAAGCTGTAAAGTAACAGTATTGCCGAATGCCAATGACACGGTAACCTTGAGAAACAATTCAAATCTTTCTCTTGAAAACGGTTTGCTGACGCAGATTCCCATTGAATCAAACCACAAAGCAGCGACGGTAGGTGAAATAAAAGATCAGCTTGCATCTGCAAACGCAAAAATTGTGAGTGCAGATGGCAATGAAATGCCGGATTCCGCTATTGTGACCACCAATTCACAGATTCGCATCATTGTTGACGATATCGTTATTGACGCTGTAATTGTAATTGTTACCGGCGACTATGACTGCAACGGTATTGTAAACAACCGAGACGCTGCAAGAATTATGCGCTATCTTGTCAACAAAGAAACTCCGAACGAATCACAGCTTTATGCGAGCGACGTAAACAAAGACGGCGATGTTAACAACAGAGACGCCGCAATAGTTTCAAGATATCTTGTCGGTAAAGAAACCATCTGAAAAAACCGGTATCGGCAGGGGCTTAAAACCCCTGCCGATGAATTGAGGAATAAAAATAATGCATAAATACAAAAAAAACAAAGCAATCAAAAAGGCAGTTGCATTTTTTATAGCATTTGTTATGGTATTTGGCAGTGCTCCTCTTGAAGCACTGTCTCAATTTGACATTCATTTTCCTGAAATAAGCACATTTACTGAAACAGTTTTTGCTTCCGATGAAGGTTCTGCCGGAAGCAGTGCAACATGGAGTATTGATGATAACGGCGTTTTGACTCTGTCCGGAACCGATAAGGTAACAAATATCGGATGGGATTCAATTCGCTCTGCTATTACAAGCGTTATAATTGAAACCGGTATTACTTCAATTCCTGTAAACGCCTTTTCCGATTGTGTGAATTTGGAATCGGTTTCTTTTTCTAATACTGTAACTAATCTCGGCGCTTATGCATTTGCAAGATGCAGTGCACTCGAAAGTGTTACCATCCTCGGAAGTGTAATCGGAATGGGCTCATATGTTTTTTCTGATTGCGGTCTTAAAAATGTTACTGTTTCCGATGGTGCAACAGTTTTAGGTGACTATATTTTTCAAAACTGCACCTCGCTGACTCAGGCTGTAATTCCAGACAGCGTTACATCAAAAGGAACATATGCTTTCAAAGGGTGCACAGCGCTGAAAAAGGTTACATTGTCCAGTGGCTGGACAACTGTTCCCACGGGAATATGCTACGGCTGTTCATCGCTTGAATCAGTCGTAATTCCGGACAGTTGCACGGCAATTGGGAACAATGCGTTTTATAATTGTAATAGTCTATCAGATGTCTATTTATACGGTGGTGCTGAATCTTGGAGCAATGTCGATAAAGGGAGCGGGAATTCCTGTTTATTAGATGCAATTGAACACTACTATATTGAAATCGCAGAACAACCTGCCACTTGCACAGAAGACGGACTGAGCGCATATTCCTACTGGTCGGCAACAATCCCCGTTGAATACATAAATGAGCCCGAAATTATTGAAAGTTTAGGACACAACTCAGGAAATGCTGTTATCGAAAACTCGGTTTCTCCTACATGTGCAAATACGGGTAGTTATGATTCTGTAGTATATTGCCTTACATGTGGTGTTGAACTGAGCAGAGACACAATAACCGTTCCCGCAACAGGCAATCACACAGGTGGTGAACCGGTTATTGAAAACGAAGTTTCTGCAACCTGCGCTGTCGCAGGAAGATATGATACTGTAGTATATTGCACAGTTTGCAGCGGGGAAATCAGCCGGGAGACAATAATTGTTCCGGCAACCGGAAACCATATATACAGCTCTGCAGTTGTAGAGAATGACATTCCGGCCAATTGTACAAATGACAGAATGTATGATTCTGTTGTATACTGTTCGGATTGCGGTAATGAGCTTACCAGAGAGACGGTTACCGACATCGGTTCCGCACTTGGTCACAGTTTTACAAACTACATTTCAGATGACAATGCAACGCTTATTCAGGATGGCACAAAAACTGCAATATGTGACAGATGCAATGTTACTGATACTGTTCAGGATGTCAATTCCGCCACTTTGACATATGTTATCGAAAACGATTCCGTAAAAATAACATTATGCAAAACAACATTCAGCGGTGCTTTGGAAATACCTGCACAGATAAACGGATATAATGTAACAGAGATTGATTCCTCAGCTTTCAGAGATTGCTTGGGGCTGACAAGCGTTATAATACCGGACGGCATTGTTTCCGTCGGCGAAGAAGCTTTTTGTGGATGTTACGCGCTGAGACTGATTGCGGTTCCAAGCAGTGTTATGCATATCGGCACGGATGCCTTCGATGATTGCGGAGATGCGGTTATATCATGTCAAAACGGTTCTTTTGCGCACGAATATTGTGTTGAGAATGACTTGTTATGTGTGCGTGATATTGATCGCTCGCATTATTACGGTGATGTTGATTTTGTGCATTTTGGAGCACCACTGCATTACGATGAAACATTCAGTTATTCCCTGAATGATGTTGCGGTTTACAACAACAACCATAACGGTGCCGTAACAATAAACAAAATCACTAAGACGGCAGATTGCCCAACCAAATCCGCTTATATGCTGGAGATTGAAACAAACGGCGAAGCAAAGCCCTCACTTGGCGGCTTCGTACAGTTGTTTTCCCCTTTTTCCGGCGGCGAGGTTTACTACCATGTTTTCATGGCAAAGATTCCCGTTGGCTACAAGGTAAATGCCGCGAGCAATTCTTTGGGCTATCAATATGAACGCGAATTCCTGACTTCGCAGGAAGGAACCGGAAAATGGGAGTTGTATGTTTACAAAACTACATACGGACTGGTTTTTCCGGGTGTCCCTTATAATAAGGATGGCGGTTATGTTTATTTGTCATGTGAAGACGGATCCAATTCCTCTTCGGTAAAATGGTATGTCGGTTATACAAATATATTCTCTTATGAGCATAAGGGCTTTTCAAGTGATGTGATGTTTACATCGGGAACTGCAAATGTTTATTACTATAACAACAACGCTTCTGCGAGTAATAATGTTTCAGTTTCCAGAGTGACGGCTACTGCTGATTGCCCGAATACAAGCGGTTATATGTTGCAAATTCAAACCACTCCGGGCACATCAAAACCCGGATTGGGCGGCTTTTATCAAACAGTTACGCCGGAAGCGGGAAAGACATACTACCACCGTATACATGCAAAATTACCCGAAGGATTCAGACTTGAGTATAAAGCGAATGCTATTTCTGCTCAATTCAACTGGATCACTTCAAACGAAGGAACAGGAGTCTGGCAGACCTACTGCTATAAAGTTACAGTGGATAAGAATCCGACAGATTTAGGGACTTTCGGTTTCCTGGCTTTATACCCGGATGAAATGGAGTCCGAATGGGTGACAGATCCTTACACATCAACATCGACAACAACATGGTATTTAGGTTACTCAAATATTGTCGGGGGATATGAATTTTCTGAGAATCTCAATAAATCCGATTTGATTGTTACAAAAAGAGAGTCTTTAAATGGGCATATTTATTGCCTTTATAACTATGATTTGAGATGGAATTTGTCAAAGGCACTTTGTGAAAAAATGGGTGGTCATTTAGCTACTGTTACTACTTCAACAGAAGAAAGTACTATTGCATCTCTTTGTACAGGCGGCACAATGGCTGGATACCGGCTTGGTGCAATCGATATGGAAACAGAAGGCACTTGGAAGTGGATTACCGGAGAGAGCTGGAGTTACACAGCGTGGGGTTCTTCGCAACCTGACAATTCCACTGTTAACGACTCTAGCGGCGAAAACTATCTTGAATTCTATATGTCTACATCGGCATGGAATGACGTTCATAATGTAGCAGGCAGCAGAGGCTTTATATGTGAGTTTGAAGCAAATTATGTTCCTGTAAAGAGTGTAGTATACAATAACCACCTTTATTCTCTTTACAACGAATCGTTGAGTTGGAGTGACGCAGAAACTAAATGTGTTCAGGCCGGTGGTCATCTTGCATCGATTACAAGTTCTGAAGAGCAAAATGTTATTACCGATTTGGTCAGTGATCAGTTCAACGGGCTTTATTGGATCGGAGCGCACGATACCGGAACAAACAGCAACTGGACCTGGTCTTCAGGCGAACCATTTGAGTATACCAATTGGGGACCGGGCGAGCCCAGTACTGCTGATGAAAAATGTGCGCACGTATATTCCAGACCATACAGCACAAAGGTTACGGGAGACTGGAATGACTGCTATGATACAGGCTCTCCCGACACAGAATACTATAAGATTTCCAATTTCGGATATATTTGTGAGATTGATTTGTCTCGGTTTTCAGTATCTACCGGGATAACATATAACAACAATTATTATGAGATTTATCCGCAATTCACTTTTTGGACCGAAGCAGAATCCTATGCTGAGAGCCGTGGGGGTCACTTGATAACAATTGCCGATGAAAATGAAAACACTCTTGCAACACAATTAAGTGAAACAGTAAACAGTATTGGTTGTTGGTATGGCGGAAGCGACTTTGGACATGAGGGAGTCTGGAGTTGGGTCGATAATTCGCCTTTTACATTTGAAAACTGGCGTTCCGGCGAACCCAACAATACTAATCTTACAGAGCACTTTAATCATTATTATACAAGTGAGGGCGGCGGATGGAATGATGCCGCAAATAACTGCTCTGATATGTGCTTCATCGTTGAATACGATCGTGCTGTCGACTCAAAAGATGGGATTAATTGGTCATATGATGGGAATACTCTAACACTCAGCGGAAGCGGAGACTTAACTCATATTGATGAGATTATTGATACTCCGTGGTTTAAGCATATCAGAAACATTCAGATTAATGGTGATTATGATATTATAATAACACCTTTCAAAAACACAGAATGGTATTCAAATCTTGATTCCGGTCCTGTTGTAATGAATGAATGCTTGCTGGATTATAAAGGTGAAATGCCTGCCGGTACAGAACTGACTTTTGAAGATGTTACCGTTGTTTCCCCTGATGCATTAAACAATCAAGTGAATCTAAAGAGCATAACATTCGGCGAAAGACTTGAAAAGGTGTGTCAAAACGCTTTTTCGGGATGCGACGGGCTTGAAAGCGTTGAACTGTCAGACTATGTTACTGAAATTGCAGACAATGCATTTTCGGGATGTAACGAATTGACCGTAATCGGTTATTACAATGAGTATGTTGAAACTTTCGCAGCAGACAAATCGTTCGTTTATAATCCATATACCGTTACTATTACATTGAATCCTACCTATGGACAGATTTCAAACAACATTTTATCGGTAATTGCAAAAAAAGCTTTGGGCGATATAGTTATCCCGGAAGCAGAAGATGATGAGTATGCTTTCAACGGCTGGTACACAGATGAAGGATGTATGACACCGGTAACCTCCGAGACAGTGTTTAACGAGAATGCAACAATATATGCAGGGTGGCTTGAAGTATCATCTGTTGTTATTAAAACATTGCCCGATACACTTCAGTATGTAATCGGCGACAGTATTGATACAACAGGATTGGTATTGACGGCAACATATCCAAACGGAGAAACCAGAGACTTTGACAGCGGATTCATTTGCACTCCTTCGAGATTTACCAAACAAGGCAAATATCGAATGAAAGTGGATTTCAAGGGCAAGTTTGTATACTTCTATGTTGAAGTCAAAGCAACAGAGAATATGACTCTTTCTGTTGCATCATTGCCGAACAAGTTGAATTATGAAACTGGAGAAGAATTTGATTCAACCGGACTTACTCTTCTTCTTGATTACGGTAACGGAATAACAAAAACAATCAAGAAAGACTTCGTTTGTGATTATGATTTCTCAACTGCAGGAACAAAAACCGTTACTGTCAGTTATACAGCCGGTGAAACGACACTCTCAACAGGAGTTAATGTAGAAGTAACCGAAGCTGATTATGTTGTTTACTCCGATGATATTGTTTGTAACGGAGACACATTCGAAGTTCCCGTGAAGATTAAAGGAAATCAGGGACTTATGGAGATTTCTCTGAATTTCTCATATGATTCAGAGTTGATCAATCCGATTTCAATCACCGGAAATGATGAGATGGACGGAATGCTCTTTGACAGTATCGTAGAAAACGACGGTACATTCAATGTTTACTGGAGCGGTAACGAAGCATTTTATGATAACGGGACAATGTTTACACTAACATTTGAGTCGCTCGTTAACAGAAAATGCGACACGGAAATCGGAATCTCTTATGATGCTACCGAAACCTGCAATGAAGATTGGCTGGATATCTCGCTTAACTGCAGACCAATCGGTGTGGGCATAGTAGTTCCTGAAGCTCCGCTGTTCTATTCCGAGTCAATTGATGTTTCCGCAGGAAACACAGTTGATATTCCGATATATGTCAGCAATCCTTTGAATCTCACACAGGCAGTTTTCTTTATCACTTATGATAAGAACGCATTTATGCTTGAAAGTGTTAATTCTGCTTACGGAACAACATCTGTTTCCAACGGCAACAAGCTTCAAGTGGTATGGAGAGGCAACATTGAAGAAGACGGTGTGCTGTTTACAGTAAGGCTGTCATCGGAGGCCTCAGCTATCGGACAATATGATTTTGAAATGTCCTGTGAAAATGCTGTGTTTGAAGATACAGGTACGGTAAAATGCAGAGATTTCACCGTCAATGTTCAGAATCAGAACGCAGCCCGAGTGTATCTTGAGGGCGACACGCTTGTGCCCGGAGAAGATATTGACGTCAATATTATGATTGATAACAATCCCGAAATTATGGGGTTCTCGTTAACAATCACTTATGACTCGGATATTTTGACGCTGAAGGCTCTTAAAAAGTGCACATTGACAAATTCTGGTGCGTTTGATTATGTTGACAATAACGGAACTGTGAAAATCGTGTGGAATGCCACTGATGACATTACAGGCAACGGAGCCTTGTTCAGGGCTACATTCTCTGCTGCTGCAGGAAGTTATTCTTCAACAGGTTTGTCTCTTTCGTATGATCCGAGAGATACATTTGATTCTGATTGGAATACCGTTGTATTTGATTGTGAAGGAACAACCCTGAGAGAACATATTCCGCAAGAATACGCTGTATACTGGCATATCAATGACAAGGAATACAGAACGATGCAACTTGAAGGGGCAGAGATATGGATCCCAAATGTCATTCCAGCGCATTACACAGTAGTCGGATGGAATCCCGAAATTCCCGCAACTATGCCTCCGCAGGAAATGCATTTCACAGCTTTGTTGTCACCGACTCTTTATACAGCAACCTTCTACATTGACGGAGTTGCAGTTTGTTCTCAAGAATACACAATTGAAACTGAAAAACTGAACGAGCCTGAAATACCGCCGAAACCTTATTGCTTTGCAAAATGGCAGGGATACAATCTGAAAACCGGCGGAGATCTTGAAATCCACGCGGTATATGACCCGCCCAGAATCATAGCTCCTACACAGAAGACGCTGCATATCGATGAAACGTATCGGATAATTACATCGGGCAATTTTGATACAACTAGATATGTCTGGAGATCCGATAATACAACGGTTGCAACCGTTGACAAACATGGAAATGTCACGGCGGTTGGCATCGGAACAGCAACAATTAAAGTTACACGATACGGCAAAGACGCGTTCGGTAATGAAGTATCAGCATACACAACCATAAACATCAAAGTGACAAAAGAAAAAGTTAAGTACAACAGCTTTAGCGAATGGCTTAAAGCGTTTGTTGAAAGATTTTTTGATGAAATTATTTATGATATTCTTGAAAATTTGAAAAGAATTGGCTTTATTCTTGCATTTCGTGTAAACTGATTATTTAATTACAAACAGCACCCGATGAATTCAAAACATCGGGTGCTGTTTTCATATCTGGCGATAAAACATATCGTATGTTTTTATTCGCCGCCGTGAAAACGTTCCCGGGGTCATCGACAATGTTTTTACGGAAAAGGTTGTTAAGGGCGAAGCGTGATGCCGCTGCCGGTGGCAGATACAGGCATTACGCTGAGGTGAAGAAATAAGGAGCAATGCCGACGCTACAACTCGGAAGTGATACAAAGAATACTGCGACACATTACGAGCGTAGCGAGTAACAAGGTTCTGACCAAAGGTCAGGTTCTTATATTTCTGAGAGGTAATAAACCTTAATCGGAATTGATTGAGTATGGCAGCTGCAAATATTCCGGCAGCAGTTATATGAAATTCAATTCCGACAAAGCGGGTCAAGGGTTGCAAATCCTTGCCCAGGGGAAGTGATGGGAACCGTCACTTCATACTGGGTATTATCTGCCGAAAAATGAGCCTGTTTCTGCAGGTTTATTCGAGGCGGAGAATTTGGGGAAGCGATGAACAAAACGGAAAGCGTTATCTTGACGGATTCTTTTTCACCGTATTTTTGAAAATGCTCGGGAATAAAGCCAATTATTCCCTGCGCCTTTCACTTCATCCTGCATAAAAATTATCTCGCCAATCTTAACGCGCCGATTCATTCATCGCTTCCTCATCGGCTTTTATTGTGAAACAATCCGAGACAGCAAAGCGGATTCTGTTTTGATTCATTATGAGACAGAATCAAAAAATCTATCACGATTGGAGGTGAGTATTATAGCTGAAAAAAGAGTTACGCGACACAACGGGAGATCCGGTAAAAACGGTGTTTACAATCCGAAACACAATGACAGGAGTTTCAATTTATCCAATGCCGAGCATATCGATTCGGAGAATGCAAATTACAATATTCTCTGGGATTGTTATCACGGGTTTACAAATCTTGAAATGAGAAATAATGTTGAACTGGCCGTTCACTTCGAGGAAGTTGAGCGGCTTTTTTATTTGCAACATTATAGTGATTACTGCTTCGGTCAGCACGAACGAAACCGCAGGAACGGTCATCCCGAAAGAAACAGAGAAACCGATGACTTGAGGCTGGATAAAAGAACCTGTCCTGAGGAATCAATTATTCAGATCGGTAATATGGATAATCAGATTCCCGCAGAACTTTTCTTTAAGATTGCTCTTGAATACTTCAAAGAATTCAACGATCGGTTCGGAGAATATGTTCACATTATTGACTGGGCTTTACACATTGATGAATCCACTCCGCATATTCACGAGCGGCATGTATTTGATTGTGAAAACCAATACGGAGAGATTATGCCTCAGCAGGAAAAAGCTCTGGAAAAACTGAACATTGATTTGCCTTTTCCAAACAAAGTGCCCGGAAAACATAACAACCGAAAAATGAAATTCGATTCAATTTGCCGGTGCCTTCTGATTGATGTTGCAAAAAGATACGGAATTGATATTGCCGAGGAACCGATATACGGCGGCAGAGAATATCTCGAAAAACAGGATTACATCCGACAAAAACTTAACGCGGATATTGCTGAGCAAAATATAAAACTTAAGAAAAAAGAATCCGAGCTTGAAGAGATAACTCTTAAGATTTCCGATACCGAGAAATTCGCAGATGATGTTGCCGAGGCCGCTTATGAAAAAGCGGTAGAGGTTGTAAGCGAAAAAGTCCGTGAAGAAACAAGGAATGAAGATTTTGCCTTGATTGAGGAATACGGTAAATCGATCATAAATAACCCCAAAAATTCGGAACCCGTGAGGAAGATTTCAAAAAATCTCTTCACGGGTTTGTTGCAAAGATTCAGAGGTATGACGGAGAGAATAAACGAAAAGCTTGCAAAAGTGTTCTCCGACCCTGCGAAAAAAGAAGAACTTAAGAAGCCTGTCAAAGAATCTGTTATCGCCAGACTGAATGCTAAAAAACAAACAATTGCCGATGAAAACGAACACCGGCAGAGAACAAAAACTCAAGGAAGGGAGATGTGAGGAAAACGAAAATCAATTTTTTTGAAACGGAGGTGATTACATGTTTAATTATGCTGAGGACAGACCCGATTATTACAATTGAATAAAAGATTAAAGCAAAGGCAAAGATCGTAACAAACTATAACCGGAGAAAGGAGGGTGATACCTCTTTTCAGTTCTTTTCTGGCTTCAAACAAATGCCATTTGACTGTTCCGACAGGAATACCCATTTCTTCCGCTATCTGGTTTTGCTTTTTGTTTTCATAATAATAACCGATTACTGTTTCTCTTTGAATTTCAGAAAGATATGCTATTTCAGTCCTGAGTTTTGCTGTTTCCGTATCAATAATGAAATCACTTTCAAAATCCGTATTATCGGCTACCATCCCGGATAATTCTTCCGTAGACAATACTTCTGCCGAAATACTGTTGTTGCGGTAGTAGTTAGTGAGGCAATTATGTGCAATCGTCCACACATATTTTTGCACATCAACAATGTCTTCCCGTTTCAGTAGCGCAGTGAAGATCCTCAGAACAATGTCCTGAGATAAATCCTCCGCGTCCTGAAGACTGCGGCATCTTTTAAGAGCAAAACCATAAACGGGTTTAAGATATTCAGTTGTAATTCTTTCGGCATCCTGTTTGTTCATTTGTAATACCTCGAAAGCAGCTTTCACTTATACAGACACGCGAAAGTGAAAAAGGTTGGAAAAATTTACGGTTTTTCAATTTGAAAAGCATAGCTTTTGCAGTGAGAAACGGAGTATCCGTTTAGTGAATTATGCACAAAAAAGCGATTGATTTTCGGCATTGATTGACAAAGCGCGAGAATATTTTAATTTTGCTTAAATTCTCAATTATTTCATTGACTTTCAGTATAGTTTTGCATATAATGTGCGCGAAAAAACATAAACCGCTAAATAATGTGTACGTCTCCACAGGAACGGGGTGACATTTATGAAAATCAGTTCCAACAAACCACTTCCCGAAAAATTCAGCAAAAAGTATAACGAATTATTTGACAATGAGCAGCCTCTGTTTATTGTCACAGGAGATCTGACTCTTGACGGCGCCTACGGTGAGAGCGCTCTGTGCTTCACCGCGGACAGCGTTTACGCCTTTGATGACAGCTATCCCGAGGGATATGAGAGGGTCATGTATGAGGATGTAAAAGAAGCGAAGGTCAAGAGAATGTACGGCAACGCGACATTTGACACTTATATGAATGACGGCTCAAGGAAGAAGCTCATACGCTTCACTTTCGCCGCCGCCAATGTTGCCGACGCGGGCGCGGATTTCATAAACGGAATTCTCGACGGCGCCGACCCCGCCGAGCTGCTTGACGCCGTTGAAGGATCATTTTTGAAGCAGCGCTCATTCTGCCCGAAATGCGGAAGGAAGCTCCCCTCTCCCGACGCTGAATGCATAAATTGTAGGGGCAAGGGAAGGATGATCACCAAATTCGCATCTTATGCCGTACCGTTCAAAAAAGGGCTTATTGTCAGTATGTTTCTCTCGGTTTTTACCACGGGCATGTCGCTCATTCCTCCGTATATCACCGGATACATGGTGGATAAGGTGCTTCCATCGCGTGAAATGTCGATGCTGATAAAAATGATACTCATTCTTCTTGCCGTTTACATCCTTCAATACACCGTATCGGCTTTCAGATCGTATATTCTGAGAATTACGGGCGACAAGATCATTATCGGGATGAAAAAAGATATTTACGCCAAGGCACAGTATCTGCCGATGAGCTTTTATGATAAAACTTCAACCGGTTCCGTTATAAACAGGGTGAATTCAGACACCTCCGTGATTCAGAATTTTGTGCTCAGGATCACGCAGGACGCCGTGGTGCAGTTTTTTACGCTGGTCGGCATACTGATAATAATGATATGCCTTAACTGGAAGCTGACTTTATTTTCTCTGCTTCCGATTCCGTTGGTTGTCATCATAGGCAGATTCTTCGGGAAAAAGATAGGCCCGAGATATATGCGGCTTTGGAGAAGAGGCTCTGCGATAAACACCCTGCTGACGGATACGATACCCGGAATAAGAGTCATCAAGGCATTTACAAATGAAAAATCAGCCGTTGACAAATATGACGCATACAATGACGAGTGGCTCAGGGAGGATAATCAGGTCGCGAAGATATCCAGTATCTTCCCGGCGTTTATGACCTTCCTTGTCACTTGCGGCTCGCTTATAATCTGGTTTTCGGGAGGCTCCTTTGTGATTTCCGGCGCCAAAGGCTTCTCAACGGGTCTGCTTGTCAGCTTTGTTTCTTACGCGAGCATGTTTTACAATCCCGTAAACTTCTTTGCGAATTTTTCGGACACATATCAGAACACTCTCGCATCCGCCGAGAAAATTCTCGATATACTTGACGCAGAGCCCGAGCACGATTTCGGCAAAGGAAATATTCCCGACAGGATCAAGGGAAAAATCGAATTCAAAAATGTCAATTTCTCATTTGACCGCTCAAAAAAGGTGCTCAGCAATATAAATCTCACTATAGAGCAGGGAGATATAGTGGGGATCGTCGGAACGACGGGCTCCGGAAAATCAACACTTATCAATCTGCTTATGAGATATTATGACGAATACGAGGGCGATATTTTTATAGACGGCAAAAACATAAAGGATATCGACATCGGCTATTACAGGAATCAGATAGGCTTCGTTCAGCAGGAGCCGCTGATGTTCAGAGACACCGTATTCAACAATATCGCCTACGGCAGCAGCAACCCCCATGTTGAGCAGATACTCGCCGCCGCGGATATAGCCAACGCGCACGGCTTCATATCAAGGCTTCCCGACGGATATGATACGCTTGTGGGCGAGCGCGGAATAGGCCTTTCGGGCGGAGAAAAGCAGAGGCTCTCCATCGCAAGAGCGGTTATGAAAAATCCCTCGATCCTGATATTTGACGAAGCGACCGCCGCGGTGGATTCCGAAACGGAGCATCTTATCCAGGAGGCTATAGAGAGGCTCATACGCGGCAGGACCACGCTTATGATAGCCCACAGGCTTTCCACCCTGCGCAATGCCAATAAGATAGTGGTCGTGGATAAGGGAGAGATCATAGAATGCGGAACTCCCGATGAGCTCATGGCTTTGAAGGGCAAATATTACAAACTTATTCAGATCCAGTCCATGGGAGAGCAGCTTCGCAGGAAAAAGGAAGAAGAGAATTTTGAATGAGGAGCGTGAATCAAAATGATAACATACATTGACGGACCGGAAATAAGAATAACCGAAAACGACGGTATCTTTGTAGATGTTGAGTTTTTTCATTCAAAAGAAAAATTGACGGGGCTTGAGCCGCGAAGGCTCTTTCCGAGATCGGGAATGGACAGATATGTGGCGCTTCTGGACGGCGAAGGCAACCAGGTGGCAGTGATAAGAAATACGGAAAATCTTCCCGAAGAATCCCGAAACGCTCTCACCAAGGTCCTTGATGAATATTATATGATCCCGAAAATACTCAGATTTATCAAAATGACGGAAAAATTTAAAATCTGGATGTGGACAGCCGAGACAGACAGAGGTATAATAACTTTTGAGATAAGAAACCACATAGCGTCGGTTAAACCTCTGTATGACGGAAGGGTGCTTATCAGAGACGCAAACGATAACAGATACGAAATCCCCGATTACAGAAAACTCGACAAAAAGAGCAAAGCAATGCTGATGCCGAAACTTTGAGAAGGAGACCCGATAAATGAAACTGATTATTGCAATAGTGAATAATGACGACAGCGCCGTGGTAGCCTCAGCGCTCACAAAGGAGAATTTCACGGTAACGAAGCTTTCGACTACAGGCGGTTTCCTTATGGTGGGAAACACTACGCTTCTCATAGGCACCGAGGATGAAAGAGTGGATACAGCCAAGCAGATAGTGGCTAAATATTCGAGGACGAGGACCCACGAGGCGGTAACGACCGAATCCTTCGGAAGAGGCTTTGCCGAGGGCGCGCTCGCAAACAATGTTTCCGTAGGCGGAGCGACGGTATTTGTTCTTTCGGTTGACTCAATGGAAAAATATTGACAGAAACGATTTAATAAATCGCAGTTGAAATTCCGGTGCTTTTATTGCGCTGGAATTCTTTATTTTATGCAGATTTTTTATTTGATAAACTCAGGCGGCGTAATATACGCTCGCGTCTTTAAGCTGGAAGAATCTGTCTGCCCTTCATAGTAGGTATCAAAAATACCGGTCACGGTGATATCAGTCCCCTCGGGCGGAAAATCGCCGGGATAATTGACCTTTACCGTCGGCAGGAATTCGATACCCTGAGAGCAGCAGGCGGTGGCGTCCGCTATAAGGCAGGCGTAATAGTTTCTCGTCTCACCCTCGGCGACGGCGAAGGTCCCGCTCATCTTAACTGATTTGCCGAGGTTGCTTATGAAAAAGCGGTAGAGGTTGTAACCGAAAAAGTCCGTGAAGAAACAAGGAATGAAGATTTTGCCTTGATTGAGAAATACGGTAGTTCGATCATAAATAACCCCAAAAATTCGGAACCCGTGAGGAAGATTACAAAAAATCTCTTCACGGGTTTGTTGCAAAGATTCAGAGGTATGACGGAGAGAATAAACGAAAAGCTTGCAAAAGTGTTCTCCGACCCTGCGAAAAAAGAAGAACTTAAGAAGCCTGTCAAAGAATCTGTTATCGCCAGACTGAATGCTAAAAAACAAACAATTGCCGATGAAAACGAACACCGGCAGAGAACAAAAACTCAAGGAAGGGAGATGTGAGGAAAACGAAAAACAATATTTTTTTGAAACGGAGGTGATTACACGTTTAATTATGCTGAGGTCAGACCCGATTATTACAATTGAATAAAAAATTAAAGCAAAGGCAAAGATCGTAACAAACTATAACTGGAGAAAGGAGGGTGATATACGATCGAAATAACAAATCACGCAAAGACATTTAATGCAAAAACTCACACCCGAACAATGGTATGAAATCCTGGGTTATGAAACCGAAGAAGCAGAAAAAATATCCGACATTCGTATTTCTAAAACGATTGCCGATTCTTTCGCACGGTCAATTCTGCCTCGATTGAGAGAATACTATTCGGAAGAAAATGAAGAAACTTCAGAAATATAACTGTTAAAAGCCGCCGGCACAAGTGAACCTTCTTATGCCAGCGGCAATTTTTTATTATAAGAAAAACAGCCAGAGCAAAACTCTGACTGCTTTTCTGACTTGCATCAGCGCAACACACGGACGGCAAAGCCGTCTCTGAAATAAAGCGTGTTCGTCCAATGCCCGTTTGGTGGAGCATAGGGGGATCGAACCCCTGACCTCCAGATTGCGAACCTGGCGCTCTCCCAGCTGAGCTAATGCCCCGTATGGCAACGCTATTGATTATATAACCGCTTTGCGGAAAAGTCAAGTTTTTTTGCGCAAAAATGTACAGCGGCGCTCACAAATGATTTTTAACCGCTGAAAATCATTAACCGAACAAGAGACAAAACAGCTCGTTTTGTTGCCGAAAAAGAACAATAAAGGTTACAAGGCTGTTACATTCGTTGACATAAACAGGCACTTTTGTTAAAATGGCGCTGTAATATGGATATTTATACCTATATTACAAAAAGCGAAAATATTACGGATCGGGCAACACAAAACCCCGTCCGGTACTCATAATTCTAAGGAGAATAACGCTATGATCAGCACCGATAATCTGTGCATGAGCTGTATGCGGGAAATCGGCGACGCGCGCCAGTGCCCCTATTGCGGTTATCACGCGGATTCGGCTCAGATTCCGCCGTATCTGCCGGTCAGAACGGTTGTTGCCAACCGCTACCTTGTGGGCAAGCTTCTCGAATATAACGGCGAGGGAGCAACATACATAGGATGGGATATCAGCGAAAAAAGGGCGGTTAATATCCGTGAGTTCTTCCCTGACGCAATAGCGATAAGAACCACAACTGCGCTTACCTTAAAGGTGATGGCGGGCAGTGAGGCCGTTTTTGCCGAGTGCAACCAGAGCTTTCTGGAACTGTGGACAAAGCTTTCCCGCTTCAAAGGTCTTTCGGCGCTTATAAATGTGACGGATGTTGTTGAGGATTACGGAACATCGTACGCGATTTATGAATATGTTGAAGGTGTTACGCTGCGGGAGTATCTTCTGTCAAGCAAAACGGGCTATGTTTCATGGGAGAGAGCGCGCCAGCTGCTTATGCCCATACTCTCAACCCTCGGCACCCTTCATTCGGCGGGAATCATTCACCGCGGAATTTCGCCCTCAACGCTTATTATCGGCCGTGACGGCAAGGTGCGCATAACAGGTTTCGGAATATGGCAGTCGCGTTCGCAAAGAGGCGACCTGAACGCGCAGATATATCCCGGCTACGCGGCGATAGAGCAATACGGTTTTGAGGGTCAGCAGGGGCCGTGGACCGATATTTATGCCTTCGGAGCGGTGCTTTACCGCACGCTTATAGGCTCGGACCCGATTGACGCCACCGAACGCGTTACAAATGATAAACTTATGGTGCCGGGCAAATTCGCGGAACAACTGCCCGCCTATGTTATCAACGGGCTTATAAACGCCTTGCAGATTTTGCCTGAAGACCGCACAAGAACCGTTGAGCAGCTCAGGGCGGAGCTTTCCGCCTCACCTGTTGCGGCGGCAAGCGAGAGTGTTTACACTTCCCCGCGAAAAAATCAGACATCACCGATTAATCTGCCTGTAATAAACACCCCTGCCGCCGTCAGCGAAGATGACGATGAGGAAGACGAGGAGGATGAGGCGCAGCTCAGGGAAATCAGACGAACCGAGCGCAAGACCATGCTAAAAACGGTCGCGATATGCCTGGCAATAGGAATAGTGATTTTCGTTATACTGATTTTCACTGTTTTCAGGGATGATTTCGGCATTACGCTCGGGTCCGGCAAAGTGCCCGACACAACCGCTGCGGACGGTGACGGTACCGCGACCGTTCCCGATTTTTTAGGCAAAAACTATTATGATGTTACATCAAACCCGGTGTTCACCTCGCTTTATGATTTTGAGTCACAGTATGAATACAGCGATGAGTTTGAGAAAAACTACATCATCCGTCAAAGCATTTCCGCCGGCACTCCCGTCAACAGCGGCACAACAATAGTGCTCACCGTGAGCAAAGGCAAAGAGCAGGTGGAGCTGCCTGCCGATATTATAGGTTCAACTTATGATTATGTTTACAAGCGCCTTGTCAATCTCGGTTTTGAGGTTGAACGCAAAGACGCCCCCGGCGACGGCTATTACCACGCCCCGGATGAGGTAATATCGGTCAGCCCCGCGGCAGGCAAATCTTATGACAAAGGCACGAAGGTAATTGTTATGGTTTACGCCGGAGCGGAAGAACCCGAAACAGAAGAGCCGACCTCAAGCTTTGATTACGATTACGACCCGCCGCTTGAAGACGCTCCGCCCATGGATGACCCGGGGCTTGACTATGTTCCGGATGAAAACAGCGAAGACCCGAATCTTATAATTGAGAACAACTAAACCGATTAACGGGTGATTACTATGAATATAATGGATCTTGCCTCAAAATTCATTGTCAGCAAAACCAAGCGCTACGGAGCGAAGGTTGCCAAAACAACGCTCGCGCCCGAAATTCCCGACGCGGCTCCTGTTGTGATTGAAGGGAACCGCTGGAACGCCGGCTTCGCGAGGGCGGAGATTATGCCTGAGGAAATCGGTGAAAAAACCTATTATATTGCCGGGCACGGTTCGGGCCATGTTATGGAGGGCGTTGTTTCGCCTGTTTATATTCACGCTTTGTGGCTCGACTGCGGCGGTGATGAAGGCATACTCTGGCTGAGCGCGGATGTTGTTGGGATGACCCGCATTGAAATAAACAAAATCCGCTCCATGATTCTCGCGTCGCCCGAAATCAAAGGTTGCCGCCACATTAATTTCAGCTGCACTCACAGTCACTCCGGCATTGACACATTGGGCTATTGGGGCAAGCCCAATCTTGTGAGCATACCCTCCGACGGCAAAGATAAAAATTATATGGATATGCTCATGAAAAAGGCTGTTGAGGTCAGTGAAAAAGCGTATCTTGCCAAAAAGCCGGGCAGGCTTTACACGGGCAGGGTGCTTGTTCCCGGGGGGCTGCTTCCGAAACGCGATTTTGCGGACAGGCACGAATATCTTTCAAAAATCCGTTTTACTCCCGATGACGGCGCGAATGAAATATGGATATTGAATTTCGGCGGCCATCCGAATTCACTGGGCGGCGGCAACCGTATGCTCAGCGGAGAATATCCGTACTTCATGCGCGAGCAGATTAAAGCCGAATGCGGTGCCGATGTTATTTTCGGCATTGGAGCGATAGGCGGTATGGATGTTGCGGAAAACGATAAGGATGACAACCTCAACTGCGTTAAGCTTCAGGGCAGAATGCTTTGCGAGTATTCGCAGAAGGTTAAGGACGAGAAAGAGCTTGAACCTGAAATCAGGCTGATAAACCAGCCGTTTTATATGCCGGTTGAGAACAATGTGCTCACACTGCTGGCAACAAGAGGGGTTATGAGCTTCAAGGCGTATCCCGCTTCTCCGGATGAAAGTGAGCTCGGCATAAAAACACAGACGGAGCTTACCTATATGACTCTGGGCAGTCAGAAAATTCTGTGCCTGCCGGGTGAAAATTTTGTTTCAACCGTTTACGGCTCATACAACTCAGCCGAAACCTCGGCAACAGGCAAAGGCCCCGAAATCAACCCGGAACCTCTCGCGGTAACAGCCGGGGATGACACAATGATAACCTTCGGCGTAACAAACGATATGATAGGCTATGTTGTGCCGCCCAATGATTTTATTCTTAACCCGACTCAGCCTTATTTAAACGGCTATCGTGACAGATTTGACAAAAACCATTACCACGAGACCAACTCAATGGGTCCCAAAACGCAGAAATATATCGCAGACACCTTCTCGAAAGTATTGAAGAATTTTAATTGACAAAGGAGGCGCTGTTATGGATATAGGCAAGCTTATTGTTTTTGTTTTTGTCGCGGGAGTGGTTATAGCGGGGCTTGTGATTTATCTTCGCAATCATCCCGTTAATTTCAAACGCCCCGAAATCAAGGATGACAAAAGCGGAAGCCCGTTTATGATGTCAACAAAAGAGGCGATGTTTCTTAACGAAACAAAGGCGCAAATCAGCGGTCAGCCCGCCCCCGGCTCCGTTCAGGAGCGTACGCAGAACCTCACAAACGGGATAAGAACGGTAAAATGCCCGGATTGCGGTCAGACTGTTGAAGTCAACGATGAAAAAGTATGCACGGTATGCGGAGCTTCCGTTGCCGAACAGGTGGCCGAGCTTGTCAAGAGCGAGCAGGCGCTCAAAATTATGATGATGCAAATGGACGCGCAAAGAGCCATCAAGGAGGAACGCAAGGGCACACAGTCCGAGGTTACGGATACCCTGAAAAAAACCGCGCTTAACCTTATGCTGCCCGGAGCGGGAAGCCTTGTGGGCAGAAGAAGAAAAAAATAGAATATTCAAAAGCGGTTTAACCTGTCCGGATAATTGCCGGACAGGTCTTTTTTTGCCTAAAGCTGCCGTATGCCTTGAAAACAAAGGAATTCTACTGTGAGTAGAGAGAATTTTCACGCGGTAGAGCCGGAAGAAAAACAATAGATTTACAATTTTGAGGTTGCGGTGTAATATAAATGTGTAAACTCACAAAGCGCAGGGAGGTGTTAATATGCGCACACCGCTTGATGAAAGAAAACTGCCCGATTACACAAGAGGCGAAGAAATATTCAATATGGTAACGCACATAGTCGGCGGAGGATTCGGGGTAATCGTACTTGTTCTGTGCACGGTTTTTCCCGCGATACGGCATGACAGCTTCGCGCTCGCGGGCGGCATTGTTTACGGGCTTATGATGATTCTTCTGTACACAATTTCAAGCGTTTACCACGGCCTTCGCGCCGTTAAGGCGAAAAAAGTTATGCAGGTTCTCGACCACTGCACCATATACGCTTTGATTTACGGCACTTATATTCCGATTTTGCTTACCGGATTGCGCGACAAATATCCTGTGGCGGCTCTGGTTCTTCTTTGCTGTATAACTGCGGGCAGTGTTGTCGGGGTGATATTCACCGCCATTGATTTTCACCGTTACAAAATCGTTTCTCACTCGTGTTATTTTATTGTGGGCTGGTGCGCCGTTTTCGCGGTCAAATATATTGTGCGCGCCTTCGGCCTGCCGTTTTTTCTGTGGATACTCGCGGGCGGATGCTTTTACACCTTCGGTATGATTTTTTACGGGCTGGGCAAAAGCAAGCGGTGGTTTCACAGCATTTTTCACATTTTTATTCTGCTCGGCAGCGTTTTTCAGTTTATCGGAATTTTCAAAGGCTGCATAATAAGATAATCATCCCGCACACGGCGGAGCGCTTTCTTCGGAGAACGCTCCGCTTATTATTTAATTAAAACCCCTTTATTTTTTTTATTTATTAGAGTATAATCAACAAAAACGCAGGAGGTTTGTTTTTATGACGCTTGAACAGGCAAAAGAGTTTTTCGCAGCGGACCGTTTCGCGACTTATAAAACGGGCATAACCATTGATGAAGTAGGCGAGAATTATGCGAAATGCTCCTTTACGGCAACCGGGGATGATGTTGCCGCACACGGGGGAGTAATGGGAGGGGCGATTTTCACACTGGCGGATTTCACCTTTGCCGTTGCCACAAACACAAAGGAGTGTTTAACGGTTACAACCTCCAGCACAATAAATTTTGTGAGTATGCCTAAGGATAAAAAGCTTATCGGTGAGAGCAGATGCTTGAAAAACGGCAAACGCGCCTGCTTTTTTGAAATCACCGTTACCGACGGAGCGGGCAATCTTGTGGCAACCGTGCTGTCAAACGGAATACATATTTAAGCCGAGGTAAAAAAATGAAAGAGTATGTAATGGGCAACGGAGCAACCGCCCTGGGCGCCCTCGCGGCGGGGGTCAACCTTGTCGCGGGCTACCCCGGCACTCCCTCGTCCGAAATAATAGAAACAATATCAAAATATCCTCACGACGGCGTGCATCTTGAGTGGTCCGTTAATGAAAAAGCGGCGCTTGAAGTTGCCGCGGCGGCGGCTTACAGCGGGGCAAGAGCACTGGTTACAATGAAGCAGATGGGCCTGAATGTCGCGTCAGACCCGCTTATGAGCGTAGCTTATGTGGGTGTTAAGGGCGGCTTGGTGATTGTCAGCGCGGATGATCCGGGCCCGATTTCATCCCAGACGGAGCAGGACACAAGACGCTACGCCGATTTTTGCAGAATTCCCGTTTTTGACCCATCCTCGCCCGAAGAGGCTTATACTATGATAGGCGACGCTTTTGATTATTCCGAAAAATACGGCACCCCGGTGCTGTTCAGACCCACAACAAGGGTCTGCCACGCGTACGCCGCGATAGATATTCCCGAAAAAACCTCTCCGAAAGAATATGAGGGCTTTGTCAAGGATTCCGGCAGGTGGGTGATTTTTCCGCGCCTGTCATATATAAATCATGGCAAAATCGAAAAACGCAACATTGAAATCGGCGAGGATTTTTCATCATACAGGTTCAACACCGTTGAAGGCGGTGAAAGCGAAAAAGCGGTTATAACATCGGGCGTGAGTTACGCCTATGTAAGGGAGAGCCTGAAAAACCGCGACAACCTGAAAATCATTAAAATCGCTACGGCGTTCCCCTTCCCCGAGAAGTTTGCGTTATCGGCTCTTGAAGGGGTCAGAGAGGTTCTGTGCGTTGAGGAACTGAGCCCCTATATTGAGGAGCAGATTCTGAAAATCGCCGGCAAACATAAAATTGACATAACCGTTCACGGCAAGCTTGACGGCACGGTGCCGCACAACGGCGAAAACAGCGTTGAGCTTTCGGCAAAGGTTATAAATGAGTTTCTCGGCAACGGCGTTGAGACGCGGCAGGTTGTCAATCAGAATGTTCCCGCTCTGCCCGTTCGTCCGCCCGTGCTGTGCGCGGGCTGCCCCCACAGAGCCTCATTTTACGCGGTTAAGCAGGCAATGAAAGGGCAAAAGGCCTTTTTCTGCGGCGATATAGGCTGTTACACACTCGGCAACGCAATGCCTCTTGATATGGTTGACACCTGCCTTTGCATGGGCGCGGGCATCACCATGGCGCAGGGGCTCAACCACACAAACGACGGTGTGTGTTTCGCTTTTGTGGGCGATTCAACATTTTTCGCCTCCGGTATGACGGGTGTTGTAAACGCCGTTTACAATGAGGCGGATATGGTTTTGTGCGTGCTTGACAATTCCACAACCGCTATGACCGGGCACCAGCCCCATCCCGGCACGGGCAGAAATATGATGGGCAACTTTGTTGAAAAAGTTGACATCGCAAAGGTTCTTGAGGGAATGGGCGTTAAAAAAATTATAACCGTAAACCCGCTTGACCTTGAAAAAAGCATAAATGCCGTAAAGGAATGCGCCGCCGAAAAGGGCGTAAAGGCAATTATTTTCAAATCCCCCTGCATAGCTGTTGCCAAACCCGATGGCAAATGCGCGGTTGACGGCGCGAAATGCATAAACTGCCGAAAGTGTATTCGTGAAATCGGCTGCCCCGCTCTTTCATCTTCGGAAGAAGGAGTTGTGATTGACCCCAACCTCTGCACGGGCTGCGGGCTTTGCGCAAAAATCTGCCCGGCAGGCGCAATCGGAGGTGAAAAGAGTGAATAAAGATATTCTTATTTGCGGCACGGGCGGTCAGGGCACCGTTCTCGCCTCAAAAATAATTGCCGCCTCCGCAATGAGCGAAGGCTCCCCCGTTCACTCAGCCGAAACAATAGGTATGGCTCAGCGCGGCGGTTCCGTTACCAGCCATGTAAGAATAGGCGAAGGCGCGTTTTCGCCCCTTATTCCTTTCGGAGGAGCGGATCTTATTCTCGCGTTTGAGCCGGGCGAAGCCGTCAGAAATCTGAAATATCTCAGGGAAGGCGGTACTGCCGTTGTGAATACCGCGGCGGTAAAGCCCGTTACGGGTATGCCCGGCAAAACGGATTATGACGGGGCGGCTTGCGTTGAGCATTTAAAAAGCAGGTACTCCTGCGTTTTTGTGAACTCAGACGAGGTGTGCAGGCCTTTCGGCTCGTCAAAGTTTTTCAATATAATCATTTTGGGTGTCGCCGCGGGAGCGGGAAAGCTCGGCATAAGCAAACAGACAATTCTCGGTCAGATTGAAAAACGCGTTCCTCAAAAATATGTTGAAATAAATAAAAAAGCCTTTCTCGCCGGATTTGAAATCGGTGAAGAAGCGCTGAAATAAAGGAGAAACCGAAATGGCAATCAATAAAGCACAGCTTGAACTTGTTGACAAGCAGATAAAACGCATTATCGCAAGCGGCAATTATTACAGCGAAATTTATAAAAAAGCGGGTATTACGGGCGTTTCGTCCCGGGAGGATTTTGAGAAAATACCGTTTACAGATAAAGCGGATCTGCGCAACGCCTACCCTCTCGGCATTCAGGCTGTTCCCGATGAAAAGGTGGTGCGTATTCACTCCTCATCGGGAACAACGGGCAAGCCCGTAATTATTCCTTACACCGCAAAGGATGTTGATGACTGGGCGGCTATGTTCGCAAGGTGCTATGAAATCGCGGGAATTACCCCCGAAGACAGAATACAGATTACCCCCGGCTACGGATTGTGGACAGCGGGCATCGGTTTTCAGGCGGGTTGTGAGAAGTTGGGCGCCATGGCAATACCGATGGGCCCCGGCAATACGGAGAAACAGCTTCAGATGATGATTGACCTGCAGTCAACGGTAATCTGCGCAACGTCGTCATACGCGCTTTTACTCGCGGAGGAAATAAACAAGCGAGGGTTTAAAGATAAGATAAAACTCAAAAAAGGCATAATAGGGTCCGAGCGCTGGAGCGACGCCAAGCGCAATTACATAGCGCGCGAGCTCGGCATAGAGCTTTATGATATATACGGCCTTACCGAGATTTACGGCCCCGGCATAGGCATAAACTGCCCCGATCAGACGGGAATGCACATTTTTGACGATTACCTTTACACCGAGATTATCAACCCCGAAACGGGCGAGGTTCTTCCCGATGGCGAGGAGGGCGAAATTGTTATTACCACTCTTGTCAAAGAGGGGGCTCCGCTCATCCGCTTCCGCACTCACGATCTGTCAAGAATTATTCCCGGCGATTGCCCCTGCGGCAGAACATATCCCCGGCTTGACACAATCAAAGGCAGAAGCGACGATATGTTCAAGGTTCACGGCGTAAATATGTTCCCCAGCCAGGTTGAGGAGATTCTCGGCCAGGTTGATGGCGTTTCAAGCGAGTATAAAATTGACATTGCTCACGATGAAAACAAAAACAGAGATATAATTATGATTACCGCCGAGGCGGACGGCAGAGTTGATTTTGAAAAGACGGGCGAAGCAATCAAAAACCTGTTCAAATCAAGGCTCAATGTCACCCCCAGCGTGGCAATAGTCTCGCTCAACACCCTTCCCCGCTCCGAAAAGAAAACGCAAAGGGTGTTTGACCACCGCGGCGACTGACAGCGCCGCCGGATATTGCAATTATATTTCGTGAATAATATAATAATAAAAACCGGTATGCGATTATAATCTTTTATCAAGACAAGCGGTTTTATTAAAAATGTTTCGGCTCGGAGGTTCGGCAAAATGAAGAAAAACTGCTGTCGGCGCCGCTTATGCTTCGGGGGAAACCCGAGCGCGTTTTTATTATATTTACGGCAGCAATATGATATTTGAGCAGAATTGTACCGCCGACGGCAGAACCGAGGGCAAAACCGTTTATCCGCCGTTTGCCCTGTTTAACAGGCTTTATGAACTTTTTAACGGCGTAAAAGGCTGAAAGCCAAACAGATTCCGAGCATAAATGTTTTTATTCTGTACAGTGAGTTTTTTGCGGAGGTGACCTGATATGAAAAAACTGTTGTGCGCATTGATTATTCTGTCAATGCTTATTATTCCCGCCGCCTGCCAGCGGACTGTTCCCGAAGGTGAAAATACCGAAACGCAGAACATAACCGCAACTCTCGGTTGGTCTCCGGATAAAGCGATTGCTCCGGAAGAAAGCGCGCCTGAGCAGGACGGAGAAACTCCGGCAGGTGAGTTGGCATCGGCAGATGAGCCCGCGCTTGTTCCCGGCTCGGAGCAGGGGCAGATTCCGGTTGAAATACCGGTTATCACCGAGGCTGTTCCCGACAAGGCGGTTAAATCCATCTCAATAAAGACAGCTCCGAAAAATACGGTTTTCTATTCAGGCAGCCCCATTGACACAACGGGGCTGACCGTAAATGTTACCTTTACCGACGGCACAACAAAAACCATAGCCGGCGGATTCGGTTACAGCCCTGCCGTCGCTTCGGGCAAGGGTACTCAGAAAATCACCGTTTCATACGGCGGCAAAACAGACACCTTCAGCATAAAGGTCAAGGATGAAAAGCTCAAAAGCATTTCAATAAAAACAAAACCCGACCGTCTGACATACAGAGTTAACGAGAAAATAGACACCGCGGGTATGACGCTCAACGCCGAGTATGAAGGCGGCGAAATCAGAACGGTAAGCAGCGGCTTTACCTGTTCACCCGACAGTTTCGATTCCGTAGGAGCGCACAGCGTGAAGGTGAGCTACGGGGGCAAAACAACCTCTTTTCAGGTTACGGTAAAAACTCTTTTTATAACATCAATCAGAGTTGCCGCAAAGCCGACCAGAACATCCTATTACCTCAATGAACCGCTTGACACAAAAGGTATGGTTCTTACCGTCGCTTACTCGGACGGCACATCAAAAAATATTACAAGCGGCTTTAAATGCACCCCTTCCGAACTTACAAACAAGGGTTTGCAGAAAATCACGGTTACATACGAAAACAAAACAGCCTCGTTCAATGTTAATGTCAAAGAAGATACCGTAAAAGGTATTGAAATCAAAACGGGCCCCAAAAAAGTGACTTATTATGAGGGCGAAAAGCTTGACACGGCAGGCCTTTCCCTTACGGTGGATTACGAAAACGCGCCCTCAAAAACAATAACAAGCGGCTTCGCCTGCTCGCCTACACTTCTCAATGAGCCGGGTGTTCAGACAATCACCGTTACATACGCCGGCAAAAAGAAGGTTTTTAATGTCAGAGTCAAAGAAGACGCGTTGGAGGGAATAGAAATCACAAGCGGACCCGCGAAACGCGCGTATTATGTGGGAGACACGCTTGACACCAAAGGGCTAACGGTGCGCGCCGTTTATATCAGCGGAAGAGTTGAAACTTTGACGGCGGCCGATGTTACCTGCTCGCCGAGCAAATTCACGGCAGAGGGCGCAAGTGTTCCCGTTGCGGTAAGCTACGGCGGAAAAACAGTGCATTTCGGCGTTAAGGTAAACGCGAACCCCATTAAAGAAATATTTGTTTCACAAAAGCCGAAAAAAGCCTACAAGATAGGCGACACTGTCGGCAAAGATGACATAGAAGTTTGCGTAAAACGCGAAAACGGCAAAATAGAAGCGATTACGGGCTTTACCCTTCACAACGCCAGGCTTGAAAAAGCGGGGCAGAATTATATTGAAATAACATACGGCGATTACAGAACATCTTTATTTGTCAACGCCGAAGACGCTGTTTCGGAGATTTATATTGAAAGGAATCCAAACAAAACCGATTACAAAAAAGGCGACAAACTTGACACAACGGGTCTGGCGGTCAAGGCGAAATACGCGAGCGGAGCAACGGCAACGGTTACGGACAGCTGTTCTGTTTCCCCGAGAGATTTAAACGGAGCGGGTCAGCAGAAGGTTACCGTTGTTTATCAGGGGCACACGGCGTATTTCTATGTTACGGTTACGGAAGATTAATGCGTTTTGAATAAGAAAAACAGTTGTGCAGACTGCAAACGGAGGTAAATATGAAATACACGGATTATGTCAACACCAAACAGGGCAGCAAATCCACACACCGTTTCTCAAACGGCAACACACTGCCGCTCGTTCAGCTCCCGTTTGGCATGGCGGCGTTCTGCCCGCAGACAAGCGACGGCAATTTAAGGTGGTACTATCACCCCGATGACCGCTCATTTGAGGGCATTCGCCTTACTCATCAGCCATCCCCGTGGATTGCCGACTACGGCGCGGTGTGTTTTATGCCGCAGACCGCTCCCGTTCACCAGACGGGCGAGGATCGCTGGTCCGGCTTCCGCCCCGAAGACGCCGTGCTCACACCTTATTATATGAAATACAACCTTCTGCGCCCGAGGTGTGAAATTGAGCTTGCTCCCACGCTCAGGGGCGCGAAAATCCGCCTTTCATTCCGCGATGAGGGCGAAAACTACTTTTCTGTTTTGCCTGTTACCGGCAGATGCAGTTATGAGTTCAACAAGGTTGAGAACATTCTTTATGTCACCACCGATGACTGTTCCGGCGGCGAGCATACAAATTTCAAGGAATATATCGTTATCCGCTTCCCGGAAGACACGGTTGACGATGAGGGCATTCTTGTTCAGCGCAGTGTTGAGGACGGCGTAAAGGCGCTCAGCGGCGAGGGCAAAGAAACAGCCATTCACATCCCTCTCAAGGTCAAACAAACGGAAATAGCGCTCGCGACCTCTTATATTTCATTTGAATACGCCGAGCGCAGCCTTGAAAACGAGATAGGCGATTTTGCTTTTGATGATATAAAGGAACTTGCTCAGCAGGAGTGGGAAAACAGGCTGTCGCTCATTAAAATCGAGAGCGATGATGAGGATATGCTGAAAACCTTTTACTCCTGTATGTACAGAGCCTTCCTTTATCCGCACAGGTGCTCCGAGCCCGATATAAGCGGCAAAGAACACCACTACTGCCCGCACGACGGCAGCGTTCGCGACGGCGTTCGTTTCACCGACAACGGCTTTTGGGACACCTACCGCACCGTTTACCCGTTTTTCTCCATTGTCGCAAAAGATGATTTGCGCCTTATGCTCAAATCCTTTATAAATGAATACAGAGAGAGCGGATGGCTTCCGCGCTGGATTTCAATAGGCGAGCACGGCTGTATGCCCTCCACCCTTATTGACGCGGTCATCTGCGACGCGGCCGTAAAGGGCCTTGTTGAGCGGGATGACCTTGAAACCGCCATTGAGGGTATGTTAAAGCACGCGAACGAAGACGCGCCTCAGGAGTATTTCGGGCGCAACGGCGCTTCGACCTACTGCGCTTTCGGCTATGTTCCCCTTGAGGTGCATAAAGAGAGCGTCAACCTCACTCTCGACGCCGCTTACGGCGACTGGTGCATTGCGGAAGTTGCGAAGATTTTAGGCAGAGACGATGTGGAGCCGGTTTACCGCAGGCGAGCGCTCAGTTATAAAAATCTTTTCGATTATGAAACGGGTTTTATGAGAGCGAGAGGCTTCAGCGGAATGTTCCGACCTGATTTTGTTCCGGAAGGCTGGGGCGGCGATTACACCGAAGGCAGCGCATGGCAGAACTCCTTTGCCGTGCAGCATGATATTGAAGGCCTTGCCGAGCTTTACGGCGGCAAAGAAAAGCTGATTGAAAAAATCGATGAGCTGTTTGCCTGCCCGCCCGATTATGTTGTAAAGGGCTATGAGTGCGAAATTCACGAAATAACCGAGATGGCGGCGGCGGATTTCGGCCAGTGCGCAATCTCAAACCAGCCGAGTTTTCATATTCCCTACATTTACAGCGCGCTCGGAGAGGTTGAAAAAACCGCTTATTGGGTTGAAAAGCTTTGCAAAGAGGCGTTTTCGTGGAAGGATGACGGCTTCCCCGGTGATGAAGACAACGGCTCAATGGCTCTCTGGTATGTTTTCGGAGTGCTCGGCTTTTACCCGTTCTGCCCGGGCAAACCCGAATTTGTGAAAGGCAAAAAGCAGGTTGAAAAGGCGTATATCTGCGGCAAAGAGTTCGACGCGGACAGATTTGACGGTGTCATCCCTTACAGCGAATTTGAATAATAAACAGCAAAACAGGCTTGCGGATAATTTCGCAAGCCTGCCGCGTTTTATCAATATCTCTCTTTATTTAAGTTCCATTCCGGTCTGCCACGCCTGACCGACTTTTTCTCCGGTTACATAATAGCCGTTTTTAAACTGGTCAAACATAAGAATGCCGGATTTTTCAATGTCAACCTTGCCGTTTTCATCAAGAACGCTCTCATCGGCCATTACATTGACTATTTTGCCGACAATGCTCTGGAAATTGTCTGTTCTGACTATTTCGGCAAGCTCGCACTCAATGGTTACGGGGAATTCTTCAACTACCGGCGCGTTCACTCTTTCGCTTTTAACGGCTGTCAGACCTGTGCGCTCGAATTTGTCGGGTGTGTTGTTGCCCGAGGCAATGCCGAAATAATCCGCCGCCTTGATGTTTTTAACATCGGCGAGGCTTACGGTAAACGCCTTGTTTATTTTGATATTCTTTACCGTTTTGTGTGTTTCGGTGAGAGCGAGGGTTATTTTATCGCTTTCGCAAATCATACCCCAGGCGGCGTTCATAACATCGACCTTTCCGTTCTCGTCATAGGTCGCTATCATTAAAACGGGCATCGGGTAAACGGCGGGTTTTACTCCCAAATCTTTTTTCATAACAATTCTCCTTTTCGGTTTTATTTAATAAAATGAGTCCATTTGGCTTCTTCTCTTTCGGGCAAACCGTATTTCTCTTTGCCCAAAGCTATGGATTTAATAAGAAAAGCCATATTTTTCGCGAGAGTGCGCATCTGCTGCAGACCCTCCTCATCCTTTTCAACATCCTGAGCGTTAAAGCCGTGAACGGCGTTCCAATACTGCCCGGACGCAACCGGCATTCTTGAAATGGTGAAATATTTGTTAAGCTCATCAAAGGTTGCGCTGTTGCCGCCGCGCCTTGCCGATGAAACGGCCGCGCCTACCTTCCAGTCCTTCGGGAAGGGCGTGCTGTAAAAAAGTCTGTCCATAAAAGCGATTGCTGTAGCGTTCGCGGAGGCGTAATAAACAGGCGAGCCTATAACAAGACCGTCGGCGGTTTTGAGCTTTTCGGCAACTTCATTCACAATGTCGTCAAAAACACATTTTCCTGTTTTCGCGCAGGTTCCGCAGGCAATGCAGCCGCGAATATCTTTGTTGCCTATGTGAATGATTTCGGAGCCGACACCTTCTTTTTCAAGAGTGTTCTGAATTTCACAAAGCGCTCTCCAGGTGCAGCCCTGTGCGTGCGGAGAGCCGTTGATTAACAAAACGTTCATTTTGCACCTCTTTCTTTAATACTACCGTATTTTAACACAAGCGCGGCAATAAATCAAATTTTTGTTGACAAAAACCGTACGGAAAGCTATTATTCCCATATAGAAACATTCAAGCATATTAAGGAAGGTGAGCAGATATGGATTTAATTCAGGCGATGAACGAACGGCATTCCGTGCGCAGATACATCAATAAGCCGCTTGAACCCGAAACGGCTGCGGCGCTCGAAAAATTCATTGAGGAGTGCAACGCCGAAAGCGGACTGCACATCCAGCTTGTCAAAAACGAACCGAAGGCGTTTGACGGCGCTATGGCGCGCTACGGCAATTTCAGCGGTGTTACAAACTATATTGCCGTAATCGGCAAAAAAGGCGCGGGATTTGAGGAAAAATGCGGTTACTACGGTGAAAAAATTGTACTTTACGCCCAGACACTCGGCCTGAACACCTGCTGGGTTGCCCTCACCTTCAAAAAAGAGCCTTCGGCTTACAAGGTGAACAGCGGAGAAAAGCTGGAAATCGTTATTTCCGTCGGTTACGGTGAAACTCAGGGCAAAGAGCGCAAAACCAGAACCGTGGATGAAATAAGCAATATCACCGCAGCCTCTCCGGATTGGTTCAAAAACGGAGTTGAGGCGGCTCTGCTCGCGCCCACGGCGACAAATCAGCAGAAATTCACACTGACCCTTGAAGGCGATAAAGTCAAAGCAAAAGCGGGATTCAGCTATTACACCAAAGTTGACCTGGGAATTGTAAAATACCACTTCGAGCTCGGCTCGGGTAAAGACAAAAGCGTATGGAAATAATCATCCTCAGACAAAACACCGCCGAAAGGGCAGTCACTCGTAAAACAGTAATGCCTCAAAGAGCGACCTTCGCACATCTTTGCAGATATTCCTCTTCGGAATACGGAAAGTATTCCTCATCGTCATAACCCGCAAATATGCACAAATTTCATCTCTTTGAGGTGCGAAGCAGTTTTCACGCAAAAAAAGAGCCGCAGAACAAGGAAGATTTGTGAGAGAATACTTGATGTATTGTAAGCAAATCTGACGATGTTATGCGGCTTTTAGTTTGATGCGAAAACCAATACCGGTTTATGAGTTACTGCCCAAAGGCGGTGTTTTGGTATTTTTCGGGTTACGGCTCTTTTATGCCGAACCTCATATCAACAAGGTCGCGGTAGCTTATGAAATAAATGCCGTGTTCGTTAAGGAATTTTTCCGTCTCCGGGTCTTTAAGAAGCATATACTCCCACACCCTTCTTTGCCAGGCGTTTGTAATGCCTTTGAGCTCGTCGCTCTCAACGGAAGGGTGAACGAATGTCTCGGTGACGCCGTCGGGTATATCGGACCATATTTCAAGAATCCTTTTTCGGTAATCCTCATATTTTTCACAGTTTTTCATATCCGGGGCGTCCCAGTCGGGGAAAAGCAGATAATCGGGAGTGATTACCTTGTATTTCTTCGCCCACTTCCTCGAAAGAGCGGCTGCCGCGGCGTTGACAAAATGCGGAATCCCGCGCGGGTCAACTCTTTTATCGGCTTTAATATACATTCTGTAAGGATAGCCGTAACTGCCGCAGATTTTGTAGGCGAGCTTGAGCAGTGAAAACCTGCCTGTCTGGTTGCCGTAGAGCGACCCCATATGGTTGTCAATGTGCGAGGGCTTCATACCCCATTCGTGGGCAAGGTCTATCTGCGCGCGCACCTCATTTTCTATATCCGCCGACGAGGCGTGTTTTTCAACCATATCCGCCTCGCGCCACATAAAGCCTTCTTCGTCAACAAGCGTTTTGCCGCCGGTGAGAGGTTTCCAGCGGTATTTCTGCCACTCCGATGTGAGTGTTGTGTGAATGCCGACAGCGTATCGCGGGTTGGCAACGGAGAAATCAACCGCCGCCTTTGCCGCGGGGCAGGGCATCATTATTGTTGCGGAATAAAGCCTGCCCGCTTCAAAAAGCTCAAAACAGGCTGTGTTCGCGCTTTGGCACATCCCGAAATCGTCCGCGTTTACTATAAGATACTTTTTCATAAATCATTCCCCTTGAACAGTCAATAACATATTAAGTATAGCAGACAACTTGAAAAAATCAATTACCGCAATGTATATTCGGCAAACAAAAAACTGTGAAAATTGTACAAATTAATATTGAATTAATCGCTGATATATGTTAAAATATTATATTATAACTGTGAATCGGAGGTGAGTGAATGGCAAACTGTCCCAAATGCGGCAAAAAACTCAAAAAAACGGACTGGCGGCAGCACTGCCCCGAATGCGGAGCGAACATAGTTGTTTATGACCTGCAGGAAAGGCTTATGAAAGACGCCGACATTGCCGAGGTGCAGTATTACCATTTTCAAAAAAAGGTTGACCGGCTGAAAGCGTCTTTTATCGGCACAAAACTCGCGGTCGCGCGAATTATCACATCTCTTCTGCCCGCCGCGCCGCTGTTTTTGCCGCTTGTAAAAGCCTCTTTTTCGCCTCCTGTTGACTTCCCCGACGGCAATGTCAACCTTATGACTGTTGTAAACCATTTCGGCGCAATCAATCCCGAAACTCTCAAAGCGCTGCCCGGCGGCGAGGCACGGGCGGACTCGCTTTTGCTTATCGCGGGCACGCTCCTGTTCGCGCTCTCTGTCGTGCTTACTCTTGTTCATTTTATTCTGCTCACTCTCGCGTGTTCTCCGAAAGGCAGGGTGAGAAATATTGTTCAGGATGTTCTCATTTTGTTAACCTGCACAGCCTCCGCGGTTTGCATTGCGGCTATGGGCTCCGCCGGAGCGGTAAAGGCGACGCTTGCCGTCGGCACATATCTTTACATTCTGTTGCAGGTTGTGAATGTTGCCGTGGATATCGCCGTGCTTATCCAAGGCATACCGATAACACACGGGCAGTGCTATGTCGGCGGTATTCCGATTGAGGAGTATTTTGAGCTTGAAAAAACTCTTACTCCCGAAGAACTCCGCGCCGAGCAATACAGGCGCTTAAGCGAGATACAAAAGGAGAAAGAAGAAAAAATCGCCGAGGATGAGGCGAAAAAACACCACGGGCATATACCCGGTCAAAACGAAGAAAAGGGGGCGGACGCTGATGGCTGATGAAAAAATCAGGCAGTCGGATGAAATAGAACTCAATCAGGCGTACATGAACCGCCTTTTCTGCACCACAAAAGAGAGAATAGCCTACATCGGCAGCAAGGCGTTCGGTACGCTTACTCTCGGCAAGTTTGAGGTAGGTTCCGATATCTGGCTTTATAAAATTCTCGGCATTGAGCCTAAGGGGTACGCAAAGGCAACCGCCGCTCTCGCGGTTTATGATATGGTGAACGACCCCGTTTCCGCGGCGATAATTGACAATATGCGCACACGCTGGGGCAAGTTCAAACCGTTCCAGTACCTTTCGCTTATTCCCAGCATTTTGGGCGGGCTGTACAGCTGCCTTATTCCCGTACTGACCGCGGCTATGGGGCTCAACGCGGGGCAGAAGCTTATTGCCTATATGATATTGATGTATTTCAACGAAACGGTAGGCGCGTTTTTCGGCGGCGGCGGATATATTGACAATGTTTTTACGCCGAACCCGAATGAGAGAACTTCACTGCTTGTTTCGGCGAATTTTGTCGGCGACCTTGTCAGTAAGCTGCCGGGGCAGATAATGGGTGTTTTATATGACCTTATCGGCAACGGCTATATGAAAACAAGCGTAACCAAAACCTTCGTTACCTTTAAAACAATACTGTGGATAATCACTATTGTTCCCAATGTTTTCTGGATTCTTGTCAGCCGCGAGCGTGTTCCGCAAAGCGAAAAACCGCCGCACCCGGTCAAAGGCATACTCTCGGTTTTCCGCAACAGGCCGTTGCTTATCTACACCCTCACGGGGCTTATCGGCGGCATAGATATAGGCTCGGGCGAAGATCTTTATTACAACGATGTTCTTCATTTCAATATGCTTCCCACGGTCGCGGGAATACCCGGAATGCCGTTCTCATACGCCTCCTACGCCTGGGCACCCAAGTTCAGAAAAAGATTTTCAACAAAACTGCTGTGGTATTTCTCAAACGGCTCCATATTTTTCAGTGAGGCGCTGTTCTTCCTCACGGGCCTGATAGGCGGCAAAGAAAACGGGTTTTATCTGAAAAAACTGCCGATGGCGCTCGCGTTCGGCACGGGCAATATTGTTGAGATGATATTCTATGCCACAAAGGGCATTGTAGGCAAAGAAATCGAGTATGAGGTTCTTGATTACTGCGAGTGGAAAAACGGCTTCCGCGTTGAAGCGACAATAAACCTTATGAGCGGCTATTTCACAAAAGCCAAAGATGCGATTTTGCGAATTGTAAACGCGAAACTCCTTCAGGACTGGGCGCAGTATGAAATAGGCGAAACGGCAATTCAGACAGCGCAAACAAAATGGAAGCTGTTCCTGCTCGCCTGCGGGCCGCACCTTGTTTTTGATTTGTTCGCTCTTATTCCCATGCTGTTCTACAACATTGACAAAGACACCCGTGAGCGTATGTATATTGACCTTGAACGCTCACGCGCCAAGAGAGCGGCAATGGAACTTATGAAAAACAGCGAGAGCGAAGCGGTCAACACCTGATTGAATATTACATAAATGTTAAACAGCGCATCACGACAGGTGCGCTGTTTACTGTTCTGAGCCCGGCTGATTTATGATTTTTGTCATTGAAAAAATGTTTTTGCCGTTTTCGTATTTATACCCGACCCGGTCCATATTCTTTTTTACAAGAAAAATTCCGAGACCGCCTATCCGGCGCTCTCCGGCGCTCAGAGTAATATCAGGATCATCTTTTTCGAGGGGATTGTAGGGCGTGCCGCTGTCGGTAAAAGTCAGGGTGACCTCCCCGTTGTTTTCTTCAATATCAAATTCCGCGTCGCCTTCGCCATCGCCGTAGGCGTAATTCGCGATGTTTACAAAAATCTCCTCAATGCAAAGTTCAATCTGAGTCTGAATTCTCAGCGGACAGTTGCGCTCTTCAAGAAAAGCGTCGGCAAAGCCGGTTATTGCTTCGAGGTTTTCCTCTTTTGCTTTAACGGTCAATTTTCGCCCTCCCTTCTTTTGAGTGTGATTTACATTATCTTTCAAATACATTGTATATTTTATTTGACTGCCTGTCAAGTTAATAAGCGGTGTTATGCTGTGCTGCGGCGTGAAGCGCCCGCGGCGCAAAAACGGATATTTCTTGAAATAAAAAAAGCGTTATGTTATTATTTTAACGGCATAATTACGCAAAACAAACGGAGGTGCGCGATGAACGGTAAAAAGATGCTTTTGGGAATAAACACGAATTTCAATAACATAAACAGTGAAAGTGTCTCATTTAACAGTGTGCGCGGCAATCTGGATTTTGTTGTGGCTCACACCGATCCGCATTGTGAGCCGCTTGAAGCAGCAACGGCAAAAACCCTTGCCGCGGCAAAACTGCTTGATGAGAGCGGCATTGATTATGTCGCGAATTTTGAGTTTCAGAATTTTCAGCACAACGCGACGGCACCGGACGGAACCGAGTGGGTTTTAAACACCGAAAGCCTGCACCGCCTCGCTATACCCGGTGAATATATAAAAGCTCTGTGCCGTTCTGAGCATTTTAAGGGCGTAATGTATGATGAGTTTGAGCACGCCGTAATCAACCGCAATCTTTCAATTTCCCTTGCCTCAAAAGGCAAAATCAAAAAATCCGTTTTTCCTCTTCTTGAAGGAGATGACCCGGTGGAGCAGGGCGAGCTTCTCAGCTCTCAGGCAGGAGCGTACGCCGCCGAAATCAAAAGCAAAGGCGCGAAAATTTTTGTGGGCGAGCATGTGTTCCCCGTTCTTTTTCACACCTTTGCCCGAAACGGAATAATCCCAAACTTCAAGTCGCAGAAAGAAGGCGTTTCAAACCTTTATTTCGCTTTTGCCGCGGGCGCGGCACTGCAATACGGAACACCGCTGTGGAACTGTGTTGACTGCTGGTTTCGTATGACCAAACCCGGCCATTCGGCGGATGAGATGTTTTACAATCTGAGGTTTGCCGACCTTGCGGGCGTGAACAGTGTTTATGTTGAAAGCACAAGCGTTTTTACAGACGGCAGCGGCAAACCAAATGAATACGCGGAGCGTTTCAACGATTTCGCGAATAATTATTTAAACAAGAGCCGTGATTATGATGTTCACGACTACCGCCCCGAGGTGGGAATAATACGCTATGATGACACATATTGGGGGCAGGGCGACCCGTTTGTGTGGCGCAAAATGCTTTTCGGCAACAAAAAAATAAAGCCCGATCGCCGCTCAAAAGAGGTGCTGGGCATTTTCAGCATGATAACTCACGGCGAAACATCAAAGGGCAGCTTTAATTGGGATAAAATATCCCCCTGGGCGTTGCGGCGGCATCGCTCGTTTATGACCGCGAACAGCCCCGCGGTTTTTGATGACAGAGCGGGCAAAGAGTTTTTGCAATCGCTCAAACTGTGTTTTCTCAGCGGTATTCATATAAGCGGGCAAACTTTGAGCGCCGTTTCGGAGCTTGTAAGAGAAAACGGGCTTACAGTTGTAACCCCGAAACGCTTCGCTCCCGAAGAAATACTCGGCAAAGCCGGGGGCGGATATTCCGAAATAGCCGACGGCAAGGGCGTGTGGATTGTGACGGATAAACTGTTTTCATCCCGCGTCAGAAAAAGGATTGCCCCGTTTCTCGGCAAAAAAGGCGAAATCCGCCTTACATTTGAAGGCGGAAAAGAAATAAGGCTTAAAATCACGGGTAACGGCGATTCGTTTGAGGTTTTGTGATTTTCAGAATTTGCCGATAGGCTCCTGCTCTTTTTCAGACAGCATAAGGTTGGCGTCGGTGATTGAAACGCCGTTGTCAAGGCAGTGCATAATTATTCCGTCGCGGGGGCGCCGCACATAAAGCGCGTCATATTCCGCAATGCGCAGGAGTTTATCCGTTTCGCTTGAGTTAAGGCCGAGCCCGAAAGCGAGTGACAGCACAGCATCCCTTGACGGATGCTTTTTGTCGCCCCTTATAATCTGATAAGTGTAACCCTTGTCGAGGTTGCTTTTGCGAATAAGCTGCGTCGCTTTGATTTTTTTGTTTGACATAACGATTTTTATATATTCGCTTATGGATTTGAAAATGAGTTCCTCTTTTTCATCCTCAAAAAAATCATCGTATGTTTTGCTCGCCTTAAGTATCTTTTTGAGTTCATCGGTGGATTTCTTGTTTTCCATAATCATACCCCTTTATATTATTCTACACTTTTTTCAATATGATTTCAAGGATGTGAGCCCGTGTTCAGAACAGTCAGGCAGATAAATGAAATGACAGATATTGTTACAGACGGCCAAACCGAATTTGTCGCTAAAAAAATATTTCCCGAAGATATGGGGATATATGAAACCCTCGCGCGGCTTCAGAACACGCCTTATATTGCCAAAATATACGGGGTTTTTGTTATTGATGACGCGCTTTGCGCCGTGCGTGAGTATGTTGAAGGCGTAACGATTGAGGACTATATTGAAAAACACGGTCCGCTCGATGAAAGAAGGGTAAAGCTGTTTGCCGAGGATATTTGCAAGGGGCTGGCGGTTATTCACTCCGCTGGCATAGTTCACCGGGATATAAACCCGTCAAATATCATAATCAACCCCGCGGGAATAGCCGTGATAATAGATTTCGGCATAAGCCGCACCGTAAAGCCCGGCAAAAGCGCCGACACGGCGGTTCTTGGAACGCAGGGCTATGCCGCGCCCGAGCAGTTCGGATTTAAGCAAACAGATAAAAAAACCGATATTTACGCGGTAGGCGTGCTGATAAACTATATGCTGACAGCCTGCCTGCCGAATGAAAAAACCGCTGCAGGCCATTTCGGCAATATTGTGCGAAAATGCACTAAGCCCGACCCCTCCGACCGTTACCGTTGTGCGCAAGAGATTATTTACGCGCTTAACCACCCGGTTCTGGGCGTAAACATTTTTTGCTATATTCCGGGCTTCCGTTCGGGTAAGAGTTGGCACAGAGTTATTGCGATGGTTTACTATTTGTTTGTTGTGCTCCTGGTTTTGGTTTTATCCGTAGGTGAAGACAATAAAATGAGTTTTCCGGTTTTTTTGTTTATTCTGCTGGATTTTATCGCTCCCGTGCTGATTCTCACGGATTTTCTCGACTGGTCAAGCCGCTTTAAATTCACCGTTTTTATGAAGAAAAGCAGGCTTATCGCGCTGAAAATCGCGCTTACCGTTTTGTGCGCCGCGCTCATTCCCGTGGTTGCTTTTTGCCGGGAGCTTTTTAAATAATAATAGATTTTTTCGCTGTTTTGGTGCGCTGCCGGCACACTTTTGCCGGTTTGCCTTTTTTTGGCATACGCTCGGTATTATATTATCTGACCATCAACAGATTTTTCGCGTTGGCTGTCGGATGAATACCGGGCGTATATTACTGCGTTCATTTATTCACCTGAATATATGGGTATTCCAAGCACAATCTACCGAAATTATAAATTATTATGTTTTGTAATTGCACGGTATTACAATATTTTGTTTGAATATATTTCACGAATACCGGAAATTTGAGCAGTATCGCAACCGTAATTTTTTGCGTTCGCAATATCGTTCGTTTCGTTCTTTTTATCGAAAAACTTTTATGATGCACTTTGCAATACAGCCGTTTTTTCAACAACGATTGTATAATATAAGTATTGATTTTGCACTGCCGTTTTTGGTATCATATTGATATATCAAAACTGCCGAAAGGGAGCAAACTGTTATGCGTGCTGTTCTTATAAGAATCATCATCTTTTTTCTGTCTCTTATGAATATGTTTGTTCCGAATATCGGACTGTTTCCCAATATCAATCAGATTCATCAGCCTGAGTCTCATTACGCATCCGAAGCAGCGGATCCCACAGAACAGCTCGCCGCAGTTGTCTCAAATCGCGTCAACGCTGTTTACGGGGACAGTGAAAGGAACTCTTACGTGGTAGCGAATGATCAGGTCAGGTTTACGCATCTGCTGAAAGGCAAGCAAAAGACCGCCCGGCTGACCTCCGCGAACGGCAAGGCGTATGCAGAGGATACCTTCCGGACCTTTTTCACGACCGATTCGGAGCAAAAACGGTTTTTCGAGGGTTCAGACGGCAACGCCAGAGCGAACACGACCCGGTTCGGGATATACTATTACGAGAACAACATCCGAGACCTTACCGCAGACGGGTTTTATGTGGATAAAAAGCTGCACGCCTACGCTGATAGGATGTATCTTCAACTGCGACTGCTCTCAGATAAACCGACTGAAACGCTCTCTTCCTTCGGGCTCGAGATAAAATTGCCCGCGTTAAAAGTTGCCGCCGTGAAAGTCGGCGTAAGTGGAAAAGAAAGAGATATTTCCGGGTCGGAGACATTTGAAAACGCCGAGTATATCGCGTTTGACATAAAAGACGCAGGTGTCTTCGCGCTTATCCCCGCCGGTAATACGGTCTCAAAGATTGAACTGAAAAAATCGGCTGCGTATTACACCGTTTATTTCTACGCGAACTACACCCCCGGCACCGGGCTTAATGACCATAAAGAGGAGGGCGGCTTCGACCTCAACGAGGTCACTTTCGGCATGCGCCTTTATACGGATGAAACGCATTTCTTTGACGGCGCGAAAAAAGCGGCGTATGAGGAAAAGCATCCGCTTGCGGTAACGGTCGCCGATAACGATTTCGGTGCTGCTTTTGCAGGCTATGATCCTCTTCGCGGTCTGTATGAGATCACAATGAACGGCACGGGCTTCAACGAGGCGTTCGCCGATCCTTCCCTGCGGTTCAGCGCTCCGTTCACCGTTAAAAACAACGGAGACGACCGTGAGATATTCGTTGACGCTGCCTGCCATGTTTCGGGCGGACTGGAATGCGGCGTTGTGCTGGATGACGACGGCAGACAGTTAGCTATGGACACAGAGGTCTGCAAGAATTTCCAGGGCGACGGAGGCGAATGGGTCTATTCCGCGCCGGATCGGCAGTATTCGGATATGATCTTCCCTGTAATGGCAAAGTCCGGGACCGAGGAGAATTTTACTGCCGTGCATCTGTATCAGAACTGGGGGAATTTCCCGCTCAAGCAGATATCCTCCATCGAGTATCATACGCCCTATTATCACCTCTCCACCGGCGTGACCGAGACAAACTGCATCTCCATGCAGTATATGTCAGACAGGAAGGACGGCATGCTGCTGCCGGATTTCCGCACCATGAGCGCGCCCTTCTGGGGGCATGAGCCGCAGCACAACTCCACCGGCATACTCAAATTCATGGCGCACAGGAACGATCGCGGAGAGTTCTTCAACACCTACAGCGGATCGGAGGTCCGTTCGACGGGTCCGACTTACGCGGATGTGATGAATTATTACACCGACGATCTGGGCTGCTTCAAATACAGTCTGCGCCACCTGGAAATGCCCCAGACCGATGAGAACAGAACTTATATGACCCTCGACGTCGAGTTCACAAGGAGAACGACCTATAGTAATTTCCAGCGTGATTTTGATCTGTTCTATTTCAACAGCCGCGGTGTAGTGCTCTATAAAAGCGCCTTTTACACCGGCGCCGGCGGGAAAACCGTGATTACGGACGCGGGCGCACCCGGCAGTGAAGTCTATTATAAGCTGGAAGGCAAAACCCCGATGTTTGGCTACCTTGAAACAACAGAGGAGAGCGTCGCGGCGCAGGGAGCGCCGATCTTCGGCTGCAATTTCGCGCTTATTGTTCGAAACGCCTCGGTAATATCCGGCAACAATACAAAAGATCTTCCTCTGCTGTTCAGGAAACAATTCGACGGCGCGCTGAACATCGGCAGACTCACCGCGGATTACGAAAAAGTCACATTCAATAAAGGCGACAGGATCGTGATAGATCTCATCCTGCTTCCATTTGGTGAAAATATGGATCCGGATGTCTCAAACGCGGAAAATGTGCGGATTGACAGCGCGATTGTGCCGCTGACTGTCAGCGCGACAAAGGGAACGGTCATTGCCGACACTTATGTGCCGACCGTCGCCCTTGATAACGGCGAAGCCGCGTTCACACTCACCGGCGGAGCGAACAACACTGCCGTCAAGCTTGCCGGACTTTCATCGAAACAAGCTCTTTCCGTTTACGCCGTCTCCGAAAGCGGCGAAAAGACGCGGATTGAAATCAGCGGCTGTGACTTCGGCATCGGAGACGACGGCAAATATACGGTGACATTCGTGACAAATCTTGATGAAGCGAGAAGCTTTGAGTGTACAGAATAACCTCAAATCCGGTTAACAGACATTCCTGATGACAAAAAGTCGCTCATTATTTGCAAATTATTTCATGCAAAGCGCTGTTTGTTGCTCCGGCAAATGTGTTTTCCCGATGTAGATTTTACAATCGTTACTTTTAACGGTTTTGATATAAGTAAGGATAACCGAAATCAGACTGAATACGACAGAGAGCGAATTATGGGTGAGCTGAAAAGAATTGAGGAACAAAGCAAATGAGTTATTATCATGCCTCGCCTATAGGCGGTATAACGCGGTTGAAACCGAATATTTCAAATCATGGAATACCATTGATATATTTCTCTCAAAAAAGAGAAAACACGCTTGAAGCAAATTGCGTACCTTTTGAAGTGTGCACAATGAATTACAATAATTATCCTGAGTTCCTTGAATTAAGAAGAAAGATGATGGCAAAAAAGATAAAGGACTACTATTATTCACTTTGATTATTATTACTTAAGAAAAACGACTACTTTGAATGAACTCCATTATAGAAAAGTTAAAACTGTATCTACGACAGAAGAACAAAATAGTTTTTAGTCATTAAAAGGAAGCAATCTCCAAAGCACCGCATGACAAAACACAAGAATTGCCGACAGTCAAGCTGATACATATTGACACATTCTGGCAATTCCGATTGAAATCGAAGCTGCCATAAGCGGCGGAATATCCGACCCGAGAAACAGCACAATTCTTAAAATGTTCAACTTTATTGATATCGGCGAACGCGCCGGAGAAGCGGTATTCCGAATATTTTCCGTGTATGGAAAGAGCAGAAATGGTCCGAGCCGGTTATTACCGAAGAATACAACCCCGACAGAACAACTTTATCGTTATCAACAATAAAAATCGGTGATAAAAATTTGTCAATAAAAGCCAGAGTTAAGAACTCAATTGTAGAATTTTTAACTGACTACGCAGCAGCAACCACTGCAGAAGTATCTGAGTATATAGGATTGTAAAATAAAATTAAATTAAAAGATAAAATGAACTGATAGAATTTAATATTGCTTACTCTTATTACCATAAGAGTGCAGAATAAAATATCAGCATAAGACGATATATAACCGAAGCATCAAGCATGGGGATTTTGTATGAATGCTCACGGGCAAACTCTTTTGAATCTTTCACTGAAATCACTTCCTCTCTGTTTTTCCGATATATAGTTTAACAAAAATAAAGTCCGAAAATACGGACCGAAACAAATGGTTTTTTAAGAATGATTTTTAAGCAAAAATCCCTGCAGCAGAGTAATTCTGTTACAGGGATAATTCTTTAATCAGTCCTCAAGATATATGGTATGCGTTTGGACGTATTCTTTCAGTTTGCCGCCGAGCAGGAGATTAACATATTTTATCGGCTCGTTGTATAGCAGATAATCCAAAGCAGACCGCTCATACATATTATCGGCGCATTCATATTCAACGGCATAAATATCAATCCAATAATGATTGCCGGATATATCCTCCATTTCCAGTCTGCCGGTGTCAAGGTTATATTCACAGGTTTTAACATAAAGCATAATTCTTCCTCCGTTAATTTTTTGCAAAAGTGTAACCGGATGAAGTAATGTAAAATCTTTAAATAAAAACAAATAACCCGAACGTATTTCCGATTTGAAATAAGTTCGAGTTATGTGCGTTTGGTGAACACCCGTTTTTAATGTCCGATGGGGTAACCTCATAGTATCCGGTAGGGTCGGTATTCAAGTATATCAAGACTTTTGAGGCATTGCTCTCCGATTCTGCATCATAGATTACGATCTTATTTACAAGCATTTCTATAAGATTTTTGCAATAGTTCAGATCTTCAAGATCACCTTTGCGGTAAGATTTCAGCCACTCGGCAATATTTTCGGCAAGAACGGGTTTATATGAATCCCTCTCCTTCTCAATCAGAACACGTAGTTCTTTAACTCTTGCTTCACTTTCAACAAGCGTATCATGAACGCATTCGGAATCGTCGTGGGTGAGGATATAGTCCGTTGCCCTCTTCATTTTTCTCTCTGCTTCGGCAAGCTCCTTTTCATACATCTGAAGCATGCTTTTTTCCTCCGCTTCCTTATTTGCCAAGTCTGCCGCCATTTGTGAGATTGCGTCTATTGTTTCATCGGTAAGAAAGCCTTCTATCAGGAACTTGAGAACGGCATCTTCAAGGAGTTTTTTCGGAATGTTTTTCTTCTTGCATCCGTTTTTCTTTTGCTTTCTGCCCTTGCAGGCGTAATAATAGTTGGTGTGTTTTGTCGATTTACCGGAGTCTCCGACAAATTTTTCACCGCATTCCCCGCAGAAAACCTTTCCGCCGAGAAGATAATCTTCCGTTGCTCTCACACGCGCTCCCGTCTTTCTGTTTATTAAAAGCTTTTTTGCCGCCGCTTCAAATGTTTTGTCATCGACAATTCTGAGATTCTCATCAAAGTGTTCAACGCCGTTCCATGAAAAATCACCGATATATCTGCGATTTGAAAGCATTCTTCTTATGGAATCTTTGTTGAAATCTTTTCCGTCGGAGTATTTCCAACCGTTTTTTATGCATTCCTCCAGCACTCCTGTGGCAGTCATATTATACTCGGTATAAAGCTGAAAGATTTTTCTGACTATAACGGCTTCTTCGGGGTTAACTTCATAAAACTTATCGGGCGTTACTCCGAATCCGAAACAAGGTCTGCCTCCCGTGCATTTGCCTTTTGAGGCGTTATTCTCCATTCCGCGCACGCATTTGATGGCTAATTCTGCACTGTAATACTCATTCATTCCTCTTCGCAGGGCTTTAAGTATAATTCTTCCGGTCCGTCGGGAAGCGGCTGTGTTACCGAGACAAGTTCGGCACCGTTTTGCTTGAGTATTTCTTCACAGTTTACGGCATCATACTCGTTTCTGGCGAAACGGTCTTCATTGTAAACCAGAACATACTCAAACAGGTGTTCTTTTGAGTCGCTGAGCATCTGCATAAAAGCGGGGCGTTTGTCGGCGTTTCTGCCGCTGATTGCCGCATCTGTGTATTCCTGCACGATGTTCATTGAATTTTTCTCGGCATACTCACGGCAGATTCTGAGCTGATCCTCAATCGAGATTTCTTTTTGTTTGTGACTGCTGTAACGGGCGTAAATTACTGCGTTTGGCATACGACACTCTCCTTTTCTGTGTTTGATATTTTTTCGGTGTCTTCGTTTTCAAGACGCCGTTTTTGTGTTTCTTCAATAAGCTGCTGAAAATAAATTCGGGTTGCGCTGATAAGTGCTTCATACAGTTTTTCGTTGATAAAATTGTTTTCTGTTATTTCTTTTCACTCCTATTCTATAAAAATGATTGTTATTTGCAAGGATGCCGATTATCTGGCATTCCTGTTTTTTATTCTCTGCTGTCTGATATATAACTGCAGAGCGGCTTCAATTATTTCCTGCATACGCTTCGGAGTAGTCCCGGGCCTGAAATATTTGCCGATTATTTCCGGCGGCAGTTTCAGCGTATTGAAATCCTCACGCTTGCTTTCCGTCATTATTTCAAGTATTCTGTCCATATCAAGTTCGCCGTTCTCATACGCAATTTTCATTTTCTTCGCCTGAAAAAGAGAGGGAGTTGCCTGTTCACTCTCAATGGTTTCAAGCAACTCCCTCTGTAAATTATCGGGAAGATATGAAATTTCGACGGCAGGCGTAACGCCCATTTTTCGCTCGTCCACAAGTTTAAGCAAATTCGGGATAAGATAATTGAGACGGATATAGCGTTGAATTGTCCTCTCGTTATCATCGCGTATATTGAGTATTTGTGATGAGCTCAGTTCGCCGTTTAACTTCCCGACAATTTGTCGGGAAGTTAAATCGGTTCGTTGACCCTGATGTTTCAGAACATCATATTTCATCTTGTATGCCCTTGCCTTTTCGCTCGGCAAAAGACCGTCGCGATATAAATTGCTGTCAATAAGTGTTATGACTGCTTCTCTGTCGCTCATATCGTAAGCGTAAACGGGAACCATGTCATAATTCAGCTTTTTACAGGCAAAATATCGTCTGTGTCCCGAGATGATTTCATATTCGCCGTTACCGTCGGGGCGAACGATAAGCGGCTCGATAACTCCTGTGGCTTTGATGCTGTCAATCAGCATTTTCATTTGATCGTCATCTGCAACCCTGAAGGGATTTCCTTCATAGGGATGCAGTTTTGATAATTCTATGTATTGTATTTCCATTTTAAAAAACTCCTTTGTTTATACTATTATTACTCGACTTTCTCGCTACATGAATATATAATGTGTAGCGAGAAAGTAAGTTGTAATTTTTGCGCTTTTATTTTGCATCTGACTGTGATATAATATCAGCCGAAAGGAGATGAGTATATTGATTGACTTTGAAACAATAGGTAAATACAGAGAAAACAATCGAATCGAAGCCAAAAAGGCTGTAGGCGGTTTGCCCACAAGCCTTTGGGAAACATACTCATCTTTTGCCAATACACTCGGCGGTATTATTCTGCTAGGTGTTGAAGAGCTTAAAGATAAATCTCTGCACCCCGTGGATTTGCCCGACCCAGATAAACTCGTCAAAGAATTTTGGAATCTTGTGAACAATCCGAACAAAGTGAGCATAAATATTCTCACAAGCAAAGATGTATATATTCATGAGATTGACGGCAAGCGCATTGTCGTGATAACGGTGCCGAGAGCGGACAGAACCTATAAACCGGTTTACATTGACAATAATCCTCTGAACACTTACCGCAGAGACGGCGAGGGTGATTACAAGTGCACCAAAGAGGAATATCAGGCAATGGTCCGCGACGCCTCAATAAAGACTCAGGATATGCTTGTTCTTGAAGAAATGGGGCTTGACGTCATCAATCGTGAAAGTCTGCGCAGCTACCGTCAGCGCATGAAACTCTCTCGCCCCGGTCATGTTTGGGAATCGCTTGAAGACGAAGAGTTCCTTATGAAGCTCGGAGCAACCGGAACGGGAAGCGACGGCAAAACGCATCCTACTGCCGCGGGTCTTTTGATGTTTGGCAACGAATACGACATTGTTCGCGAATACAACAATTACTTTCTGGATTATCAGGAGCAGTATGACAAGAACAACCGCTGGACCGACAGAATTATTTCTTCATCAGGCGATTGGAGCGGAAACATCTATGATTTCTATTTCCGTGTTTACAACAAGCTCCAGCAGGATATTAAGACTCCGTTCAAGCTTGATGGCATAACACGAGTTGATGACACTCCCGTTCATCAGGCTCTTCGTGAGGCGCTTGCCAACTGCCTGGTCAATGCCGATTATTACGGAAGGCGCGGAGTGGTTATAATCAAACGCCCCGATTTGATTACACTTTCAAACCCCGGCAACTCCAGAGTCGAAATTGAAGCCGCAAAAAGCGGAGGAATATCCGACCCGAGAAACAGCACGATTCTTAAAATGTTCAACTTCATTGATATCGGTGAACGCGCCGGAAGCGGTATTCCGAACATTTTCCGTGTGTGGAAAGAACAGAAATGGTCCGAACCGGTTATTACCGAAGAATACAATCCCGACAGAACAACTTTATCGTTACCGACGACAAAAAGTGACGATAAAAAAGTGACGATAAAAGGTGACGATAAACAGTCAAGGTCCAAAACATCTGTTCAAAAGGATCTGATTATTGAGTATTTAACAGATAATGTTTCCGGAACAATCAGCGATTTTTCCGATTTACTCGGAGTTAAATCAACACGGGCAAAGAAGATAGTATATGAACTGATTGATGAAGGCATTATCGTTGCCGAGGGCGCAAACCGAAACAGAACCTACAAATTGAAATCATAAGCATATATCCCGTGCTACTCGGCGCGGGATAATCTATTTTATGGATTACTTTTCTCTTGGCAGAATATATAAACCTCGATTTGTGATTGCTGTGACAGGCAGAACAAAAAAGTATTGATTTTTATCTTTTTATCGGCTATAATACGATTGAATCGTATTATAGCCGAAAGGAATGCCGCAATATGACATATATTAAACGAACAATTGAAGAAAAAGTAATATCGGCAAGCAGAGAATACGCCTGCCTGTTACTTACCGGACCGAGACAGGTCGGGAAGACAACAATGCTTGAGCACCTAATGCTGAATACCGGCCGCACAAAAGTTACTCTCGATGATGCGGATGAGCGAAAACTTGCTTCAAATGATCCTGCCCTTTTTCTTGAGCTTCACCCTGCACCGGTTTTAATTGATGAGGTTCAATATGCGCCCGAGCTTTTTTCGTATATCAAAATCGCCGTTGACAACGGCGCGGCTCCGGGTTCATATTGGCTGACAGGATCACAATCATTCAGTTTAATGGAGCTTGCAAGAGAATCGTTGGCGGGCAGAGTAGCTGTTTTGCACATGTCTTCGCTTTCTCAGAGCGAATTATACGGTGACGGTATTTCCGCTCCTTTTTCCGTTGAGCTGTCCGAGCTGAAAGAGCGTGAAAAACATCTTTCTGCCTGCTCGGCTACAGAGATGTATTCCCGGATATGGAACGGTGCAATGCCGGGACATCGAAGCGGAAAGTTTACCGATCGTGATTTGTTTTACAGCTCATACATACAGACATATATAGACCGGGATGTAACCGAAATGATTCCGGGAGTTGATAAACTGGCTTATGCCGATTTTGTCCGTGCCGCGGCATGCCGTGTCGGTCAGCAACTGAATCTTCACGATATTGCACAGGATGTAAGCGTGAGTGACGATACAGCCAAGCGCTGGATGCAGGTGCTTGAAAAATCCGAGGTTGTATTCTTTCTCAGACCATATTCAAACAATCTTCTGAAGCGCACGGTTAAAACTCCGAAAATGTACTTCTTTGATACGGGACTTGTATCTTATCTTACAAGATATTCTTCCTCGGATATTCTTATGAACGGGGCTCTCAACGGCGCGATACTTGAAAACTACGCTGTATCTGAGATTATCAAGACATTCAGAAACAACGCAAAGGACTGTATTATTCACTACTACAGAGACAAAGATTCGCGTGAAATCGACCTTGTAATTGAGAGTAACGGAAAACTGCATCCCATGGAAATCAAAAAAAGCGTAAATCCCGGCTCAAAACTCGCAGATGTTTTTAAACTGCTGGACAGAGGGTCCGTTCCGCGCGGAACCGGAGCGGTTCTTTGCCTGCGTGAATCGATGTCGGCTGTTGACAGAGACTCATTGATTGTTCCGATATGGATGATCTGACATTTTACCTCTCGGCCTCTTTGCCGGGAGGTAATTCTTTTTCTGTGTCTTTAACCGCCCGTTTTGCTTTTGCCAATCTGTCCAGAACGGATTCGCGTTCAGATGTTACTCTTTCTTGAGCTTCGTTGTTACTTTCATTTGCATTCCCCGTTATAGTATCAATGCAGCGTTTCAGCTTTTTCAGTTTCTGCAATTCGGCGTCAACCGGTTCGAGTGAGGTGTTGAGCTTTTCAAGGCGGTTTTGTAAAGCTTTCAGCTCTGTATCGAGATGTTTTTCCCATTCAGGATCATTCAGATATTTTTCCGGTATGTGCTTTTTTGCACCGTAATATTTTTTGATTTCGGTTTCGTGTTCGGCTTTGAATTTTTCTCTGCCGAACACTTTTTTCTCATATGTTTCACCGATGGCTTTTACGGCGTGAAAAGCAGAAAGTCTGCCTCTCATCTTATTCAGCTCCGAAATCGCCTTGCCGATTCTTTTTCTCTCAGCCGATGATTTGTCAAAAGCGGCCTGTTTTTCCGACAGCAGCGTTTCGAGATCTTCAACGGTTAAAATGTTGTTTTCGCTTACAAAAGCTATTGAATCCGAAAAATCTTTCAGATTGTTGATTTTTGCCTTGTTGCTGTAAGCGCCGGCATTTCTGTCTGAATAATAATCGGAAAGCATTGCTCCGATGTTTCTGCTTTTGAGCGGAGAACCTTTCAAAGTTTGAATCCATTCATACAGTTCCCTGAAGCAGTTTCGCAAAATCGTTATGAGCGAATGTATCTTTCTGACTTGCCGGTTAAATTCTCCCTTTTCCGTGATAATGCCCTTCTTTTCCATAGCCCTGACATCGGGTCCTTCGTGGATTGTCGGAATCAGATCAAATCCGCGCGCGGCAAAGGAATCGGCGCTGACGGAAATATTAAGCCCTCTTTCTATGAATTTTTGATTGTTGATTTCCTCCCAGGCCTTACGCCAGGCAATCAAGGTTTCAGGATCGGACCAGTCGGTGGTTTTCACAGATTTGTATTTTTGCTTTCCCTTTGAATTGAGTATCGGGTTTCCGTCTTCATCAAAAAGAAAAACATTCTTTTGCTTCGCTCCCCAGTTTCCGTTCTCATTCATCGGCCGTATGGGGCACATCAGATGAATATGAGGATTGGCGTTGTCACCGCTTTGCTCGGGAAAATGAAAAGCCCAGTCGCATATCATTCCTCTTGAAACGAAGTTTTCGAGAATGAAGCGCCGGGCCAATTCAATATTTTCTTCAATTGTAAATTCGTTCATTAAGGCAAAATCAAATTTGTATGCAAGCTGTGCGTCCTTTCTGCTCTCAGCTTTTTCAACCTCGTTCCAGAGATATTCCCTGTCGGCGTATTCTTTCGGAACATGCGGCGGCAGAAGAATTTCGGAAATAATCAGACCGCCTTTGTGTGAATAATCGGAGATTTCATTGTAATAATCCGAGTGTAGTTTTTCGCAAGCCTGATATGCAGCACTTGCAACGGCGGACTGACCTTCGCTGCGTTTCAGATGTTTAACGCTGAAATGATAATCAGCCAGAGACACCGCCGCCTTTTGCACTTTGATTTTGTTTGAAATTGCTTCGGGCAATAAAATCAAAAATATATTGCCTGACCTCATCGCTGAAAAAGAAAAGGGAATAAAAGAACTCGTCCAGTTCGTTCGGATAAAATTCAAGTATCTCAGGGAAATACTTTTCCACCGTGCCGCCGACACGGCAAAGCTTTTGAAAGCGTCTGTTTCTCTCTTTTTTGCTTTCCGAGATTTCTCTGTTTTGTTTTCTTGCCGCACGGTGTATTTTTGCTTCGGCAAGTTTGTCCCGCCGCGAAATTTCGCGGATTTCACGGATCGTCTCGGAATCAATGTTTTCATACCCGTTATCGGCGAGCATTTCTTTGATTTCTCTTGTTGTTAAACTGTTTTTCATAAAACTCCTTTCAAAAAATATAAATTGATTATCCGCAGGCTGAAGGTTGCGGATTGTTTTTGCGGGATAGCGGTTTACCGCGAAAGGGGCGCACCCCTTTATGAGCCGCAGGCGAGCTTTGTGAATGTCGGATTTCAAAGGCAGTCACCGCACGGATGTTAAACGGGGTTTAACATAGAAGTGCGCCCTTAAGGGTTTAAGGGTAAATCAGATCCTCGCCGATAATCAGCCGTCGTCATCCGCTTCGGTTATATCGGAAGTGTCCGTCAGATTAGCAAATAAATCTGTTCCAGGCTCTTCCCCGTCAGAGTTTCCGACATCATTTTCGTTTTCAATGAATTTTTCGCTGAACTCTTCAAATGACAATCCCGATTTTTTGAACCAGTTGAGAATTTCCCTCTCCTGTAAAACCTTGACTTCTTTTTCAAGGGCTGCATTGTCCGCCTTCAGCTTTTTTATGAGCGCTTCGCTGTCCTTGATTCTCTGTTTGTTCTTTTCGATTGTTTCGGTTTTTGACTTGATTTTGGAATTCACATTTCTCACCTCCTCACATTATTGAATTTTTTCCTCATTCGGATTATTGCACTAAATAAAACCGGCTGTAAAAAGCATTTTATCACCTCCTTAAAATAGTTATTCTGTTTATAATTCCGAATAATTTGAAATATTGCAAAATGTAATATGATAATCTCTATTGACAATCGAACATTTGTTTGATATACTTTAATCCCTCGGACAGAGTGTCCCGATTAGCGCTTTCCCTCCTTCCATT
>R25__coassemble_83_pt1 | contig 59095 bp, 52 predicted proteins | sample R25__metabat2_low_PE_027 | metagenome-assembled genome bin R25 | reverse complement strand
AGATGTGCGAAGGTCGCTCTTTGAGGCATTACTGTTTTACGAGTGACTGCCCTTATTCATCTGCATACTTTTTTGCCTGCACCGGTCAATAAATGCGAGTTGGAAATGTTTGAAGATACCGATGAAATTTTTATGTTTTATTAAATCCGTTATGAACAACTCAACAACAATAAGCCCCTGTGTTTTCGAGGCTTTCAGCTTTTTAAACACAGGGGCTTTTATTTTATTTATGCCTTATCAAAGCAATTCACTCATATACTCAGACAAGGATAAAACCTGTTCCTGAAACAGCCGTTCCTCTTCGCGAACAGCTTGCCTGTATAGCGCTATCTCACTTTCCGAAATTTTTTCAGCCTTCGAAAAATGGAGCGATGAGACGGCTTTTTCAGATTTTATAACCGTCTGAGAGTATTCCGGCCCCGCTGACAGCAGACTGAGCGCAATTTCTTTTTTCAACAATCCGCTTGTTATAATTCCGAACATATCATATATTGTGTCGTTCGCAATCGGCCCCGTAATCACATCATAACGGGAAAAAGCATCACTGCCGCCGTTACGGTTGGCAGATATATAATCAAACCATTCCTCGTTTTTTGACAACCGTTTTATACTGAGCCCGTCGGTGTTCAGTTCATAATAATTAATGAAGGTATCAAAGCCTTTGCGAACCCGCGCCCAGCGTTTTGAAAACTCTTCATTATCGGAAAGATAGAACCCCTGCCCGAAATCGGCGTTTTTTCTGCCGGCTGTTATGTCGGGGATTTTAATTATCTGAAATCCCGTATGAAACAGATTAATTGTACTCATAGCGTTTATAAGCCTTTTTTATAAAGATTTTTAAAATAAATTTAATTTAATACAGTTTCGGCATAAGTTTTTTAAATATTGAAAATATAAATCTGATAAAATTAAGGAATGACGGGCTGTTTTTCAGCCTCTCAAACTCGTTCGGCGAGCCGGTGACGGGATATACGGTATCGGCGTCATCGTCAGCCTCAAGGAATTGCGGAAACTTTTCAAAAGATTTTACGCTGACCTCATCACTTGTCATAACAAGATTAAACAATTCATCTATACCCGCGTTCCCGTTACAGTGCAGCCAGTCGCGCACAAACCATGTGCAATCCGGAATGGCGCAGGTTGACGCGTCAATCATATTATCGGGAGACAGATGTTCTTTGTTGTTTAAAGTATTCAAATAACTGTTATCAAGCGGTTCTTTGACATTTCCGCAGGCAGCGCCGAGCGAGGCGTATTTTGTATCAACGGTGCCGTCAGAAGTCGATTTCCAAAGTGTTACAAGAGGAGTTCGCTGAACATTGTATCCGCAAATAATGCAGATTTTTACGCCGCTGCTTTTTGCCTGTATGAGATTGTTTTTTATATTCGCCATCGCTTTTCTGTAAGCGAACACTTTGTCATGAAGTCTGCCTCGGGAGGGAAGATTCATAAACTCCACTGCACTGTCAAAGTATTCTTCGGGAACAAAAGCCCAAATTCCGGGAAGAGTTCCGAAAATCGGAATAAGAGCTTCATTATAAACCCTTTCCCCTAAATCCGTAACAATCTTATCGCCGAGAGCACATACGGCATCAACAACACCGGCGCCTTTAAGAATATCAAGAAGCGCATAGAGCGAGCCTTCAATCAAATCGTCGGCAAAGCCCGTTTCGAGAAAAGGAATTGCATCTTCACCGTAGCGTGTAAGCGAAGTGGAGTTTATTTCGATTTTGCCGCAGAACGCCTCCCCCGCGACAGCGGTACCAAGCAGAGGACAACAGCGACAGATTATGACATCTATACCGTCATATCCGTATTTGTCAAGGTAAGCTGACAGAACCACTCCGCCCATACTTGAACATTTAAGCTTTACGCTGTTGTGACCTGTAAGGGTTTTGACCTGATTGATAAATTCATAAAGCCGGTCGGCGTGTTCATAGGGGTCAAGCCTGAAATCGTAGTCAAAATAATAATCACTGTCCGGACCGTGTTTGCTGCCCTGCGGAACATTAAGTTCCGGTGTTGTTACATTATTTTTTGAATTGCCGTCACTGTCAAGCGCAAGGTCTCCGAAACACGCGTTTACAAAGCGAACGAGGGCGTCCCCAATCAAATCGGTATTTCCGGTCAAAAGAGCTTTTGAAACATCCGGCAGAACATCGCCGAGATTTGACAACAGGAATTTCGTGTCAACCTTCCACAGCACCTGTTCGTCTTTTGTGCCCGCGTCTCTGACTATTGAAGAACAGCCGAGAGGTCCGACATAAATTACAGGTGAAAAGCCGCATTTACAGCCTGTGTTATCGGCAAACGACGGCATTGCCGCGCAACAGATAATTACCGCGCTCATTATCAGCGAAAGAACTTTTTTCATCGGCAGCACTCCTTACAAAAATATTTAAACTCATACTTACCGTCAATCATCAAACATCATATCAACAAATTCAGCTTCATCAACCCATGAAGGCTCATACTTGACTTTTGAAATCCCGGTTTTACAACCCGGACAGGTTTTATACGCCTTTTTTGCTTTAAAACCGCAAACCGAGCAGATAAATTCATCTGATTTTAAGTAATGTGTTTTTTGTATCCATACCGTAGATTTTTTGTTATTCCCGAATAAAGACATATTGCCTCCTTAAATAAAACCATTTAATAAAGCTTCACACACGGCATAAATACTTTTATGTGCCGTTTCAGAATAATCATTTATATTATAGCATAAACAAAGCGGATTTTCACTTATTGAACATTAAATTTTTGCGTTGTGTTTTTATTTATTTTAACGAATTCACAATTATTAATGTTGAATGTTTATTTATTATGATTTATAATATTAAGATATACGGCGATTTCATTATTCGGAGGTAGCTTTTATGCTTGAGGGCACCAATATTTTCTTTTCAAAAATGGTGGGCACACTTGCTGTTATTCTTGTTGTCGCGGCTTTCATAGGCGGCAGTGAACTGCTGATTAAGTTTACGGATGAAAAGCGTGCATGGAAATACTCAATTATTGCGGGAGTATTAGGCGGAGTTTTCGGCGTTTACGGCAATATTTCGGGCGTAAGTTTTAACGGTGCCGTTATTTCAGTGCGTGACATAGGGCCGATGCTCGCGGGCTTTACGGGCGGACCGATAGGCGGCCTTATTGCCGGCCTTGTTGCAGGTCTCCACAGACTGTTTATGGGCGGAATAACCGCTCAGGCTTGCGTTGTTGCCACCTGCTCAATAGGGCTTATTTGCGGTTTTATTTCGCAGAAATACCGGAAAATAGTTGAAAAACCCGGTTGGGCTGTTGTAATAGGCAGTGTTATGGAAGCTTTTCATCTTTCAATAGTACTTGCTATGGTTAAACCTTTTGAAACGGCGCTTGACATTGTCAGACATATAGCAATTCCTTTTATTCTTGTAAACGCCATTGGTTTTACCATGATGATTACAATAATCACCTACACCGAAAGGCAGCGTAAACTCACCCTTGAAAGAAGCCGTCTGCAATCAGAGCTTGAGGTTGCCAATGTTATTCAGCACTCACTTTTGCCTGTGATTAACGAATCATACCCCGGCCGTGAGGAAATTGATGTGAGCGCGTTTATGGAAGCGGCAAAAGAAGTAGGCGGAGATTTTTACGACACTTTCTTTGTTGACAAAAACCATATCGCGTTTGTCATAGGTGATGTTTCCGGCAAGGGTGTGCCTGCCGCCCTGTTCATGGCGTCGTCGAAAATCATTCTGCAAAACTGCATAAGAGATATTCCCGACCTGTCTGAGGCAATCGGAACCGCCAACCATGTGCTTTGTGAAAGAAACGAAGCGGATATGTTTGTTACCGTATGGGCAGGCGTTCTTGACCTGACAACACTTGAACTCGAATATATCAGCGCGGGGCACAACCCACCGGTGCACATCAGCAACGGAAAAGCTGAGTTTTTCAAAACAAAAAACGGATTTGTTCTTGCCGGTATGGACGGAGTAAAATACAAAAAATATACCGTACAGTTAAACAGAGGGGATACCGTTATTCTTTACACTGACGGCATTGTTGAGGCAGAGACCGAAAAACATGAATTGTTCGGAGATGACAGGCTGATTGCCTGCCTTGACGGAAAAGGAGGCAGCAGTGCCGCATCCATCACGGAACTTGTGAAGAATTCTGTAAACGCTTTTGTTGACGGAAACAGCCAATTTGACGATATGACACTGCTGTGTTTTAAAATCAATTAACACTCAAAAATAAAAAGGACTGCAGACAATGAAGTTTGCAGTCCTTTTTTTGACCTGTTTATCCGGGCACAACCGGAGTCCAGTATTCATTATTATAAGAGTCTGTAATAAGATATGTTGCAGAGCATTTATCTGCATCGATTATTACATTTGAAATTGTGTTTTCGCCGTTGTATATGACGGGCTCACCCATAAGATAACTGTCCTGATATGTGCCGTCATAGCCGTAATAATCGCAGATAAACTCGATTCTATCGCCTTTTGTAAGGCTTTCAACACCTTTTGCGACTGTTTCGGTTTCACCCTTTGTGTAAACATAGCGCGCGCCGGCTATGTAGCCTTTCGGGTTGGCGTTGTCAAACACTAGAATAAGCTCCGCTCTGTCACCGTTAATCATTACGGGAACATAACCGGTAATCGAGTAATTTGTTCCGTCATCAAATGTATCGGTATAATAATAAGGAACCGGTTGGCTGTCTATCGCGAGCCATGTGCCGTCAAAATCACTGACGAGTTCGCCGTTTTCGGTTATTCTGTAAACATTGTCAAGACCGAGGTCAATATATCCCTCACCGTCATCATAAAATACATTGAGTGCGAGCGAATGAATCTGACTCCATTGATCGGCGTTAAGAGCAAGCTGATAATCGTCGCCGTTTTTTACCCAGACAAAATTCGAGGTGTCAAGCTGATTTTCCGCAATAACTTCAACGGCGTTTTCAACATCAAAGCTTCTCTGCCCGCCGAGCAGAGCTCCCGCAATCGACATAAGCGAACCCGCTCCCGCCGCGGAAGGAGTGTTTTGTGCGGGCGCAGCGGTCGAAGCAGTGCCGCCGCCCATTAAAGCGTTGAGAAGTGATGAAATATCTATGCTTGAAGCGGGCGACTGACCGGAATAACTGCCCTGAAGAGACGGAAGAGGTGATGAGGGCTGCTGATTGCCCGCAACAACCTGACCGGAAAGTTCAAGGTTTGCGAAAGAGCGCACACAGTCAGTATAGCTGCTGTCCATTCCCATTGCCTCATAAGCCTTAACAGCATTAGCAACCCTTGATGTTTTATTATATGGAAAATAGATGGCAAGACCGTAAGCGTTTGTGATGGATGAGGATGTGTCATTATATTTTACGGCTCCGCGAACGGCGTCGGCGAGCGCTTTTGAATCCTGCGTATTCAACTTATTCGCAAGGTCAACAATGTCAATCTGGTCCGTTTTGTTGCTTATCGCGAACTCTCTTGTTTTTGCGCGGGCGTCTGAAACGATTTTATAATCCTTGCTGTTTATAAGCTGAGCCGTTTCAACGGCAAAATCTTTAAAAGCGGACGGAACTGTAGCGGTAAGTTCCGCGAGATCAACAACCGAAAGAGTTGTTTTCTGGCCGGGGCATCTCTGATTGCAATAAGCAACAAAATCATCCACAATTATTTTGCCGAGGTTGAGAGTTGAAATTGAGGGGTTTCTCGCAAGGTTGTTGAGCCAGTTTGTGTAATACCAGCCAACGCCCGGCTCTGTTTCTTCAGAGCCGATAAGATAATCGGAGTAAGGAGCAAGTGTAAGGGCGCTTTCGAGCGTGCCCATAAGGCAGGCGTCAAAACCTACAAAATCAAATGTCTGACCTGTGGCTTTCAATGAATCGCCTATAACTTTAAGTGACATTGAACCCGACTGCGGATTTCTCTCATCGTAACCGAAACCGGAAATAGAGCCTCCGCCGTGATCCCAGAAAATAAGCATCTTTCTGTTGGCGGGGTAATTCTTTACGCAGTAGTTTATAAAACGAGTGAGAGTTGTTCCCCTTGTCATCGGGTCGGAACCGTCATTTCTGACAAGGCAGGTCATCTGACCGTTATGAATTTTATAAATCTGGTTTACGGAATTGCTTATTCCGCCTGTTCGCCAGGATTTGCACCCGCCTGTGTAAACAATAACATCAACATTGCTGTTAAGAGTGGCTGACGCCATTTCTTTCATATCGGAGCTTGCCATACCGCTTTTGGATTCAAGATCGGTGCCGCACATATAAACCATAACCGTCGCTTTGTCTGATCCGTCGCCTTTGATAACGGTTCTTTTCGCGGCAGCCGCCGGAGAAACTGAGGTGTTCAGAACCTTTCGGTTGTCTTCACCGTCCCACTTTGAAGATATACTGCTGTTTGAAAAGCCGCTGAAAATACCCGAGCCGGTGTTTGTTACGGGAGTTGAAGGAGTCTGACCTCCGCCGAACAGGCTGTTAATTCCAAAGCCTCCGCCGAACACAAGCGCAAGTATAATGCCTATTATGCCTATACGCTTGCCTCCGCCGCCTGAACGGTTGTGCCCTCCTCCCGAAGAAGATCCGCCAAACGGTGAGCCCGACTGATTTCTGCCACGATAGCCGTCTTTTTTGCCTACCGGGCCGGTTCCGAGGCCTTCACCGCGCTTTTCTATAGGTTTACCGTAATCGGTAACATTTTTTTCTCGACCTCTCGGTTGCTGATCCATAAAAATCCTCCCTGCCGATTAATAAATATTATAAACATATTATATTTTTTTCAGAGTGAAAATGTCAATACATTTAAATAAAGATTAATTTGACTTTGAATAATGCATTATATTGGCGCATATCAGTTTATCATAATCGATTATATGAAAAAGAGAGCCGTCATGCAAAGGGTAAACACAAATATCTTCCGCTTCATTGTCATAATTGGGCAGATGCCTTTCAAATTCAATGCTGACGGTACCGTCTTCGGTGTTGACTGCGAGAACCTGTTCATCCGTGCTGTCATCGGCGTCATAAGAAAGATAAAGTACCCCGCCGTAAACAGAGCCGCCCTGAATTCTGTTCACCGTTTCGCTCAAAGCAATTGTTCTTGTTAATTCCATTGTTTCAAGGTCATATGCAAGTATTTCAGTGACATCCGAAAACTTTGATGTATAGAGCATTCCGTTTTCTCTGTCAACAGCAAGCCACGGTATTCCGTCTGTCAGATACTCGCTTGTCAGGTCATAGTATTCGCCGGTATATTCGAGAGTATCACAATCATAAACAAGCACAAAATTATATTTATAGCCTTCGCCTTCAACAGAAGCGTATATTTTACCGTTTGCGCAGTCAATGCCGCCTATATGGTCGCTTTGAAACCTTGTTTTGAATTCATCGGGTATTGCCGAAGAAACTCTTTTTTTGCAGTTCATATTTAAATCAAATTTTGCAAGCCCTGTAAAGCCGACCGCGGTTATTGAACCTGACGAGTAAAAGAACTCGCCGTTGCAGCAAAGCCCCTGCCCCGCGAACATTGAAACCACAGGCGTGAGTTTTTCTTTTCGGGCAAGTTCATAGCCCGGTGATGTTGAAATCTCACCCAATCCGAAAATATAGGTTATTATTAACACAAAAGAAGTAAAAAACGAGGCTATACTTTTCAACAAAAACACTCCCTTCAATAAAATGATATTACACATTACGCCTTTTTTCAACATTTATGCCCGTTTTAAATTGCGAAAATGAGCATAAAAACACTTTTTCTATTTGACAAAGGGTAATTATTGTGATTTAATTTAACAAAAGGGATGTTCAATCCCAAAAAATATGGAGGCGTTTTTTATGGGTAAATTTGAAGTAAAAAAGGTTAATTCCGGCATTAAGTTCAGTTTAAAAGCGGGCAACGGCGAAATTATTGCCAACAGCGAAGTTTATTCAACAGAAAAGGCCTGTCTCAACGGAATTGAGAGCGTTCGCAAAAACTGTGTTGCTGAAATCGAAGACCAGACTGTTGAAGGATTTGAGAAAATCAAGAACCCCAAGTTTGAGCTTTATCTTGACAAATCAGGCGAATACAGATTCCGCCTTAAAGCAAAGAACGGCGAAATCATCGCAACGGGTGAAGGCTACAAAGCAAAAGCCAGTTGCAAAAAGGGTATTGACAGCATTAAAAGGAATGCCCCCGAAGCCCCTGTGGTTAATGTTGAATAATTATTATTGATTATAACAGTTTTGCGGGTTCTGCTTATGCAAAGCCCGCATTTCTTTTTAACGGAGAAATTATGATTGTTTTGAGAATAACCGTTTTTATATTATCTTTTTTCTGCGTTTTGCTTAATATCAATCCGCTTCTTACAACAGGTGAAATCAACATAGGCCTTATCACAGGACTGTCGGCAGGAGTTATACTGTTTATATATGGGTTGTTTTTCAAAAAAACAAACGGTTTTATCGCATCCCTATGGAGGCATTCTGCCGGAAAAATCATTTTATCAGCCATTGCCCTAATTGCGGTTGTATGCGTATGTGTCGGCGGAACAACACTTTCAAAAATTATATCAAAAAGCAGACCGACGGAAAATAAAACGGAATATATAATTGTGCTCGGGTGCCGGGTATATTCTGACAGACCGGGAATTTTTTTAACAAAAAGAATCAATGCCGCTTATGATTACTTAACAGCGAATCCCGACAGCAAGGCCGTTCTTTCAGGCGGTCGGGGAGAAGGAGAGGATATATCCGAAGCGCAGTGTATGTTTAACACGCTGACGGAAAAAAGCATTGACCCGACACGGCTTTATATTGAAGACAGCTCATCGTCAACTTTTGAGAATTTCAAAAAATCACTCGATTTGCTGAAAACAAACAATGTTACAGTTGAAGATATAACTGTAGTAACAAATGATTACCATGAATACAGGGCAATAAAATATGCCGAAAAATGCGGATTAAAAGCATACCCTTACCCTGCAAAAACGCCTTGGGACGGATATATGCCTTTTGCGCTGAGAGAGGTTTATGCCGTAATCTGGCAAATTTACCTTAATAAATAAAAAACCCGAACACTTCAATTGAATGTTCGGGATTTGTTTTAAGTAAAGCTTCTGAATATTCTGACAACTACAGTCAGACCTTTAATGCAAAGGGCCGCGAGTTTAATGAACAGGTTAATCATCTGAGCAACATCTATTGTTGAGCCCTGCACCTGAGAAGAACTGTAATCCGTCTGCGTTGTTTGCCCCTGACCCTGTGACGGGTCTGTTGCGCCGAGAGTGCCTGCTGATGAAACGCCGGAAAAATTCGGATGAATGCATCCCCAGTAATTCTTCCATGTATAATGACCGGTGTAATTTGTTACATAATGCTGATTTGACCAATTCTGATGATAGGTTGAATAATCGGATTCATAAATCGCGACATGACCGATTTCGGAATTGGTGTAGATAAGAATATCGCCTTTTTGAGGCACACCGCCCTGCGTACGGGTCCACCCCGCGGGAAGGGTAACGGTGATGTAACTTGACGCAGGTATGAGATAAGGACTCTCGCCCAGAAACTCATAGTAAGCGCAAATCAAATCCACACAGTAGCCCGTGCCGAAGCTTTTGCCTAAATTGGACCTCACCCATGCTACGGCCTCATCGCTTGATTTGCTTGTTGCCGACGCATTGAGCGCAAACGGGCAAACAAGCAGGGCTGCACACAAAAATACTGCAATAACGCGTTTTGATATTTTATTCAAAGCCTTTTCCTCCGTTAAGCGGTTACTCAAGCCGCCGTTGAATAATTTTTAATGTTCCGACGCTCAATATAACACATTTTTACGAAAATGTCAATTAATTACAAAAAGATTTCAAAAAGTTACAGATTGTAATATTTTACGGGACTATAAAATGCGTAATATAAATTATATGCCTTACGGAAAACTCTTTCGGAAAACGCTCAAGCATTTTGATATGTTCTTTCTCCCATAACGCGAAGGTTTCGCTGTTCATTGAAGCCAAAGTTCCCCTGCAGGCACACATTCTGCCGTGCCAGCTTTCGCGTGTAAACGGCAAATCGGCGTAAAAACTTTCGCTGACTTTTCCCGGAAAAAGATTATCGTTTATATCTTCCAGCGCGGATTTTGCGGACTCCCAGCTTTTATTCAATTTTAAAACAAGATTTTGACTTTCAAGCGCAACCGTGTCGTTTTCATCCCAGCCCATAAATACTTTTATAAATTTACCTTCCGGTTTTAACATACGGCTTATTTCACCGCGCATTATATTCCTGTCAAAATAAAAGAAACACTGCGCAGCCGTTATGCAGTCAAATGAAGAATCGGGGAAACCCGTTTTTTCTGCAGGCAGGCAGTAATAATTAATGTTATGCCCGTTTTTTTCCGCCTTGTCTTTTGCGAAAGCAATCTGCTGTTCCGATATATCCGCCGCGCTGATTTCGGCATTCGGATTATAAAGGTTTTCGGGCAGAACTCCCGTGCCCGTGCCGAGGTCGAGCCACGAAGTGTTATCGGCGGCAACGCCGAGAGCGAGAAGTTTATCATAGAGCTCCTTCGGGTAAATGTCTCTGTAACGGGCATAAACAGATGATGTTTTGCCGAAATCAAAATAACTGCCATTGTCGATTTTTTTAACTGTCATATTTTCCTCTTTATACACACTATGCGCTCCCGGTTAACGGAAGCGCATAAATTTTCCCGTATCAATACTGATTTTATGGTAAACTCTTTTTTATGTCAATGATTCTACAGGCTTTGCAACGGAATTTTTGCGATCTTTTATGCAATAAACAGTCATAATGATTACCGCGATAACAGCCATCGGTATTGAATAAACAATAAAAGAAACAATATGGTCTGTCAACGCGCCCGTTCTTTTTTCGGGATTTATAAAGAACTGTAAAATTGAAGGAGAGGTGTTATTGACCGCGTGCAGAAATGCCGCCGGCCAGACCGAGCCCGTTTTTATTGTAACATAAGTCAGAATGATTCCCAGAAAAACAGTGAGTACAGCCATTGCCGCAAAGCCGGTAAACGGATAGCCCCTGTATTGCGTTCCGAAATTATGCCCCGCGTATGTAAGAGGCCAGTGCCACATTCCCCAGATAATTCCTCCGATTACAACCGCCTTGGGCAGACCGCAGAGTTTAATGAGTTTAGGCATCATATAACCGCGCCAGCCGAGTTCTTCACCCAGACCGCCTATGGAGAAATATACACCCGAAACGAACGCCATAACCGGATAAAAATAAACTGTTCTGACATCATCAACTGCTGTTCTGAAAAACTGCTTGTCAAAACATTCCGGCTGAATAATAACGCTCATCAAATTACCGAGTTCGGTATAAAGCCACGGAATGAGTAGGGCAAGAATATAAAAGACAAACCTGCCGTTTTTTAGATCAATGCCGAGCATAAGCGAATTTTCGCCTGTGAGTTTATATCCTTCTTTTGTGAAATGCCTTGTTATAATAACACCGGCAGCCGGACTGAGCATACCTAAGGTGCAGATGAGATCTGCCATATTGCCCAGCGAACCGTCTTCGTTTAAAAAAGGTTTGCCCGACAGAAGAAACGCGAAAAACATTCCCCATGAAACGCCGAATGTAACTGCAAAAAAAATCAAAAGATTTTTAAGTTCTGTTCTTTTTTCGGTTTTATCCATCAATACCGACCTCCCTGTTTTTATTAAGGACACAAGTCAGTTTATATGAACAGAAATACAATAAAGACGAAATAACCGGAGACAAAACAGCCCATAAGTCGATTGTGAAAGGATGCGTTTTATACCATTCAATAAAGACAAACAAGTCAATATTCGCAAGCTTTTCAAGATCGCCGAAAAACAGACCGGCAACGACAAGCAGAAATAAAAATTCAAGTATTGCCGTTTTAATCATCTGCGCTTTTCCTGTGCCGAGAGTGATAAAGAAAGGCAGTTCAACAGCCGCAATTACAAGCGAAGCACTTGCAAAAACAATCAGGAATGACTTAAGCGCTTCAACCAGATCGGTAATCTGGTTTTTACCGGCATTGCAGTTATAGATTTCGCACCAGATTAATGAAACGGACATCAGGATATAAACGGAAACTGCAATAAAGATGTATTTTGAAGCGATATATGTATTTTTGCCGAACGGCAGCGCCTTTGTAAATGCTTTGATTTTGCTTTTTTCATCATTTGAAATAAGTGATTTTGTCCAGATTGACGGTAAACCCAAACTGCAAAAAACAAACAAAGCAGGTAAAGTCCAGAGAAAAAAATCATAAAGACCGGCATCCGTTTGGGTGGCTGCATCCGCCATATCAATATCACCGCCGGGCAGCAAAAGACGCAAAATGAGAAAAGCAAGAGTCAGAACAAGAATAATCAATGATATCTTTTTGCCTTTGACAGAAAGAAAATCTTTATATAACAGACCGCCCATTATGCCACCCCTCTCTTTTTATCAGCAAAGAAAACAGACAAAAAGTAACAGACTGCCGCCACCGCAACGGCGGAAACTATAAAATAATAAGGTTTGTTTTCAAAAGCATTTATGAGATTGTGAAAAAACGCGGAAAAAGAGGCAAAATCATCATTTATCAGCGCGCTTTTTACATCTTTGATTTTTACAATCAAAAACAAAACAGCGAATGCAACAATCGGCAAAGCCGTTGAGTACGCCGGTGTTATTCCCGCGTAATTGAGCATTATTATCAACGATGTAAAAACAACCATACAAGCAGTGATTGAAACAAGTGTGCCGATGCATTTTGAAAACAGAATAATATCAGAAACAGCCGACATTACCGCAGACATAAGGATATCAATAACAAGACCCGCCGCGAGAAAAATAAAAACAGTCACAAATTTTGAAAAAACGCGTTTTTTTACGGAAATCGGAAATGACGCGCCGACCTTATAAAATGAGGCGGCTTTATCATAAACAAACAGGTTGGAAATATCGCCTGTGCTGACGAGCGGCAGAAGCATAAAAAACATTACGGCAATTTTAACAACAGCGGCAATATCAAATCCCGCTTCTTCCATACCCGACACGGATATTCTGAGATTGCCGTAACGGCCGCTGAGAACAAACATTATCGCCACGGCAACAACACCGATAATTACGAATGTGTATGTGGTGAGCTGCTTTTTAAGGCAGTAAATGTCTTTAACAATCAAGCCTTTCATATCCGCCTCCGTTATTTGTTATTAAACTGCCGTCTTGCTTTATTGACATAGAAAATCATAATCTCTTCAAGAGTTGAAGGTTCAATGACAGCATCGGGGTAAAGCTTTCGGCAGGTTTCGGCGTCATTTACAAGAACTTCGGTGCCGAACACGCCCTCCTGCGTTGAAACAATAACCGACTCGCTTATTGATGAAACATAATCATTGGGGCATTTAAGCAAAGCGTGTTTTTCGAGTATTTCATCTTTATTGCCCGCCAGAACAATTCTGCCGCCGTCAATAAACACAACCTCATCGGCAATTCTCTCAAGGTCGGCCGTTATATGCGATGAGAGAAGGATTGTATGGTCTTCAACCTCTTCAAATTCTCTGAATATCTGCATTATCTCATTACGGACTATGGGGTCAAGGCCGCTGGTAGGTTCATCCATAACAAGAAGCTTTGCGTTATGTGAAAGAGCGGCGGCTATCTGGAGCTTCATTCTCATACCCCTTGAAAAGGCGCCGCAGCTTTTATTAGACGGCAGTGAGAATTTTTTGAGATTATTGAAATATTCTTTTTCATCCCAGTTTTTATAAATATTTTTCATAATTATATTTATCTGTTTGGGTGTAAGGAACTCATGAAAACCCATTTCATCGAAAACAACTCCGACATCTTCGCGCAGGTGAGAATGTTTGCCGTCAACAGGCTGACCGAACAGATATATTTCGCCGCTGTCGCGCTTTATTAAATCGAGCAAAAGCGAAATCGCTGTTGTTTTGCCCGCGCCGTTCTGCCCGATAAAGCCGCAGACACTGCCTTGCGCAACGGCAAAACTTATGCGGTCAAGCTTGAAATCACCGTAATCTTTTACAACATCTTTAAATTCAATTACATTTTTTGTTTCAGCCATTGTCTTTCTCCTTATAAATTATGCTGAGAGTTTCGGTCAGTTCCTCAAGAGAGATTTTGCCGATAAAAGCTTTGTCAACCGCCGTATCAAAAAGCTCCTGAATCGAAAACAGCATATTTTCTTTGACGAGGTCGCTGTTCATGGCATTGACAAAACAGCCCTTGCCCTGAACGGAGGAAATATAGCCATCCCTTTCAAGGTCTTCATAAGCTCGTTTTGTTGTGATTATGCTGATTTTCAGCTCTTTTGCGAGCATTCTCATTGACGGCAAAGCGTCACCCGCAGACAGAGAGCCGGCCATAATCTGGGTTTTTATCTGCTCTTCAATCTGCTCATAAATCGGAACTCCCGATGAATTGCTGATTATAATATTCATATATACCTCACTATGCGCATTAGTGTATATATACAGTATATACAGTTGTAATATGATTGTCAATAGTTTCACCAAAAAAATATCACGCCGAAAACCGGCGTGATATAAGCATTTTCATTATATTAAGAATAATCAGATTTCGGGAATTTCGATCGCGATTTCTCTGCCGAGTTCGGCTGAGCGGGAGATACCGTCGATAATTGCCTGGTTGTAAAGAATCTGAGAGCAGGGAACGGGCGCTTCTCCGCCGTCTTTCACAGCGTCAATGAAGGAGCGGATTTTTATATCAAAGCAGTCTTTATCATTATGCTTCTCTTCAATAATCGTTTCAACCTGGTTGCCCGCTATTTCGTGATAAATAACAAGCGGACCGCCTATGCTGCCGTTCCAGCACTCGGTTGAAGGAACTCTTACAGAGCCTTTTGTGCCCATAATAATAGTGTCACCGGGGGTGTCAAGATTCATAGCCCAGGCAATTCTGAAATCAAGAATAATGTCGCCTTCAAGACGGATAAATCCGGCGGCGAAATCATCAACACCGAAAACATCATGATGCTCATAAGAAGGGTCTTTGCCGAAATAATCGGACTTGTAGCCTGTTACGGTAAGAGGCTTGGGGTAACCGATTGAGTTGAGAACCATATCGAGCGAATAGCAGCCGATATCGCCCAAAGCGCCGATGCCCGCTGTATCTTTCTGAATAAAAGAGGTTCCGTAAGGTGTGGGGATGCCCCTGCGTCTGCCGCCGCCTGTCTGAATGTAATAAATTTTGCCGAGCTCGCCCGATTGGCAAATCTTTTTGAGCATTTTCATATTCTCATCAAAACGGGGCTGAAAGCCTATTGAAAGAACGCCGTTATTTCTCTTTTCGGCGCGGCAGATTTCAACTGCCTCTTCAAGAGTAACGCACATCGGTTTTTCAAGCAGAACGCTTTTGCCGTGGTCAAGCGCGTAAATTGTGCATTCTGCGTGGGTGGCGTTGTAAGTGCAGACACTGACGGCATCAACATCGGCATTGTCTATTAATTCTTTGTGGCTGGGGTAAAGTTCAATGTTTTCAAGCCCGTTTGCTTTGCAGAAAGCCTCCGCTTTGCCCGGAACAAGATCCGCCGCGGCGACAATTTCAACATCGGGGCATTTTTTATAGGCGTTAACATGGGCTTCGGCAATCCAGCCGGTACCGATAATTCCGACTTTAACCTTGCGCGACGCGTCAACCTCTTTTGCCACGGTCTGATCTTCTTTAAATCTGTCAAGTATTCCTGCGATATTCGCACCTCGTTAATTAATATAGTATTATTCCTACCAGCCGAGAGTTGATAAATAATCGCGGCTGAGTTTTACGGATTCAAGCCTTGTGTTGCCGTTTGACGGTTCATCCTGCTCAACAACAACCCATTGAGCGCCGGCTTCTTCACAGGCGGCAAGGATTGCTCCGAAATCCTGCTCACCGTAACCGACGGGGCGGAAGCAAAACGAGCTTTTCTCATTGTGTTCTTCTTCATCAATACCGATAAGTTTATAAAGAGAGCCGCCTTTATTCTCCCCCATCTCAAAATCTTTGAGATGAACTACCGGAGATCTTCCGGAATATTTAACAATATAATCCGCAGGGTTTTCGCCCGCGACATTCACCCAGCATGTGTCAAGCTCCGTTTGCAGAAGGTCCGCGGGAACGGTGTTGTAAAGAATGTCAAGAGCATATTCTTCGCCGAGTTTAACAAATTCAAAATCATGGTTATGATAAAGCAACTGTATTCCCAGTTGTTTTGCCGCGGCGGCGATTTTGCCGATCCCCTCCACTGTTGACTGCCAGCCGGGAGTTCCCGGACGGCACTCTTCGGTAAGGTATGGAACAGCGACATATTTGCAACCGATAACCGCGTAATCATTCAAAACTTTTTCGGGATTTTCAAGCATATCATAATACGGCACATGAGCGGAAACGGGAACTATTCCGATTTCATCGCATATTGACCTGACCTCTTCGGGCGCTTTGCCGAACAACCCGGCAAATTCAACGCCGTCATACCCGTATTCTTGCATTTTACGGATTGTTCCCTCAAAATCCTCAGCCATTTCATCTCTGACAGAATAGAGCTGAACGGCAACAGGAAGTTTCATAAAGTTTCACTCCTTTAATTAATTACTGCGTATATAGTAGCATACTGAGTTTGAATATACAAGATATATTTTAATGTTTCAAATCATTTCTTCAAGAATTTCCGCGGCGCCCGCAACAAGAACCGCGCAAGGACGCTTTTTGTAAAACTCCGCTGTTCTCTCATCCGGAACAGGTGTTGTTCTTTTTACTCCGATAAGATCACGGCAATATAAGGAGGAATATTTTTCTTTGAATTTGTCTGCCGCCTGCTGAACAAGGGCGTAAACTTTTGCTTTATTATCTTTGTCATTAAGATCGGCGCTGCCGTATCTCATTGAAAGCACAATAGCCATACCGGTAACCGCTCCGCACATATCGCGCATACGCCCGACACCCCCGCCGAGGCCTTCGGAAAATTTCAAAGCGACGTCTTTCGGAACACCGAAATCCTCGCTGAACGCGGCAACAACAGACTGTGAACAGTTATAGCCGTCAAAAAACAGTTGAGCGGCTTCTTCTTTTTTACCCGTATAAATCAATCCTTTCATTTCAAATCTTTTTGAAACATTATAGCACAAAAATTTTATAAAAAAAGTATTCCATTATCGGAAATTATGTGTTATAATACATTCCCGTAACGGGTTTAAACAGTAAATCCGATTTTGAATGGAGGACAAAACAATGAAAAATGTGAAAAAATCTTTCGCTCTTTTATTTGCAGTTATTTTTGCTTTTTCTGCATTGAGCGTAATGGCGTTCGCAGCGGCGCCTGAAGTAGTTATTACCCAAATCGGCAAAACAAGTGTAACGGTAAAACCGGTTGACCAGTGTGTTTTCGGATGGAAAGCAATAGGCGCCGACGGCGATTACACTTACGGAACTTCAAATGTTATTGAACTTTCCGGCAGCACTGTAGGCTATGAACTTATCGCCAAAAACCTGCAGTCAAACGCGCTCAGCACGGTTGTTACGATTTCCGCCGCCCCCGCGACCCCCTCTAAACCCGAGTATGTTACTTGCTCCGCTACAACAATCACGATGAAAGCGGACAGCAAACTGCAGTATAAAGCGTTTAACACCGACCTTGGATATGAAACCGAATGGTTTGATGAAAATGTTATTACAGGCCTCAGAAAAGACACTGTTTATTCTGTTATTGCCAGAAACAAAGTCGGCGAGAACCAGCTTTTAGGTGAAGAAAGCGAAGCGAACCTTATCAGAACAGCAAAGAGGGACGCGTTCACGGGCAAAAAAGAGGACTGCCGCGTTGACCTTATTTATGAAGGCAGTGTAACCAAGGGCACAAAGATTAAAGTTACGGCAGTAGGTTCATATATCGACGCCGCGACATCAAACGCAGATACCACTCCCATAGAAGGCGATGTTCGTTTTATTCCCATGAAATGGTACGCGAAACAGGCGGACACCGGCATTATTGTTGCCAACGGTGAATGGACATCTTCACTTACGGTTAAATCCGATGTTGTTGACACTTCAAGCGTTACAGTTGAAAAGGGCAAAGGCCCTGTTGATGTAAGAGTTGAGGTTGAGTTTGTTCAGCAGCAGTATGTAAACGGCAGTTGGAAAACAATTTCAAAATATGTTGATTCAAATACTTTCCCCGTTTCTCCCGGCTCAACAAACACACAGAAAATTACTCAGATTTTCACCGGAATAATCAACCTTGCGACAAAAGCTCTTCTTACATTCTTTAAATTAATCAACCAGTTCCTCACAAGACCTTCCACCTAAGCAACCGTTGTTTTAACAATCAACGCTCCCTTTAGTGCAAATTAAAGGGAGCGTTTTCATTTTGCTTTTTAAACTTCACTCAGCTTTTCTTCCAAAGCTTTTCGGCGTTCAAACAGTTCCGCTTCAACCCGGGCGCGAACTTGCGGGTCATCCCTGACAAATGCTATAATAATAAGATAAAGAATTTCTCCTATTATCGGGCCTGCTATAAAAATAGGCCACTGCCATTTCATATAAAGACTGCCCTGCAAAAAGTTCTTTTTGGTATTGTCATATTTTAACCAGCTGAGAATATATCCGCTTATAAGCGAATTTGCCGCCGATGAAATTTTGGAAATAAAATTCTGTATTGAAAAAGATATGCCCTCTGTTCTTTTACCTGTTTTAAGCTCCACTTCATCAATCGAATCACTTGTAAGCGACCTGTGAGCAATATCCATCATATTTGTTGGAATGGCGACAATTGCCATAAGAAGGATAACGGCGTACATACTGCCCAGAGAATCAAAACCGATAAAATAACACACCGTTCTCAATACAATCGCTGTAGTTTGAGCGATGATGAGAATACGCTTCATTCCGCCGACTTTGTCGGAAACTTTTGTGGCAAAAAACATTGAGAGAGCGCCCGGAATACCCATAAGAACGCTGTAAACGACCTGCGATGTTCCGCCGTCAAAAGAGGCAAAACCGAAGTTGAAAGACTGACGGCTTTCAAAGAAATATGCCCACGGCAGCATAGTGCCGAACGCGTCTTTAAAAAACCTTGCCGCCGAAATAAGAATAAGAGTTTTATTGTGGCGAAGAACAAATATCGCTTCAAGCAGACTTTCTTTGCTTCTCGGAACATCAACCGCCTCGCGCATTCTGTAAGCGCTCATTGAAATAAGCTCACCGCCCAAACCGAACAGCAGGCCGAAAAAAGCGAATATTTTAAAATCATCCATTCCGAGACTGCCGCTCATAACCGAACGGAGAATCTGGAACGCCATAACCAGAGTTGAACCCGCTCCGGCGCCGATTGTTACCCACTGAGAAACCTTTGCCCTCTCTTCGGAATGCGGAGATGAAAGCGCCACCATGCCCCAAAGCGCGACATCCTGAAATGAATAAAACAAATCCCAGAGCAGGTAACAGGCAAAAACTATAACAATGGAAGCCTTGATATTCGAGCCGGTTTTTATGAACATCAGCGCTGAAAGAACGCCTATTACAGGCGGAGTTGAGAGAAGATAAGGCCTGAGTTTTTCACCGTTTTTGAAGCGGTGACGGTCAACAAGCGCGCCGACAATCGGATCGTTTATCGAATCCCATGTTCTGGTTACGCTCGTCATAAGACCGACGATTTTTGAATTAACGCCGAGAACCGTGGTGAGATAATAGAAAAGCCATTGTGAAATAAAGCCGTATGAAACATTCTGACCGCCGAGACCGACGGCGTATGACAGCAGCCTGCCGTTTTTGACATATTTCCGGTTTTCGGGCATTTGAGATACGCTGCTGTTGTTTTCAGAAACTTCCGGTGACACCGGCATTCCCCTTTCTTATTTTAATTTTATAGCTTTAAGCGAAGGCGCGCAATCACGGTTAAAATCATCTGTTGAAGCTTCAACGGAACAGGATTCGCAACCCGCGGATTCAAGTGCAAGTATAAACTCTTTATAATCGACTCCGTCATTCGGACGAGGGAAGTTCCGTGTAACCGGCTCGGCAATGTGGGAGTGTTTTATTGCGCCGCTGAGTTTTTCAACAGTTTCACAATTATCACCTGCGTCAAACATATGATAATAGTCAACAAGACATTTTATACAGCGCGAATTTGCCTGAGCTGCGAGAGCCGCCCCTTCAAGAGCGTAATTAACAATGTTGCTGTCTGACCTTCTCAACGGCTCAATTACAATAATCACATTGTATTTTTCAGCAACAGGAGCCGCGATTTCTTTTAGAAAAAAGACAATTTGCCTGTATGCTTCCTCATAGCTCCATCCGGCGGGAACATTTCTTGCGCCGGAGGAACCGAAAACCACTTTTTCAAGACCCAACTGTTTGCCGCGTGACATACCTTTTTCAATATATTCTTTCAAAGCGTCATAATCGACCTGCGGGCCTGTAACTTTGAGATTGCCGGGTAAAAAGCAGTTAACTGTTTCACACTTTAACGAGTATTTTTCGAGTTCGGATTTAAATAAACCGAACTGTTCGCAATCGCTTTCGGCAAGCAGAGAAAAGCAGGACTCAACATAGTCAAATCCACTTTCGGCAACAAGTTTGATTTTGCCGGGATCACTGCCTACACACATTCCGAAACGCATAATCCACCTCGCAAATAAAGATTACTGACCGTAGTAAGCGCCTGACCCGTGCTTTCTGAAATAATGTTTATGCTGAATTGCCTGAGAAGCAGGTTGAGCCTCAAGGCTCTCACTGATAAACGCCATTTTTGCAACTTCTTCAAGAATGGCGGAATTTTTCGCCGCCTCAAAGCAATCCGCGCCCCATGTGAACGGGCCGTGTGAGTGAACAAGCACAGCGGGCACCGCCCCGGGTTCAATATTGTTTTTCTCGAAACACTCAGCAATAACTTTGCCGGTATTCAATTCATACTCGCTGTTAATTTCTTCGGATGTTAAATCCCTTGTGCAGGGTATTTCGCCGAAAGCGAAATCTGCGTGTGTTGTACCGTAAGGCTTTATGGCTTTTGCCGCCTGCGCAAAGCCGACCGCAAATGTTGAATGTGTGTGCGCTACGCCGCCTATACAGTTAAATCTTCTGTAAAGCTCAAGGTGGGTTGCCGTATCGGAAGAAGGTTTAAGCCCTTCAATCCTGTTGCCCGCAAGGTCAACAACGGCAAGATCGGATGCTTTGAGTTTTTCATAATCAACGCCCGAAGGTTTTATTACAACCATACCGCTTCCTCTGTCAATGCCGGAGACATTGCCCCAGGTAAACAGCACAAGCCCGTATTCCACAAGTTTAAGATTGGCTTCAAGCACCTGTTCTTTTAAAGATTCAAGCATTAACTCAGCCCTCCGCCGCTATTTTTTTAAGGCGTTTCATAACATCATTCGCGCCTCTGCCGAAATAATCGTGCAGGGTTTTGTATTCAGCATAAAGCTTATTATATATTTCAACATTTTCGGGATTGGGATAATAAACGGTATCTTTGACTTTGCCCATTATTCCCGCGGCTTCATAAACATCATCATATCCGCCGTTCGCTTTGCCCGCCGCGACGGCGCCGAGAATTGCGCTGCCGAGAGAACCGCACTGAGTTGTGCCGGCTATCTTAACCGGCATATTGAGAACATCGGAATAAATCTGCATAGTCATCGGGTCTTTTTGCGATATTCCCCCCGCGGCATAGAAGGTGTTAACCGTAACGCCGTTCTCATTGAATGTGTCAACAATCATTCTGGTGCCGTATGCAGTAGATTCAATGAGAGCGCGGTAAATATCCTCCGGTTTTGTCTGAAGGGTCATACCGAGAATCAATCCGGTCAGGTCAATATCGCAAAGAACAGAACGGTTGCCGTTAAACCAGTCAAGCGCGAGCAGTCCGCTCTCGCCCGGCTTTTTTGCTGAGCATTTTTCACGAAGCAGTTTATGAACATTGACGCCTTTCTCTTTTGCCTCGGTAAAAACGCTTTCCGGCAGGCAGTTATCAATAAACCACTGGAAAGAATCGCCGACGCAGCATTGACCCGCTTCATAACCGTAAAGACCGGGCATTACTCCGTCTTCAACCACACCGCACATTCCGGGCACCTGTTTTTCTGTGTTGCCAAGAAGAATATGACAGGTTGAGGTTCCCATAATGGCAAGCAGCTCACCCTCTTTGGTAATTCCGACAGCCGGAACGGCAACATGGGCGTCAGCCGTGGCGACAGCAACCGCAGTGCCTTCTTTAAGGCCTGTGAGCTCCGCCATTTTCGCGGTAATCTCCCCTGCCTTTTCGCCTATGGCGGTAACCGGGCCCAACTTATCTTCAACAAGGTTTTCGAGCCTCGGATCAAACGCTTTGAAAAATGATTTGGGTGGATATCCGTTTTTCTTGTTCCATATTGCTTTATAACCCGCGCAACAGGCGTTTCTTGTTTCTTTACCGCTCAGCTGCCAAACAACCCAGTCAGCCGCCTCAATGAATTTATCCGCTTTTTCGTATATTTCCGGCGCTTCTTCAAGCGTTTGCCAGATTTTGGGAACAAGCCACTCCGAACTGATTTTGCCGCCGAAGGTATCAAGCCAATCCACATTGAGTTCACGGGCAATTTCGTTGAGTCTGTTTGCGTAAGGCTGCGCGGCATGGTGTTTCCAGAGTTTTACATAGGCATGCGGATTGTCATTATATTCAGGCAAAAAGCAAAGCGGAGTTGAGTCGGCAAGTACAGGCAAAACGGTGCAGGTTGTAAAATCAATGCCGACACCTATAATATCCGCGGGGTCAACACCGGACTGTTTGATAACGGCCGGAATCGTGTTGCCGAGAACATCAATATAATCCTGCGGATGCTGAAGAGCCCAGTCCATACCGAGTTTTTTCCCGCTCGGCAGACATTCATCCATAACCGCGTGAGGATATTCAAAAACAGATGTCGCGACCTCTCTGCCGTCGGAAACATCCACAAGAAGCGCTCTTCCCGAAAGAGTACCGTAATCAAGACCTATTGCGTATTTTGACATTTCTATCTCTCCTTAAACAAACAGTTTTGAAACTATGCCCGCGTAAAGCCCCGCGGGGTCTTTAAGATAGTTGTTTTTAATGCTGTCAACCTGGTTTTCATCGGCGGCGTAAACTGTGAGTTTCATCAGAACCTCATCGCCGTTCATTAGTGTAAATGTTATATTTACGCCTTTTTCAAGGAACTCCGTTTCGATTTTCGTTTCACTTTTGCGGCGTTCCATTGTTTCAAGCATAACAGCATCTTCCAGCGCCTTTTCGCGAACGGATTTGGGAATTTCTTTTTCAAGCTCATACAGAGCGCTCAATGATTGAGGGGTAAGCGAAAGCACACCGTCGGCGTCACATTTAAGGCTGCCTGCCGATATAAGTTCCTCAAGAGCCTGACTGACGGCAAAATAATTCGCTATTCCGTGAAGCTGAAATATCTCACCTATCTTTTCACGCCTGAGCGGAGTGTTGATTTTTTTAACAATGTAACAAATCAATGTTTTTATCTGCGCGGTATTACGCAAACCGCCCAACTCAACGCCTTCCGAGAATGTGTCATAAGACTCGGAAAAATCAGTATTGTCAGTGTTTAATTCCGACATAACAAATCACCTGCTTTGCTGTAAAATCATTAATCGGTTATTTGTTGAAGTCAACAGGAGGCAAAGGCTTGCCGAAATAACCGTGCTCTTTCATATCTTCTGTTATAAAGTTTTCTTTGACAGCCGCCCTGCCCCAGAGATTGGCCCAGCCTTCACAATACAGTTTGTAATATGAAACCCCTTTTTCTTTTCGCATTTTCACAAAAAGCGGAAAATTACACCATATTGAAGAAGGAAGGCCGACAACAATAAGATAAAGAGGGCCTAACAAAATGGATTGGAAAGAGTGCCCGTACTCATGGATTTTTGTATCATGCGCCCAGCCTTCGGCTTTTGAGGCACCCATAAAAATAAACATACCCATTGAAAGACCGCCGAAACCTTTCGCGTTAACATAAGTGATGACGGCATTGTGAAAGCGCTCATGTTTATGAGTCGGCGCGAGAACAAGAAAGGCGATAAAGCCGGCAAGGTTCTGAACAATCCCCCAGCTGAACTGTAAAAAGTAAAACAAAAAGGCGTTCATATTTCTCTACCCTTCAACATATATTAATTTAAATTATAAAATATAATTAATTTAAAGTAAAGGAATTTTTCATATACGGCAACCCAAAAAATTGTTTTATTCAAATTATACAAATTTACAGCTATATTTATGTTGAAAATAAACTTGTAATGTGTTATAATATGATTGAAAATGAGGTGAACGATATGCTGTTGACGGTTGATATAGGAAACACCAACATAACAGCCGGAGTTTATAAAAATGACGATCTTGTTCTTATTACGAGAATAAAAACAGACCGCAACAAAACATCCGACCAGTATTCAATCGAATTTAAAAATCTTTTCAGTCTCTATAAAATAGAATGCGATCTCAGCGGCGCCGCCATAAGCAGCGTTGTGCCGGAGCTTACCGGAATTGTATGTCAGGCAATAAACACAATATCGGGCGTTGAGCCTCTTGTGCTTGCCCCGGGCGTTAAAACGGGGATGAATATTCTTACCGACGACCCGGCTCAGGTGGGTGCGGATTTAATAGCGGGAGGCGTAGGCGCCGCGAACCTTTACCCTTTGCCCTGCCTGATAATCGATTTGGGAACTGCCACAAAAATCTGCCTGATTGATGAAAACGGAGCGTTTCGCGGCTGCGCCATTTCGCCGGGTATCGGAATATCTCTTGAAGCTCTTTCGTCAAGAACTTCTCAACTGCCCGCCATAAGCCTTACCACCCCCGCCCACGCCGTCGGCACAAACACAATAGACGCTATGGAGTCGGGAATTGTATTCGGAACAGCCGCCATGCTCGACGGGCTTTGCGCTAAAATAGAAGAGGAATACGGCAAGCCGGCTGCATCCACTGTTGCAACAGGCGGCCTTTCAAAAGATATTATAAAGAGCTGCAAACGCGATATAATCCATAACGGTGAGCTTATTCATCAGGGATTGAAAATCATTTACGAAAAAAACAAAAAGAAATAAAAAGTTAATATTTTATAACATAATTTGGCTAAATTTGTGCTGTATCCCCATAAAGGAACAACAGCAAAGGAGGAATAGATTATGTCAAACGCAAAAGTCTCAAACAAAAACCAGTTAAAGCTGGTGAAGCTTGCCCAGCTGGCGGTGCTTGTCGCACTGATAGTTCTGTTCAGTTTTACCGGTCTGGGCTACATCAAAGTCGGTGTAATTGAAATAACGCTCAATGTAATTCCCGTTGCTGTCGGAGCAATCGTACTCGGCCCTGTGGGCGGGGCGGTATGCGGAGCCGTTTTCGGGTTAACGAGCTTTATTCAATGTTTCGGCTTGAGCTCCTTCGGTGCCGCGCTACTCGCAATCAGCCCCGTGCGCACATTTGTAACCGCATTTGTAACACGAGTTCTTGAGGGGCTTATTACCGGGTTTATTTTTATGGCGTTTAAAAACCATAAAAATGTCGGGTGCGCTGTTTCGAGTATATGCTGCCCGCTGCTTAACACAGTGCTGTTTATAGGCTCTTTCATTTTACTGTTTCAGCATTCGGAATTTTTTACAAACCTGTATTCGCAGTCCGGTTCAACAAATATAATCAAATTTGTCGCGTGGTTTTGCGGACTGAACGGCGCACTTGAAATAGTTGCCTGCTTTATTATTGCGACCGCTGTATCAAAGGCACTTCTTGAACTTAACAAGCGACTCAAATGAGGAGGACATAAAATGCCCATAAAAGTGGATAACGAGTTACCCGCCCACAAAGCACTTGAAAATGAAAACATTTTTGTTATGACCGAAGACCGCGCCGTGTCTCAGGACATCAGACCGCTTAAAATAATTATTCTCAACCTGATGCCTACCAAAATTGAAACAGAGACACAGATATTAAGGCTGCTGAGCAACTCTCCGCTTCAGGTTGATATTGATCTGCTTCAGGTCAAAAGCCATAAATCAAAAAACACTTCCGAAGAACATATGCTTAAATTCTACAATGTTTTTGATGAGATTAAGAACTGCAAGTATGACGGTATGATTGTAACCGGCGCGCCTGTTGAACATATGGAGTTTGAAGAGGTTGATTACTGGGAAGAGCTTTGCGAAATATTTGAGTGGAGCAAAAAGAATGTTTATTCGACATTTCACATCTGCTGGGGAGCGCAGGCGGCTCTTTATTATCACTACGGCATACCGAAATATCCTCTTAAAGAAAAGATGTTCGGTATTTTTCCGCACCGTTCTCTTGACACCCTGCATCCTCTTATGAGAGGACTTGATGATGTTTTTTATGTTCCGCACTCAAGGCATACTGAAATTAAAAGAAGCGATATTGCTCTTGTTAAAGATTTGCAGATTATTTCTTATTCCGAAGTTGCGGGCATTCATCTTGTTTCGGACATGGAATGCAGAAACTTTTACGCTACCGGGCATTCTGAGTATGACCGTGACACATTGGCAAAAGAATATTTCAGAGATAAAGAAAAAGGGTTGCCTATAAATATTCCGTTCAATTATTTTCCGGGAGACAACCCTGAAAACACTCCCGAAATAAGCTGGAGAAGCGCGGGAAATCTTATATTCACCAACTGGCTTAACTACTTTGTTTATCAAAAAACGCCCTATGACATTAACAGCATATGCTGACATAAAAAACACGGCGGTCAAACAAGGCCGCCGTGTTTTTTATTTAAAAGATAAACTGAACGCAACTGTCAGAAGCGCAATATGCAGGATTATCTCGAGAGGGAGCAAAATCATAAATTTGCGGTGCATTGTTTTATGACGGATAATCTGCATTGTGATAAACTCCGCAAAAGCTCCGCCAAACAGCCCGGTAAGCAGCAGTGTAGCTTCCGGAACTCTCCATTTACCTGCTTTTGACGCAAGCTTGTCATAAACCGTTATTATAACAGTCAGCACCGAGATAACGCCGAAATAAATAAGCAATAATTTAAGCCACCAAGTCATTGTTTTTCACCTGTAAATCAGAACAGAATATCGCTTCTCGCGGTTGTTCCCGTATTTGTTGATTCGACTGTAACCGTTTCGCTTTCGGGGCATTCATCGCTGAGGTAACCGATTGCGAGATAGTTGTTTTCATCAAGATAAAATGTAACATAAAGCGTTTCGGTGTCTTTTTTGCAAAAAGCGCTGAGATAACCGGCAACATTTTTGCCGCCCATTTCACCCAAAGTCACCTCATCCGCTACCGATATTTTCAACCTTGATATTTTTGTGTAACCTGTATAATTATCATCTTCAACGGAAACTGCAATCTGCTTATCGGTCAGCAGACCTCGCGCGGTAAATTTGCCGCCTTTGCCGATTTTCACACTGTAGTCATTATTATCCTCATCAACAAAAACCATTGTAAGGCCTTCGGGCGATTTGCCGTTATTCTCGGCCAGAACCCCCTCAATTGTAACCGTTCCTTTGCCTGAAGATTCGCCGCTTTCTTTTTTTGAGGAACATGATGTCATTACCGTTAAGCCGCTCAGGCATATAAACAACAAGAGAAAAAGGCTTAACACGGTTTCAGTTTTTTTCACTGCGCTCAACTCCAAACTACATTTTTTCTATTTTGGCAAAATTGGCCATTATCTTTTTTGTGCCTGCTTTATTAAAGGCTATTTCAAGCAGATTGTCATTACCGACGGGAGTAACATTGAGAACAACGCCCTCGCCGAAAGCTTTATGAACAACCGAGTCACCGACATTGAAAACAATACCGGCTCCGGTGGGCTCGTTGAGTTTTGGGGTTTCATAATGCTTCGGGTGAAAATTCACCGGTTTTTCAGTATAACCGTACCTGCTGCTGACTGCTGTTCTGACCGGCGTTTTATAGGTCAAATCTTTTATTTCAAGCAGATTTTCAGGTATTTCCTCAATAAACCTTGAGGGCGGATTAAATCTTGTTGAGCCGAACATCATTCTTGATTTTGCGCGGGTAAGATACAGATTATTTTTTGCCCTTGTTATTCCCACATAAGCAAGACGGCGCTCCTCTTCAATCTCTTCTTTTTCATACATTGAGAGTGATGACGGAAATACGCCTTCTTCCATACCGGCAAGGAAAACCTCGGTAAACTCAAGCCCCTTCGCGGAGTGAACCGTCATTAGTGTTACGGCGTTTGCGGAATCATTGTAATTGTCAATATCTGTCATAAGAGCGATTTCCTGTAAAAAATCGTTCAAATCACCGTCAGGGTTGTCATCCTGAAAGCGCACAAGGTTGTTTGAAAGTTCGGCAAGGTTGGCTTTTCTGTCTTCCGCCGTGGTCGGGTCAAGGTCAAGAGAAGCCGTGTAACCAGTAACCTCCATACATTTTTCAAACAGTTCATTCAGTTGTAAATCCGATGACTCTTCAACAAGTTCATCAATAAGCAGTGTGAAATCAGTCATTTTTTTTGCCGCACGGCTGAGCAACGGAATATTATGTGAATCGCGCATAACATCAAACAGACTTACTCCGAGAGCCTCGGAAGCCTGCAAGGCGGTTGAAACCGAAGCGGCCCCTATGCCTCTTTTGGGCTCATTAATGATTCTTTGAAGGCGAACACTGTCATTGGGGTTTGCGATCACGCTTAAATAGGCAAGGGCGTCTTTAATCTCTTTACGGTCATAAAACTTATGGCCGCCGACAATTCTGTAAGGTATGCCCGCGCATACAAGAGACTGCTCAATAACATTGGACTGATTATTCATTCTGTACAAAACGGCAAAATCGCTGAAATCTCTGCCGCGCGCTTTTTCCTCAAATATTTTATCGGAAATATATTTCGCTTCATCAAGGTCGCTCTCCGCGATAACGGCGGTTATTTTGTCACCGCAACCGTTATCTGTCCACAGATTTTTGCCTTTGCGGTTTTCGTTATTGGCAATAACGCTGTTTGCGGCATCAAGAATATTCTGGGTTGAACGGTAATTCTGCTCCAGACGGATTACTTTTGCGTTTGAAAACCGCTGCTCAAAACTGAGAATATTCTCTATTGTGGCGCCTCTGAATTTATAAATGCTCTGATCATCATCGCCGACAACGCAGATGTTGTTATATCCGCCCGCAAGCAGAGATATGAGAATATACTGCGCGTGACTTGTGTCCTGATACTCATCAACAAGAACATATTTGAATTTATGCTGATAATAATCTCTTACATCTTCCTCATTCTGAAGCAGGCGAATGGTGTTTACAATCAGGTCATCAAAGTCCATAGCGTCACTCTGTTTGAGACGCTTTTGATACAGCTCATAAACCTCGCCGGCGTTACGAAGCATAATGTCGGCATAATTCTGATTGATAAAATCTTCGGGAGAAATAAGGTTGTCTTTTGCCCTGCTTATTATATTGATAATGCTTTTCGGCGGTAAAATCTTTTCATCAAAAAGCAGTGATTTAAGGCAGTCTTTCACAACGCGCTTTGAATCGTCGGTATCGTAGATCGTAAAATTTGATGAATAACCGAGCCTGTCACCGAAGCGTCTGAGTATTCTTACGCAGCATGAATGAAATGTTGACGCCCAAATGTCGGCGGCCTGAGTGCCGAGCATAGCCTCAAGACGGTCTTTAAGTTCTTTTGCCGCTTTATTGGTAAATGTTATTGCAAGAATATTCCACGGGCTTACAGCGGAACAGTTGAGCAAATCCTCAATTTCAAAAAACTCGGGGCAACTGCCCTGCGCGAGCTGTTTCGCGGCTTCAATATCTTCCTCATCCGGCTCCCGGCTCAGATATTCGCTTTGGTAAGCATTGCCGTATTTTAAAATATTCGCGACTCTGTTTACCAGAACGGTGGTTTTCCCGCTGCCTGCCCCCGCAAGTATCAAAAGCGGCCCTTCGGTTGAAAGGACCGCCTCTTTTTGCATAGCGTTAAGCTTTGAGAAATCCCGTTCGATTATTTGTTTGCGTAATGAAAGGAATTCTTCTTTTAACATAATCAAGCGCCGAGTTCAACTGAAATATTGAAAAGATTCATATCAAGCGAACTTTTCATTTCAAGAGCTTCAAGGATGTCATAATCCACAATATCAATTCCTTTTTTGACAACAACACGGTTTCCGATGCCTTCCATAAGAAGTTTTACGGCTTTATTGCCCATCTGACAGCCCATAATAACATCAAACGCGGAGGGTTTGCCGCCCCTTTGAAGGTGGCCGAGAATAATCGAGCGGCTTTCTATTCCGAGCTCTTCCTGAACGGCTTTGGCAATGTCGGCAACATTTACGCCGTCCATCTTTTCGGCAACAATAACGAGATAATGTCTTCTGATATCTTTGCTGCCTTTTTCAGCCGCGGCTTTTTCGCGAAGCTCACGCGCTTGACTCAGTTTTTTGATGACATAACCGGTTGCGTCGTTGTTGATGCTCTCCATTATTTCGGGTACAACTATTACATTCGCCCCGCACGCTATTCCGCCGTTGAGAGGCAGGTCACTGCATTTGTTGCCCATAACCTCAACAACCATACAGCGATCGTTTGAGGATATTGTATCTTCAAGCGAGTTGCAAAGATTCATTATTGTGTTAAGGCAGGTGTCATAGCCGAGGGTGAAATCGGATGAGGGTATGTCATTGTCAATGGTTCCGGGAATACCTATGCAGGGAAGCCCTCTGACGGTAAGGTCTCTCGCACCGCGGAAAGAGCCGTCGCCGCCGATTACAACAAGGCCTTCAATGCCGACTTTGCGGCAGTTCGCTATTGCCTGCTGCATATATTCTTCTTTATAAAACTCTTTAAATCTCATTGAGCGCAGATAGGAGCCGCCTTTGTTAAGGATGTCACCTATATTGTTAAGGTCAAAATCAACAAGGCAGTTGTCTATATCATTGGTAAGACCCCAATAGCTGTATTTTATTCCGTAAACCTTAATGCCGTTTGCCGCGGCTGATTTGACAACGGAATAAACCGCTGAATTCATACCCGGCGCGTCGCCGCCGCTTGTTAAAACGCCTATTGTTTTCATCTTATAAATACTCCTTTGTTCAAATTTGCTGAAATATACGATAATATTATAATACCGGACAACGGTTTGTCAATAATAAATCTCCTTTATCGCTTCATCACACTGCTCACGGTTCATACCGCATTTTATTTTTTCCGAATACAGAATTTCAAAAAGCGTCATATCGACTTCATCCGCTGTATTTGAGTTGCTGTATTGATAAATGACGCTTGTTGTTCTGAGCAATGTGTCATCCGACATACCCATACAATTGAGAATTTCTTCCTGAATGACAGACTGCCGCTGGTCTTTGGGAATATCGTGGCAGTAAAGGATGCTTCCGTTTTGAATTTCATCCGTTGCCGTGTTATAAGTAAAACTTGTGAACGCCGCGCAGGTTTCATCAACATTGAGAGTTTTTGCCTGCAACTCAAGTCTTGTGCAAAATCTTATATCAAGATTAAAGCTTTCACCTGCTCTGACTCTGTAAGCTCCCGGAAAGCCCTTGATATTATTGAGCCTGTCAAAGAATTCGGTAATATAATAAACATCTGTTGAATTATAATTGAAGCCGTGAATATAGTATCTTATCGGTTCACGCCATTTCTGAACAAGCACCATATGTTCGGAGTCTCTCGCATATTCAGCCGACAGAACCGTTTCGGCAAAATACTCGGCCATCAAATCCGCGGAAATACCTTCAATATACAACCGTGAGTGTTCGGTTGGCGTGGTTGTTATATTAACAACACTTGTTTCGGTTTCCTGCTCGGTTGTTGTTTCGGGTTCGGTCTGAGTTGCCGTTTCCGATATATATTCGGTTGTTGTAATTTCAACCGTCTGCTTTTCGGTAACTGTTGTTACAGACGGATTTTCATTATTGTTAATTTTAACACATGAGGCTGTTAATAAAACGAACAACAGACACAATACTACTGCCGCTGTTTTTTTCAATGGCGTTTCACCTCTATTCATTGAATATCACATTGCTTTCGCCGAGTATTCGGCGCAGTTCTCTTAAAAGAACATCATTCACCGCAACGCCGTTTTCATTGCCGAACACTTTATACTCGTTTTTGTCGGTAAAATAGTAATAAAGCGGAACTCTGCCGTCAAAAATCGCGAGCAGTTTTTCACATTCTTTAATCTGCGGAGAGTTTTCGGAATCAAATCTGAGAAAAAGCCCTTTACGCTGTTTTTTCTTTTCGGGAGTTTTCTCCTGCTTCGGCGGGCAAGGCTCAATAAGTTCAGCGATTATTTTCGGGGCCTCATCTTCTTTGAGACTGAGCCTGCCGTGAACAAGAACGATTTCACCCTCCGTAAGAATTGACGAATAAGCGGCAATTATATTTGAAAAAGCAATTATTTCCATACTGCCGGTTATATCCTCGGCGGTAATATACGCCACGGTGTTGTTTTTGGCTGTAAGTTTTTTTCTGACCGACGCGAGCTGGCACAGAACATGCACCCTTGAATTATCTTTAACCTCTGAGCTGTTTATAAGAGAACCTATTGTATCTGATTTTATGCTCTCGGCAATTTCGGCATATTCCGCCATGGGATGACCGGAAAGATACAGGCCGGTTACTTCTTTTTCGGCTTTAAGTTTTTCGGATGTAGAAAAATCGTCCGCGGGGTCAACAATAAACTCTTTATTGACGCTCTCGTCATCCTCGGGACCGGCGCTTAACAAATCGAAAAAGCCTATCTGACCGTCAACATTGCGCTTTCTCTCATTTTCAAACTCATCAATTATTATCGGCAGAGCAAGCATCATTTCGCGGCGGTTTGCTCCGAGGCAGTCAAGCGCGCCGGATTTTATTAAACTTTCCACCGCACGGCGATTGAACTCCCTGCCCTGTATTCTGCGGCAAAAGCCGTAAATATCCGTAAACCTGCCGTTTTCGCTGCGTTCGTGAATAATTTTTTCAATAAGCCCGGTTCCGAGGTTTTTGATGGCAAGCAGACCGAAGCGGATATTATTGCCTTCAACGGTAAAGCCCGCGAAGCTTTCGTTGACATCGGGCGGAACAACTTCAATTGACAGCCGCCTGCACTCCGAAATATACTCTGTAACTTTATCTGTGTTATCAAGAAAACTTGTGAGCGTCGCGGCAAGAAACTCCTTCGGATAATAGCATTTAAGCCAGGCAGTCTGATACGCAACATAAGCGTAAGCCGCGGCGTGCGCTTTATTGAACGCGTATGAAGCGAACGCCGCCATTTTATCAAAAATTCTGTCGGCGGTTTTTTCGTCAACTCCCCTTCTCACCGCGCCTTCAACCTCAACAGCGCCGTTCTCATCCGTTTTGCCGTGAATGAATATTTCGCGCTCCTGCATCATTACATTATGTTTTTTCTTAGCCATAGCGCGGCGCACGAGATCCGCCCTGCCGTATGAGTAGCCGGCAAGCTCACGGCAAATCTGCATTACCTGCTCCTGATAAACAATACATCCGTATGTTACATCAAGAATGTTTTTCAATAACGGAGTGTCATATTTTATTTTTTGCGGATTATGCCTGTTGGCGATATATTCCGGTATTGATTCCATCGGCCCCGGTCTGTAAAGAGATATAACCGCAATCATATCCTCAATACTTTGCGGATTCAGGCCAACGAGAACATTGCGCATTCCGGCGGATTCAAACTGGAAAACCCCTTCTGTCTGACCTTCACAGAGCATTGAAAAGACATTTTCATCTTCAGTATTAATGTTGTTCAAGTCAAAACCGGGCTGTTTCTGTTTAATGGATTTAACAGTGTCATCAATTACAGTCAATGTTCGCAAACCGAGAAAGTCCATTTTAAGGAGCCCCAACTCCTCAAGGGCCGTCATCGTGTACTGAGTGACTACCGTATCTTCGTTTTTCGCGAGCGGAACATAAGAAACAACGGGCAAGTCCGTAATAACAACACCTGCCGCGTGTGTTGAGGTGTTGCGGGGCATTCCTTCGACTTTGCGGGCAAGGTCAATCAGTTCCCTCATCTGCTCGGATGAATGGTAAATCTCTCTGAAATCCGCTGAGATTTCAAGCGCCTCATCCAGCGTTATGTTAAGCTTTTTCGGTACGGCTTTCGCGACTTTATCCACAATGGAATATGAGATGCCGAGCGTTCTGCCGACATCGCGGATTGCAGCTTTCGCGGCAAGTGTGCCGAATGTTACTATCTGAGCGACATGGTCACCGCCGTATTTTTCTATAACATAATCAATGACTTCCTGCCGGCGCACATAGCAAAAATCTATGTCGAAATCGGGCATACTCACCCTTTCGGGATTTAAAAATCTTTCAAAAAGAAGATTGTATTTCATAGGATCTATGCCCGTAATGCCGATGCAATACGCGCATATACTCGCCGCGCCAGAACCTCTGCCGGGGCCGACGGGAATGCCGAATTTTTTTGCGTGATTTACAAAATCCTGAACTATGAGGTAATAATCCACATAACCCATTTTTTCGATTACGCCGAGTTCGTAATTGAGCCGTTCAACATAATCCTGCGGCGGATTTTCGCCGTAACGCTCTTTGAAACCTTTTTTGCAAAGAAGCTCAAACCACTCATTGTGGCTGTAACCCGCCGGGACCTCAAACCTGGGAAGTTTTGTTTTGCCGAACTCAAATGTGACATTGCATCTGTCTGCGATAATCTGAGTGTTTTCAACAGCCTGAGGATAATCACGCAACGCCGACAGCATTTCGTCTTCATTTTTAACATAGAGTTCATCACTGTTGAAATCAAGGCCCGTATTCTCGCCGAGAGTGTGGTTTGTTTGAATGCAGACCAGAACCTGCTGAGCTTTGGAGTCGGACTTCTCAATATAATGGCAGTCATTTGTGGCAACAAGCGGAATTCCCGTTTCTTCGGACAATCTTCTGAAAAGAGGATTTACCGAAGCCTGCTCTCTAAGCCCGTGGTTCTGAATTTCAAGGTAATAGTTTCCCGCTCCGAAAATACCGTTATATTTAAGAGCGAGAGCTTTTGCCTCATCATATTCATTTTTTTGAAGGTGACGCGAAACCTCACCGAAAAGGCAGCCTGAAAGCGCAATGAGACCGCTGTGATATTTTTCAAGCAGTTCAAGGTCAACTCTGGGTTTTGTGTAAAAGCCGTTAACCCAGCTCTCGGAAACAATGCGCGTTAAATTGCGGTAGCCCTCATTATTCTCACACAAAAGGATGAGATGATACCTCTCGCTGTCTATGCCGTGGACTTTATCAAACCTTGTTCTCGGCGCTACATACACCTCACAGCCGATAACCGGTTTTATTCCCGTTTCGAGAGCCGCTTTATAAAAATCAATTACACCGTACATAACACCGTGGTCGGTTATCGCACAGGCGCGCTGACCGAGCTCCCTGACTTTTTCAAGCAGAGGTTTAATTCTGCAGGCGCCGTCAAGAAGGCTGTATTCGGTGTGAACATGTAAATGAGCAAATGACATATCAGTTGTTTTCCTTTATCTGCCTTGCTATTTCGCTGAGCTTCGCAAGACGGTGATTTACCCCGGAACGCGAAAGAGGAACACTGAGCATTGTACCGAGTTCCGTTAAGCTGATATCCGGGTTTTCGAGCCTGAGTTTTGCGATTTCACGCAGATTATCGGGCAGGCTGCTCAGACCTTTTGTGTTTTCAATAAGTCTTATATCCTCAGCCTGACGGCTGCCCGCCTCTATGGTTTTATTCAGATTGGAAATTTCAAAGTTGACTTTTCGGTTAACGCGGTTTTTCACATCTTTTTCCATTTTAATCCCCATAAGAGCAAGGGATGATTCGGTTGCGCCCATAAAAGTCAGGATATCCTCTATGCTTTCGCTTTCTTTGAAATAGACTATATAATATCCTTTTCTTAAAACGAATTTGGGATTAAAGCCGCATTCTCTCATAAAGGTCATTAAATCGCCGCAAAGCTTTTTGTGCGAAACAACAAATTCCAGATGATAGTTTTTCTTAGGATCCGTTACCGTTCCGCACGCAATAAACACTCCCCTTAAAAAGGCGCTGCGGCAGCACTCATCCTGAATGTTCGCCCTGTTTATGCGAAGAGTGATTTCTTTTTCGGAATGGCCGAACTCGTTAAGAACTTTTATGCGCTGTGCCGCGGTTTTTACAAAATAGCTGTATTTTTTTTGCTCATTTTGCGATTCGCACACGGGTGTAACTCCGCAGACAGATGAAAGTGTTGACACAAAGAGCGACGAAATATCTTCACTTTCGGTTGTTATTGAGATGTCAAACGAGGAAAAATGTGCAAAAAGAACAAGCCCGTAAGCCTGAGCGTGCGAGCAGCAGGATGACAGGACTTCATAAGAAGTAAGTTCTTTTTTTACTGTTGATGAAAAAGACATTTTTAACCTATAAATTTTATTTCCGGTTCAAGAACAACTCCGGTTTTTTTAAAAACAGTTTCTTTGACATATTCCGCCAGGGCAAGAATATCGGATGATGTTGCCCCGCCTTTATTGATTACAAAACCCGCATGCTTTTCGCTGACCTGCGCACCGCCTACGCTGCAGCCCTTTAAGCCGCACTGTTCAATCAAAGCGCCCGCGAAATGACCTTCCGGGCGTTTGAAAGTGCTGCCTGCCGACGGATAATCAAGCGGCTGTTTTGATTTGCGCCTTGACAGAAAATCATCCATTTTCGCTTTTATTTCGCTTTTCACGCCGGGGGTTAGCGACAGGGTTATATCGATTATAACAAAACCGCCTGCGGAATAAGCACTGTGACGGTATCCGAAATCAAGGCTTTTTTTATCAAAGTGACCGATAACGCCGTTTTTGTCAATATGAGAAACAGATGTGACAACATCCTTCATCTCACCGCCGTACGCGCCCGCGTTCATATATACCGCTCCGCCCGCGCTTCCCGGTATTCCGTATGCGAACTCAAGCCCGGAGAGAGAATTCTCAAGCGCGAAAGAACAAAGGCGGATAAGCGGCGTTCCCGCAAGGCATTTTATTGTGCCGCCGTTTTCAAGTTCAATGCTTTCAAGACCCGATGTGAAAATCACCGCGCCGTCTATTCCGCTGTCGGAAACAAGAATATTGCTGCCTCTGCCTATAACATAATATTTTGTTCCGGTTTCAATACAAAACCCGATTATGCTCCGCAGCTTACCGATTGTATCCGGCGTCGCCGAAAATGACGCCGGGCCGCCTGTTCTGAAAGTTGTAAACTCGCTCATGGGAGCATCAAGGCGATATTCGCACCCGATGCTCTCACAGAGTGAACTTATTTTTGATGCATCAAACATTATTCGTCAAGAAGAGCCGCGCCGTAAATGCCCGCGTCATTGCCGAGTTCCGCCGACACAATAACAGTTTGTTTGCTGGCGTGAATACTGTATCTGCCCCTGTTGATATATTTGCGAACAGGTACAAGGAGCGTTTCGCCTTCATGGCCTATACCGCCGCCCACACATATTATTTCGGGCTGAAGGGCGTTAATTATATTTATAAGACCCTCGGACAGATAATAAATATAGTCGGCAACCACCTTTTCAGCCGCAGCGTCGCCTCTGCGCATAGCGTCAAATGATGTTCTGCCGTTGACTTTGTTTACATCGCCGTCAACTATCTCCCACATTATACTGTTCTGATTGTGGCGCATAGCGTCTTTTGTCTGAGCGATAAGCGCCGTTGCCGAAGCATACCTTTCCCAGCACCCGCGCCTGCCGCAGTTGCACTGCTCACCGTCAACGCAGATAACCATATGGCCGAGCTCACCCGCGGCATAGTTAATACCGCTGACTATTTTGCCATCCAGAATAATGCCGCTGCCTACACCTGTGCCGAGTGTGATAGCCACAAAGTTTTTAACGCCCTTGCCGCAGCCCGCCACGGCTTCGCCGAGCGCCGCACAGTTAGCGTCATTATCAAGATAAACCGTTTTGCCGTCAAGCCTTGCTTCAAGCATTTCTTTGGCGGGAACCTGATCGAAACCGAGGTTGTTCGCAAATTCTATATAACCGTTTGATTTGTTTACGGAACCGGGCGTGCCGATACCGATTGATTTAACATCATCGAGGGTTATGCCCGCGTCTTCAACAGCCATTCTGACCGCCGCGGCAATATCATCCATAATCAATTCCGCTGCTCTCGGGCAGTTCGTTTTCTTTTTGCCTCTGCCGACTATTTGCAAATTTTCATCAATTACACCCACGGCGATATTTGTTCCGCCGAGATCCACGCCTACTCTGTACATATTTTTTACCTCCGTAAATCAGTTTATTGATAGTCTTCCCAGACTTCTATTTTTTGGCTTTCGGGAATTATGTCATCTGTTAAACCAAGCTGATGAATAAGCTCCTGAGCCGCGTCATAGCCCATTTTTTTCTGCCTGTTGTTCATAGCCGCGGCTTCTATTATTATTGAGAGATTTCTGCCGGGTTTTACCGGAACGACATAAATGGGGATTTCAACCCCGAGAATTGTTGTATAATTGTCGCCGAGGCCAAGCCTTTCATACATTTTGTTCTTTTCCCACTGAACAAGCTGAATGACCATATCGATTTTTTCGGTCATCTTAATTGCGCCCATGCCGAAAATCCGCCTTGCGTCAACTATTCCGACACCGTGCAGCTCAATAAAATGCCTTATATTGTCCGGCGCTGAGCCTACAACCGTTTTTCTTGAAACGCGCCTGATTTCAACCGCGTCATCGGCAATCAGCCTGTGACCTCTTTTCATAAGCTCAAGGGCGCATTCGCTTTTGCCGATGCCGCTGTCACCCAAAATCAGAACGCCTTCGCCGCTGACCTCAACCAAAACGCCGTGTCGTGTTATTCTCGGAGCGAGTTCAACGCTTAAAAAAGAAATTGTAGCCGCCATAATAGACGAGGTTGAATCATCGGTTGAAAGCAGAGAAACCTTGTATTTTTCAGCGAATTCGCGAAGTTCGTCCGTAATCTCCTGCCCGTGAGAGACAATGGCGGTTGACGGCCTTGCGGAAAAGAACCTTTCAAGCGCCGCGCGCCCTTCCTGCTCCGGCAGGCCCGCGACATAGCCAAGCTCGGCAAGACCGAGGAACTGAATGCGGTCGGGCATAAAAAAGCCGCTGTAACCGGCAAGAATCAGACCGGGGCGCTGAACATCCTTTGATGTAAGGTAAATATCCGACGGGTTTGTCGGGGCATAATCAATGTTGAGAGAAAGGTTTTTAACAAATTTCTCCAAAGATACGGAATAGCGTTCCATATTGGCTCCTTTCAACGGAATGTAGGTTTTTTAAAGCAGTTTCACAGGGAAAAGCCAGATGTCGCCCTTGCCGAGTATCATTGAGAAAAACTTGCTGATAAACATACATATTTTAAGCAGGAGCGGTTTAATAACATACTTTACCACGGGGCTGTCGTAACTGCCGGAGAGCAGCTTGGCATCATACATAGCTTTATAAAGTGCCTGCTCTTTTTCATCCGTTTCGCTCTGAGACCATGTGCGGTTTTGAATAAGCTCCTCACAGCCTTCATAAGCCGCGGTTATCTCATTGCGTTTTTGCTCGGGCAGTGAGCTCAAATCGCTTTTTTCGTAACTCTCCATCAGTTTTTTGACTGTTGTCAAATCGCGGTATTCATTGAACTGAGGATAGCCGCCGTTGTTTTCACGCGCGTCTGTTATGGATTTATCCGTAACAAGCTGAACGCACATCTCAATAATATCCGTTATGCTTGACTGAAGTTTGAGGTGGCTCTGGTTTTTCACAAACCACGTTCTGTCGGGCAAAGCGCAGGTGCCGGCATCGACAATTCCGTCGGGGCTGAGATAGCTGCCGTCTATGATGGGGGTGTAGCCGTCGCCCAGAACATCGCCAACATTCGCGAATGTTGCGCCCGCCGATGTTGACTGTGACTGAATGATATTATCCGAACTCAGTTTATAATGCTTTACAAGTGCGGGCAGTTCAAGGTTGTAGCCGCAAATAACAAAAATATCAACGCCCCGCTCCGTTAATGAGCGCATTGTTTCGGCGGCGGACAGCTGGATATTGTAATATTCATCCGTCATTTCTTTAAGAGCGGAATGCTCACTGTCCGAAATATATTTTTGTGAAAGTTCGGGATAAACTCCGCTCGGAACAAGAGCCCACATTGACTGGCAGTTGCGCATAAGTTTCGCGAGCACCTCGTCAATGCCCCTTGAAAGAGTTTCGGCGAGAAAGTCATTGAACAGCTCAGAAGGAATGGCTTTTGCCACCACATTGCCGAGATAGGCAAGCGACATATATTCCTCCGCCGCGAGTGACACAATGTTGGGAATAAGGTCATTGTAGAGAACCTCATTATTGTCAAGAGTTGACGCGCCGTCCATAAGATCCGCGAGCAGATAGGAGCCGTCAATGGCGGCGGCGGCGAAAACAACCCTGTCAAGATCTTCGGGGTTTGCGTATTTTGAGAGGAAAACATTGCCGATTGTTCCGCCGAGGCTTATGAAAACAATGCTGACCTTGTCGTGACCGGTCTGGGCTTTTACCATTTCAATGTATTCGCTGAGACCTTTTGCGGATTCGAGAATATTGCCGAATGAACTGTATGAATAATAATAAGCGTGATCGTACCCGTATTTGTCGCAGAAAGATGATATATCAACCTGACGCTTTATGAAATCAAGCTCATGCTCATATTTGGTGGTGGGCAGAGCGTTGCCGTCATCATCTTTGCTGTAGCCTTTGGCGTAGTTATATGATTTTTCCGGTTTTGAGGCGCATTCTTCAAGCGAGTACCAGTATTCATCCACGGCAACGCCGTTCACTCTTGTGCCGTCCGGGTTAAAATAGTGGCTGGAAAAGCTTTCATCGAGAATGCCGATAACAATGTCAAGCAGAGCCTGCCTGTCGCGTTTGAGCACACAGCGCAGAATGTCACCGATTGCGGATTTGAATTCGGCTTTCATAACCTCAGTGTCAAACATAAACTGCATATCCATTCCCTCAACAATGGGGAAGCCGTCGCTCGTCATAAGGTCGCCGCCGTTTTCATCCTGAACATAGACCTGAGACTGCATAATGCCCGGCACAACAATGAGCGGACTTACGCCGCATTCGCCGTTGCAGTCGGTTTTAATTTCATTTTCCCACTCATGAGCGTGTTCAACCGGTGTTTCGGCGTGAACCGAAAGAAACGTCGCGAGAAGTATAACGAGAGCCAGGGCGAGACAAGTCAGTTTTTTGAAATTCATTGTCAGACATCCTCTCAAATCAAGTTAATCATTATTTTAACATATTATTATTTTATATTCAACAAAAAAGAATACAAAATTTGCCTGAAAATGAGCAAAAAGTTCAAACGAAAAAAAGAAAAAAACACGGCGGGAGTATTTCATCCTGCCGTGTTAAATTTTTGTTACGGTTTGATTTCAACTGTGGGGAGTAAGCCGAAAAGGCCTTTGAAGAAGGCGATAAGCTTATCAAAGAAGCCCTGTTTTACTTTGATTTCAACATTTGCCGTCAGGTCTTTGCCGTTTGAATCCTTTTGAACAGCGTTTTTGCCGTCAATAGCTTTGACGGTGTATGTTGTGTCGGATTTAAGCTCAAGCGGCTTGCCGTTGCTGTCTTTAGGCGTGTAAGTCACTTTATCTTTTGTGCCTTTTTCAAGAAGTGTATTGCCGCTGTATATAGCGAGAAAATATCCGTCGGGAACTCCGCTTGCCGTTGCGGTGATGTTGACCTTTGAACGGTAGTCAACTGTTGTTGAGGATTTCGCGTTTAGTTTGGCGGAGGCAGTGGGGTTGGCGGGTTCTTCCTGCGCAATCAAACTGATGTCATAATTACCGTCATTTTTTGATGAAGCTTTAATATCAATATTATCTGTTCTATCGGTTGTCAGAACAATATTGCTGTAACCTTCGGGAACAGAATAGTTTTCATAATCGGCGTTATTTGTAAAAACAGTTATAGATTTGTCTGAACTTGTTTCACCGCCGATTACAATATCGCTGCCCGAATATGTCAATGAAACATCAGCACCGGAACTGCCTTCAACAATCAGCGTGTTGTAACCGGAATCTTTAGAAGAAATAGCTGTTTTGTATTCAATTTCATCACCGTAAACATAAACGCCTTTACTGTCATTGAAAACAACGCTGTTTGCATTGCCGGCTGACGCGGCAGCATACATATTGGCGGTAGTTATTGCAGCATCAATTGAAGCTGAAGTTGACATAACCGTAAATGAATTGCTGTTCGGAACTTCGAGAACAAAGGTAACCGGTGCCGGCTGCCCATCAGCCGTATCGCGCACAATTATGTGTTTTGAAATAATATTCATTGAGCCGGAAATCTTACCTTCGGATATTTTGATTGTTTCACCTGCATTGTTTTTAATTGTTACATCACCGTCGGCAACTATTTGAATGCGAGCGTTCGCATTAGTATGTGTATATGAGGCACTGACAATGTTCATATCATTGTTCGGACCGTCAATATCTATCAGGTCAAACGCGCTCATATCATCGTCAAATTCAATACCTATTATTGATTCCGTTCCGTCCGGCGTTTCAAGATGAACTCCGCCGAGATCAATTACTATGTAAACATCATCATCCGGATATCTGTTATCATAAGCTCTTATTGAGTATGAGCCATCATCGTTTTCGGTCATATCAAGCGCAACAATAGCGTGACCGTATGTGAAAATAAAGCCATACATTATCTCCATTCCGTAATAACTGAAAAGAAAGGGCTCGCCTTTTCGAGCAGTTGCAACAAGTTCCCTCAAACCGTCACTCCAAGAAGAATCAAAATAATCATAATATTTTGAGTTGTCTTCAATAAAGCCTATACATTGTGACAGCATATAATAATTGATTGCGCTCATTATCTCCGGACTTTGTGAAGGAGATTTTACATCGTGCATTGTCGGAGCATTTGTGTCAAAATTCTCATTAAACGCAATTTTATTCCGGTAATCCAGAACTGATGTGGTTGCCATACCATAGCAGGAACCGCCCCATTCATCGGACATCATGTTCTGCACCCGGCTTATTGAATAGTCGGGATCAGCATCATATTTTTCAATATAAGCAAACAATTTTTCTGTGTCAGAATCAGTCATATAATATGTTCCGCCTGACCAATCGGTGTAAAAATGTTCATATCCGTTATAAAACCAGTAACGGCAGGATTCATCAAATTTGCTTTCTGCGTAATCAAATTTCAGATTTTGTAATTTTAAAGCGGGACGAACACCGCTATGAGCGCTATTAGTAAGGTAGCCGCCGATGTCGACGGCGGCGTTGACATTGACATGGAAAGTATGGCCGGAATCATAGCCGGGCGAGCGCAGACGCCAATAAGAGCATCCGTCATAACTGCTGTTCGATGATTTATACACATACAATCCCTGGCACTTCGCGTAATCGCTTCCTTTTGCAAGACGGGCGGAATCGTTAGTTGAATAAGATGTGCTGAAACCGTAACTGCTGTTCAACATCTCATCATAAGAAAGCAGGAAGATTTTGTCATTTGTGCTTGCGCTGTCATAATCCTCATAACCCGTTTTGCCTTTCAGCGTAAAAAATCCGTCATTATTAAGCGTTGTTGTTTTTATATTCAATTTCTGTTCATCGGAAAAGGCAGTGTTGAAAAAATCATTATTCAACCACTGACGGATACTGCTTTTAGCGTAATCATTTGCATAGTATGTCTTAGATGAGTTGCCCCACAATGCCGTATATCCATGGCTGTCTGTTCCGCTTGAGATGATATAATTGTTATACGGCTGACTGTCTATGATTGTTTCACACATCACAAGCCCTGTTGACAGGTCAAGCACACGCCATTCGAGCGGCTCATATTTGAACCAGTAAACATTTCCGTAAGTGTAGCCGTTATCATCTTGATAAGTGCTTGCGGATGTTGAAGTTTGATATCCCGTATAGTACGGTCTGTAGGTGTCAAAGGTAACTCCGCGGTATTTCGCACCGTTGTAGGTGACATCCTTGTAGCGCATATAGTCGGACGCGGTCATCTGACCGTCATCTATGTTTCCCGTACCGCTGTAATAGCCGTAGGATTTCCATGTGCCGCTTTGAGAATCGAGAACGGAACCGAGTGACGCGGTAACATCTGTTTGTGGATAAGTGCCATAATAGATAGTGTCGCCTACAGAATAAGCCGCGCTTGCTTTTATGCTCATTGCTTCAAGCATGTCAAAAAAGCCGCCGGTGCCGACGGCGAGAGTGCCGAAAAGAAGTATTAAACATAACGCGATTGAAAGTAACTTTTTACCGATATTCATATATATCCTCCCGTTTTAATGCGTAATGCGTAATTTGTAATTGATTACATACGGCATTGCGCAAAATTTATATACTTTATTTTTGATTGCTTTTCCGCTTAAGCCTTCCCCTTGAGGGGAAGGTGGATTGCCACAGGCAAGACGGATGAGGTGGGAAAAATCTTCGCACACTTTGTTATTATTATTTACCGCCTTGTTTATCGAACTTATAATTTTTATTATGCTCCGCATATCCTTGCGGCAGACGATGCGGGTGATTAATTATAATTTTGCGTTCAAAGTTTGCTGCTGCAAGAGTTCAAATTATTACACCTCATCCGGTTTCATTTTATTCAACCACCTTCCCCTCAAGGGGAAGGCTTTTGGCGCATATTTTAAATGATGTATATAGTTATTTTAATTTGTCCGTTGGGGCGGCAATTTTTCACCGGAATCCATATTAAAACGGCGCAAAGCGCCCCTTAATTTGGAATCAGGCATTTGGCATCAGGCATTACGAGTGCGAGCGGATTGCCACGGCAGTGTACGCACTGCCTCGCAATGACATTTAAGGTGAGTTTTGTGTTGATTTTTTCGGCGGCATTGGGAATGCCGCCCTACGGAGTTAGGAGTTTGGATGCCGGATGAGGTTGAATTGCATTTCAGTTCAGCCGGTTATGTAGAGGCTGTTATCCGTGCGAATAAACAAGCAAAACCGCACCATACGCTGAAACGCACACAGGACGGTTATAAGTATGTTCAGGTATGCCGAGAGAAACAGGGGTATAATTTACCTCTGTCTGTCAAGAATTTTCGCACCCTTCGTTTTTATGTCAAGAGTTTTACAAAATTTATATGTTTAATATAACTTACAAAAAAATCTTTTTCAAGTAGGTACATTAAAACAGTTAATGTTTTTAATCTTTAATGGTTTCCTAAGGCGGAGCCCGGAGCACATATCAAGCAGCAGGCAACAGGCATCAGGTGACACATGTTCAACTCAAAAATTTTTTACACATCAAAAACTTACAGATTGAATATCTCAAATAAAAAACCGAGGCCTGTGCTTAAGCCTTCGACAATCGCCATATCAAGAACCAAAAGCGGGCTGAAAAGAGTAAGAAGCGGAATAAGAATAAATGTAATCGCCATAAATAAACCTCCTTTTAATTTGCAAATTAAGCAACGAAAAATTTCCGTATAATAATTAGACAGATATATCCTCAAAAAGGTTAGCGTTTTTTTGAAAATTTAAAAAATTTTTCGCAGTTTGTTTTATTGACATTATCATAAATTGAAAAATTTGTAAACGCTCAACCGGAACAGTACCAGCCGGACGCCTTTTTGCAGTTAGGAAGCAGTGGGTGGAAATCACCCGCAGGGCGGCATTCCCCAACACCGTCGAATTTACATTCCGAGTGAGAAACGAAGTTTTGGGCGTGGGAATCTGTTTTACCGTTTTCGGCAAATATGATTAATTCCGTGACGGAACAGATTGCCACGGCAGTGCGCGCACTGCCTCGCAATGACATTCAAGGTGAGTTTTTTGTTGATTTTTTCGGCGGGATTGTTATTGTTGTTTCGGCGACATTGGGAATGACGCCCTGCTGGTTAGGGGACAGATGTCGGATGACAGACTGCAGATATTGGAAATTCAGAATGGAATTGAACACATTTAATGAAACAATAAGCACAAAAACTTGCAATTAAAAATCTGTGTGATAAAATATTAAGAGGTTAAACAACTAAAAGGAATGACTTATGAAGACTTTTACAATAGGCAAAAATGACTCCGGGCAGAGACTTGATAAATTCGTTACAAAAGCTGCAGGAAATCTGCCGCAGGCGCTGCTCTACAAATACATAAGGATAAAAAGAATAAAAGTGAACGGCGCGAGGGCGCAGATTTCGACGAGGCTGTGTGAAGGCGATGTTGTTGATATGTATATCAACGACGAGTTTTTTGCGCCGAAAGAGCTGAAATATGACTTTATGACAGCCTCAGACAAGCTGAACATTTTATATGAAGATGAAAACATAATGCTGCTTGACAAAAAAGTCGGTTTGCTTTCGCACCCGGATGACACCGAATATAACGACACTTTGATATCAAGAGTAAAAAAATATCTGTACAAAAACGGCGGTTACGACCCCGCCGATGAAAACTCATTTGCGCCCGCTCTTGTGAACAGAATAGACCGCAACACGGGCGGAATAGTAATTGCGGCAAAGAACGCGGAGAGTCTGCGCATTCTCAACCAAAAGCTGAAGGACCGCGAAATTGAGAAATACTACCTTTGTGTTATTCACGGCACGCTTGAAAAAAAGAGCGGCACTCTTGAAGGGTGGCTGATTAAAGATGAAAGCAAAAACAAAGTGCGCGTGTATTCGGCACCCAAAGAAAACTCAAAACTGATAAGAACAAAATACAGAATAATTGACGAAACGGACAGTCTGAGCCTTGTTGAGGTTGAACTGCTGACAGGGCGCACGCATCAGATAAGGGCTCATTTCGCGAGCATCGGCCACCCCCTGCTCGGCGACGGAAAATACGGCACAAACGCTATGAATAAAGCCTACGGCTACAAAAAGCAGTTTCTATACTCATTCCGTCTGAAATTCGCGTTCACAACAGACGCGGGAATGCTGAACTACCTTAACGGCAGAGATTTTCGCGTTGAGGATGTATGGTTCAAAGATGAATTTTTAAGCGGAAAGCTACGGTAAAACCGCCCGGTTTTCGCAAAATTCCGCCTGATATTACTTAATATTTTATTTTATACTTGTAAAATCCCGAAAAATGGGTTAAAATACATTTGTTATGCTGATTTTATCCACTCAGCAATATCTTTTTACAGTAAAGGATGTAATGAACTTATGGCAAAAAAAGATGAAAAAAGCAAAGCTGAAATTTACAGAGAGGAGCGAAAAGCCAGAATAGCAAAGGCAAACAAAAAGAACGCCAAAAAAGGCGGCGGCAAAGCAGGCTCTGTTATTAAGAGAATTATTGCTGTTGTTATTGCCCTTGCGATAGTAGGCGGCGGCCTTTTCTATGTGCTTGACAACACAGGCGTTATCAACAAGATGATTCCGGCGGTTGAAGTCGGCAAAGAAAAAGTAAGCTCGGCGTCATACTACTATTATTATTATCTTGCTTATCAGCAGGCTGTTCAGCAACAGGAAAGCTACAGCTCCTACGGTTTTAATTACATTGACACAAACAAAGCCCCGGATGAACAGGATTACCCCTACCCCGATGAGGACGGGAAAACCGTTACATGGGCAGACCAGTTAATGTCTCAGGCGGCAACAAGAGCGCAGACCGTTCTTGCAACCTACAACGAAGCTGTTAAAGCCGGCGTGAAGCTTGATGATGATGAAAAAACGCAGATTGACGAAACGATTGAGCAATTCAAAACAAACGCCTCCGAAGGCGGCTACTCGGTTAACGCATACCTCAAAATGATGTTCGGCTTCGGCCTTAAAGACCTTAAGAAACAGCTTGAGGTTGAACAGCTTGCCTCCAAATATCAGGAGCAGCTTCACGAAGACCAGCACGAGGCTGTTACCGAAGAAGCGCTTCAAAAAGAACTTAAAGACAACGCCAACGATTACGGTCTTGCGACAATACGCTATTACGCGTTCAAATATGACACATTGACTCAGGGCGAGAGCGAAAGTGACGAGGCATTTGAGACAAGAACCAAAAAAGCAAACGATTCCGTCGCGAAAACAGCGGAAGATGTTTTTAAAGGCATTGACGACGAGGAATCATTTATTGACGCGATAAACGCGTATGAAGCCGAACAGGCGGACAAAAAATCCGATGAGGAAACAGCTGAAGCAACTGACGCCGCTGATGAAACTGCCGCGGAAGAAGCAGAAAACTCATCGGCCGAAGCTACTGAAGAAGATAACAAAGGAGATGAAAAAGAGGACGCAACCACCCTCCTCGAAAACGCCGCGTATTCATCAATTTCATCGGCTGTTGAGAAGGACGGAGCGGATTGGGCGTTTGACAGTGCCCGTAAAAAAGGCGACCTTAAATTCTTCAAGGGCGAAACAGGTGCTTACATTGTTTATGTCGCATCTCCCAGAAGCCTTGACTCTCACAGCGTAACCGTTCGTTATTGCCTTATCCCCTACAATGATGAAATCAAAGCCGCGAACGACAGTGATGAACGCACCGAAGCAAAAGACACAGCCACAAAGCTTTATGACGATTGGAAGAAATCCGGCAACGCGACAGAAGACACATTTGCAGACCTTGTGCGTGAGAACAGCAAAGACACAAGCACAAGTGAGGACGGCGGCCTTATTGATGTAAGGCTTAACAAAATGGTTTCGGCGTTTGAGGACTGGTGCTTTGATAAATCACGCAAAGCAGGCGACACCGGCGTTGTTGAAGCTGAAGAATACGGATATTTTATTATATATTTTGTAAGCAACAACAAGGATGACCTTGACTGGAAAGATACAGCCACCGAAAAGCTTGCCGACGCTGCTTATGATGAGATGTTCACTGCCCTGCTTGCCGATGACGGCGACTACGCAATCACGGAGCATAAAAAAGCCGAACAGCGCATTTCAAATGACTTTTGCAAAAGAATTAAAAGGAATATGGCTCTGAGCAACAACCAGTCAGTTTAAACAGCACATAGCATTTAAAGCGGTGATAAACTCGCCGCTTTATTTTTGTTGAATTTTTACATTTGTTATGTTATAATCTACAAGTGAACCCGGAACAAAAAATAAAAGAGGAGATTATTATGAAAAAAGCAAACAAATTTACGGCATTGATTCTGGCGTTTGTAATGGCGTTCTCATTCACGCTGACTGTTTTCGCGCAATCATCGGGATCAAGGACAGAGCAGGTCTTGTCGCTTATTTCGCAATCGGGCAAATTCAAGGCGAGCGTTACAAGCTTTAGCTACAACAGCGGTGCTGTTACCAACAACATTAAATTTGATTTTTACGATGACCTGAAAGGTGACAAAATTCTTTGTGACTTTACGGATAAAGGTATAAAGGTTTTGTATGCCGATTCATCCATCAGCGTTATTTTCTCACGGTTCTTCAGTTACCTGACCTTTTCAGGCGCCGATATTACATTCGCGCCTGCCATCGGAGGAGTCAAACTCTTTCAGAAGATTTTCAAATCATTTGTTGATGACCCGACACTCTCGGCCTTCACACTGACAACAACAAGCGAAATAAGAAACAACAAAAACTGTATTTGTGAAAATTTCAAGGGAGTTGTTGTCGGAACATCCGGCTCATTCTATTATGATGAAAACGGCAGACTCTGCGAAATATTGCTTTCAGACAATGCCGGTGAATACATCGGATTTACACTTTCGGACTTCTCAACAGATTTTGACAGCACGGTTTTCAGTGTGCCTGTCTATTATTTCAACATTTCGCTTTTCTGGAAAATTCTTCAGATAATTCTGCCTATGCTCGGCGTTTCAATCCCGTTTATCACATTATAATAATTATTTTTTGCCGCAAAAAAGGACCGCCGAAGGGGTTCCCGCAATAAAGAAGGTTGACTGAAAACCAGTCAACCTTCTTTTCTTCTAAATGGAATTATTTACATGATGATTTCACTATTAAAAAACTGCTCTTGAAAACGCGTCGCTTCGCTAATATCATCTTTTGTATAACTGAATTCTTCAGGGGCAACAACCCATTTATCTTCAACGTCGTCAAGCCGATGAATAATAGCGATAACTTTACCTTCAAAGAAGGATATTGGTTCGTAAACTCCTAAAACATACACGTCCTGTGGTTCTCCGTCAGGAGCATAAACATCTTCATAATATCCGTAATTAATAGGATATACTAATTCTTTGTGTTGCGGGTGATGTGAGCCAAGGGGTCTGTCAATAATTACCTTTATCGTTTTCCCCAAATACTCTTTTCCGTTTTGTAGGTTAAGTTCTTGATCAAGAAAAAACATGTAGTCTTGAACAAGATTGTTCTCTTCGCAAAACCAATGACAAACATTAACAATCTTGTTATCATCAATCTCGTCGATTTTTACTGTACGGTATCGATAAACCTTGTGCTTTTTCAAATACTCTCTTGCGATATAAGCCTGAAACTCATCGTAATTTTTAAAGTTTTTTACTCTGTTCATCCCCTATTGCTTATTATATCAAACAGCTATGTTTCATTCAAGATTCATTTAGTCACAGACGGTAGCGAGCATAGGATTTGTAAAGACAAATCCGGAAAATAAAAAGGCTTACCCTTGAGGGGAAGCTGTTGAGCGAAGCGAAACTGATGAGGTGGAAATAATCTATAACAATTAAAACTTACACCTCATCCGTCTTGCCTTCGGCAATCCACCTTCCCCTCAAGGGGAAGGCTCATTTTTTGTATTAACTTCTTTATGACGGACACCACAAACGGTCCTTTTTTATTATCTGTTATTCTTCTTTATTCTCGGTTTCGTCACTGCCGTCGTCATACTCTATTGTGTAGCCGTCGGAGGTTTCGGTTATTGAGCTGTCATCGGACTGCGCTTCATTCTCTTCATCTTCCTCCGCCTCAACAGCGGAGAGAATCTTTTCTCTTCTTGCGATGAAAAAAGCTACAGTGGCCGCCGCGATTACAACAGAGGCAAGAAGAATGACAATCAGAGCAAGTCTTTTATTTGATTGTTCCGTTTGTGTAGGATTGCCGCCGCCTGAGCCGCCGTTGCCCGATTGATTTTCTGTGCCGAAAAAAGATGTTTCTTTAAAATTGAAGCCGTTATCTTCCGCGTAACGCTCCGCCTCACTGTTCTTCACACCGTAGATTGTAAAGCTGTTTTCAGTGTTGCAGAATGCCGATTTATCAATAGCGACAACGGAAGAAGGAACAGACGCACTTGAAAGTTTAATGTTCTGGAACGCTCTCTGTGTTATATATTTCACGGGCATACCGTCAATAGTCTGCGGAATTGTAACATCCTTATCCGTGCCGATATAATAGGCGATAACAATTTCGGAGGCGTTGGCTATCTGATAATAAAAGGTGTCTTCATAAATATAAACAGTGTCACCGATGTCAAGTGTTGATATTATACTCGTTGTAGTTTCTTCATCTGAGCCGCTCATATCGGGAACGGCGGGCGGAAGAGTAAATCCGGAAGGCGCGGTGTCTCTGACATAAACGATTGAAACGGATTGCCTGCCCGCTGTTTCTCCGGGAGGATATGTTTCGCTTTCAGAGACAGTCTCGGTTTCTGTTTCGGTTTCTTCGGTTTTGGGAACGGTGGTCAACTGAGGATCATCTCCGGTGACGGGAGTAGCGTTCTCATTGTTTGTTTCGTTTGCGCTGTTTACCTTTGAGGCGCCGCCTTCATACTCAACTATGACAAAGCAGGAATTTGACCTTTCGGAATTGTGCCAGTAACCGGTTGATGCATCAATATAAGCATATTTCTCGGTTGACGAAGCCGGAGTTTCACCGTACCAGTTGGAATAAAGAACAGACGAACCCCCTGCCCATGTCCAGCCGGTGCTTGAGGAATATGTCGCTCCGATCCAGTATCTGCCGGATGAGACAATGCTTGTTATAAAGCTCTGTTCGGCGGCACTGTTGATGTAAAGAACATGGCCGCCTTTACGGCTGCATGTATTGTTCGCGGAACTGTAGGTACTGCCCGTTCTGACAATTTCATAGGCGTTGCCGCTGAAGGTGTAATATGTAACATCATCGGAAAAAGCCTGACCGATTACATTAACCGCAAATACGGCAACAGAGAGTATTGCCAGAAACGAAACAAAAATTCTTATCTGTTTTATCATACCGTTACTCCTTTCCGTTTTATCTGTCTTCTCTGAAATAGCTTAAGCCAAGGGAAGCCGGAGGCTGATGCTCTTTCTTTTTTCGCGCGCTGATGAAAATAAGCACTAAAATCGTTACAAGATACGGCAGCATTTTAATAATCTCTTTGGCGCTGGATGAAAGCCCGGGAATATAAACGCAGATAATATATAGCCCGCCGAAAATAAATGAGCTCCAGATTGCCGATTTCGGCTTCCACAACGCGAAAATAACAATGGCTATAGCAAGCCAGCCTCTGTCACCGAAGCCGTTGTTAGTCCAAGCGCCGGCAGTGTAATCCATAACAAAATACAAACCGCCGAGCCCGGCAATCATACCGCCGATAACGGTTGAGAGATATTTATATTTTGTTATATTAATTCCCGCCGCGTCGGCTGTCGCGGGGTTTTCACCGATTGCCCTGAGATTAAGCCCCGCGCGGGTTCTGTTAAGAAACAGTGAAGAAACAACCGCTGTTATTATCGCGAGATAAGCAAGGAATCCGAACGAGAGAAATGTTTCTCCGAACAAGCCGAGTCTATCGGCGAACGGCAGAGTTTTTTTGTAGGCAAGGCCTGTGTTTATAAGCGAAATTGAGCCCGATTCACCGAAAAACTTAAGCAGTGAACCGCCGAAAAAATTACCGAGACCTATGCCGAATGTTGTAAGGGCAAGGCCTGTAACATTCTGGTTGGCTTTAAGGGTTTGAGTCAGAAACGCGTAAATAAGCGACATCAAAGCTGAGCCGAAGAGAGATGAAAGAAGAGAAATAAGTATGCACAAAAAAGGAACGGCATTTTCATTGTTGTGCTCATAGATATAGCCGCCGATTATTCCCGAAATTCCGCCTACATACATAATACCGGGAATGCCGAGATTGAGGTTGCCGGATTTCTCCGTGATTATTTCGCCGGTTGAACCGAAAAGGAGAGGTATGCCCTGAATAATTGCGGCTTTAATGAACTGTGCCAGTGTAAAAATCATTTATTTGCCCTCCTTTCCGGAATTTGTGCGCATTATTTTATAATTAATAAAAAACTCACTGCCGATAATGAAGAAAATGATTATGCCGGTCAGAATATCCGCAAGGCTTGTATTAAGGCTGAATTTGGTTGCGATTTCGCCCGCTCCGCGCTGAAGAAAAACAACAAGCAGAGATGTAAGCACCATCATAATCGGATTGAACTTCGCAAGCCAGGACACCATTATTGCCGTGAAGCCGTTGCCGCCCGCGAGTTCTTTCGAGATTGTGTGATTTGTTCCCGAAACAAGCAAAAAGCCCGAAAGGCCGCAGATTGCGCCCGAAAGCACCATTGTGCGTATTATTACCTTTTTGACATCGATGCCAATGTATCTCGCGGTGTTTTCGCTTTCGCCGACTACCGATATTTCATAGCCGTGTTTTGAATATTTAAGGTAAATAAACATAATGACGGTAAGAACCGCGACTATGAGAATATTGATAAGGTATTTTTGACCGAACAGGTCGGGCAGCCACCCTGCCCTTGTGCCGGAATTGACAAGACCCATAACGCTTGAACCGCTGGGAACCCAAACCATAATGGCAAATGATACAAGCTGAATGGCTATGTAGTTCATCATCAGCGTAAAAAGGCTCTCATTTGTGCCCCATTTTGCTTTGAAAACCGCGGGAAGCAAGCCCCATATAATTCCGCCGAGAATTGAAGCGGCAAGCATTGCGATTATGAGAAGAGCATTCGGTATTCTGTCGCCCACCATAAACATCAGCACCATACTGCATAGCCCGCCGAAAAGCACCTGACCCTCGGCACCGAGGTTCCAGAATTTCATTTTGAAAGCGGGAGTTACTGCAAGTGATATGCACAGAAGGATTGACAGACTCTGAAGCATTGCCCAGAATTTTCTGCTTGTTCCGAAACTGCCCTTAACCATTGCGCCGTAAACCTCAAGAGGATTCTGCCGCGTAAGTGAAACAATTATAATTGCGCAAACGACAAGCGAGGCAATGATTGAGGCGCCGCGTATAAGCCATGCCTTCCACCAGACCATCGCGTTGCGCTTCGCGATATGGAACAGAGGCTCGCGGGTGTTTTTTGAGGAATTATTCTGCATTATCCGCGCCCCCTTTGCTGTTTTTTGTCATAAGTTTTCCGATTTCTTCTTTTGTTGCAGTTCTGGCGTCAACAATACCGGTAACCGCACCGGAGCTGAGCACCATTATTCTGTCGCAGAGGTCTATAAGAACATCAAGATCTTCACCGACAAAAATCACCGCGACACCTTTTTCTTTTTGGGTATTGAGAAGATTGTAAATCAAATATGATGAGTTAATGTCAAGCCCTCTTACGGGGTATGCCGTCATAAGCACGGTAGGAGACAGAGAAATCTCTCTGCCGACAAGAACCTTTTGCACATTGCCGCCGGAAAGCCTCCTGACCGGGGTTGAAATGCCCGGCGTTGCCACTTCAAGTTCTTTTACAATGTTTTCGGCAAGCTCTTTGGGCGCACTTCTTTTCAGGAAAGCGCTTTTACCTTTGCGATAAGAGCGAAGCATCATATTGTCGGTTATATCCATATTGCCGACAAGCCCCATACCGAGCCTGTCTTCCGGAACAAATGAAAGGCGAACACCGAGTTCACGAATCCGGTACGGCGTTTTGTCGCGAAGGTCAATCTCATCACCGGATTTGGGATCTTTATATATTATTTTGCCGCTGTCATATTTCTGCAGACCCGCTATCGCTTCAAGAAGCTCTTTCTGGCCGCTGCCCGCTATACCCGCTATGCCGAGAATTTCTCCGCTTTTCGCGGTAAATGAAATATTGTTAAGCAATTTCACACCGTCGGTGTTTTCAAAGCTGAGATTTTCAACCGTAATTCTGTCTTCACAGTTTACGGGAGCGCTTCTGTCAATATCAAGGCTTATTTTTTTGCCCACCATCATCTCGGTTAGTTCTTCCTCATTTGTTTCGAATGTGGTGAGAGTGCCGATATATTCACCTTTTCTCAAAACAGACACTCTGTCGGAAATATCAAGCACCTCGTGGAGTTTATGAGTGATAATAACGATAGCCTTACCGTCTTCTTTCATTTTGCGAAGAACGGCGAAAAGCTTTTGCGTTTCCTGAGGGGTGAGAACGGCGGTGGGCTCGTCGAGAATAAGAATATTAGCCCCCCTGTAAAGAACTTTGATTATTTCAACCGTTTGTTTTTCGGAAACGGACATTTCATATATTTTTTTTGAAGGATTAATGTCAAAACCGTATTTTGAGCTGATTTCGGCAACCTTCTTTTCAACTTCTTTTATGTTGTATTTACCGTTTTCTTTAAGACCGAGCACGATATTTTCCGCGGCTGTAAAAATATCAACAAGCTTGAAATGCTGGTGAATCATACCTATTTTATAATCGAAAGCATCTTTAGGGGATTTGATAACCGCTTCTTTACCGTCAATGAATATCTGCCCGGCATCGGGAAAATAGATGCCCGATATCATATTCATAAGGGTGGTTTTACCGCTGCCGTTTTCTCCGAGCAGAGAAAGAATCTCGCCGTTGTTAACGGTAAGGCAAACATTTTTGTTCGCGGTGATGCTGCCGAAGGTTTTTGTTATGTTTTTAAGTTCTATCGCGGATGCGCTCATATATCTCCTCCGTACTGTTTTCTGAAAACAAAACTTCGAGTTTAAAGCTTTCTTTTCGGAAAACAGCTTTAAGAATAACAAAAAACTCCGGGCGAAGCGAAATTCGCTTCGCCCTTAAATAACAGATTTAAAGAATTGTGATGCCGTCTATATCAACATCAAAGTAAGGTGCCGAACGGTATTCACTCTCATGGAAATAACCATCGGAAACCGCTTCGGTGTCACCCTGGAATGTGCCGTCATCAATAACATCAGCCTGATATGATTCAAGAGTTTCGCCTTTATAAGTAAAGGTTGAAATGTCATAAACATGAATTTCACCGGATTCGATTTTGCCTTTGACCTCTTCAAGTTTTTCATCGGTACCTTCGGCGGCGACAGCCTCATTGACCTCAAGAAGCTCGACAGAGCCCGTCGCGATGGTGCCGGTCCAGTCGGCGTCAAAGCTTTCTCCCTTTGAAACAGCCTCAATGGCAAGCTTGTAGTAGGGAGCCCAGTTAATTCTGGATGAAACAAGAGCGGTGTTGGGGCCGATTGATGCGGTGTTTATGTTGTAGGCAACATTGGGTATGCCTTTTTCTTCGCAGGCTTTGGGAGCGCCTTCGGAGTCGGCGTGCTGGCTGATAAGAACGCAGCCGTTATTGATAAGTTTGAGAGCGGCTTCTCTTTCAAGAGCAATGTCAAACCATGAGTTTGTGAAGGTAACTTCCATAGTCGCTTCGGGAACAATATAACGAACGCCGAGGAAGAAGGATGTGTAGCCGGATTTAACCTCAGCATAGGGGAACGCGCCGACATAGCCGATTTTTGCTTTATCGGCTGTGATTTTGCCGGAGTCAATCATTTCTTTAACCTTCATACCCGCAACAACACCTGCGAGGAAGCGGCCTTCATAGATTGAAGCGAACGCGTTGTGAAAATTGGGAATGCCGGCGTTGTGGGCGTGAGTGCCTGTTGCGTGGCAGAACTGAACATCGGGGTTTTCCTGCGCGGCCTGCATAATATATGTTTCATGGCCGAAGGAGTCGGCAAAAATAATGTTGCAGCCTTCATCGACAAGTTCTTCCGCGGTTGTAAGGCAGTTGTCATCCTCGGGGATGTTGGTCTTGATGAGAACCTGATCGTCCGAGAGACCGAGTTCAGCCTGAACTTCCTTGAGAGCAAGGATGAAGTTATTGTCGTATGTTGAGTTTTCGTCGTGGAGACAGATGAGACCTATTTTGAGGTCGGCGTAGTCTGCCGCGGCAGGTGTGCTTTCACTGCCGTTTTCGGGTTCGTCAGCGGGGGTTTTGCTGCCGCATGCCGCAAGACCGATAACGAGAGCGAGTGCCATAAGAATTGCTAAAATCTTTTTCATTGTCATTTCCTCCTGTATATTAAATTAAAAATAAAGGACTCAGCAAAAAACAACCGTGTTGTTGTCAAGCGATTTAATCATGGCAAGGGATTCAATGCGAATGCCTTTTTCGCGCAGTTCTTTGCCGCCGGGCTGAAAGCATTTTTCAATCGCTATGCCGGCGCCGACAACATCCGCGCCCGCCTGATTAACAATATCGATAAGCCCTTCGAGCGCCTTGCCGTTCGCGAGAAAATCATCAATAATAAGAACACGGTCGCCGGGATTGAGATATTCCTTTGAAACCATAACATCATAAACCCTGCCGTGAGTATAGGATGTGACTTTTGAGGTATAAACATCCGCCGAGATGTTTTTAGTCTGATTTTTTTTGGCAAAAACAAACGGAACATTGAATTTTAAAGCGGTCATACAGGCAATGGCTATGCCGGAGGCTTCAATGGTTAAAATCTTATTGACCCCGCAATCTTTGAAAAGGCGATAAAATTCCTCGCCCATTTTCTCAAGCAGATTTACATCTATGCGGTGGTTAAGAAAATTGTCAACCTTGAGTATATTGCCGGGAAAAACTCTGCCATCTTTTTTTATCCGCTGTTCAAGAAGCTCCAAAATACCACTCCCACAAAATATTGTAGATACAAGTTATACTATATACTAAATTATTGTTTTTTTCAAGATTATTATATGATTAAATGCAACATTTTTTCAGTTTTTGCGTTACCGTGACCTTGTATTTGAGAAAAGTTTTTTAATCACTTGATTTTTGCTTTGTGTTAAGATATAATAAAGCGAAATAAATACGCCGGTGTGATGGAATTGGCAGACGTGCCGGACTCAAAATCCGGTGGGCTAATACCCCGTGCGGGTTCGACCCCCGCCACCGGCACCATGAGAGGAACCTGATTTTTCAGACAAATCAGGTTCCTTTTAATAATATTCGCCTGCGGCAACTTCGGTTGCGCCTGCATCGCAATAAAAGTTGCAAATCACTTCTTTTATGTTATAATTTATGCGGGGCGATTTATTGAGAAAGCAATGAAATTACTCTTCGGCTTAAAACGCTTTAATTAAATCAACAAATCGCGGTTTATAAAACAGTTAATATTGGCAAAAGGAAGATTTTGTAATGACATTACCGGTTTTTTTACTCAGAGTTATTGCGTTCTTTCAGGCTCTGATTTCATTTATTACTTACGGCAGTTGGACCAGCGAGATTACCTATCCCGTTAAGCCGGTTATAATCCCCGCGCCCGAAAACCCGGCTTCGCTTGACCTTGACGGATTTACGCTTGTGTGGGAGGACGAGTTCGACGGCAGCGCGATTGATTCCTCGAAATGGACGGGCTACAAATGCTCGGCCGAAAAATCAAAAACGCGTATGGGGTGCTGGTGGAATACCGATATGGCTTCGGTCAGAGACGGCAACCTGCATATTCAGACAAAGTATTATGACAAGGGCTACAAGGGCGGAAGGCGCGGATGGTACAGCTGCGGACTCTGCACGGACGGTCTTTTTGACCAGACCTACGGGTATTTTGAAATACGCTGTATTCTTCCGAAGGGTATCGGCTCCTGGTCAACATTCTGGATGATGCCCCACAATATCAATGATTCAATCGGAAACGGCGGCACAGACGGCGCGGAAATAGATATCTGCGAGGCGGCTTATTACCAATACAAACTCAGCGACAATGTGAATGTTGTTTCTTCCACAATTCATTATGACGCATACGGCTCGGAGCACAGGCAAAAGACGGCCTGCACTCCGTTTATTGAGAACAACGACCCCTATGAAGAATACAATACATACGGCGTTGAGTGGAACGATAAAGAGTATATATTTTATATTAACGGCGTTGAGACCGGCCGCACGGATTTCGGCGGAACTTCAAAAGTGCCGGAATATATGATAATAAACAGCAATGTAAACGGAACTGAAGGATTCCCGCTCAACGGCTGGGTCGGCGACGCTCTTACCTTTGATTCTGAAGCGCCGACAGATTTTATTGTTGATTATGTAAGGGTATATCAGTATAATTCTTTGCAAGGCCAGTAAGATTGAACCCGGCAAATTCCGATTCATAATGTAAGAGTAAGGTCTATCCGACCTTGCTCTTTTCCT
>R25__coassemble_70_pt1 | contig 63542 bp, 59 predicted proteins | sample R25__metabat2_low_PE_027 | metagenome-assembled genome bin R25 | reverse complement strand
CTGTCTGTCTGTCTGTCTGTCTGTCTGTCTGTCTGTCTGTCAAGATTTTCGCATCCTTACTTTTATATGTCAAGTAAATTTGTAAAAAATCAATCTTCAAAAGTGTCGTCTTTGTTCTTTTTGGTCTTTTTTCTTTTCGCTTTGCCTGCTTCGGCGGCTTCTTCAATGTTTTTGTTATTTTCCGCCTCGGCGGCTTCTTTCGCAGCCGCCTTTTCGGCTTCCGCCTTTTCGACCGCGGTGTTGTTTGTTGAAACAGCCCAGCGGGTTATTTTCATCTTGTTGCGGTCAGCGCCGGTTTCAATAACAAGAGAATCTTCTTTAACGGTTACAACTCTGCCCATAATGCCGCCGATTGTTGTAATTTCATCGCCGACCTGGATGCTGTCGCGCATTTCCTGCTCCTGCTGCTGTTTTTTCTTTTGCGGCCTTATCATAACAAAATACATAACGCCGAACATAGCAACAATGAGGATAATCATTGACATTGAGCTTCTCTGCGAAGCGCCGTTTGCGCCAGCGAGAAGGGTTGATAACACTGAAATATTCATTAAACAAACCTCCGAAATTTACTGAAAAAGATTATACAGTATAATAACTCAATATGCAAGAAAAATTTGCGGCAATTCAAATTCTTTTGTCAAGCAGCTCGACATTTTCATTGTAAAACCTGTCAAAATCGCCCTCTTCAAGCGCGTTTCTGATTTTGAGCATAAGATTGTTATAAAAATAAAGGTTGTGCATTACGCAAAGGCGCATAGCGAGCATCTCTTTGCTTTTGAAGAGGTGGCGTATGTAACCGCGCGAAAAATTGCGGCAGGTGGGGCAGTCGCATTCAGGGTCAATCGGCAGAGGGTCACGCTCATATTTGCGGTTATTAAGGTTGATTATTCCCCTGCCTGTGTTAAGATGACCGTGCCTTGCGTTGCGGCTGGGCATAACGCAGTCAAACAAATCCACACCGCGTGAGACGCCCTCGATAATATTGCCGGGTGTGCCGACACCCATAAGGTAACGTGGCTTTTCTTCGGGCATATAAGGCTCAACGGCGGATATGATTTTATACATAACCTCTTTCGGTTCGCCGACGGCAAGGCCGCCTATCGCATAACCGTCCAAATCCATCGCGGCAATTTTTTTCATATTCGCTGTTCTTAAATCTTCAAAGGTCGCGCCCTGATTAATGCCGAAAAGAAGCTGGTTTTTATTGATTGTTTTATCAAGGGAATTGAGCCTTGCCATTTCCGCTTTACAGCGTTCAAGCCAACGCTCTGTTCTGCCGCAGCTCTCTTTCGCGTACTCATATTTCGCGGGATTTTCGACGCATTCATCAAACGCCATTGCTATTGTGGAGCCGAGATTGGACTGAATTTGCATACTCTCTTCCGGCCCCATAAAAATGTGCCTGCCGTCAATGTGAGAGTTGAAGGAAACACCCTCTTCTTTGATTTTTCTCAATGAAGCGAGAGAGAAGACCTGGAATCCGCCGCTGTCGGTAAGAATGGGACCGTTCCAGCGCGAAAACTTATGAAGGCCGCCCATATCATATATTACATCATCACCTGGCCTTACATGAAGGTGGTAGGTGTTGCTCAGCATAACCTGACAGCCGATTTCTTTTAAATCCAACGCCGAAAGCGCGCCTTTGATAGCCGCGCTTGTCGCGACATTCATAAACGCGGGGGTCTGAACCGTGCCGTGAACGGTGTTGAATTCACACCGCCTGGCATTGCCCTGTTTTAATAAAACTTTAAACATAAATAATCTCCGGGTAATCAGATTCTGTCTGTTATGCACATAGCGTCGCCGAATGAAAAAAAGCGGTATTTCTGTTCAACGGCTGTTTTGTAAGCGCTCATTATGTTGTTATAACCGCAAAACGCGCTGACAAGCATAATAAGCGTGCTTTCGGGCAAATGGAAGTTGGTTATGAGGGAATCGACACATTTAAACTCATAGCCCGGGTAAATGAAAATGTCGGTGTCACCTTCATCCGCCTTGATTTCACCGTATTTTGAGGCAACGGATTCAAGCGTTCTCGTGCAGGTGGTGCCTACGGCGAAAACCGTTCCGCCGTTCTTTTTGGTTTCATTGATTATAAGAGCCGTTTCTCCCGGAAGGGAGTAGTGTTCGGAGTGCATATGATGCTCTTCAATGTTTTCAGCCTTAACCGGCCGGAATGTACCGAGACCGACATGAAGAGTTACAAACGCGATTTTCACGCCCATATTCTCAATTTTTTTAAGCAGCTCGGGTGTGAAATGCAAGCCTGCCGTGGGAGCGGCGGCACTGCCGTTTATTTCGGCATAAACGGTCTGATAACGTTCGGGATTTTCAAGCTTGTGTGTAATATAGTGAGGCAGAGGCATTTCGCCTATTCTGTCAAGCGTTTCATAAAAATTGTTTTCACATTCAAAATGAACAATTCTGTTGCCGTCGGGCAAAACTTCAAGAACTTCCGCGCTCATAATTCCGTTGCCGAAAATGAACTTATGCCCTTCGCGCGCTTTTTTGCCCGGGCCCGCAATAACCTCCCAATCCGTCTCGCTTTTTCTTTTAAGCAGCAAAAACTCCACAACCGCGCCGGTGTCGGTTCTTGTGCCGTAAATTCTTGCGGGAAGAACCTTTGTGTTGTTGAGAATAAGGCAGTCTCCCGGTTTGAAATATTCCGTAATATCTCTGAATGTTTTATGTTCGATTTTACCGTCGGTTTTGCCCAAAACAAGCAGACGCGACGAGTCTCTCGGCTCCGCGGGAGTCTGCGCAATCAGCTCTTCGGGCAAATCATAATAGAAATCGCTTTTTTTCATTATTTATTCCACCAAAAAAATTTTTTCAAATTAACCGCAGTTTGTATAATATAATATTTGACATAAAGAAATTATAATGATAATATAAATAATTAAGTTGTATAAAATCTTTGCATATTATACCGCTGAAATATTATAAAGCATTAACCCGAAAAATACAACACAAAAGTTTTTGAAAGAAGGATTTAAGATGAAGCATTACAGAGTGGGTATTGTAGGAGCAACCGGTATGGTCGGCCAGCGTTTCGCGACTCTTCTTGAGAATCACCCCTGGTTTGAGGTTGTTGCGCTTGCCGCAAGTTCACGCTCGGCAGGCAAAACCTATAAAGAAGCAGTCGGCTCAAAATGGTGCATGAGCGTTCCCATTCCCGCGAATATGGAAAACATTGTTGTTATGGACGCTTCCGCCGACATAGACAAAATCACCGAAATGGTTGATTTTGTGTTCTGCGCGGTTGATATGAAAAAAGACGAAATAAAAGCTCTCGAAAAAGAGTACGCTCTTCACGAGTGCCCTGTTATTTCAAACAACAGCGCGAACAGGCACACCCCCGATGTTCCGATGATTGTTCCCGAGCTCAACCCCGACCACGCGAAAATTATTGAGGCTCAGAAAAAACATCTCGGCACAAAAAGAGGCTTCATTGCGGTTAAATCCAACTGCTCGCTCCAGAGCTATGTTCCCGCTCTTTTTCCGCTTCACGAGAAATACGGTGTAAAAGATGTTCTTGTTTGCACATATCAGGCAATTTCAGGCGCGGGCAAAACATTTGAAAGATGGCCCGAAATGATTGACAATGTCATCCCCTTCATCGGCGGAGAAGAAGAAAAATCCGAAATTGAGCCTCTTAAGATCTGGGGTAAAATCGAAGGGGAAGAAATCGTTCCCGCGACAGTTCCCCATTTCACGGCTCAGTGTCTGAGAGTCCCCTGCTCCGACGGCCATATGGCGGCGGTGTTTGTTCGCTTTGAGAACAAGCCCTCCAAAGAGGAGATACTCAAAATCTGGAAAGAATTTAAAGGATACCCTCAGGAAGCCGAGCTTCCCAGCGCTCCCAAACAGTTCCTCAACTATTTTGAGGAGGACAACCTTCCCCAGACTAAACTTCAGCGCAACCTTGAAGGCGGTATGGCTATATCCGTAGGCCGTCTTCGTGAAGACACCCAGTATGATTACAAATTTGTTTGCCTTTCGCACAACACCCTGCGCGGCGCGGCAGGCGGCGCTGTTCTTATGGCTGAACAGCTTTGCAATCAGAATTATATTGTTACCAAATTTTAATTTTCACAAGGAGCAGTAATATGAAACCAGTTGTATTTACAGGAGCAGGTGTTGCAATCATAACCCCGTTTAATGAGGATATGACAGTCAATTATGAAAGCTTCGCGAAAATTATAGAACACCAGATAGCAAACGGCACAGACGCGATTGTTGTTTGCGGAACAACGGGGGAATCCGCCACTCTCAACCACGAGGAGCATATTGATGTTATAAAATACTGTGTTGATGTTGTCAATCACAGAATACCTGTTATAGCGGGCACCGGCAGCAATGACACCGACTATGCCGTAAGACTTTCAAACGATGCCGAAAAATGCGGCGTTGACGCTCTTCTTATGGTTACGCCTTATTATAACAAAACATCACAGAGAGGTCTTGTGGCTCATTACAACTTTGTCGCGGACAGAGTCAGCTCCCCTATTATTCTTTACAATGTGCCCTCAAGAACGGGTGTAAACATTCTGCCCGAAACATACGCTCAGTTAGCACAGCATGAAAGAATTGTTGCGGTTAAAGAGGCGAACGGCAATGTTTCCGCCATAGTTAAAACCGCGGCTCTCTGCGGCGATAATCTGACAATCTACTCCGGCGATGACGACCAGGCGACTGCCATTATGTCGCTCGGCGGCAAAGGCGTTATCTCAGTGCTCTCAAATGTTGCGCCTAAAGCGGCTCATGACATAGCTCAGAAATTCCTTGATGGCGACAGCGCGGAAAGCCTCCGCCTGCAGATTGAATGGCTTGACCTTTGCAACGCTCTGTTCAGCGATGTTAACCCGATACCGGTCAAAGAAGCGATGAATATGATGGGCTTTAACGCAGGCCCCTGCCGTCTTCCCCTTTATGAAATGGATAAAGCCTCAAAAGAAAAGCTTTATTCGGTTCTTAAAAAACATAACCTTGTTTAATCAACAAAAACAATAAGCGGATTTCAGGGAAGGAGAAATCAGTATGACAGGAATTTTACTAAGCGGCGCTTTCGGAAAAATGGGCAAAGCGGTTTGTGCCAAGGTTGAGGAAAGCAAAGATTTTCAGATAATTGCCGGAATTGATGTTTTTGATGGCAAAAGCGACGATTTCCCGGTATATAAATCTTTTGACGCCGTACCTGAAAGTGTAACAAACAGAATTGATGTTGTAATTGATTTTTCAAACCCTTCCGCGTTTTCGGGGCTTCTTGATTTTATTGTAAAAAACAAAAAGCCCGCCGTAATTGCAACAACAGGTTTGAGTGAAGAACAGATTGTCAAAATGAAATCCGCCGCTTATGAAGTGCCGATTTTCTTCAGCGCAAATATGTCGCTCGGCGTAAATCTTATTTGCGAGCTTGCAAAAAAAGCCGCGAAAGCTCTCGGCGAAGATTTTGACATTGAAATTCTCGAAATGCACCACAACCAGAAAATTGACGCTCCGAGCGGAACAGCGCTTATGATCGCGGACTGCATTTCATCAGAGCTTGATGAGCAGCCGGATTATGTTTTTGACAGAGCGTCAAAACGCGAAAAACGCTCCAAAAACGAAATCGGAATTCAATCTGTGCGGGCAGGCAATATTGTTGGCGAGCATCAGGTGATTTTCGCGGGAACGGATGAAGTGATTACGCTTTCTCATTCGGCAAGAAGCAAAACTCTTTTCGCTTCTGGAGCTTTAAGCGCGGCAAAAATGATTGCCGGAAAAGAAAACGGGCTTTATTCAATGAAAGAGCTGATTGACGGCTGAAGGGAGACCGATATGAAAATAATTGACAGCATTACGGTAAGTGATGATGTAACGCTCATCAGTATAAGCAACTCCTCCGCTGATATTGAACACATAGCGAAAGTTTTTAATATGTTCTCCGACGCCGGAATAAATGTTGATATGATTTCACAGCTTCCGCCGAGCGGGGCCAACTCCGGATTTTCATTCACTGTAAGTGACAACGATTTTATTTCGGTTCTTGACATTTGTGCGGAACTTCGCAAACAAAACGGAGACATTAAAATCAGCGTCAGCAACGGCAACAGTAAAATTTCGGTTTCAGGCGAGGCAATGCGCGATTTAAGCGGTGTGGCGGCAAAAATATTCACGGCTGCCGCAAATGTAAAGGCTGATGTAAGAATGATTACAACTTCCGAAACAGATGTTTCTCTTCTTGTTGTCAGCACTGACTCCGAAGAGGTTGTGAAAGCAATAGAAAATGCTTTTTCATAATTCAGGCACTTAAACAATGAGTCACATCAACATACATTCTTGTATGCGATGTGACTTTTTAAATGCGGGCAGGCGGCAATAATGGTTTTTATTGCGACCCTGTTTGAATTAAAATGTTTTAATATGTTATAATACTCTGTAATAACAGAAAAGGGAATCGGTTGTATGAAATCAAACGACAATATAGCTTACGCGTCAGGCATAGTTCCCAGCGAAAGGCAGCTTGCCTGGCAGGAACTTGAATTTTACGCCTTTATTCATTTTGGAATGAACACATTTACAAACTCGGAGTGGGGAACCGGAAATGAGGACCCGGAGCTCTTCAACCCCACAGCCCTTGACGCGCGGCAGTGGGCTAAGCTTATTAAGCTGACCGGTATGAGAGCAATGATTCTGACCTGCAAGCACCACGACGGCTTTTGTCTTTGGCCCTCGGCTTATACGGACCACAGCGTAAAATACAGCCCCTGGAAAGACGGCAAAGGCGATGTTGTTAAGGAGTGCGCCGATGCCTGCCGTGAATACGGGCTTAAATTCGGCGTTTATCTCTCACCTTGGGACAGACATGACCCGCGATACGGAGACGGCGAGGCATACAACAGGTTTTATAAAAACCAGCTCACCGAGCTTCTGACAAATTACGGCGACATTTTCTGCGTATGGCTTGACGGCGCCTGCGGTGAAGGCAAAAACGGCAAAAAGCAGGAATATGACTGGGAAGGCTACTACAGCCTTATCCGTAAGCTTCAGCCGGACGCCTGCATTTGTGTTACCGGCCCGGATGTCAGATGGGTGGGAAATGAAGCGGGAATATGCCGCTCAAGCGAGTGGAGCGTTGTGCCGTATTGGCACAGTCAGCACGCGGTAACACAAGCGAAATCGCAGCAGGATGTCACAAAACCGCCCCGCAGGTTTTCACCGCAGGATGTTGACCTCGGAAGCAGAAAAGCCGTAAAGGGATGCAACAATCTTATATGGTACCCCGCCGAGGTGAACACTTCACTGAGAAAAGGCTGGTTTTATCACGAGAGTGAAGATTACTCTTTAAAATCACTTTCAAAACTTACCGAAATATATTATAATTCCGTCGGCGCCAACGGTTCATTTCTGCTGAACCTTTCGCCGAACAAAGAGGGAAAAATCTGTGAGCGTGATGTTGAGGCGATGCTCTCACTCGGCGCTCAGCTTGAAATAGACTTTAACGAAAACCTTGCCGAAGGTTCTGTTATTACAGACAACCGGCATCTTGACGACGACCACCGCGGCCAGATGGCGCTGTCTTATGACCCTGAGGAATACTGGCATTCCGGCAGCAACCCCGATGGCTCCGAATTAATACTGGACCTCGGAGACGATTATGATATTGACAAGATTGTGCTTGCCGAGCATATACGCACAGGCCAGCAGATTGAGAAATTCTCTGTTTACATTATGCTTGAAGGCAAATGGAAAAAGGTAAGTGACGGAACAGTTATCGGTCACAAACGAATCTGCCGCTTTAAAGAACAAAGAATTCAATTTATCAAAGTTGTAATTGAACAGGCTCGCTGCTTCGCGACAATTTCAAAATTTGAGGCTTATTGATTATTCCCAGGTTTTCCAGACATCCGGGCAGTAACCTACGGTTGCCTGCCTGCCGTTTCTGACAATAGGTGTTTTAAAAAGCTCACCGTTTTCAAGCAGTTTTGCTTCAGCGGCTTCTTTTGTAATATACTTCATATATTCTCTCTCATAAGCCTTTGATTTTTCGTTTACAAGAGCTTCCATTGAGCCGACAGCCGCCTTTACGCTGTTGTATTCGCCTTTGCTCAGGCTCTTTTGTCTTAAATCAATATACTGAAATTTAATTGAGCGCTCTTTAAACCATCTTTGAGCTTTTTTTGTATCAAAACATTTTGATAACCCGAAAATCTGTATATTCATATTGACCTCCGTTAATTTTCTGAGTATGATAAATATAATAAGGTATAATAAACGAGGAGTGGTTTTTTGACTGAAATCATTAAAACAGATAACGCGAAAGAGTTTGATGAATTTGTCAGCGCTTCACCCAAGGGGCATATGATGCAGTCAAGCGCCTGGGGTAAAGTTAAAAACAACTGGGAATGGCGTGGCATTATCTGCCGTGACGACAGCGGCCGCATAAAAGGCGTGTGCGCTGTTCTTTTGAGAAAAATGCCGATGATTCCGTGGAGTATGATGTATTCGCCGAGAGGCCCCGTTTGTGACCTCAATGACGCGGACACAGTCAAAGAGCTTATGCTTGCCGCGAAAGAATACGGCGAAAAAAACAGAGCCTACGCGCTGACCGTTGACACAGACGCGTTGATTACCGACACGGATTATATCAACCTGCTCAAAAGCATCGGTTTTAAATTCAAAGATAATAATGTTGAGTACAACACCATTCAGTCACGCTATATTTTCCGTATGGATTTGAGAGGAAAAACGGAAGATGAAGCGATGATGATGATAAACAGCAAAGCTCGCAACTGTGTTCGCAAAGCAATCAAAGAAGGTGTTGAGATTGTTGAAAAAGGGCCGGAAGCTATTGATGAGTTTCACAGAATAATGCTTATCACGGGTGAAAGAGACAAATTCGCAACAAGAGGCCCCGAATATTTCAAACGGGTTATGGACGCTTTCGGGGACAACGCGAGAATGTGCTTTGCTTATTATAACGGCGAGGCAATCGGCTGCACTCTTCACATCCACTACGGCAACAAGGTCTGGTGGCTTTACGGCGCGAGCTCAAACGAGCACAGAGAACTTCAGCCCAACTATCTGCTGCAGTGGGAGGCAATCAAGTGGACTATTTCAAGAGGGGCCGACTGGTATGACTTAAGAGGCGGCTACCCTGATGAAAACAATCCTCTTCACGGCATTTTCAAGTTCAAAAAGAAATTCTGCAAAGAATACATGGAGTTTATGGGAGAGGCAGACCTGATTATCAGCAAAACAGGATTTGAGGCTGTTAACGCCGCTCAGAAGCTCCGCAAAAAAACAAAGGGCATCAGAGCAAAAATAATAAACAGATAAAGGAGAAAAACAATGGCATACTGTAACAACTGCGGCAATTTCATTCCGGAAGGAGCAAAGTTCTGTGAAAACTGCGGAGCGACGGTTGAAGCTCAAGCGGATAATTACGGCAACGCGCAAACAAACTCATACTCTCAGCAGGGTTCATATTATCAACAGCCCGACCCTCAGCAAGGCAGCTATTATCAGCCACCTTATCAGCAAAGCGTTGTTCGCCCCAACCCGTCGGTTTCATTCGGCGAAGCCATTTCAATGTTTTTCAAACGCTATACGGATTTCAGCGGCCGTTCCGTAAAAAGTGAATACTGGTATGTTTTCTTATTCAATTGTATTGTAGGTTTTGTATTAGGGATTCTTTCATACAAAATCAGCGCTTTCGGTTTTCTTGCTTCCCTTTATTCCCTCGCGACACTTATTCCCGGACTTGCCATCACGTTTCGAAGACTTCATGACATAGGCAAAAGCGGCATTTATATTCTTATAGGGCTTATACCCATTGCCGGATTTATTATTCTGATTGTATGGTATGCTCAGGACAGTGTAGGTGACAATGAATACGGCCCTGCCCCCGCCCCCGAATATGCCGCTCCGGGCAATAACTTTTAATGTTACTGAATAAGCAATTAAGGCATTCCTTTCGGAGTGCCTTTTTGTTTTAAGATATTAATTCAAGATCCGCGTAAACCGCGTAATGATCCGAATAAAACCTTCTGAATTCTTTTTTGTTTATCACTTTGAATTTAAGCGCTTTAACGGTGTTTTTATCAACAAAGACAAAATCTATGGTTGCCTTGATTTTGCCGGGTTTAAAGCCGTGGAATGTGAATGAATCATCTGTTTCGGCGGCGATTTTTCTTGCGTCCGCCATATTGCCCGACACCATTTCAACATAACAGTCGGTGTCCTGTTCAATATTGAAATCGCCCGTGCAGACTACGGGTTTGCCGTTAAATGAGGCGGCTTTTTCTTTAATCAGCTTAACCCCCTGAGTTCTCGCTTCAACACCTATATGGTCGAGATGAGTGTTCATATGGATATAAGTTTTGCCCGTACGCTTATCTTCAAGCTCTGCCCATGTGCAAATTCTTATGCAGGCGGAATCCCAGCCGAGTGAAGGCTTTTCAGGTGTTTCGGAGAGCCAGAAATTCCCGCTGTCAACAACCTCGTACAGTGATTTTTTGTAAAAAACCGCTGAAAACTCACCTTCATTCGCGCCGTCATCTCTGCCTACGCCTACATAGCTGTATTCAGGCAGGTTTTCACAGAGGGCGTCCATCCATTTTTTATGAGCTTCCTGAACTCCGAATGAGTCGGGAGACGCGTCTTTGATTACTTTTACCACACCCGGTATGCGCTTCAGCCAGAAATGAGTCGGGTTGCCGTAACAAAGAACATTAAATGACATAACTCTCATATTAATATATTCCTCCTTTTGTTAAACACCGCTTTTCACAAAAGTCGCAGCCGTTTCTTTTGCTTCGGATTTTGTCATACCCGGTCTGATTCCGGGGTTATACAGAATTCCGACAACGCCCCAGTCAAGTTTTGACGGCCACGCAAGGCTGTCTGATGATTGATAAAAAACGCTGTTTTTATAAGTGTATGAATCGTTCGGAATACCCATTGCCTGCAAAAATTCTTCGCATATAACCGAATTGCGCCTTGTTCTGTTTATAATAGTTGAGTTAATACCTATAACGGCTTTTCTGAGCGAATATGACGGGCTCCATACAAGGCCGCAATATCCGTCGTCAAGCAAGCCGAAATCACTTATCAAAGAAGAAAGCTGCAGTCTGCCCGCGAACATTATGAGTATATCGGCATTTGACGAACTGTCTGTTATATAAATCCCGGGGAAACCGTCAATACCGTTGAGTGATGCGCATAATTGTTTTATTAATGACAAATCGCTGTTGTTGTAACTGCCCGAAACAAATACGCCCACCCTTTTTGTCCATTTCAGAACTCTGCCGAGATTTATTCCGTTTTCACTGCTTAAAGCCGTTTCCGCAAAGTAATTAATCAGCTGTTTTTGGGAATAACCGCTGACTCTTACGCTTTGAGTGGGGACCGGAACAGTTGTTGTTTCGGTGGGTTTTATGGCAGATAAAATCTCGGTTAAAAGTTCTTCCACTGCGTTTTTATCATGTGTGACAACAGCGGTTGTTGTTTCTTCGACAGGCACAGACTGCTGTATTTCAGGCGCGGTTTGCTCCGCGGTTGTTTGCTCTTTTGTTGCGTCTGCAGTCGGCAGTAAAGTTGTGTTCGGGATATTTGAGCTCACTGAGCGTGACGATGAAACCGGTATGATTTCATCACTGTGTTCTTTGCTCATTTTTACCGAACAAGCCGAAAACCAAATAAGAAAAACAAAAAGCAAAACAACGGCAGGCAGTCGTTTATTCATCTTCTTCTCCTGTAAGGCACAAAGCCTGTTTCACTTGTGAATCTGTCTGAAACACCGAGCATAAATTTATACATCGGAGTAAATGCGGAATAATAAGAAAGAAGCTTTTTTATTATTGTTTCATCTTCAAGGTCTTTCATATTTTCCGAATAAACAATGAAATAAACATTTTTGCAGTTATAATATTTTTCAAGACCGTCGGGGCAGCCTTCTTTAAGTTTTTTATACCGCTCGCCGTCAATAAACGCCCCTGTTTTTTCAACGCTTTTTACCGCTTTTCTGAATTCCTCCGGGTTCTCTCTTATTGCTTTTCGCCAATAATCAAGCAAGGCGGGTGTCTGCATAAACAGGCCTACCCCGAGCGAATATGAATCCGGGGTAAATTCAAACCACATACACGGATACTGAGGCCAATCATATTTTGAGCGCATAAACATTGCCCACATATTTTCACGGTACAGGTGCCGGTCTTTTGTAAACCTTGTGTCGCGGCGGATTCTTGAAACCATTTTCACAGGATCCGTAACCATTTGAGGATCAGCAGCGGAAAGCTGCTCACCGATAATCGCGGCTAACTGCCGCATGGGAACAACGGCGGACTGTTTTATTTTTTCTTTATTCTCATCATAAAAATCTTTTGAGTCTCTGAACCTGTTTTCGGATAAAAGAAGCCTGGCTTCCGCTGTTATACCGTCAAATTTCATTTTATCAAACCTTTGTTATACATTTTCTGCGCGGCAAGCATAATACCGGCTTTGGCGGAATGATAGTTAAGGCCGCCCTGCATCCATACAGCGAAAGGTTCGCGAAGCGGAGCGTCCGCCGAAAGCTCAATGGAGGCGCCCATTATAAAAGCGCCTGCCGCCATAATTACTTTGCTGTCATAGCCGGGCATATCCCACGGCTCCGGGGTAAGAAAAGAATCAACAGGAGCGCCGGACTGCATTCCTTCGCAAAACGCGATAAGTTTTTCAGGTTCTTCAAGACAAACAGCCTGAATTATGTCGTGCCTTGCCTCGCCCGGTTGCGGCGTTACCGAAAAGCCGAACCCGCTGAAAAGGGCGGCGGCAAACGCCGCTGTTCTCAATGCCTCGCCCACAACATGGGGAGCGTTGAAAATACCCATAAACATATTTCTGTTTTCGCCGAATGTCGCTCCGACTTCTCTGCCTAAACCGGGAGTTGTCATTCTGTAAGAACACAGCTCAATAAGCTCTTTTTTGCCCGCGATATATCCGCCGCTGCGCGCAATACCTCCGCCTGCGTTTTTTATCAACGAACCCGCCATAAGATCAGCGCCCGCGTCAAGAGGCTCCCTTTTTTCAACAAATTCGCCGTAACAGTTGTCAACCATCACGATGCAATCGTTTGCATTTTTTACCGTTGAAACAATCTTTCCGATTTCATCAACAGAAAGACTCGGCCTTAATGAATAGCCCCGTGAGCGCTGAATATAAACCATTTTCGGCTTTAAAGCTCTTACATCGGACGCGATTTGTTCATAATCGGGTTTGCCGTTAACGTCAAGATCCGTCTGCCGGTATTCAATACCGAGATCCGCCAGAGTGCCCTGCCCTTTGCTTTTACCGTTTATTCCTATAACACCGTGAATGGTATCATAAGGCGTTCCCGTAACACAGAGCATTGTGTCGCCCGGCCTTAAAACACCGTAAAGAACAACAGCGAGTGTGTGTGTTCCGCAGGTAAAGGAATGCCTGACAAGGGCATCTTCCCCTCCGAAAACCGCGGCATATATTCTGTCAAGCTTCTCTCTGCCTCTGTCTCCATAGGCATAACCAGTGGAAGCGCTGAAATCGGCTTCACTTACAGCGTTTTTGATAAATGAGGACAAAACCTTGCGCTGATTGTATTCCGTAACCTCATTTATTTTTTCAAAATCGGCAGAGCAGACTTTTTCCGCCTCGGCGGAAGCTTGAATTATTCTGTTTGAAAAGTCAAAAAAATTATTATCCATTATTTTACTCATTATTGATTTGCGCCCATCTGCCTGTTGCGCAAAATCCGCACTTATTATAAAAACTCAAAAGAGAATCCTCTCTGCAAAAGAGATAAACGTTTTTTTCTTTTGCGTAAAAAGACGCGAGCGAGGATACAAGCCGTGAGGCATAGCCTTTGCCGCGATTTTCTTTCGCGGCAGCGACCGCTCCGAGCAAAACAGCGTTACTGCCAATAAACAGCGCCGAAGCGGAAGCCGCGACAGCTCCGTTTTCATAAGCCGTTGTTAATTGCGCGCAACCGCTGTTGACTCTTGAAACAAAATCTGCAAGATAATCTCCGTACCGGCCAAGTTCAAACCCGCAGGATAAAAGAAGGCTGTAAACACCCTTATAGTTATCATCCGAAACCGGTTTTTCGGCTCCGACAGCACCGTTGTATTTAACGGTAACCGACGACAGGTCGGATTTTTTACCGAGCTTTTCACAGCACCGCTCATCAAGCAATACGGTTCTGAAAGGAATATAATTAAGAAACTGTTTCAATTCATCATAATCCGTGTTTTCACCGCATTCTATTGTAAGGTTGCCGTCGATACGGCAAACAGCGGTGTCTCTGTTCTGAATCCAAAAATCAGTAAAGCGGTGATTATTGCCGTAGGTTTTGAACAATGCCTGAATTCTTGCGGAATAAGGCGAGGGCTCAAGGCGGCCAAGTTCCCGATAATCTGTTACCGATTTAAGCATTTGCAAACTCTGCTGAAAGCAGTTCAATCAACCTTTTGCTCTCTTCAACATCATCCCAATTGATAACGCAGGACGGCGAATGAAGATAGCGGCAGGGAACGGAAACATTGAGAACTTTCACGCCGCCCCGTGTTTTATGTATAACTCCCGCGTTGTTTCCGCCTGCAACAACCGATTTTGTCTGAATTTTAACCCCGTTTTCTTTCGCGATTTCAAAAGCGCGGTCAAACAGTTCTTTGTTATAAAGCGTTGACCTGTCCATAAACGGAACAACAGCGCCTTCGCCCAAAAGGCAAACTCTTTTTTCCGCTTCAACACCGGGAATATCGGAAGCTGTTGTTGTCTCAACACATATAGCGTAATCGGGTGCTGTATTAAACGAGGAAGCGGCCGCGGCGTCTGAAACCTCCTCCTGAACGCTGAATGAAAAATACAAATCATATTCAAGGTCGGATTTAATCATTTCAATCAGAACGGCACAGCCCACTCTGTCATCAAGAGCTTTGCATTTGACAGAATTTTCACCGAACTCCACATAGCCCGAATCGAAGCAGACGCTGTCGCCGGGTTTTACATATTTTAACGCTTCCTCTCGAGATGAAGCGCCGATGTCAATATATAAGGAATCCTTTTCGGGAATATCTCTTTGTTTTTCTCTTTCGGTAAGATGAACGGGAACTATGCCGACAACACCGGTAACGGAATCTTTGCCGATTTTGACCGTTTTGCCGATAAAAACTTTTGTGTTTATTCCGCCGACATTTGAAAATTTGAGAAGGCCGTCATCGGTGATGTAAGTGACAATAAAACCGACCTCATCCATATGAGCGTCAAGCATCACCTTGTTTTTGGGCGTTTTTCTGCCTTTTTTAAAAACAATAAGATTACCCAAAGCATCAATTTTATACTCGGCGTAATCTTTGATTTGCCCGATTATATAATCACGAACATCGCTTTCTCTGCCGGATATTCCGTTAAGAGCGCTGAGTGTTTTTACTGTTTCTTTAAACATTACCGGCACTCCTTTCAAGAATATAAGCGGCAAGCAGTTGAGCCGTTGCCTCAATATCATCAACATTCACGATTTCAACCGCTGTATGCATATTTTTTATCGGTATTGAAATGAGCGCGGTTTTTATTCCGCCCGCGGTTGTGCTTATTTCATCCCCGTTTGTCCCGGTGCTGCCTCCCATAACATCATACTGCCATTTTATTGAGTTTTTTTCGGCAAGACCGATTAATGTATTGCTCATATTATAATCAAGAGAAGGCGCGATACCTATCATTGCTCCTTCCCCGATTTTACCGGCTTTTTCTTCTTTTATGCCCGGCGCTTTCGCAAAACCCACATCGACGGCTATCGCTTCGTCAGCCTCGCTTTTATAAGCTCCGGCGACCGCGCCGCTGCCACCCGTTTCTTCCTGTGACGAGAACATTACGGTTATATTGCACGGCTGTTTGCCGCTGTTTTCAACAATCTGAAGGCACCTGAGAATTGCCGCGACACCGGCTCTGTCATCTATGCACGGTGAAACAACACAGTTATTAAGCAGATTTGCCTGTGTTCCGTTAAATGTGATTCTGTCGCCCGGCGATACATACTTGCAGGCTTCGGTTTTGCTCATACCGATGTCAATATATACGCTGTCAAAATCGGCGGCTTTGTTTTCTTCTTTTTTCTCAGACAAGTGAGGCGGAATACTCGCTACAACCCCGTACAGCTTCTTTTTGCCCCAAACGGTAACTTCAGCGGCAGACATAACCCGCGCGTCCGCTCCGCCGCATTTTGCAACACGGAGAAAGCCTTTATCATCTATTGAAGTAACAACAAGCCCTATCTGGTCAATGTGAGCATCCAAGAGAATGTTTATGCCGCTGCCTTTTTTTCTGCCGATAACGCTGCCGAGAGCGTCGGTTTCGCATGACATATATTCAGATAAAAGTTTTGCTGCTTTTTTCGCGGCGACGGTTTCATTGCCGGAAACGCCGGCGCCTGAACAAAGGTCAAAAAGCAATTCGGTCAAATCATACTCTTTCATATAATTTTAACACCGCCCACAGGTCTGATACTGAGAATATAGCAGGATTTTTCGCCGAAAACATATTTCATAACAGCACTGAACTCCTCAAGGCACTCATCGGGAACAAACGCCTGAATGGTGCCCGCGAATCCGCCGCCGTGAACGCGCCAAGCGCCTTTGCCTTTAAGAATCTTGTCGCAAAGCGCAAGGCCGAGACTGACCGGCTGATTAACGGGATCCGAACAGGTAAAAACATTCTGATTATACATATATGACGATCTGCCGCTTTCGATAACAAGAGCCTTGAATTTTTCAAAATCACTGTTTTTAAGCGCGGACGATTCCTCAAGCACACGCTCATTGTCGGCATAAAAATGCATTGCCCTCAAAACGGCTCTGTCACCGCAGGATTTGCGGATTTCGGGAATATTTTTTATAAAACTGTCTTTGTCGGTTTCTCTTAAAACCGAAGCTCCGAGGCATTGAGCAACCTGCTCCATTTCACTGCGGACGGCGGCATAGTCGTCTGTTAAATCGGAATGGCTTCCTCCTGTGTTCACAATGCAAAGGCTGTGGCCGCAGTTCGCGAAATCGAAATCAACCTTTTCAATAAAAGGCTTGGCGGGATTTTTAAAATCAATCTCTACAAATCCGCCGACCGAACATGCCATCTGATCCATAAGCCCGCATGGTTTGCCGAAAAACTCATTTTCGGCTTTTTGAGCTATCTGCGCGATTTCAACGGCACTTACACAGCCGTCATTAAACAGGTGACTGATAATTGTACCTACAAGAACCTCAAAAGCCGCCGAAGAGGAAACGCCCGATCCCGAAAGAACATCCGACGCGGTTGCGGCATTAAAACCGCGGAGCTTATATCCTCTTCGCGCAAATTCCGCGCAAACGCCGCGAACAAGCGAAACGGATTTGCCTGTTTCCTCCTTTTTCGGTTCAAGCTCCGAAAGGTCAACAACATCCATTTTATAGCCTTCGGATTTAATACGGACGATGTTGTCATCATTATAAGACGCTACGGCAACGGCATCAAGATTAACGCTTGCGGCAAGAACTCTGCCTTTGTTGTGATCGGTATGATTGCCGCACACCTCTGTTCTGCCGGGCGCGCTGAACACGGAAACATCCGAACCGCTCCCGTAGATTTCATCAAACTCGTCGGAAACACGGATGTATCTTTCTTTCTGTCTGTCAATATCCTCCGCCTTGTATAAGCGGTTGAACTGTGAGTTAAGCTCATTGTTTTTTATTTTCTCTTTCAAAGCAGTATTATTAATCATCTGCGTTCTCTCCTTTGTTTAAATCTTTCGGGGTTTCACCCTCGCCTGAGATTATTTCATCCTGATGTGCGCTCGCCCTAAGCGCGCGCTTTGCCTTGTTATTGTTATATAATTTCATAATCTGCTCAACAACCGTCCACGCGCCGTTTGCGCTGAGCAGAGTGAAGCCTGTGAAGAACAAAAGTAAAATAATGGGAATAAGAAAGCCCGCTGAGAGCGGATCGTACATATTTTTGCCTGTATAGGTAAAAGTAATAAGCTTAGGGAAAAAACCCGCTATTGACAAGAGCAGAAACTTTAAGTATCCGAAATCAAATGAGCCGTAAATCGCGGAAATCAGATTGACCGGAGTGCTTGGAACAAGCCTGATTGTAAACAGCAGGCCCGGGTTACCCTTGCCGCTCGACTTAAAAAGTTTATAAAGAGTTTCATTTTTCTTAATCAGTTTCCATGAATAGCCGGCTCCGAAGCGCTTGCCCCAGAAATATTTTATTGTCATCTGTATTCCGACGCCGACCATATTGACGGGTATCGCAATCCAAATCGGGAGAAAGATGCCGGAAATAAGGCAGAGTGTGGATGTAGTGTAAATGGGAATAATGCTTTTTGTTATGTAAAGCAGTAAAATCGCGCCGATAAACTGCCAATACTTTTTAAGGCTCATAATATAATTCTCAAGCTGAGTGAGCTTTTGCTGCAAATCTTCATACCAGAACCACAGCGCCTCATATCTTCTTGAAATCAAAACAACCGTTGCCAGAAAGCCCATAGCAATAAATATCAGGCCGATAAAAAGAAGGTGTTTCTTTTTGCTTTTGTATTTTTCCAATCCGCTCCCCCTTTCCGAAAACAATTAAACCATTGTATTATTTTATAATAAAATTATAATAAGGTCAAGCAATAAAAACAAATTCGGTAATAAACAGATTTAAAGAACTGAAAACGGCGACAAGTCTTAAAAAGACTGCCGCCGTTTATATTTGCCGCCTGTCGATAATTATGTTTTGCCGATTTCGCGTTCCAGCCAGATGGTTCCTATATCCATCGCGCTGTAAAGTCCGCGCCTTTCGGCTTTTTTCATTATTTTTTCGCGCGCTTTGACATCGGGGTCGGTATTGACAAGCTGAACAACAACTCTGTCGGCGACCTCCATACCGTTAATTTCGCGAGTGCTTGTAACCTGCATAATAACAACGCAGGGTTCATTCATAAAACCGTAATATATGGTTTTGCCGTCGCGTACAAGCGGTCTGCCCTTATACATCAGAAAATCGTTCTTTTTAGCCATCAGCATTCACTCCAATCTGTTATTCTATTCCGAGATAGCTCTTCAACATTGCCTGAAGCAGTTCGTCACGGTCAATTCGCCTTATCATACTGCGGGCGTTGTTGTGCGTGGTAATATAAGTCGGGTCTTCGGAGAGAATATAGCCGACTATCTGATTTATTGAGTTGTAGCCTTTTTCGTTGAGAGCATTGTAAATTTCAACAAGCGTTCTCTTCATCTCGCGCTCGCTCTCATCCCTGATTGAGAATTTTATTGTTTTATCGGTCATATCGGCACCTCCGTTCATATTATTATATTACACTTTTCAAAATAAAACAACAGTTATTTTTATATATTTCAATTACGCTCTGAGAACTACACCGATAAATGAAAGATTTTCAACAATTTTGTCTATCCAAGCCTGAACCTCATCCATTCCGATTGTGCGGTCGTGAGATGAGAAATTGAATCTCAGTGTAATACTCTTTAAATTGGCTCTGTCAAACAGGTCAATCATTTTGACACTTTCAAGCTCTTCTATTTTCAGGGCTTTCCACGCGTTTTCAATGTGTGAGTACCTTACATCATCGGGAACAACAAGTGACAAATCGTAATAAGTGGCTTGCTGAACAGAGGGTTCCGCAAATTCTATTGACGCGGCGGGGATATTCGTAAAAGCGTCCATATTGATTTCAATGCAGACAACGGCGGCGTTTTTGTCTATTTTCACTCTGTTTGAAGGATAGAGTGTATTTATTGTGCCGACGCAGACGCCGTTAACAGACACCGAAGCCGTGTTTTTCGGGTGCTGCCAGTTATGGAGTACATCAATCTTGCTGTATTCAACGCTCTTTTGCTTTATAAGCGAAACAAGGCAGTTCACTATTTCAACGCCTTTGAGATAAACAGTTTTTTCATCCAGCGTTTTGCTGTAAAGAACCGCTCCGAGATGCTTTTCTTCAACGCACATTCCGTCCGCGCCGGTGCCGTTTACAACTCTGCCGATTTCAAACACACCGAAAGTGTCGGCAAAATCCTTGTTTTCACTGACAGCGACAAGCATTGCGGGAATCATGGAATTGCGAAGCACACTGTTGTCGGGGTTGTCAATATTGATAACCTTGACATTGTCTTCAACATCAATGCCGAGTTTTTTGTATTTTTTGCCGTCGCACCATACATACGAGTGAACTTCATTAAAGGAATACTTTTTGACGAGAATATCTTTGACCTCGTAATCCTCATTCTTCTCTTTGGAAATGCGGACGGGCTTGAGCGGACTGCGTGTGGTTGAAATGAGGAAATTGTCGTAACCGTATATTCTGGTAATTTCCTCAATGATGTCCGCTTTCATTGTAACATCCTTTGTGGCTCGCCACGAAGGAACATCAACGGTAAATATTCCGTTTTCAAAGACAACACCGAAGCCGAGAGCCGTAAGGGTGTTGATAATTCTTTCGTTGCTTATATCAATGCCTGTATAGCGGTCAACATAGGCTTTGTCAAATGTGATTGTAATATGCTCATAATGAGAAACATACTCATCGGTAACGAGGGACGCGACCTGCGCACCGTGATCGGAATCCTTTACGAGTTTTACAAAGCGTTTTACGGCGAGCATAACAAGTTCGGGGTCAAGCATTTTTTCATATCTCGCCGAGGCATCGGTTCTGTGATTGAGCCTTGAAGCGGATTTACGCACGCTGACTCCGCTGAAATTCGCGCTTTCGAGAATAACGGAATCCGTTGTGCCGACTATTTCGGAATCAAGGCCGCCCATTATTCCGGCTATGGCAACGGGCGTTGAGCCGTTCCAGATCATAAGCGTGTCGGTGTCAATGTTTCTCTCAACCCCGTCAAGTGTTGTGAATTTAAGAGGTTCATCGGGAGTTGTGACGACAATATTGTTTATTTTATTCGCGTCAAACGCGTGGGTGGGCTGACCGATTTCAAGCATAATGTAGTTTGTTACATCGGCAAGAAGGTTAATCGGACGCATACCGCAATAATAAAGCCTTATCTGCATTGCCACGGGGCTGACATTAACAGTGATATTGCTCATTTTTATGCATGCGTATCTGTAAACAAGATCCTCCCTGCCGACTTTAACATCAATTTTTTCACTGCCGTCATAATCGGTGCAGGCAAGGTCAAGAGGCTTTAATTCACGGCCTGTAAGAGCGGCAAACTCGCGGGCGATGCCGTAGTGCCCCCATAAATCGGGACGGTTTGTCAGCGACTTGTTATCAACCTCAAAAACAATATCCTCAACGGGGTAAACATCTTTTATGTTTTTGCCGACGGGTGCGTCTTCGGGGAGCTCCATAAGACCGGATTTGTCATCACTTAAACCGAGTTCATAAGCGGAACAGCACATTCCTTCGGACTCATAGCCGTAAACCTTCGCTTTTGTTATTTCTCCTCCCGGCACTCTGCCGCCGGCGAGGGCGAGCGGGATTTTCATACCTTCCCTGACATTGGGAGCGGCGCATACTATATTGCAGACTTTATCGCCCGCGTCAACCGTAAGCAGGTGAATGGGCTTTTTGAATTTTTCATTTTCGGGATGGTCTTTGACTGTTAAAATCTGACCGATAACAACATTTTCTATATCTCTTCCCTTGTAAAAAACATCTTCAACCTCAGCGGTCGCAAGGGTAAAACTGCCTATAAGCTTTTCAATATCAAGACCTGAAAGGTCAACATATTCTTTAATCCAGTTAATAGAAACAAACATTGATTACGCCTCCTTATCTTCGGGAACTGTGAACGATTTGTCGGTAAACTGTGAGAGTGATTTGAGGTTGCAGCCGTTGAAAACGCGGATATCCTTCACGCCGTATTTCATCATCGCAAGCCTTGTCATACCGAGACCGAACGCGAAGCCCGTGTATTTTTCGGGATCAATGCCGCCTTCGGAAAGAACATTCGGGTGAATCATTCCGCAGGGGCAAAGTTCAAGCCAACCGCTGTTTTTGCAGGATGGGCAACCGTCACCGCCGCAAATAAGGCACTGAATGTCAAGCTCAAAGCCCGGCTCAACAAAAGGGAAAAAGCCCGGGCGGAGTCTTACTGTTATATCCTGCTGAAAAACCTCGGAGAGCATTGTTTTCATAAAATAAATAAGGTTTGAAATCGATATATCTTTATCGACCATCATACCTTCCATCTGGAAGAAGGTGTTTTCGTGACAGGCATCGATTTTCTCATTGCGGAAGCATCTGCCCGGAAAAATCGCTCTGAGAGGCATACCCGCTTCAAGATCCTTTTTATATTTTTTAAGAATCATATTCTGAGCGGCGGAAGTTTGCGTTTTAAGAAGCTGACCGGTGCTTAAATAGTAGGTATCCTGCATATCTCTTGCGGGATGATGCTTCGGAATATTGAGCGCTTCAAAGCAATTATAGTCATCGGTTATTTCATAATAATCCTCAACAGTGAAGCCCATTGTGCGGAAAATCTCCTCGACCTCGCGCTGAACAAGGGTAATAGGGTGATATGACCCCGCGTTTATGCCTATGGGCATTGACTCGTCATAAGCCTCAGCCATCTGAACCTGAAGGAGTTCCTCCGCCTTAATAAGCTCGGCTGTTCTTTTTTGAATCTCAGACTCAATCGCCTGTTTTATTTCGTTTATGCGCTGACCCGCCTCTTTCTTTTTCTCGTTGGGAACATTGCGAAGCTCGCTCATCAGTTCGGCAATCTGCCCCTTTTTACCGAGAAAGTCAATTCTCATCTGTTCAAGATCGGCAGGCCGTTTTGCCTGCTCAATTCTTTCTTTGAAAGATTTTTTTACATTTTCGCTTTTTTCAAACATAAAATTATTCCTCCGGAAACAATATACAAAAAAATAAAGCCCTCATCCCTGCAGGGACGAAGACAGCTCTCCGCGGTACCACCCGTATTCCCGCGCATAAGCGGGCTCTCAATTCCTTTAACGGCGGCAACCGTTCCGGCCTACTGCAATTTCAGCCGGACCGCTCCCGGGCGAACTTCATCCGCAACAAGTGTAAATGCGCTTTCAGCCTGCGGCACACTCTCTCTGAACACGGTTTACAGACTACTCTCCCGTTCACTGCGTTTAACAATATTGTTGAGAATATAACACAAAAGTTTTATATTTGCAAGTAATAATAAAAAAATTCTTTAAATTGCTTTACATTTATGTTAGAATACAATGAAATAAATATATGAAACAGGATAACAGCTATGGTATTCAAAATCGGAATTGACAGCGTTGAAATTGAAAGAATCAGAAAATCAATTGAAAAAGGCACTTTTATCAAGAGAGTTTACGGCGAAAGAGAACTTGAGGAACTTCGGGAGAAAAATATGCCCGCACAAAGCGCCGCCGCCTGCTTTTGCGCAAAAGAGGCTTTTTCAAAGGCAATCGGAACAGGCGTTACGGGCTTTAATCTCAACGAGGTTGAAACATTGCACTGTGAAAGCGGAAAGCCGTACCTTGTATTTCGCGGCAGCGCGGAGAAGATTGTTGAACAGAACGGTTTCTCTTTTGATATAAGCATAACACACACCGACACGACCGCTACGGCTGTTGTAATCGCATTTAAGGAGTGACATAAAAGCATGAATGTTCTGACATCGGCTCAGATGAGAATTGCCGAGGCGCTTTGCGTTGAGAGAGAAGGCATTACCTACCTTGAACTTATGGAGAGAGCCGGCAGGGAAAGCGCTTCGATTATAATGAAGCGCACTTTACCGTGCAATGTGCTTGTGCTTTGCGGCAAAGGGAAAAACGGCGGCGACGGTTTTGTTGTTGCGAGGTATCTTTCACAGGCCGGTTACAAGGTAAGAATTCTGCTTGTAAACGGCCGCCCCAAAGCGGAAGACGCAATAAAAATGCAGTCTCAGATTGACAGGTTCAACATTGAAACCGATTTTTATATTGACAGTGTTGAAAATATAAAAAGCAGCCTTGATTTTGCGGACATTTTTGTTGAATGTATATTCGGAACGGGCTTTGCGGGCGCCCCCGACGCGAGAACGGCAAAGCTTATCTACGCAATAAACACAAGCGGAAAAGATATATATTCCATAGATGTTCCCGCCTGCGTTGACTGTGACGGAGCAACCGTTACGGGAACAGCCGTTAAAGCCGCTGTGACCATAGCAATTTCATCGCTGAAAATCGCGCATATTATGAAAAGCACCGCGTGCTGCTGCGGAAAAATCGAAATTGCCGACATCGGCATAACCGCCGATGAGCACATAGGCGCGGGTTCCGACATTATTTCATTTATCAGTGAAAATGAGGTTAAATCAATTCTTCCGCAAAGGCCTTGCCTTGCGCATAAAGGCACATTCGGCCACGCGCTTAATATTTGCGGCAGCATGCGTATGCAGGGCGCGGCGGTTCTTGCGGCGAAAGGAGCCTGCAGAATGGGCGCGGGGCTTGTTACAGCGGCTTTCCCGGACGCGGCGTACAATGTTGTTTCGCCGAAACTCACCGAGCCGCTTCTGCTTCCTCTGCCCTGCGATGAACAAGGGTTTTTAACAGCGGACGCGTTTGAGGAAATTGACGAAAAAATGCAGAAATCAACCGCGGTTCTTGCGGGCTGCGGCCTTGGCGTAACGCAGGGCACAAAACAGATTATTCAGCTGCTTTTGCTTAATTCTCAGGCTCCGCTTGTTCTTGACGCGGACGCTCTGAATATTATTGCGGAAAACATAAGCCTGCTCAAAAAATCAAACAGTAATATAGTAATCACTCCGCATCCCGGAGAAATGAGCCGCCTGTGCGGCAAGAGTGTTGACGAAATCTCCGCCAATCCCGTACGCACGGCCTTACTGTTCGCGAAGGAGCACAATATAACAGTTGTTCTTAAAGGTGCCAACACGGTTGTTTGCGCTCCCGGCTGCCCGGTTTATATTAACTCAACAGGCAATCCGGGGCTGTCAAGAGGCGGCAGCGGAGACCTGCTCGCGGGGATGATTGTTTCGCTTCTGGCTCAGGGCATGAGCACATTTTCAGCAGCCTGCTGCGCGGTATATCTGCACGGGCTTTGCGCCGACAGATTTGCGCAAACGGCTTCAACAAGATTTATGCTGCCCGGCGATATAGCCGACAATATGCCGGAACTGCTTAAAGATTTTTAAAAAACACAGCGATAAAGGCATTCCGCGGCGGAATGCCTTTTTTGCGTTGATAATATAAACTAATTAATTGCAGGAAAACGGAGACATACCGCCGATACACTCCGGAAGCCACTGTTGTACTTTTAATGTTTCAGTTTGCATTGAAATCAAAAACTATATTGCCCGTTTTATCGGGATATACCGTAACGCCGCTTTCCGTACGCGCAAATGTGCCCGCTGACAGGCACAATACATAATTGAACCCGGCACCGGTAAAATCACGGAAAGTCATGTGCAGCACGGTGTTTTCGACATCAATGTAAGGCACGGTCGGTACCTCGGCAGTCACAAATCGCAAGCAAAAACCCGGCAAAGCGCATTGAATAGAAAAAGCTTGCTCGGCCGCGGTAAAAGTGACATTCCCCCATGCGGCAGTAAGGGTTTCGCCGGTCATTGCCTCAGACTCAAAATCGGCGCAGTCCGGCGCGTCAAGATAAATGCCGGCGCGCACCGCCCCTTTTGAAAAGCGGAAACCGTCCATAACCGGCAAAGCGAAAGTTCCGCAGCGTGTACCGGTATTTTTTGAGCGCAGATGAGGCTCGGCATAAGCATCGGAATAGAGCTGAAGGTCGCGTATCCATACACGGTTTTTCTCAAACATAAGGTTTACACGGTAATAACGGGAATAATACCACGCGGTTTTGCGCCCGGAACATTCAGAATCGGTATCGGCGCAGGTGCTGTTGGGCGGTGTGACCGCAAATTCCTGTTTGAACGTCTCGCCCGTTTCTCCCAGCGTCTGCAACAGGATTTCGCCTGAAGCCACCTTTTTTGCGAGTTTTTCAAACTGCATAGGCAGGCCCTTGGAAATGCTTTCCCATCCGAAAGAGTTTTCCTGCCCGAACTGAGCGTATGCAAGGCTTATCGCTTTACCGTTATAATTCTCCCGAATGAACCAATCCACCCAATCGGGGTCGCCGCCGCCGTATTCATACACAGGTTCCAGCGAACATACCCGTTGATCCTGTTCAGGCGCGCCGAGACCGAGGTCATATTGATCTATCGGATCGGGCCCCAGCATACGGAATAAAGGAATGCCTATCTGGTTTTTCTTTTCCCTCGCGGGTACAACCGCGTTGATTTTTGACGGATAATAGCCGCCGGTGTAAGGACCTCCCCAAACGGTAATACCGTCAGTGCCGTATTGCTCTTTGCACACGCAGAAGGCGGAAAGCCCGTAGGTTTGCTCAATATATTCAAGTGAAAATGAATCAATGCTCCAGCAACCGGCCACCTTGGGATACTCCCCGAAAATCCGTTTGAATGTTTTGAAGGCAGCATCAATCATTGCCACGCGCTCATCCGGAGTATAGGCGGAAAGAAAGTTGACCCGGATATCCCAATCCCAAGGGTAGCGCCCGTGCCAAGTCAAGCCCGCATCTTCCGCCATCGGCTGTACTGTCTCGAGCCATAATCCGATTTCAACATCATACCCCGAACACAACAGAGCCGGATATTCCGGGTTTACGAGCGCATCATACTGCAACAGAACGGTGGAACGAAAGCCGTACCTTTTGCAAAGTTCCAGTTCCTCATAAAGCGTGGGGAGCAAAAAAGAATCATCATCGCTGCGGGGCTCGCACCCCCTCGCGAAATTGATAATGTTCGCTACATTTTTCATAAAACACCTCTGATAATGAATTTTCAATATATCATTTTGTGAATTGTTTTTATCTGCAATTTATATTTAAAAGCATATCATATTTCCGCTATCCGTTCAAGGAAAATTGCAAAAGCGCGAATTAAAGGTTTGAAAATGAACAGACGGCGCAAATAAGAGCTTCATTTCTTATTGTCAGATTGCACCAAAACGGGTGTAATTTAAAAAATCAAGGTGGTTATTTCAACGATTTACGCAAGACGGCAAAAATAAAACTTGACCGAAAATATTAATAGGTTTATTATATTCTTTAAATTAAATATTATTTAATTGCATTTTATGTAAAGGAGTAAAAATATATGCTTGACATCAAAGTAACAAAAACAACAGCTCCTAAGGCAAAGCCCGAGGGAAAGCTCGGCTTCGGCAAAATCTTCACTGACCATATGTTCATTATGAACTACACCGAAGGTCAGGGCTGGCACGACCCCAGAATAGTTCCCTACGGCAACCTTTCACTTTCTCCCGCCAGCATGGTTTTCCACTACGGTCAGGAGATTTTTGAAGGCCTTAAAGCATACAGAGGAGCGGACGGCAGGCCCAGACTTTTCAGACCCGACATGAACGCGAAAAGAACAAACTCCTCAAACAAGAGGCTTGTTATTCCCGAACTGCCCGAAGATGATTTTGTTCAGGCGGTAAGCGAGCTTGTTAAAGTTGACAGCGACTGGATTCCCACCGAGGAAGGCACTTCTCTTTACATTCGCCCTTTCATTATCGCAACAGACGATTTTCTCGGCGTTGCGCCGTCAAAAACATATCTTTTCATTATAATCCTCTCCCCTTCGGGCGCATACTATGAAAGCGGCCTTGAACCCGTAGGCATCTGGATTGAGGACGATTATGTAAGAGCGGTTCGCGGCGGTATGGGCTTCACAAAGACAGGCGGCAACTACGCGGCAAGCCTTATTGCCCAGGTAAAGGCTCATGACGACGGCTACTCTCAGGTTCTCTGGCTTGACGGCGTTGAGAGAAAATACATTGAAGAAGTCGGCGCGATGAACATCTTTTTCAAAATTGACGGCGTTGTTGTTACACCTATGCTCAACGGCTCAATTCTGCCCGGCATTACCCGTAACTCGGTAATTGAAATCTGCAAAGACTGGGGACTTCCCGTTGAGGAACGCAAGGTAAGCGTTGACGAGCTTATTGAGGCTCAGAAAACCGGCAAGCTCGAAGAATGCTGGGGCACCGGCACAGCGGCGGTTATTTCGCCCGTAGGCAAGCTCCGCTACAAGGATGATGTAATGATTATAAACGGCGGCGGAATAGGCGAACTCAGCCAGAAGCTCTATGATACCGTTACCGGTATTCAGCTCGGCAAACTTGAAGACAAATTCGGCTGGGTCAAAGTTCTTGACTGACAATGGATTTTAAACGCGTAACACTCTTTTCGGGTCACTACGGCAGCGGCAAAACAAACATTGCCATTAACTACGCTATGCTGTTAAAAAACAGCTTTGACAATGTGTGCATAGCCGACCTTGACATTGTAAACCCTTATTTCCGAACCAAAGACGGCGAAGCGGCGCTTAACAGGCACAAAATAAAACTCATCTCATCGGAGTTCGCGAGCTCAAATGTTGACCTGCCCGCTCTGCCCGCCGAAACATACGCCATACTTGACAATCCCGACCTGCACGCCGTTATTGATGTAGGCGGCGATGACAGGGGCGCTCTTGCTCTCGGCAGATACGCGCCGTCAATTCTTGACGAAAACAATTATGAGATGCTGTTTGTTATCAACAAATTCAGACCTCTTACAAGGGATTGCGAAACAACGCTTGAAATAATGAATGAAATTGAAAACGCCTGCAATATGAAATTCACGGCGATAGTAAACAATTCCAATCTCGGTGAGGAAACGACGGCGGAAAATGTTTTGTCATCACTTGACTACGCAAATCAAATTGCGGAAAAAACGGGTTTGCCCGTTAAAATGACCTGTGTTGACAGCCGCGTTGCGCCTGAATTGAGCGGCAAAATTGAAAACGTATTTCCCATAACTCTGTATGTAATGCAGTCATGGAAATTACAGGAGGACAGATAATGGCAAAAGTTACATTCAAAATTGACACCTGCAAGGGCTGCGGACTTTGTGTTGACGCCTGCCCTAAACATATTGTGGCCATTCTCAACGATGTTATTAACGCAAAAGGCTACCACCCCGCAGGCATTACGGACCAGGAAAGCTGCATAGGCTGCGCGTTTTGCGCGACTATGTGCCCCGACTGCGTAATCAAAGTTGAGAAATAACGGAGGAAAATGAAATGGCAGAAAAAGTATTAATGAAGGGTAACGAAGCTCTTGCGGAGGCCGCCATAATGGCAGGCTGCCGCCACTACTTCGGCTACCCCATTACGCCTCAGACTGAGGTTGCCGCTTATATGTCAAAGAAAATGCCCAAAATCGGCGGCACTTTTCTTCAGGCTGAAAGCGAAATAGCGGCAATCAATATGGTGCTGGGCGTTGCATCAACGGGCAAGAGGGTTATGACCTCAAGTTCAAGCCCCGGAATCTCACTGAAAAGCGAAGGTCTTTCATATCTCGCCGGCTGTGACCTTCCCGCACTCGTTGTTAATGTTCAGCGCGGCGGTCCCGGCCTCGGCGGCATTCAGCCCTCACAGTCAGATTATTTTCACGCGACAAGAGGCGCGGGTCACGGCGACTTTCATATGATAGTACTTGCCCCGAGCAATGTTCAGGAAATGGTCAACCTTACATTCAAGGGATTCGACCTTGCCGACAAATACAGAATGACATCAATGATTCTCGCCGACGGCACAATGGGCCAGACCATGGAACCCGTATTGCTTGAGCAGGGTGAAATCACTCAGTATGAAAAGCCCTGGGCAACAACAGGCACAAAAATGGAAAGGCCTCACAATATTGTCAACTCGCTTTTCCTTAAACCGGAACAGCTTGAGGTTGAAAATTTCAAGCGCTATGAGCGTTACAAAAAGATTGAAGAGACAGAAGCGCTTTACGACACATACCGTATGGAAGACGCGGATGTTTGCGTTGTTGCTTTCGGCATAGGCGCAAGAGTTTCGCATAACGCCATAGACGAGGCACGCAAAGCAGGCATTAAAGCCGGTATGATAAGGCCGATAACCCTTTGGCCGTTCCCGAAAGCCGCCCTTAAGGAGGCCGCCGGCAAGGTCAAGGCGTTTATTTCGGTTGAGCTCTCAATGGGCCAGATGATTGAAGACATTGAGCTTGCCACACGCTGCGCAAAACCCGTAATGCTTTGCAACCGTGTGGGCGGAATGATTCCCACCGTTAAAAATGTTTATGACTCCATTGTGGAAGCAGATAAAATCGGAGGTGACAAATAATGGCTGTTGTATTTGACAAACCTCACGCTCTCACGGACGCTCCGTTCCACTACTGCCCCGGCTGCACACACGGTATTGTTCACCGCCTTGTAGCGGAGGCTATTGACGAGCTCGGAATTGAAGGCAGAACAATAGGCATTGCGCCTGTAGGCTGCTCCGTTATGGCTTATGATTATTTCAACTGTGATATGATTGAAGCCGCTCACGGCAGAGCTCCCGCGGTTGCGACCGGCGTTAAAAGAAGCGACCCGAATAATATTGTATTCACATATCAGGGCGACGGCGACCTTGCCTCAATCGGCACCTGTGAGACTGTTCACGCCGCGGCAAGGAATGAAAATATCACCGTTATTTTCATCAACAATGCCATTTACGGTATGACAGGCGGCCAGATGGCACCCACCTCTCTGCCCGGCCAGATTACGCAAACCTCCCCTTACGGCAGAGATGTAGCGACGGTAGGCTACCCCATAAAGGTGTGCGAACTGCTCTCGAATGTTGACGGAGCTTCATACCTCGAGAGAGTTGCCGTAAACAATGTTAAAAATGTTAAAAACGCAAAGAAAGCCATTCTTCACGCGTTCAAAAACCAGGTTGAGGGCAAAGGCTTCTCACTTATTGAAGTTCTTTCCACCTGCCCCACCAACTGGGGTCTCACCCCCGATAAGGCTCTTAAATGGCTTGAAGAAAATATGATTCCTTATTATCCGCTCGGCGTTTATAAGGACAGATACATCGGGGAGGGTGAATAATATGACAAAATCAATTCTTCTCGCCGGTTTCGGCGGTCAGGGTATTCTGTTCAGCGGAAAGTTTCTTGCTTACAAAGGCCTTATTGAAGGCAAAGAAGTAAGCTGGCTCCCCTCCTACGGCCCCGAAATGAGGGGCGGCACCTGTAATTGCAGCGTAATTATAAGCGACACGCAGATAGGCTCGCCCATCATCACCAACCCGGATATTCTTGTTGCCATGAACCTCCCCTCGCTTGACAAATTTGAGAACGAGGTTGTTCCCGGCGGTCAGATATATGTTGACAGCACTCTTATTGAACGCAAAGTTCAGAGAGACGATGTTGAGGTATTCTACATTCCCGCGACAAAAATGGCTTCAGACAACGGAATACGCACACTTGCCAATATGATTATTATGGGCAACATAATAAAGCACTGCGATGACATCCCGCACGACAACATCGACAAGGCTATGGCAAAGGTTGTTTCGGCAAAGCATCAGGACCTGCTCGGCGTTAACATAAACGCGGTTGAGCTCGGATATAACTATTAATTTAACAGGCGGAGAACAAAAGCGGTTCTCCGCCATTTTTTTGTTGAAACATAAAAGTGAATATGATATATTTATTGTAAATAAAATAACTGGAGAGATGATATGAACACCGGCAATTATATATGGTATAAAAAAGAGGCACAGGCCTGGACCCAATGCCTGCCGATAGGCAACGGCACTCTCGGCGCGATGATTTACGGCGGAACCGACAAAGAGGTTCTTGCTTTAAATCATGACGAATTATGGACCGGATATCCGAAAAACACATCGGATGTTGACGGAGTGTATGACGCGCTTGTAAAGGCGAGAAAACTTGTTGCCGACGGCAGACTTCTTGAGGCGCAGGAAATATGCGAAACAAAATTTCACGGCACATGGAGCCAGGCTTATGTGCCGCTGGGCGATATGGAATTTGAATTTATCAACAACGGCAGACTCAGCGGATATAAAAGGTTTCTCGACCTTGAGAACGGTGTTGCCGGAGTTTCGTACAAACTCGGAAAAACCGATTTTAAAAGAGAATACATTGCCTCTTACCCGGATAAAGTTATTGCGGTAAAAATAACTTCATCACAGCCCGTGCTTTCATTTAAAATCAGGCTGAAATCAAAGCTTAAATCCTCATCATTCACACAGGACGGCATACTGTGGCTTGACGGTGAATGCCCTTCCGAAAACAATTCAAACGGTGAATCCGACCGTCAGTGCTATTATGATGAGCCGGAAAAGCGCGGCATTCTTTTCCGCGCGGGAGTTAAAGCCGAAAGCGACGGCAAAGTTGTATGCCTGAAAAACTGTATAAAGATAACCGACGCGAGCTGCGCGACTATATTTTTCACCTGTGTTACAAGCTTTAACGGGCCCGACAAATCTCCCTTTACACAGGGTAAAGAATATAAAGACGCCTGCGGGGCAATTCTTAACGGTATAAAGGGTTACGACGCGGTAAAAGACAATCACGAAAAAGATTATTCAGAGCTTTACGGAAGAGTTGAGCTTGAACTCGGAAAAGGCGCCAACTCCGAACTGCCCGCCGATGTTCGCCTGAAAAAATACAAATCAGACAAAAGCGATCTGTCGCTCATTACGCTTATGTTCAATTACGGGCGTTATCTCGCAATTTCATCCTCACGCCCTGGGTCTCAGCCCTCAACCCTTCAGGGAATCTGGAACGACAGGCTCACCCCGCCCTGGCATTCCAATTACACGGTGAATATCAACACCGAAATGAACTACTGGCCTGTGCTTATGTGCCGTATGCCGGAGGTCAACGCGCCGCTTGCGGAGTTTATTAAAGAACTGTCCGTAACAGGCGCCGAGGTTGCCGAAAAATGGTACCGCGCGCCCGGCTTTGTAAGCCACCACAATGTTGATATATGGAGAATGGCGACTCCCGTTCCCGGATGCTCAACATGGAGTTTCTGGCCCGGCTCATCGGGTTGGCTTTGCAGGCACCTTTTTGAGCAGTATGAGTACACAAACGACATTGAGTTTCTCAGAGACACCGCTTATCCGCTTATGAAAAAGGCGGCGGAGTTCTACCTCTCACAGCTTTGCGACAACGGTGAAGGCAAGCTGATTTACCCCGCGGGAACATCGCCCGAAAACAGCTTTGTTTATGAGGGAAAAGACGCCGCGATCGGCAAAACATCAACAATGCTTATGTCAATAATCAAGGATTTGTTCATCTCTTGCGTTAAGGCGAGCAAAATTCTGAAAACAGATGAGAAATTCGCCTCGTCGCTGTCAACCGCTCTTGATAATATGCTCCCGTTTATGACAGGTAAAAAAGGTCAGCTTCTTGAGTGGGACGCCGACAGACCTGAAAGCGAGCCGCATCACCGCCATGTTTCTCACCTTTACGCTTTGCACCCGGCTAACCTTATCACCCCCGAAGACACCCCCGAACTTATACAGGCATGCAAAAAGACGCTTGCCCTCAGAGGAGACAACGGCACAGGCTGGTCTCTCGGATGGAAAATAAATTTTTGGGCAAGGCTGCGTGACGGCGACCACGCGCTCAAGCTCATCAATATGCAGCTTCGCCCGGTAAAAAGCATAGGCTTCAACTACACGAACGGCGGAGGAACTTATGAAAACCTGTTTGACGCCCATCCTCCGTTCCAGATTGACGGCAATTTCGGCTTTGTTAGCGGAGTGGCGGAAATGCTTATGCAGTCAAAAGACGGTAAAATATTCATTCTTCCCGCTTTGCCCTCCGCCTGGAAGAACGGCAGCGTTAAGGGTCTGCTCGCAAAAGGGAATGTTATTGTTGACATTGAATGGAGCAACGGCAGGCTGACAAAATGCGAATTGGAAGGCAAAGGCAAATTTGAGGTTATATACAACGGAAAAGCCGCCGACGTCAGACTTAACGGCGGAAAATCAAGGATTGTTATTTAATGGAATATGACATTTATGACTTTGATAAAACGGTATATCCATACGATTCCGAAACGGTTTTTCTGTTTTACTCAATGCTCACTCACCCTGCGCTGTGGTTTTTGATTCCCTATCAAACAATCTGCATAACTCTCTACGCGCTTGGGGCGGGAGACAAATTCAAAGGTAAATGTTTTGTGTTCCTGCGTTTTACAAACGGCGAAAAACTTGTTGAAAAATTCTGGAAAAGTCAGAGTAAAAACATTTATCCGATTTTTGAAAAGGAAAAACGCGGTTTTCCCACCCTTGTTTGCTCCGCCTCCCCCGAATACCTTATAAAACCCATCTGTGAAAAATACGGGGTTGAAAAGGTTATTGCCACAAAAGCCGACATCAGAAACGGTAAAATAATCGGTAAAAACTGCATAAGGGAGGAAAAAGTCCGAAGAATTAAGGAGGAACTCCCGGGCGCGGTATTCAGAAGAGTTATTTCCGATGACCTGAAAAATGATGTTCATATTTTCAGACTCGGAAAAGAATGCCGCAAAGCCGAAAAAGGCAAAACAACAAAAATCAGTATTGAAGAAATTGAAGCAAAAAATGGATGAGGAATTACAGTTAAAAAAGAGATTTGAAGAACTGTATAACAGGTCATATAATAACGGCTGTTATACATACACGGATTTTCTGACACTCGCGCAACAGGATATTCTTGTTAAATTCGTACCGAAAAACAGTTACTCATTTTGGGGCGGATATGAAAACGCGGAACGCAAAATCGCCTGTTTCGGCAGTGAAGAAATCTGCGGATACGCCGACACTCCGCCTGTATATTGTGTCAAAATTGAACCGTTACGGCAGAAATTCGCCGACGCTCTGACCCACAGAGATTTTCTCGGCTCACTTATGGCTTTGGGAATAAAAAGAGAAGCACTCGGAGACATTATTGTTTTTGAAAACACCGGGTACCTTTTCTGCCTTGAGACAATAACACCGTATATTGTTGAGAACTGTGTTTCTGTCAGACACACGAGCGTGAGCTGCGCTGTTGTTGATAAACCTCCCGTTGAAAGCGTTAAACTTCCGGATGAGAGCGAAACGGTTACCGCAAGCCTTCGCTGCGACGCTGTTATTGCCGCAGTTTATAAACTTTCCAGAAGCGAAAGTCAGAAGCTGTTTGAGCAAAAACTTGTTTTTATCAACAGCGCAAACTGTTTGAACGCATCGCAATCATTAAACGAAAATGACCTTGTTTCGGTGCGCGGCAAGGGCAGATTCATTTTTTGCGGCAAAGTTTTAACCACAAAAAAAGGCAGAATGAGAATATCGGTAAGAATATTTTAATGTTTACAGTTGACTTTTCACCGGTATTAGTGTAGAATTAATTGAAAATTGAATATTTCCTTATTAAGAGTGGCTGAGGGACAGGCCCTGTGACGCCCGGCAACCTGGTTTTTTCCAAGGTGCTAAATCCTGCGGTTTAACCGAGAGATAAGGTGATTTTTCCCGTGTTAAGCGCGCCTTGACACGGGTATTTTTTTGGAGGTGCTTTAAATGGCAAATCATTTTTTTACATCCGAATCAGTGACCTGCGGTCATCCCGATAAAATCTGCGACCAGATTTCCGACGCGGTTCTTGACGCAATTCTTGAGCAGGATCCGACAGGCAGAGTTGCCTGTGAAACCTGCTGCACAACAGGTATGGTGCTTGTTATGGGTGAAATATCGACAAAAGCGAATGTGGATATTCCCGCTATAGCGCGCAAGGTAATTTGCGATATAGGCTATGACAGCTCCGAAAAGGGCTTTGACGGCAACACCTGTGCCGTTCTGACCGCGCTTGACAAGCAATCCGGCGATATAGCGATGGGTGTTGACCGACTGGGAGCAGGTGACCAGGGTATGATGTTCGGCTATGCCTGCAATGAAACTCCCGAGCTTATGCCGCTGCCCATTTCACTTGCTCACAAGCTTTGCGCAAAACTCACAGAGGTTCGTGAAAACGGAACATTGCCGTATCTTCGCCCTGACGGAAAAAGTCAGGTAACGGTTGAATATGATGAGAACAACAGACCCGTTCGCGTTGATACCGTTGTTATTTCATCGCAGCACAGCGCCGACATTGAGCTCGAGCAGATAAGAAAAGATATTATTGAAAAGGTTATAAAAACCACAATTCCCGCCGAACTTCTTGATGACGCAACGGTATTTCACATCAACCCCACCGGCAGGTTTGTAACAGGCGGTCCCAACGGCGACAGCGGACTTACCGGCAGAAAAATCATTGTTGACACTTACGGCGGATACTCACGCCACGGCGGCGGAGCTTTCAGTGGTAAGGACCCGACAAAGGTTGACAGAAGCGCCGCTTACGCAGCGAGATATGTTGCGAAAAACATTGTCGCGGCAGGGCTTGCTGACAGATGTGAAATTCAGGTAGCTTACGCGATAGGAGTTGAAGAACCTGTTTCGGTATTTGCCGAAACCTTCGGCACGGGTAAAATTGCAGACACCGATATTGCAAAAATTGTTAAAAAGGTTTTTGACCTTCGCCCCGCTTCGATTATTGAAAAACTTGACCTGCGCAAGCCGGGTTACAGACGCGTTGCCGCCCTTGGCCACATGGGCAGAACAGACCTCAATGTCACTTGGGAAAAGACGGATATGGCCGACGCGTTGAGAAAAGAAGCAAACATCTGAGAGGTGATTATATGAAGCTGTCACTTGTTGTTCCCTGCTTTAATGAGGAGGGAAGCATCGCTCCTTTTTACAAGGCTGTTTCCGACACATTCGGCGGCCATGATTTTGATTATGAAATAGTGTTTGTGAATGACGGCAGCACAGACGGCACCCTTCAGGTTCTCAAAAAGCTTATAGCGGGTCCCGTTCCCGTAAGGATAATCTCTTTTTCAAGGAATTTCGGCAAAGAGGCGGCTATGCTCGCGGGACTTGAAAACGCCGACGGCGAATATGTTACAATTATTGACGCCGATTTACAGCAGCACCCCTCGGTAGTGCTTGATATGATTGAACGCCTTGATGTCAACCCTGACATTGACTGCGTTGCCGCTTACCAAAGCAAACGCGATGAAGACGCGAAAATGTCTTTTTTCAAAAGCGGTTTTTATAAAACCGTCAACCTTATTACAGACACGGAATTTGTAAGCGGAGCAAGCGACTTTCGCACATTCCGCAGACCTATGGTTGACTCCATAGTTGGAATGAAGGAATATTTCCGTTTTTCAAAAGGTATTTTTTCATGGGTTGGCTTTAACACGGAATATATCCCCTACACCGTAAACGAGCGTGTAAGCGGCAAATCAAAATGGTCTTTTGTCAAGCTTTTCAAATATGCCCTTGACGGCATTGAAGCATTCACCACAAGGCCTTTGAGGATTCCGTTCTGGCTGGGAATACTGTTTATCATCATTTCCCTTCCGCTTTTCATAGCCGCTCTGGCAACGGACAGAAGCGTAAGCGCAGCTGTTGTTTATTTTGTGGGCGGAACTGTTCTTGTATGTTTGGGCATTCTCGGCGAATATCTTGCGAAAATTTATATTCAGGGCAAGAACAGACCGGTTTATATAATTAAAGAAAACATAAGCAACCGCTGAAAGAGGTAATAAATGGTTAAATTACTCTCTGTTTTAATCTCATTTCTGCTGTTTTACACCGAGGCGTTTGTTACACCGTACTCCTATAAAGATAAAGATAATCTGAAGCTCAGCGCCGTTATTCTTTCCGATATGCACACCGAGTCAAACAGCAACTCACGGTTTTTGAAAATCGGTTACACATTGGAGGGCGTTTATTCAGGAGGCAACTCACCCGATGTTATCGCTTTTGCCGGTGATAACACCATGAACGGTCAGGGCATTGAGTGGTTTGATTTTTACGGTCTGGTGAACCGCTACCGCAAAAAAAGCAATGTACTCGTCGCGTTCGGCAACCACGATTTCGGCAACACCGATGACGAAAATCAATATAAAAAGCTCTCAAAAAGAGCGATAGACAGTTACAATTATTACTGTCAAAAAAACATTGACAGGGTTTATTACGCCGAGGATTATCCCGATGTGAGATTTATCATTTTAGGTTCCGAAAACAACGCGGAAAATACTGTTCAGGTTATTTCCGGCACACAGATTGAATGGCTTGAAAAACAGCTCGGGGAATGCGCCGCGGAAAAGAAGCCCGCGGTTGTAATCAACCATAATCTGATATACGCGACAACGGGCAAGCAATCCTATTTCGGGTTTAACCTTACAAACAACAACGACCGTCTTCAAAAGGCGCTTACGGATTGCGGAACAACGGTTGTTTATGTATGCGGCCATTCGCATTTCGGCATATCCGACGGCACGGTATATTCCGACGGCAATGTTACCTACATAAATCTCCCGTCCGCGGGCAATGACGGCAACTATGACGCCGATGAGGAACACGGCTCGCACGGTATAGGAATGCTGCTTGAGGTTTATGACGGCAGATTTGAAATAACCTTCCGCAATTTTTCAAATGGCAGGAATATTGACGGATATGAACTGACGGTTGAAACAGAATAAAGGCAACAAGCAACGCTCCCCTTTCATTGAAACAGGGAGCGTTTTCGCATTGAGTTTTTAATCACATTCTGCCTTTTATAAACCTTGACAGCGGTTTATAAATAAAAATACATATTACCGCGTCGGCAATTCCTTTAAAAAACGTGAACGGCACATTGAAAATCAACAGGCAGTTAAAAAGTGAGTTTGATGTGGGAACACTCGCCGCCGCGGGCAGAATATCGCTGTACATTTTTATAATCGCGTCAAGAGGCAGCCCGAAGAATTTTACATAGGCGGGGTAAACGGCAAAGTAGTTGACAGGCAGGCTGAGCACACCCATAACAAGCGCGCCGATAAAGCAGGCTGTAATTGCGGATTTTTTGCTTTTGCCTTTTTTATAAATCAGACCGGCCGTAAGGCAGAACGCAGAACCGAGCAGAAAGTTGCTCATTTCACCGACAAACGCGCTCGATGTTCCTTTTATGAGTATGTGCAGAATATTTTTAATGAGTTCAACAACAACTCCGTACAGAGGGCCGAAGGCGAATGAGCCGAAAAGCGCGGGTAAATCGGAAATATCAAATTTAATGAAAGCGGGAATAACAGGAATTGAAAATTCCACAAACATAAGCGCGAACGCAACCGCCGAGAGCATTGCGGTCAATGTGGTTTTGTAAATGCCTTTCTGGGTTTTTGTCAATTTAAACACCTCCGAAAAAAATAAGCCCTGACCGCGCATTGCAGTCAGGGCGTTAACGCAAAAACAATACTCTTTCATCCGGACTTTACCGTCGGTTACGGAATTTCACCGTATCAGCCGCAAAACACGGCTCGCGGACTTTACCGCCGGTGGGGAATTTCACCCCGCCCTGAGTGTTTTTCTTAATTATATACTTTTTCAGGCTGTTTGTCAATACAATAACGGATAATTAAGATTTTGTTAACAGTTACGGTTTGATTTCAACTGTGGGGAGCAAGCCGAACAGGCCTTTGAAGAAGGCGATAAGCTTATCAAAGAAGCCTTGTTTTACTTTGATTTCAACATTCACGGTCAGATCTTTACCGTTTGAATCTTTTTGAACAGCGTTTTTTGCCGTCAATAACCTTGACCGTATATGTAACATCGGATTTGAGTTCAGCCGGCTTGTTGTTACTGTCTTTGGGCGTGTAAGTAACTTTATCTTTTGTGCCTTTTTCAAGTAGCGTATTGCCGCTGTATATCGCGAGGAAATATCCGTCGGGAACGCCGCTTGCCGTTGCGGTGATGTTGACTTTTGAGCGGTAATCAACGGTTGTTGAGGATTTCGCGTTGAGTTTGGCGGAAGCAGTGGGGAATGCCGACCTACGGGGTAATATCGCAAAATTGCGGTATTTTTTGCGGGTGCGAATAAATTTGTGCCAAAAATAACCGCTAATATCAACTTATATAAATACCCACTACAATATAAGATACTTTTTTATCTGAGATTATTCACTTTTTTGTATTTTGATTTTATTTCCATTTTGTTTTTATACGAAAACAAAAAAACTTGCTGTGCGATTATTGACTGAATTATGCTCTGCATTCTGTATTATTATACATTATTCGTAATTTTTGATTACAATTCGCGCTGATTGATTGACTTTATTTTCTGTAATGTTATAATAATAAAAGATATAATTTTATAAGGGGTATTGTATGGAATTCATTTCATTCGGGCAGAACGGCTCCGTTGAGGGCTTTTGCATAATCAAATCCATTGAGAAAAAAACATCTTCAAACGGTTCAACCTATCTTGACCTTAAAATAGGCGACAAGAGCGGCGAAATGAACGCCAAGCTCTGGGACGCCAAAGATTTGCACGTTAAGTTTGAGCAGAACGATTTTGTAAAGGTGCGCGGCAGCATAAATGTATATAAAGGCACGGAGCAATTCAGAATTGACCGCATAAGGCATGTTATTGAAGGCGACAATGTGAAAATCGAGGATTACATTGAGAGCGCCGAACTCGGCGGCGAGGTTATGCTCAAATACATTGAAAACATTGTTGCGGCTTTTGAGGATGAGGAACTGAAAAAGCTTGTATCCGCGGTTATTGATGAAAAAAGAGAAAAACTGCTTTTCTGGCCTGCCGCTTTAAAGCTTCATCACTCGGTAAGGTGCGGGCTTTTGCTTCACACGCTTTCTATTTTAAGGCTTGCTCAGGGCGTGTGCTCGGTTTACCCGTTTGTTTGCAAAGACCTTCTTTACAGCGGCATCATACTTCATGATATTGCGAAAATCGATGAAATAAAATCATCCGACCTCGGAATAGCTTCCGATTACACCGTAAGGGGCAACCTTATAGGCCACCCCGTTATGGGCGCCGTTGAGGTTGACAGAATAGGCACAAAACTCGGAATAAGCGAAGAGACGCTTACTCTTGTTGAGCATATGCTGATTTCGCACCACGGCGTTCCCGAATACGGCGCTGTACAGTTCCCGATGTTTATAGAAGCCGAAATTCTTTCGGAACTTGACCTGCTTGACGCAAGAATCTACACTATGTCGCACGAAATCTCGCAGAAAAACAAGGGCGAGTTTACGGGCCGCCAATGGTCGCTTGATGAGCGCAAGCTGTATAATCACGGCAAATCGGGCGCGTACAAAACCAATTTAGAAGAATAAAGCACGGAGAATAATATGAGCGACTGGACTGAAATTAAAATAACCGTTCCCGTTGAGGAAGCGCAGACGGCGGGCGATATTGCCAACATGGCAGTGCCTTACGGCATTTATATTGAGGATTACAGCACCCTTGAGCAGGAGGCTCTGGAGATAGCCCACATTGACCTTATTGATGATGAACTGCTTGCGAAAGACAGAAGCAAGGCTGTTATTCACATCTACATTTCGCCGGAGGAAAACCCCGCCGAGGCGGTTGCGTTTCTTGAAGAACGATATACCGCCGAAAATGTGGATTTTTACATTGAGGAAAAAGCCTGCAAAAACTCCGAATGGGAAAACAACTGGAAAAAATATTTCAAGCCCATGCCCGTGGGAGAAAAACTGCTTATCCGCCCTGTTTGGGAGGATGAATTTGACGCGCAGGGCAGAGCGGTGCTTCACCTTGAGCCGGGGCTCGCTTTCGGCTCCGGAACTCACGACACAACCAGACTTTGCCTTGAAGCCCTTGAAAAATATGCCGGCAGCGGCAAAACAGTGCTTGATGTAGGCTGCGGTAGCGGGATTTTGTCAATAGCCGCTATGCTATTGGGCTGTGAGAGCGCTCAGGGGGTTGATATTGACGCCCTTGCCGTAAAAACCGCGGCTGAAAACGCTGTGGGCAACGGTTTTAATGAGCCTCAGGTTAAATATGTTCAAGGCAATCTGACGGATAAAATCAACGGTAAATTTGATATTATACTCGCGAATATTGTTGCCGATATTGTTATAAGATTATGTGAAGATGTTAAAAAATATATGAACCCCGGCGCTGTTTTTATTACATCCGGAATTATTCTGCCCCGTGAAGATGAGGTTCTTGCGGCTTTTGAACGGTGCGGCCTTACTGTTACCGAACGCCGTGAAAGCGGCGGCTGGCTCTGTTTTGAAACAGTTTTAAATAAGGAGAAATGAAAATGATGAAAAAAGCAATCAGCATTATTCTTGCGCTCGGCATTATAATAACCGCGTCTGTTTGCGGAGCGCAGGCCGCCGATCCGGATCAGCTTTGTTTTGCCGTTGCTTCTGACCTTCATTATAATGAGCCGGAGAAAGAACTGACCGAAACAAACCCCGAACTTCTGGACGACCCGATTTTCTGGTATGCCAACAGGCGCGCCGCCATGGAGAATGAAAGCGGTTTTATAATTGATGAGTTTTTGAGACAGTGCGCCGAAAATGACGACATTGAATATGTTTTGATAAGCGGCGACCTTGCTGATGACGGTAAAGTGAACCGCAAGCAACACGAGGATGTTGCGCAAAAGCTTGAACGGTTTGAGCAGGAAACGGGCAAGCAGATTTATGTTATAAACGGCAACCATGACGCTTCATTAAACAAAGGCGATACAAGCTTTTATGATTTTATGGAAATTTACCATAATTTCGGTTATGATAAGGCTATTGACAGGCTTGAGGGCACCTGTTCATACACCGCGGATTTAGGCGAAAAATACAGGCTGATTGCCCTTGATTCGTGCAGTGAAACAAAGTCAACCGAAGACGGTATGACGCTTGAAAAAGTAAACTGGGTGCGAGATTGCGCGAAAAAAGCGTATGATGAAAACAGATACCCGGTTCTTATGATGCACCACAACCTTCTTGAGCACTTGCCTTTGCAACGGATTCTCAGCCACAATTTTATTGTAAGATTTCACAACACCACGGCGGAGATATTTGCCGACGCAGGCATAAGGTTTGTTTTAACAGGCCATGAGCACTGCAGTGACGCCGCTTCATTTACAAGCGCGCTCGGCAATAAAATTACCGATTTCGCCACCACGTCACTCACGATGTTCCCGCTTGCGTACAGAGTATTCCGTTTCTCCGACAGCGAGATTAACTATGAACTTAAAACCATTGAAAAAATAGACACAGACTCGCTCACTGCCGCAACGGACGGCTACACCGAAGAACAGATTGCTCTTATGAACAAAAGCGCAAATGATTATTCAAAGCTGTTTCTTAAAGCGGGTGTGGAATACAGGCTGAAACTCGGAATGACGATGGAAAAAATCGGAATAGACGAGGGCGAACCGTTCTACAACCTTGTAAGCACAGCTGTAGGAAGCCTTTGCGACACGCTTGACCTCCCGCTTTACGGTAAAGACGGCCTGCAGGAAAAAGCGAAGCAGTATAATATCAACCTACCCGACAGTGAGTATAAGAACGGCTGGGATCTGGCGACGGAGCTTGTGGCTTGGCACTATGCCGGCTGTGAAAACTTCCCGCTTGATTCAACGGAAGTAACTCTGTTTCTGCGAATTGTCAATTTTATTCTGCGTGACACGCTTTCAACCGTCAGTGATGATGTTCTTTTCGGAGTTGTAAACTCCTTGCTTGCCGCAAGCGGTTTTACAGGCGGAATAAGCGCCGAGAGTACAAAGCTCGCGTCAAAAACTATCGGCCCCGTCACCGCTGCGGAATATATACTGCTCGGAATAGTTACGCCTGTAATTGAAGGGTTTACAAACGATGATGAAACGAACGACAATAACGGCGTTATAGAAGGCTACGGCGCGGCTTCAGCATCTTCTCAGCTTTCAAACAGTTCAGAACAAATTCTTTCAATTTTGCGCAAAACACTTTCATATTTCGGCTATTTCTTCAGAAATATTCTTAAAATCTTCCGATTTAACATTGTTTGATTCGCATAGCAAAAAGCCACGCTTCGACCGCGTGGCTTTTATTGTTTTAAATAAAATATTCTTTTAATTCTTCCGGTGCGTCAATTATTGTTTTCGCGCCGAGGTTTTCAAGAAAATCTCTGCCCCTGTAGCCCCAGGAGACGCCGATAAAATCAAGCCCCGAATTCCGCGCGGTTTTATAATCAACCTCTGAATCACCTATATAAACAGCTTCTTCTTTTTTACCGGAAATGTTTTTCAGCGCATCAAGCACACCGTCGGGAGCGGGCTTTTTTTCAACACCGGGTTTCTGACCGACAGCGAAATCAACATTGCCGCCGAAATATTCTTTGCACAGCAGTTTTGTCTGATCATCCACCTTATTTGACACAACGGATATTTTAACGCCCCTGCCTTTGAGATACGCGAGAATGTCATTTATTCCCTCATAGGGGCAGGTTTTGTTTTTTGAGTTTTGCGAATAGTGCTTTCGGAACTGACTCAGATATTTGTTGAACTCTTCGGTGCTGAATTTTTCAGGCAGACTGAGCTCAACAAGTTTCGCTATGCCGTTGCCGACAAAGGTCAGCACCTCTCCGGTTGTTCTTTCGGAAAAACCGTTTAAGCGCAGCATATAATTTACGCTGTCTCTCAAATCATCAATGGTGTTGAGCAATGTTCCGTCAAGATCAAACACGGCAGTATTGTATTTTTTCATAGGCTTCATTTCCTGTGTTTTTCAAACTTGTCGCGTAAATTGCTCTTTTTTTCTCCCGAGCCGACCGGCGCGCCCCTTTTGACTTTAAGCGATGTTTCAAGCTGCATAAGAAGCTGCTTTTCGTTTTCGGACAGGCTTTTGGGAATATTGACAACAATTCTGACAAGCTGATCTCCTCTGCCTCTGCCGTTAACCGACTGAATGCCCTTGCCCTTCATAACGAAAACTTCACCGGGCTGTGTGCCTGCGGGAAGGTCAAATTTAACATCGCCGTCAAGGGTCGGAAGCTGAATTTTGTCGCCGAGCGCCGCCTGGGTGAAACTGACTTTAAGGTCATACCACACATTGTAGCCGTCGCGCTCAAAGAACGGATGCGGTCTGACATACACGGCAACCTTCAAATCACCCGCGGGGCCGCCGTTAATGCCGGAATTGCCGCCGCCGGGCACCGAAAACATCTGCCTGTCATCAATACCGGCGGGAACATTTACGCTGACTTTGACAGTATGTCTTATTCTTCCCGTTCCGCGGCACTTCTGGCAGGGATGCTCAATCACTTTGCCCTTGCCACCGCATTTGGGGCAGGTTTTGCTTGTTGACATAACTCCGAACGGAGTGCGCTGGGTAACATTCACCTGACCGCGGCCGCCGCAGTCCGGGCAGGTTTTTGTTGATGTGCCCTTTTGCGCGCCTGTTCCGCCGCAATCCGGGCAGGTTTCAATCTTTTGAACCTCAACCTCGCGGCGGCAGCCTTTTGCAGCCTCTTCAAACGAAACGGTTACTCTTGCCTGCAAATCCTCCCCCCTGCGGGGCGCGTTGGGGTTTGCCTGCCTTGCTCCGCCGCCGAAACCGCCGCCGAAAAAACTGCCGAACAGGTCGCCCAAATCAAAATCAAAGCCCCCTGCTCCGCCGCCGAAACCGCCCGCACCAAAATTCGGATCAACGCCGGCGTGCCCGTACTGGTCATAACGGGCTCTTTTCTCTTTATCGGACAAAACCTCGTAAGCCTCATTCGCCTCTTTGAACTTTGCTTCGGCTTCTTTATTGCCGGGATTCAAATCGGGATGATATTTTTTCGCGGTTTGTCTGTATGCTTTTTTTATCTCATCTTCAGAGGCGCCTTTCTGAACGCCGAGCACCTCATAGTAATCTCTTTTATTTTCTGCCATTTGCGGCTCCTTTGCTGTATAAACTGCATTTTGCTGACCGTTGCTTTATTGCAACGGTCAGCCTTGATATTACAGTGTTTTACCGTTTATCAGCCCTCGGGAGGAACATCGGTGTAGCTGGCATCATTATATCCTTGATTGCTGCTGTCGCCATATGCCGCGGCGTTGGGGTCAAAACCAGCCGCGCCCGGTTCGCCCTGAGGTGCGTTCTGTTTGTAAAGTTTCTCGGAAATCTCATAGAATTTCTGAGTAAGCTCTTCTTTGCGCGATTTTATGAGGTTGATATCCTCACCCTTGAGAGCTTCTTTGAGCGCATCGACTTTTTCATTTACGGATGATTTATCCGCTTCGTCAAATTTGTCGCCGTTTTCGCTCATAAGTTTTTCGCACTGATAAACCATCTGATCCGCTTCGTTGCGCATATCGACCTCTTCACGGCGGGCTTTATCCTCCTGAGCGAAGCGCTCAGCATCGGCAACGGCTTTGTCAATATCCTCTTTGCTCATATTGCTTGACGCCGTAATGGAGATTGACTGTTCTTTGTTTGTTCCGAGATCTTTAGCCGAAACATGAACAATGCCGTTAGCGTCAATATCGAATGTAACCTCAATCTGAGGAACGCCTCTGCGCGCGGGAAGAATGCCGTCAAGGTGGAACACACCGAGAGTTTTGTTATCCTTAGCGAATTCTCTTTCACCCTGAAGAACATGAACCTCAACCGAAGGCTGATTGTCAGCTGCCGTTGAGAAAATCTGACTCTTCTTAACGGGGATGGTTGTGTTGCGGTCAATAATCTTTGTGTTTATGCCGCCCATAGTTTCAATACCGAGCGAAAGCGGAGTAACATCGAGAAGAAGAAGGCCTGTTACATCGCCGCCGAGAACACCGCCCTGAAGAGCCGCGCCCACCGCGACACATTCATCGGGGTTAATGCCTTTGAAGGGCTCTTTGCCGGTGAAGTTTTTAACCGCTTCCTGAACAGCGGGGATTCTTGAAGAACCGCCGACCATAAGAACTTTGTTAATCTCCGAGACATTGAGGCCGGAATCTGACATAGCCTGACGAACGGGGCCCATTGTCGCTTCAACAAGATCCGCCGTAAGCTCATTGAATTTGGCTCTTGTAAGAGTCATTTCAAGGTGCTTGGGGCCGGTTGCGTCAGCTGTGATAAAGGGAAGATTGATATTGGCGGTTGTTACGCCGGAGAGTTCAATCTTTGCCTTTTCAGCTTCTTCTTTGAGTCTCTGCATGGCCATTTTGTCACCGCGAAGGTCAATGCCCTGCTCCGCTTTGAAGGAATCCGCCATCCAGTCTATTATTCTCTGGTCGAAATCATCGCCGCCGAGACGGTTGTTGCCCGCTGTTGCGAGAACTTCCTGAACGCCGTCGCCCATTTCGATAATGGAAACATCGAATGTGCCGCCGCCGAGGTCGTAAACCATAATTTTTTGGTCGTTTTCTTTATCAATACCGTAAGCGAGAGCCGCGGCCGTGGGCTCATTGATAATTCTTTTAACTTCAAGACCCGCTATTTTGCCGGCATCCTTTGTCGCCTGGCGCTGTGAGTCGGTGAAATAAGCGGGTACGGTGATAACCGCTTCCGTAACCTTTTCGCCGATATACGCTTCCGCGTCGGTTTTAAGCTTTTGAAGAATCATCGCGGAGATTTCCTGCGGGGTGTATTTTTTGCCGTCGATGGTCACTTTGTAGTCGGTACCCATCTGCCTTTTGATTGATGAAACGGTTCTGTCGGGGTTTGTTATAGCCTGGCGCTTCGCGACCTGGCCTACCATTCTTTCACCCGTTTTGCCGAACGCCACAACAGAAGGCGTTGTTCTTGTGCCTTCGGCGTTTGCTATAACAGTGGGGTCACCGCCCTCAATAACCGCTACGCAAGAGTTTGTTGTTCCCAAATCAATACCTATAATTTTTAACATTGTTTTTTCCTCCTATTTAAAAGAAATAATTTACATTTATTTTTCCGTTTTTCAGTTTGCGACCTGTACGGTTGCGAATCTGACTACGGTATTGCCTAATTTATATCCTTTTTGAAAAACCTGCACGATTTCGTTCTCACCGAAATCTTCGCTTTCAATATGCATTACGGCGTTGTGCATATTGGGGTCGAATTTATCTCCGGGTTCGCCGAAGGCCTCAACTCCCGTTTTTTCGAGAATTTCGTTAAACTGAGTAAAAATCATCTCAACGCCCTTTCGGTAATCCTCAAAAGAAGCGTCTGTGTTGCCTGCCGCGCGCTCAAAATTGTCAAGTACGGGCAGAATGTTTTTAATGACATCCGCTCTCGCGGTTGTGTGAACATCCTCCTTTTCTTTTTGCGAGCGTTTGCGGAAGTTGTCATATTCGGCGCGAAGCCTTAAATACAAATCTTTTTGCTCCTCAAGCTGCTTTTCGAGCTGTTCCGCTTTTTCAGCCGCGGAATCTTTTTTTTGCTTTTGCTTTTTTTCGGGCTTTGTTTCTTCTTTCTTTTCACACGCTTCAGGTGTTTCTTCAACTTTTTTGTTCTCGTTTTCAGCAGCCTGAGCGTTCAAGTTTTCATCTTTCATTTTATATCCTCTTTCTACTCTTCAATAGCCTGTTCGATAAGCTTGCCCACAAGATTTGTAAGAAATCTGATGTCGGGTATAATCGCCTCATAATCCATACGGGTGGGGCCGATTATTCCGATTGAGCCGGCATCCTGACCGCGCACATTGTATTTTGCGAGAATAACGCTTGAGTTCTTAAGCTGGCGGTAAATATTCTCATCACCGACAAAAACCGTCAAATCTTTTTTTGAGTTGTTAATCAGCCTGTTAAGTGCTTCTTCTCTGTTAAGAAAATTGATTAACTCAAGCGTGTTGTCACCGTATCCGCCTGACAAAAGATTTGACTGCCCTTCAAGAACAATCTGTGTTTGAGCTGTGCTTTGCGCCAGTTCGCACACCGCGGCAAGCATCGGGAACATCGCAAGCAAATCGGAGCCGAGTGAAGCCGCTATGGTCTGCATTGACGCTACGCTTATTTCGCTTGCCTGCCTGCCGACTATTGCCGACTCGGTAACATTGTAAAAAGACTCAACGAGATTGGTGCTCAAAGGCGAATCCAGCCTGCAAAGGCGGCTTTTTAATATTCCGTCTGAGGTAAGCAGAACCATCATCGCCGTGCGGGTTCCGACAGGAACAAGCTCAATGCGCCTGATAACAGTGCATTCTCCGCCGGGAGTTGTGGAAAGCGAAGCGCAATGAGTAAGCTCGGCAAGAATATTTCTTGCGTGTTCAATAAGCATTTCGGGATCGCCCGCGGCGGAGGAAACGCCCGCTTCGATAATTCTCTTGCTGACATCGTCAATCTCACGCTTTTTCATAAGATTGTCGATATAATAGCGGTAGCCTTTATCGGAGGGAACCCTGCCCGCCGAGGTATGAGGCTGATCGAGATAGCCCTGAGCGGAAAGGTCGCTCATTTCGTTTCTGACCGTTGCGGATGAAACACTTAAACCTGTATTGCTTATAAGTTCTTTTGAACCTATAGGCTCGCCTGTTTTGATGTAGTGTTCAACAACAGCAGCCAATATTAACTTTTTGCGTTCACTGAGTGCCGTCACAGGCTCACCTTCTTTATTTAAATTTTGCCGGAGTGCTAATGTTAGCACTCATTAAGGTCGAGTGCTAACCTTTGTTCATAATATACTCCCGATTTTAAGTTTTGTCAATAGTTTTAACGCCTTTATTTGTAAACAGTTTATGAATTTAACGGTCGGCAGCGGCAAGCGGGTGCCAAAAAGAAAAAGCATTCCTTAACAATTACATCCTTCTCAATTGAATTTGCGCAAGTAAAAGCCCTCCCCGATTTACGGGAAGGGCAAAATGACAGTATTAAGATAAGCGCGGGACTATCCGTTAATTACAGAATCGAATTTTGCTTTGATTGCGTCGCGTTTAGCCTGCGCAGCTTCAAAGCTTACGCCTCTTATTGAATAATAAATTTTAAGCTTGGGCTCCGTGCCGGAAGGCCTTATGGCAATCCAAGAGCCGTCATTAAAGAAATATTTGAGAACATTCTCTTTGGGAAGGCCGTCAATGCCCGGCGCGTAATCTTTTTCTTCTTTAACATCGTCCAGAAGCGTTTTGCCTGATGAACGGAAAATTTCCATAAGCTCTTTTATTCTTTCGGCGCCGTCTTTGCCTTTGAGGACAATGTTGTCAAGGCAGTCGAGATAATAGCCGTATTTCGCGTAAATCTCCTCAAGAACCTCAATCAGATCTTTACCGCGGTTTTTGTGGTACGCCGCCATCTGCGCTATAAGGTATGAGGCAACAACGGCATCTTTGTCTCTTGCGTGTGTGCCGGCGAGATAGCCGTAGCTTTCTTCATATCCGAAAACATATTCTTTGCTTCCGTTTTGCTCATAGAGGCAAATCTGCTCGCCGATATACTTGAAGCCGGTAAGTGTTTCAACAACATTCAGGCCATAGCTCTTTGCTATGTTCGCGCCGAGCTCGCTTGTAACTATTGTTTTGACAACAGTGGATTTCTCATTGAGGGAATCCTTCTTCATCGAAAGCACAAAATCAACAAGAAGGGCGCCTGTCTGATTGCCTGTCATAAGTGTGAATTTGCCGTTGTGCTTAACGCCGATGCCCACACGGTCGCAATCCGGATCTGTGCCTATAACAAGATCCGCCCCCTCGCGTTGAGCCTGCTCAAGCGCAAGAGTGAGAGCGTCTTTTTCCTCCGGATTCGGTGAGCGAACCGTTGAGAAATTACCGTCGGGAAGTTCCTGTTCTTTGACAACGGAAACATTGAAATCCCTGAGTATTTCGCGAACGGGAATATTGCCTGTGCCGTGAAGAGGAGTATATACGATTTTAAGGTCGGATTTCTCGGTATAAAGCGTCTGTTTTCTAACCTCTTTGAGAAAAGCGTCCACAGTCTCTTTGCCTATCATAACGATAAGACCTTTTGAAACCGCCTCGTCAAGTTTCATACACGGGACGGCTTTTAAATCTTCAACGGCGTTGACATAGCCGATAACTTTATTGGCAAGCTCGGGAACAAGCTGGCAGCCTTTATTGTCATAAGCTTTATAGCCGTTGTATTCTTTGGGGTTATGGCTTGCCGTAACAACAACGCCGGCATCGCATTTATGGTATCTTACGGAGAAGGAAAGAACGGGAGTGGGCTCAAGGGTTTCAAAAAGATAAACTTTAATTCCGTTGGCAGCGAGCACTCCGGCTGTTCTTAAAGCAAACTCACGGGAATTGTTGCGCGAATCATAAGCAACACTTGCGGAAATCTCACCCGCGCAGGTGGCTTTAAGGTAATCCGCAAGCCCCTGGGTCGCCTTACCTATGGTATAACGGTTCATACGGTTTGCGCCCGCGCCCATAATTCCGCGAAGTCCGCCGGTGCCGAATTCGAGATCCTTGTAAAAACGGTCTTCGATTTCTTTCTCATCCGTAATCGCGGAGAGTTCAGCCGCGGTTTCATCATCGAATGTTTTCCAGAGTTCGAGTTTTTCTTTGATTGTCATATTTATTCCTCCGTATTATTATAACTTTTCGGCTATTGTCAATATTTCAAACGGTTTATAATCAACCGCCTGCGCCTCGCCCGAAACATCTTCAAGCATATTCATTATACAGTATTTTTTCTTTAAATCAAGTCTGCCGCGGCAACCGTTTTGCTCTGAAAGCCTGTAAACTATGTATTCGCCGTTTTCGGAAAGCTTTGCCGCCTGCAGGCAGAGCGGGGAAAAGTCGCGATCGAGAGAAAGGTCGGATTTTACCAAACCCACATTGTATTCAAAGGCTATGTCATTTATCTTCGCCTGAATAAAGGTGCCGCCGTGCGGATAAATCATATAGCAGAAATCATGCATTCCAATATCGGATGTGGGATCAGGCCTTATTGTGGCACGAAGTAAAGACAGAGACACAGTGCTGTTTTCGGCGCCTATGCCGTATTTGCCCTCATTGATAATCGCTACGCCTCCGTCCGTTTCGCTCATATCGCTCCACTTATGCTGGCAGACCTCAAATTTTGCCTGCTGCCAGGTAGTGTTGCGGTGAGTTTCACGCCTGATAAATCCCGCCGATGTGTCACTGACAAGCTCGCGCGTTAAAACATTGCAATCAAAATAAACTTTTGCGAGTTTATGCTTTTCATTCCATTCAACAACATTTTCCACTTCTATTGCGCGTGACTGACGGAAAATGCGGATTATCAGTTTCCATCTGCTTTTATCTGTTGACAAAACAGCCTCAAACTGCGCGCACTCACCGTCTGCAGAGTGAAAACGCAGAGGCGACGCGACATTCACCGGAACTTCTTTTTCCTCATAATCCGGCAGAATATCCCAGGCGTCATAGTTACCGGGGCGGTCATCAAACAGGCGGAGCTTGTTAAAGCGTCCGTTCGCCCACTCTCGTGAAAGCTCTTTATCATAAAGCGAAACAATGCTCCCGTCCGGGGCGAATTTGATTATATAATAAGGCGTATCAACGGTGTTGTTTTCAGCTTTGAACCAGTTTATGTTGTTTGAAGGCGCATCGATCTCACCGCAGGAGAGCGGGCCCGTTTCCGGTTTGCACCAAAAGCCTTTTTTACCTTTTCTGACAAAGGAGCCTTTTTCATCTTCGATAAATGTTACGCTTATTCTTTTGTGTGAAAGCGGGTTGAAGTATTTGTCTCCCGTGCCGATTATTCCGTCAAGCGCGGAGTCAATCCGGCGGTAATCCGCAACGGCGTCACGGTAAACCGGAGTTATGTGGCTGCCGGGCAGAATATCGTGGAACTGATTAACCATAAGCGTTTTATACAGGCCGCGTATTTCTTCGGCGGGATAATCTTCACCATTTAACGCGCGTATTGACGACAGCAGTTCCGCTGTTCTGAATTTAAACTCCAGCATACGGTTAAAGTATTTGAGAACGGATTTGGTTGTATATGTACCCCTGTGCATTTCGAGGTACAGCTCACCGTCCCATTTTGAAAGCCCGTTATTGTTTTTAAAGTTTTTTTCAATATATTCTTTTGCGCCGATATGCTGTGTTTCTGGCATAACCGAAACCTTGCCGAACCTGTGCATAAGCTCAACCATTTCCTCGGTAGCGCCGCTTCCTCCGTCGCCGTAACCGAACATACTCAAAGTCTGACCGCCGGTGTTTTTATCCTGATAAGCCTCCCAGTTTTCCTGAATCTGAGACGGCATATTCCAAGTTATAAAATGGGTGGGCGGAACACAGGCAAACACCTCTGAGCCGTCAATCCCGCGCCATATAAAATTATTATGCGGAAAACGGTTGGTATCATTCCATGTTGACATTTTGTTTGACACAAAACACTCAACGCCGCTTTTTCTTAAAATCTGAGGCAAAATCCAGCTGTTGCCGAAAACATCCGGCAGCCAGCAGCTGTTGACCGTTATGCCGAACCTGCTTCTGAAAAACATCTGACCGTAAAGGCACTGTCTTATAAGACTTTCCGCGCAGGGAATATTACAGTCCGGCTCAACATACATCGCCCCGACCGGTTCAAATCTGCCGGAAGCTATCTTTTCTTTCAGTTCTTCAAAAACACGGGGATAATATTTCTCCAGTGTTTCATAGGTAAACGCCTGCGTGTGCGCGTAACGGAAATCCGGATATTTATCCATAAGGCGCAGCTGAATAAGAACCGTGCGCAGATTTTTCTGAACGCTGTGAATTCTGCGCCAGTAATACGCAATATCAAGGTGCGAATGAGCTATCAGCGCGACATTGCCGCTGCCTTTGTATGTTTTGTTGCCGTAAATGTTTTTTTCTATGTAACGGGATGCGGCAACAACATCATCGTCACTGAAATTCTCAAAGTCAATAAGGTTAAACGCGTTGTTAAGCCCGGTGTTTATCAGCTCGCGGAAATCCGCGTTAAAAAGGTCGCTGTTCGCAATATCAAGCAGAAGTTCAACATCATACACAAGAGATTGCACGCTTTTATTGACCGTTTTTAAAAAACCGCCCTCAAAAATCTGACGGCATCCGCGCACCGCAAGAACCTCCGGATTGCGCTCATCATCGGGTTTTGAACGGTTATAAGCTTCTATTTCAAAATGAAGAACACTGTCTGTAACATAAGGGGTAACGGCTGTTCTCTCACGGTTAGGGTCAATGCCGCCCAGATATACGCCGTTGCATTTTACTATCATTTCAGCCGAGGTTTTAAGATAAAAATAAATTTCCTTCCCAGCCATACGCCCGGGAATTTCAACATCCGCTTCAATAAAAGCCGTTCCGTCGGGAGAAAAATACATATCTCCCCTGTTCAGAGGCTTTGGCTTTTCATTATAAAACTCATATTCACATTCCGAAATCTGCCTTGCCTCTCGGATTTTGAATGATGTGATTTCCTCCTGATCGGAATAAATATATCTTTTAAGCCAGCCGAAACGAAGGGCTGTATAATCCTCGGGGCGCATACTTCTGCGAACTACTTTTATGTGTGCCATACAGTCACCTCATATATCCTGAAAATAAGGCTTTTTTCGTATGCCTTTAATAATGACTTTTTCACCGAGATCAATTTCTATCTGCTCCTGAGCCCAGGCAATGCATCTGTCAAGTATATGGCATTTTGAACACTCACCCTGAAAAACCACAGTCACCTCATTGCCTTCCTGCTTCAGAAAAGTTATCTCACCGCCGTCACCCTGAATTTTTGGGCACAGAACACTGTTTATATAATTCTCCAAACTATCACCCTTTTACTGAATTTGTTATATAATACCATATTATAATGTATATTGCCATAGCAAAGCGGCAAAAAATCGAGTCATTTACAATATTTTGTGACAAATCGGCAAAATCAGGCGCCGTTTCACAATATATTGTATAATTTTAAAAAAATTGCTGTAAAGTCATTGACATTCACTTATTATTGTTGTATTATTAATCACGCGCCCATATGGTGGGCTTTGTTGTTTGTTCAAACACAACATATTGTGATTTCAAAGGAGATGGTTCGCCGTGGTTTTCAATGGCCTGCAAAAGCTTACACTCCTTGATTTTCCCGGTAAAGTCGCCTGTACTCTTTTTACCGCAGGCTGTGATTTCAGGTGCCCGTTCTGCCACAACGCGTCGCTCGTTTACAGAGATGACAAGTTAGAAGCCTTTACAGAGGATGATATTTTAAGTTTTCTCAAAAAGCGGCAGGGTATTCTCGAAGGTGTCGCAGTCACGGGCGGTGAACCGATGCTGAACACCGGACTGCCTGATTTTATGGCAAAAATCAAAGCCCTGGGCTACGCGGTAAAGCTTGACACAAACGGCAGTTACCCCGACAGACTCAAATATGTGATTGAAAAAGGTCTTGCGGACAAAATCGCCGTAGATATTAAAAACTCAAAAGAAAAATACGGCATTACCGTCGGAATACCGGATTATGACATAAAACCGATTGAAGAAAGCGTAAATATTCTGCTTAATTCGGATATTGACTATGAATTGCGCACAACGGTTACGGAGAATTTTCACGACACAGATGATTTTATAAAAATCGGTGAATGGATTAAAGGCGCTAAAGCTTATTTTTTGCAGAATTTTGTTGACTCCGGCGAGCTTATCGACGGCAGTATAAAAGGTGTTTCGCCCGAAACAATGCACAGTTACTTAACTGTTGTTCAAAAATATATACCGAACGCACAGCTGCGCGGTGTGGAATAATATCAGGAGGATGAAAAATGTATCAGGTACTTAAAAGAGACGGAAAGATTGCGGAATTTGACATTTCAAAAATCGTTGAGGCAATCACAAAAGCTTTCGACGCTGAGGATAAGCAGTACAACCCTTCGACTATCGATTTTCTCGCTTTAAAGGTAACATCGAATTTTGAGCCGAAAATCAAGGATGACCTTATCGCTGTTGAGGACATTCAGGACAGTGTTGAATATGTTCTTGTTCAGGCGGGCTTTGACGATGTTGCGAAAGCTTATATACTTTACCGCAAGCAGCGCGAAAAAATCCGCAATATGAAATCAACAATCCTTGACTACAAGGATATAGTAAACAGCTATGTAAATATAACAGACTGGCGTGTTAAAGAAAACTCAACCGTTACATATTCCGTAGGCGGTCTTATTCTTTCCAACTCCGGCGCAATCACGGCAAACTACTGGCTTTCCGAAATATATGATGATGAAATCGCCAACGCGCACCGCAGAGCGGATATTCACATCCACGACCTTTCAATGCTTACCGGCTACTGCGCCGGCTGGTCGCTGCGCCAGCTTATTCAGGAAGGTCTCGGCGGCGTTCCCAACAAAATCACTTCCTCTCCGGCAAGCCACCTTTCAACGCTTTGCAACCAGATGGTTAATTTCCTCGGCATTATGCAAAACGAGTGGGCAGGCGCGCAGGCGTTCTCTTCGTTTGATACATACCTTGCTCCGTTTGTAAAGGTTGACAACTTGTCATACAAAGAAGTCAAACAGTGCATACAGTCTTTTGTTTACGGCGTAAACACGCCCTCAAGATGGGGCACGCAGGCACCCTTCTCAAACATTACTCTCGACTGGACCGTTCCCGCCGACCTTGCCGAACAGAATGCCATTATCGGCGGCAAGGAAGTTGATTTTAAATACAAAGACTGCAAAGCCGAAATGGATATGATAAACAAAGCCTTCATCGAAATAATGATTGAGGGCGACGCAAACGGCAGAGGTTTCCAGTACCCCATACCCACATATTCAATCACAAGAGATTTTGACTGGTCTGAAACAGAGAACAACAAGCTTTTATTTGAAATGACCGCAAAATACGGCACACCCTATTTCTCAAACTACATAAACTCCGATATGGAGCCCAGTGATGTAAGAAGTATGTGCTGCCGCCTTCGCCTCGATTTAAGAGAACTCCGCAAAAAGAGCGGCGGATTTTTCGGCAGCGGCGAAAGTACCGGTTCCGTAGGCGTTGTTACAATCAATATGCCGCGAATCGCATACCTTTCGGAAAACAAGGAAGATTTTTACAAACGCCTTGACAAGCTTATGGACATTTCCGCCCGTTCGCTTAAAATAAAGCGTACGATTATAACAAAGCTGCTTGACGAAGGCCTTTACCCCTACACAAAGCGCTACCTCGGCACATTCAACAATCACTTTTCAACAATCGGTCTTATCGGCATGAACGAAGCAGGTCTCAACGCGAAGTGGCTGCGTTCTGATCTCACGACAGAAGAGACTCAAGAATTTACAAAAGAAGTGCTTAACCACATGCGCGAAAGACTCTCCGACTACCAGGAGATGTACGGAGACCTTTACAACCTTGAGGCAACCCCTGCCGAATCGACAACATACCGTTTCGCAAAACACGATGTAGAAAGATACCCCGACATTATCACGGCGGCTGAGCCTGGCGGAACACCGTACTACACCAACAGCTCACACCTCCCCGTCGGATTTACCTCGGATATTTTCGACGCCCTTGACATTCAGGATGATTTGCAGACGCTTTATACATCCGGCACGGTATTTCACGCGTTCCTCGGCGAAAAGCTCCCGGACTGGAAGGCAGCGGCTAACCTTGTTCGCAAAATCGCGGAAAACTACACTCTCCCCTACTACACACTTTCGCCCACATACTCGGTGTGCAAAAATCACGGATACCTTGCAGGCGAGCAGACTGTTTGCCCGCATTGCGGAGAAGCGACCGAGGTTTACAGCAGAATAACCGGCTACTACCGCCCCGTACAGAACTGGAACGACGGAAAGGCTCAGGAATATAAAGAGCGCAAGGTTTATGACATAGGAACCTCTGTTCTCAAAAAATCACACGCAAAAGCAGCCGAAGCCGTTGAGAAAGAAAACAATAACATTGAATCAACCGGTCAGAACGAGCTTCTGCTTTTCACAACAAAAACCTGCCCCAACTGTATGATTGCGAAAACTCAGCTTGACCGCGCGGGAATCGCGTACAGAGTTATTCTCGCGGATGAAGAACCGGAACTTTGTGACAAATTCAACATTATGCAGGCACCTACGCTTGTTGAGGTTGAGGGTGACAGCTTCACCGCATACACAAATGTTTCAAATATAATAAAGTATATTGAGGCGAAAAAAGTTACGGCATAAACATTCTACGGCAGAGCTTGATAACCGCTCTGCCGTAATTATTAACAAACATAAGGTGATAGTATGAAACTTATTACTCAGACAGATAATCTCAACAAAAGATACGGCGACGAGAAGGCAGTAAGAATGCTTTGTGAGGCGGGCTTTGACGCAATAGATTACTCTATGTTCTGCATGGACAATGACGATGACATTCTGAACACGCCGCAATATGCCGCCCATGCCGAAAAGCTGAGAAAAATCGCAGAAGAATACGGTGTGAAATTTGAGCAGAGCCATGCCCCGTTCCCCCCGTTCAAGGTGGGTGATGACGCTTACAGCAAAAAAACAATGCCGAGAGTTGAGCGTGCCATTGAAATAAGCGGTATTCTCGGTGTTAAGGCCTGTGTAGTTCATCCCGTTGCCGCCGGTAAAGACCAGTATGATATAAATATGAGATATTTTGAGACACTGCTGCCACTCGCCCAAAAGTACGGGGTTAAAATAGCGCTTGAAAACATGTGGGGGCGCGACAGAGATACAAACAAGATTATACCCAATGTATGCAGCCTTGCGAATGACTTTAACCGGTATGTTGATTCACTTGACCCGAAATACTTTACCGCCTGCCTCGATATAGGTCACTGCGGGCTGGTGGGCAGTGACGCGGCGACTATGATAAGAGAAATGGGTGCAAATCGAATAACCTGCCTGCACATACACGACAACAACGGCATTGACGACAACCACACTCTGCCTTACACAAGAAATATCAAATGGGATGAGGTTCTCAAGGCACTCGGAGAAATCGGTTATAAGGGCAATTTCACATATGAGGCGGACAATTTCCTTAAAAAATTTCCCGACCCGCTTATTGAAACCTGCCTTAAGTTTATGGTTGAAGTCGGCAGATATATGATAAGCGAAGTACAGAGGTACGGAGCAAAAAAATGACATCCCTGTTTCTTTGCCCCGTTTGCGGGGAACCTCTTGAGCAAAAACAGAAATCCTTATTTTGTAAAAACAGTCACTGCTTTGATTTGGCAAAACAGGGTTATGTCAACCTTCTGCAATCCAACCAATCATCAAAAAAGCACCACGGCGATGACAAATTAATGGTTAAGGCAAGGCATTGTTTTCTTGAAAAAGGGTTTTACGGCGAACTCAAAAACAATTTGTGCTACTGCTTATCAGGCGCGGTAAGCGAACCTGCTGTTTTGTTTGACGCAGGTTGCGGCGAAGGCTATTACACCCGCGCGGTTACAGCGGCGCTCAGAAATAAAAACCCGCTTTTAAAAGCGGGAGGAATTGATATTTCAAAAGATGCGGTTGCTGTTGCCGCGAAATCCGGCGGGGACATTCAATACGCTGTCGCAAGCGTATATGATATACCTGTAAAATCCGATTGCGCTGACATTGTTCTTAATATTTTCTCACCCGGAGCTTTCAGCGAGTTTTACAGAGTTTTGAAGCCCGGCGGTATTCTTGCCGTCGCGTATCCTCTTGAAAACCACCTTTTTGAATTAAAGCAGGCCGTATATGACAAAGCATATAAAAACGACAGCATTCCCTGTGTTCCCTCCTGTTTTAAGCTTATTGCCGAAAAAGAGATAAAGCAGGTTTTGCGCCTTAGCTCAAATGAAGATATTGTAAACCTTTTTAAAATGACGCCTTACTACTATAAAACAGGTGCAGGCGACCAGAAAAAACTTGAAGATTTAAACCGTATTGAAATAAAATTTGAAGTCGGAATATCATATTTCAAAAAATAAAATTTTGACAGATATTAATGAAAAAATCATAATAAAATTAATATCTTTTTATTATTTGCCGATTGCTATTTTTTTCGCAAAGTGATATAATTCCAAATAATAAAAATCAACGAGGTGATGTTATGAAAAATCTCAGCAAAAAAATCACCGCCCTTTTTATGGCGGTAATAATTATGATGTCTGCGTTTTCTTCCTATGCCTGCATAGCCGCAAGCGCTGTCAGCTCTTATGAAACGGCAAGTGTCGCGGATGTATTTAAGGCAGATAAAGCACAGGCCGGTCAAGTTAAAACTCCCGATAAAACAGAGGATGAGCCTCTTGACCCCGATGAAACTTCAGATTTAAACCCCAGAGCTGAAATCAGAAAGTTTTTTCAAAGAATAATTGAAATAATAAAAGCCATTCTCAGTTTTTTCAGAATGAGTGAAACACCCGAACCCGAACCTGAAATATTCTGATTATTATGAAAGCGGAGCTTGCAGTTGCAAACTCCGCTTTTTGCTGCCTTATTTTATGCTGTCAAGCAATTCAAAATACTGCTGTGTTACAAATGAGCCGGTATTGCTGCCGGAAGATACAATCTCCTCATTCTCGGTGAAAATCGAATGCCAGTTATTGTCTGTGAGAAGATAGCCTATCTGGTCATTCATAAGGCCGAATACAAGGAGTTTTCTGCCGTCGGCTTTAGATTCAAACATAGGATATTCCCACTCTTTGCCGGTCCAGTTCAGCGGATCATCCGCTGCCATCGCGCCGCCGAAAGCGATTTCGGGAGCGAGCTCGCCGGGAATAATCGCAACGGCGAGGCTTTTGCCGAATTCGCAGTAACCGACCTCGGAAACAACCTTTAGATCAAAACCGTCGCGAACAACCTCATTTGTAAGCAAGCCGAACTTGGCGGCGAATTTAAATATAGCGTTTGTAATTTTTACAAACATTACTTTATGGGCAATATTAAGTATAGGTTCAACTTCCGTTTCATCTTCAATAGCGGCAAGCTTTTCGCCGAAGGTTCTGCCGAGAGCCGCAAGGCGGCCGTAACCTTCATCCTCGTGCAGGGCAAGCTCATCGTCGGTGGGTTCAACATTGTCGCCCTTTGCAGTAAGAGCGAGTTCAGCGCCTTCAATATAGATGAAATTCGCGTTGAGCGAGTTTATGTATTTCTCCATATAATAGGGATAATCGCCGGTAACAACCGTGCCGCCGGCACCGAGACCTACACAGTGAATACCGCCTTCAACAATCCATGTTTCATCAGAACCGTCATCGGGAACAAAGCGGAGACGGTGGAGCATGGGATCAAACACCTGAGGATCGCGTTTGTCGCGAATAAACTCCGAAACATCCGTGCTGCCGTAATACATTGAGCCCTCTTTCATATCTTTGACGGCTTCAATCATCGAATTGACGGTAACGGTGTAGAGATTCTCCATAAACTCGTCGTTCATACCGCTTGCCGGGGTTTGACCTATAAGGTTTTTAAACGGGGCGGTAAAAAGCGCCGTGAGAATATCACCGTTCATCCCGAAAGTATCGACACAGCTGTGCTGATGAAGCACACCGACATTGACACTTGTAATATCAAGACCGTTTTCATCCGCGTATTTGGCGAAACGCGAACGGATTTCCCGAACCGATTTGTTGGTGATACCGAATCCGTCAAGTTCGGAGAAAATCGTAATTCCCCTGCCGTCGCTCAACGCAACGGTTCTGACCTTCTGATCATCAAGAACTTCTGTCGCGACTTTTTTTGTTATTGACAGACTGCCGCCGACAAAGTGCTCACCGTCAAGTTCGTTGCCATCCTGAATGGAAGCGTTCGCGTAACCGACAGACCACACTGCGCCGCGCGCGGGTTCGTCAAGAAAATCCTCCTTGCCGAGACCTGCGTAAAAATTATCATCTTTATAATCTTTGATGTTTTGCCGCCTCGGTGAAATAACAAATGCACCTATAGCGTTGACCAGAAAATCAACCGCTTTGTCAAGCACGGTGTATAAGACCTGTTCACCTTTATTTGTAACATCGGTGTTTGCCGAAGCAGGAACAATCATTGCGGAAAATGTTAATGATACCGCGAGAACAATTGCGATTATTTTTTTGCTTTTCAACGATAACACCCTTCTTTCAATGAATTTCATCCAGCGACAGATCGCCGGGTTTTATAATATTTGCCTTGCGCATTGCTTCGGATATTCCGAGACTTATAAGAGCCGGAGCAATAAAATACATTATTACTATTTCCGTAATAACAAGTTTTATATCGGTGCCCTGCGCTACCATTGACTCATAAGTCATCAGCGGACCGACAAGGCCGGATGTACCCATACCGGCACCCGAGGGCAGGCAGGTCATCTTCAGAACAGCCGCCGAAACGGGGCCGAGTATTGCCGATGTAATAACGGGGGGAATCCAGAGAACAGGCTTTTTCATAAGATTGGGCACCTGAAGCATTGAAGTGCCGAGCCCCTGTGCCACAAGCCCTCCGACACCGTTTTCACGGTAGCTGATAACGGCGAAACCTATCATCTGAGCGCAACACCCCACGCACGCTGCTCCGCCCGCTATTCCGGAAAGCCCAAGGATAATCGCGAGAGCAGCCGAACTTATGGGAAGGGTCAGAACAATGCCCATAATGACGGCAACCACTATGCCCATTAATACAGGCTGGCACTCGGTGCCCCACATAATAACGCTGCCGAGCCAGCTCATAAATTTTGAAATGGGAGGCCCGATAAGAAGGCCTGCCGCGCAGCCTGCCGCTATTGTCGCGGCGGGCGTAATCAATATGTCCAGCTTTGTTCTGCCGCTGACAAGCCTGCCTATTTCAACAGCGGCAAATGAAGCTATAAACGCTCCGAGAGGCTCACCCACGCCGGCAAAGCTCAGCGCATCACCTGTTTCAATACATTTTAATATGTTTGAGGCAAAAGAGCCGACCATACCCGCAGTTGCCGCCGAAACCGAAACCAGCGGCGATGCCTTGTATTTTGAAGCAACGCCTACCGCAATTCCGGCGCCCATAAGCGTTTTCGCGGCTGTCGCGACTGCCGTAATGCAGGTGCCCGCCGAGCCGTGAACATAAGAGCCCACCTGCGCTAAGATAGTGCCGATAATAAGCGTCGCAAACAGACCGAGAGCCATCCCGCTCAACCCGTCAATAAAAACATGCCGCAAAACTTTCTTTACTTTATCCATTATTTTACAACCTTTTTAAACGCTTCAAGATAGTGTTTTGCTATAAACTTTGAGCCGTCAATGCTCGGATGAACTCCATCCTCGGAAAAACAGTACATATCATTTTCAACGCACGCTGCGGCGAACAATCCGTCAAGCGGTATATAAACATCCGCGAATTCACGGGCGAGCGCGCGGGTAATGTCGATTTTGCCGTTCAAATCCTCCCTGAAAAAGAGTTTATCTTCCACCGGAAGAAGGAACTGCTCAAGAATGATTATTTTTGCGTTTGTTTTTTCTTTGAGAGCCGTCAGAACGGTTCTGTAATTGTTCTCAAAGTATTCATCCGAAAGCCAATCTCTGCTTTCTGCTCTGTGCCATGTGTCATTGATACCTATCATTATTGAGCAGACATCGGGCTGCACATCAATAAAATCGCTTTGAAGGCGGGCAACAAGGCTCTCCGTGCGGTCACCTCCGATGCCCAAATTAATGAATTCAAATTCTTTGCCGGGGAACGCTTCTTTGATGAGTTTTGCCGAATAATGAGCATAACCTTTGCCTAAATCGTGGCAATCCTCACGGTTACGGTACCAATCGGTAATGCTGTCGCCCTGAAATAACACTTTCATAATAAATCACCTTTTTCACTCATTACAGTAAAAGACGCCGCGGCAAGCCGCAGCATCTGAAACTGTTTTAAATCAAAGTTTTTTTACTGCTTCGCAAAGCGCTTCCATCTCTTCTTTGCTGAGAGTAACGCCCTTGCCCATCTTTTCATGATCGGGAGCCCATTCGCGGATATCATATTTGGGTTCGCGGCCATTCCAGCTGATAAGGTTGAGCTCTTTAGTCCAGCCCTTCGGGTTCTCAGAAAGAACAGCAACGTTCTCAACAACTTCATAGGTGAATTCCGGCATTTGACAGTCTC